>Ga0073906_1004789_pt1 | contig 13069 bp, 8 predicted proteins | sample Inofromicrocosms_FD_65485 | JGI IMG/M metagenome (GOLD analysis project Ga0073906, IMG submission 65485) | Mouse cecum microbial communities from Vienna, Austria - Inoculum for glucosamine and mucus D2O microcosms | ecosystem: Host-associated > Mammals > Digestive system > Large intestine > Cecum... | reverse complement strand
TGGGCACTCAAAAGCGACTTAACAAAGTGTAAATCACCAAGTTAAGTCGCTTCTTTTATTTTCTACAGGCAAATTACAGGCAAAATTCAAATAATCCGCGTAACTTTTGCCTGCCGATACGCATAGACGGTATTAGGGAGTAAGGCAAATCTAAGTTGAGAATAACATCATTATTAGATTCACTTACGAATCAATCCTCATCAAATAATGAGGGTTCTTCCCTTGAGTTCATAACAAAATCAAAGCAACTTTCCATTGATTTAATTCCTATTCCAGGATAGTCGATAAGAGCTATCATTGAGTGGATATCCTCTGAAGCAATTGCGGTATCTATTGTTTCAATTCTTTTATTCGTCTTCAACATTTTTTTCTTTTGTTCGTTTGAAAGTTTCATCCAATTGGATTTGAAAGTTTCAAACAAATCGTCAGGTGCGTTAGGATCATATAGGTATATCTCTACCGGAATATCACATTCCTTTAGGTATCGAACCATTAAATCCATGACTACATCTTTATCTAGGCCTCCATTATTGGCACCTAATAAAGGAAAAGCTATCGATGTTATTCCTCTCTCTTGATATGAGGAAACAAATTTTTGCAATCCTCTCTCAATATAATTGTACTCACTTGGCAACTTCCAATGGGTTTTAGTCGGGAAGTTTAAAACCCAAGGAGCATTATCCACACCTTTATAAAGCCATAGTTTACCTACGTCTATCAGGTGGGCAGCACAATGCTGCTTGTAAACATCAAACATTATCGGGTATCTTAGTTTGAAAACCAAAGCAATACCCTTTCCCATAACACCAACACAATTCACTGTATTAACAATTGTTTGTGCCTTGGTGTTAAAGATGTTCCCATTTATAATTGTTATATCACTCATAATCGTCTTCCGTTTTTATAGATTAACCAACTGCCATATCTAGGGCTATTAACTTCAAAATACACCTCAAAGGGAACATCTTTTCTTATTTCTACTAAAGATGATAGATAGATATTATTCCCACGTTGACGAATGACATTGTTTTTATTAACAATTGTCGGTACATTTTCAGAATAGGATACCCTAAATTCAAAAGGGCAAATATAATCTGTACTTATTCGAATCGAGTCAACTGAATCTTTAAAAATCAGTTCTTTGTTCTGATGTTCATACAAATTAGGATTTTCAGCAACAGTCTCTTCCCACGGAGTGTCCTTAAGTTCCTCTCGTAACATTTCAGCTTGGAATGAGTCATAACAGCAAATCTCCACATTTTTCAATTTAGAGAAATCCAACTCGCCATCAACTAGGAATTCCTGTTGACGTTCATTAAAAGTGTCAAAACTATTGATATATATTTCTTTTGCTTTGATTCTATTTGGCTCTTGGATGACCTTGAAATAGATGGAAGAATCCTTTTGCATATTACCGTTACTATAATAGCACTTATCCGGCATTGCCATTAGAAGTTCTTCAATATCAAATATGAAAAACACAGGCATTGGACATTTAGGCAGCCCAAGATTATAAGCTCTTTCGTAATACTTACGGTCGCTGGAATCCTTGCCTAAGCACTCATTATAAAATTGGGTAGGTGACTTTGGCATAAAGTAAAAACGAGCAAAACGATGAGCCGCACTAGTCCGATGAACATTAGAACCCGCACTATTGACAAATTTCCCTTCTGCATAGTTACGGCTCTGGAGTTTCATCGCCTTTATAATTTTCACGGCATTGCTCATATGAGTGAAATGATAAGCCTTAGGGCGGCGCGGGAAATGCTGAATAAAGTCAATGATATTTATCTGCTTCACCAACGGCATATCAGATATATCAACTTTATTATGGAACGCTCTGTTCTTGACCAAAACTGGCCAATTCCATTTATCTTTAAATCGTTCCACCATAGATTTCGAGAAGTTTATATCCAAAGAACTTGATGCGAAATCCCAATCGATATACTCTGAGAATGTTTCAAGAACATCGTTCGATAGCTTAAAATCTTCGCGTCTGCAAATAATAGTCCAATCCAAGCAATCTTTATATCGATTGAGCACCTCAAAATTGCCCATATATAAATGTTTATTTTGAGATACGATTCGCCAATCAACGTACTCACAACATTGGCCCAGATACTGAACAACAGCTTTCCGGCTAGAAAGAATTTTCCAGTTTAGTTTATTCAGAGGGACACTTTCAAGTACAGATTCCGTTATTGGGAAATAACCATGTGATGATACTTTCATCCAATCAATTTCAGCAGATATTATGCTTTGTTTAGCTAAGCTGAAAATTAGTTTTTCATCTCCCCAAACATCTTGATTATCTTGTTGCGACAAGGCGAACCAATTCAGATTATCATTAATGTGGTCATAAATAAACTTTGCAGAAGGTATGAAGCCGCTTTGCGATGTTAACATTTGCCAGTCCCATTTATAATCAGGTTTTGACTCAACAAGAGCCATAGTCGCTGTAAGCACTTGCCTATCGAGAAGACTATTATAATCATAATCTCCTTCAGGATATATCCTTATAATTTGAGCAATATCAACATCATCTCGCATAGAAAGCGCTTTAAAGTCGATAAATCCCTTAAAGGCTTCTATTGCTTCATTTAATTTCTGTTTGTCGGGATTACAGAATATACGACTAACCTGAGATAAATATAACCAATCGATTCTGTTTTTAAAATGAGACATGAACCATATCTCATCACGGAGACTCTCAAAATGAGACAACAAGGCAAAGTTCCACTTATTCCTAGAATCTAAGAGAATTGACTTTACATCATCTATCCATGCCTTTTGTTTGATTTTAAGCTTGGGATTGTACCAAAAACTATGGTCCACGGACGAAGACTGGGATAATTCATCCCAATCAATAATATTGCGGCAATCTTCAAGATCTCTAAAAATATCGAATTCACTATGCTGGCAGAAATACGAAATATCCCACCAGTAATTACGCTTCCTTACCGTAGTTTTTATAAGGTTCTTGAGCTCCTTAAAAGAAAATTGTGTAGTTAACGCATGCCAGCCTGTGGAGCATTTTTCTTTAACTGAAATGCTTGTTAATATATAAGCAATGCGATCAAGGAAGGTAATATCGAGACGTGTATCGTTAGTTAGAATTCGCGGAAATACTATAGTCCAATCCCAGTATTCGCTGAATTTCTCTAGATTGTCATTTAAGAACTCTGTACTTACATTTTGAGATAGGAACTTCCAATCCCATTTGTCTACAAAGAGTTTATTCCCGAGATTTTCTAACTTTAACTTGTAGAACATACGTTCTGTTAAAACCATCCAATCCCAAGGAAATTGAGAATCCTTATATTTAGATATAACAAATTCTATAGATGCAATGGCGGAAAATGCAGTCCAAGCACTTCTGTCATTTCCAATCATTAAATCTATATTTTCTAATGATTGAAAAAAAGCTGCGTCAGTTTGATTTGCAAAAATATATGCCCAGTTTAGTTTTTCTCCAAAAGAGTTATAGAGTCTCTTATCTGATAGCAAGTTGGGGTTACTTGAAATAGCTTCCCAGTTCCAGTTATATGTTGGGTATTCAATTAAAATATCAACATCGCTTATTTGCTGAGATATAAACTTTTTACCATCTTCTGTAGTTACAAATTTTGAGTATCTCTCAAAAAGAGACTTATTCCATACTAGATGAGGATTACATTCAAAACCTTTCATGTAGGGCGTAGATTGCCAAGATAGCAAACCGTTGCTTTCAAGCAAATCTATAACGGAAGGAATCCATATATAGTCCTTATCATTGAATATGGCAGAAGCCAATGCTCCCTCATTCTTGCTTATTTCTGATATTATAGACTGAAAATGAGGATTTGTGGCGAACGTATTAGCCCACGTTTCATCTGTAAATACTCTATCAAACAACGAAAAGAAGGATAAATGAGGACCTATGTTTGATATATTGTTATATATAAAGCTTAGGTCAAACTCCCGTTCAATCTTGCCCCAATCCCATTTCTTGTCAGCGTTGACAATAATAGCCTCTCTAACATCTGCCGTGTCATTTGTGAATCGACTAAGATTAACCTTTACTATATCCAAATGAGCCAGAACAAATGAGTCAGAGAGACGCATTTCTAATTCATCCCAATTCCAATCTTCCTCGGTCTCTTTTTGTATAAGGATGAGCTGTTCTATCACACTATCTTCCCTATCTACATCCCCGGACAACACCTCTAAATCCCAAGGATACTCTTTAAAATGAGTGACTAAGAAGCTGTTGTCGACTCGCTCTGTAAATATTGGCCAATCAATGTAATTTCGAAATCTATCTATATTGTCACATAAAACCTGTATGTCACAATGACGAGAAATGTTACGCCAACAAGTTTGATTAACTCTCTCGGCAATTGTATTTAAAAGGTTTATATCTTTCCAACATGTTCTTGAATCTTTGGTAAGTTCTTCATAATCAACCAGGTCTAGATAAGGCCTAAGTGTTGTGTAGTTTAAGACTGAATACTTGTTATCCCATAACTTATGGAAAAGGCATTCCAATATTAGGTTTTCTCGATGCAGTTCATTCAATGGCTCACAAACAAGCTCTGTCGCCCGAATAGCCACTTGTTCCCCATTCATGACCACAGGTATAAATTCCCCAGAATGTTTGTAGAGTTTAATCTGTATTTCTTGCGTCTCTAAATCAAAATACTCATCTATATTTGCTTCATAGATGTTTGATTTTTCCTTAGATTGAAGTTCTAACCTTTTAATCAGTTGGTCTGCTTTCCCATATATTATGTTCTCAATTTCAGAATCCTCAGGCCATATTTGTTTTTGAGTATGCAATGTAGTATATATCCCAAGATCTTTATAAAACGGGAACATAAGCATTGCGGTCGACAATTCAGATTTCAGAAGGGCATGTTCATAAACATCCTGCATTCCTAAAAAGAAATGATAATGCTTGAGCTGTTTCAGTGAAATTTCTCCAAGTTTTGTAAGTACGATCTCATCCTCAGACTCGTAAGTTATTATAAGATGTTCATTTTCTACCATTCTAAGAATGTCCTCAAACATACGGACTTCTGCCACATCATAATATACTTCATTCTTTCCATCTGCATCACGATTAGCTATACTAAAGCCAAGAAGTATGCCAAGGCTTCTTTTATCATAACGGCCACCATTTGTGGCTAATATGGAGCAAATCACAAAATACAGATCATCCAAAGGCTCCTCTTTATAGAAAGCCACACTACATGAATATTTTTTCAACCCCCATTTAGTATAGGTTGAATAGATATATTCAGAGTTGTTTATCTTATCTACAATCTGGCTCATAGTTCATTTTGATTGATCACTTTATTATTATGATTTGACTCAATAGTCAAGAAGAGTTGTTGGTAAATCTCTAAGTTTGAGAATAATTCTTTATTTCCAACAATAACGAGTAATCGTTTAGCACGCGACAATGCCACGTTCAAGCGATTTGGCGATTGAGCGAATCCCAAAGACGTTTGCTTTGGATAGCCTAATTCAGGGTATCGCTTTTTGTCCGGTTGTTGATTTCGTGAACTCTGAATGATGTTACTACGGACCATTGACACAATAACAATATTTCGTTCCATGCCCTGAAATCTATCCACAGTACTAACCCTTATCGGTAGACTGGAATGTTCACGAGCTATTGACCTCAGCTGTTTTATCTGCTTGCCATAGAAGCTAATTATACCGATTTGTTTATCTTCATCCTTAGGAAATTGATTTAAATATGAGAGAAATGAAGGTGATTGTTCAAACTTTGTAAGAAGTCTATCTATGACTTCAACTTCACCGTAGTTGACACGTGAAGTACCGTCTAACATTTCTGGAGAGGTAGTATTGATGAACAATACATGGGTGTTATGATCAATTAGTCCCGGAATATCAATTCCATGGTATCTCGATGCAGGGTTACTTATGTCTGGATTGTTGACACCAAGATCTTCGGGAAAAATTAGACCACAACGTAGCCCTCCATCTTCTCTATAGAACTGTTCAACGACTTCATTTATATCGGGATGCATACGATATTGCAGATTGAACGTCCCTTTTAAGGAACTATCAATACGCTCATAAAGTTTTTGGAAATGGGAGATTTCCATCTCATCAAAATGACTCTCAACGAATTCTTTAAGTTGTATTATACGCCTTTGGTCTTCGCTATCCTTACTTGTCCTATATGCATAATCAAAGGTTTCTTCAAATTCTTCTTTATCCAACATAGGAGGCAGCTGACGATGATCCCCTATTACAATTGCTCGTTTTCCATAAACGAAGGGTAACACCAATTCTGCAGGTGTCGCCTTTGAAGACTCATCTTGTATGACTGTTGTAAATTCAATCCGGGCTTTCCCTTTTTTCTGTTTGAAAAGATCACAGTAATTGTGAAAGAACGGCGTAAAGCCATTGAAGTCGGCTTCACCAGCCCTCCTGTCACCAATTGAACTACATGTAGCGCCAACAACATTGGCATTTTCGACATATCTCTTGTAAACAATTTCTCGAAGTCCCTTACTCGGGTTGTTAAGGTAGTCCCGCCATTTTTCAATAACGTCAACTGATTCGTCAACCACTCCATAGAACGCACGATGAGAAATGTTCTCTAACCAATTCTTAAGAATGAGATTATTCTTTATCGGTACTTCAGACTCATCATTGGTTTCTTCTGTTGTAAGACAAGCATCACCTTCCTTAACCCAGCGTTTCATCAACTCAAGAGAAAACTGAAGTCCTTCCGACTCTAATTTCTCTTCGTCGCCGAAGCGAACAGGTTTTACTAAATTAGTCTTTCCGTTGACAATACGTGATATAGCATTATCGACAGCTAAATTTGTCTCGGATGTAAGCAGGATTCTTTCACGTTTGTTTCCATACTGCAACCCTTTTCGTATCAGTTGCCATATAAGTTCTGCAATAGCTGTTGACTTACCTGTGCCAGGAGGGCCCTGAATCACAGCCATATCCTCGGCATACATAGCCTTGATTATGGCCTGTTTTTGAGATTCGTTTATTCGGTCATTTAGTAAATGTGCGCAAAACTCAATATAGACAGAACCGTCTTCTCTAAGCATTAGTTCAATATCTGGAGTCTTTGTCGCTCTAGAAGAGTCAAAAATAAAATTTTGTAATCGAGGATTGGTCAATTCTTGCCCGGTAGTGGCCATCGTAAATGTATTATTTAGGCGAGACATTTTTTCAATTTCTCCTGTAAGAATCGGGCAAATTGTCGTTATAATCTGGGACTCAAAAGCTTCAATAATAGTATCTTTTCTATCATCTGGGACATCTATGTCAAATATTAGATTTGGATAGTTGACTTTAAGCAGCTTACCAAATGGAACTTCCTTTTCGCCGAGTGTAAATCCGAAGTCAGCACGGCGCATATCCATTATGCTATCTTCCAAATCTTCAAGTCTTGATTCTGAATTACAGTTGATATTAAGACGGATTTTTCCAGCTACCTTTTGTGCAAATTTAATATTTAAGCCTGGTATGCTTATGTGTAATAAGTCATTGTTTAGTCTGGCACTCAATAGTTCATACAAATCTGACTCTATATAGGGAAGACGAATTTTTATCTGATGACACACGCTATCATTTATCACCGAAATATCTTCGTATTTTTCTTCCAAATAAGCTTTTAGATCATCATAGCCAATCAGCTTAGAGTCAACCTTACACTTATAACGATGATTGTCATAGACGTTGACTTTAATAAATGGTATATTTTTTTCTATATTAGCTATAATGTCTGCAATATTCTGCTCTCTCCAATTAAAATCAATACCTATAGCTCCAGTTTCTTCATTGAAACTATAGCCATCTAGTCCATCTATATAATGTGCGACTTCTTGTAGTTTTGTTTTTACAAGTTTATGTTTAGATATAGCGTATGAAAACAATACGTTTATCTCTATGTCATCTTGGGAACAATATAGGTTAGCTATATTCAAGAACGCCCTGATGTTTGCATTTACTTCTTGTATATAGTTGTCTTTACTAGGCTTTTCCTTCGAAAATGTACGCTTGAACTCAAATGTATCCGTATTAGGATAGAAGCAATCAAAGTGATACTTTAGTTCTTCTTTCGCAACCTCATTACATATTTTAAATATAAGCGTATATTGTTTGCAATACAAGCCGATATTTTCATATTGACGCAACGTTTCGCTCGTAATATATTCATTCTGGTATTCAAAGACCTCTATTATTTGTGGGGAATCTTGCTTTCTCCTCTTTTTCTCATAAATTACATAGTGGTTTCCAAATAGATAGCGAAGATAATCCTCACTATTCACTGAGACCTTGGAAATAAAAGCCACAATATCATCAATCTGTCCTTCGATAAGATTGCCATTCTTTAATATAGAATCCAGTTGCCGTAAATCGTCTAATGACAATTGGTCATAACGACCCATGTCATTTGCATAATCAATAGTGACATTTATAGTTGGTGTGGTATCCAATTCAATATGGCACTCGGATAAACAACGGCGGACCTCACTCAAATCAGATTCTGACAAAGCATCCCATTTATTTTCATCGACAAGTATTGAATCAGACTCAAGATTATAGTTTTCTACGCCAAGTTTATCTTTAAGAATGGAGTTTACCTTTTCCTTATCCTGGCTTTCGTCGATGGTTAAATATATTTTGTCATTCTCTATTTTTACAGAAGTTGGGTCTATGGAAATAGGAGAACATCTTTGCTTAATCAGTTTCTCTTGGATATCGACAAAACGCTGCCATATATCTCGTATAGCATTAGTGCTTGAGTCTTGGGCTACTGTTTGCTTCTGTGGTTGTGAAGTGGCCTTTCTTGCTAACCGATCTTGTTTTCTTTCTTCCTTGGTCTTTCTTTTGGGACGGGTTGTCGCATTCAGAGAAGACAAATCAATGGAGTCTACAACAGTAACCTTTGAAGAATTTAGTTGATTGGGTAACCTAAATACCCCTTGAGGTTTTTCTCTAAGAGGCTGCACTTTATCATCTGAAATGTAAGGCAAAACCGGGATTGTACCAGTTGGGTCTTTCAGTTTCTCTCGTACTACCTTTCCGTCAACAACCGCCATAGGACAATTAGTTGCAAAGTCTTCGCGAGTCCAAAAGCTAAAACTATCGCAACTTTGATCCTTAGGGATAAGAATGTATCTAGTGGGCAACGCAATGATTATATCATTACGCAGCCTATCCCAACCGTGAGAATTCACTTCCTCTCGATTAGAAATTGGATCTAGTCCAAACTTATCTTCTTGCCAAGTTAATGCAAATAAACTGGTTTCTCTACCAAACGATTTTGCTATAAGTTCATACTCTTCACCGGAAATCCGAGTATTGGGATTGGCATCATCCAGGAATATTCCGTTATTTTCCAGTTCTTTTACAATGGCTGAGATTTCTACATTGAAGTCCCTACATGCTTTCCCAAGTTTTATACGCATCTTTACTTCTCTTTTGATTGTAAATAATCAGAGGGAGTCCAAATGGTGAATCCATTATTTTTGAAGGCTCTTTCACTTTGACTATTAAACGGAAAAAATACAGCTTTCTCTGAATCTATTCCTAACTCAGCCTCTGCAATAACAATTCCAGATTCATCCTGAACGACGAATCCGCCCTCTGGATTAAATTCTATTCCATTAGTTAGCAAGAAACGAACTACATCATGGAGGTGCTCATCATAATGGTTAAGAATATCTTCGATATAACCAGATCCAGTTTCTGAAATTTCCTCTACGACTTGTGGCGTAGTCGTATCTTTTATAGCCTTTGCTTGGTATTCCTTTATAAAGGCCTCCGGAAGCATTACGTTTTTATTATTAATCAAGCTCTTAAACAGATTTGCCACTATGGACAATTCAAAGCCAGCGTGTCCACATCCAACCGGTGTTACCATGAATGTAAATTGATTATTGGCATTAACGTAATCAATAAAGCGTTTGACTGCTTTTTCTAAATCACTAATGCAAAAACCCTTTGTTGGCAATGCATAACAATTCCCCGTTGGTCCGTCAATCACACCTGCTTTGGCACCAAATCTATTGGCCGCCAGCCCAGCGGCTCCATATCTTTGAGACCCTCTTCTATCAGTACCGAAAACAAACACTTGATTGGGTCTCAAATTGAAAATATGATTTGGAGTAAACCTATCATAAGATTCAAGAGGAGTCACACTCTCAATTCGAGCCTTTTGCTTAAGATCACTTCTGCCATCAATTAGTGTACGACACGCATACCTTTGAGAATTAATACTCATAGACTTCACATCTGCCTCTTTATTATTTTCAACAGAATAGCAACTTAAGTCCTTAATCAAAAAAGGATTGAGGTTTAACTTAATTGCTAGGTCTATGATGTCTATGTTGGGAATATTGGTAGACCCACATGTTATATCTTCTATTTTATCTATAAAGTGCGCATTGTCGGTTATATGCAGCCAACTTCTCACCTTTCCTGAGAGTTGATTATCAAGAGAAATTGTCTGATTAAACACGACAATCGTAGGAATATCCTTAATCCATTGTCGGTCTATACCAAGTTCTTTTAACCCTTTCCTTAATGACGAATGATTAGCTCTTGCTTGTTGATATACCGTTTTGCGAGAGCCTCCTTTTATTTCAATTCCATTAGAAGTCCAATTACCGTTTTCACATGCAACAATGTTACCGCCATAATTCTTAAATTCAATAGCAATAACTGCATCTTGTTTAATTATAATGGCATCAAACTCGCGATCATATATATTATAATTCCCAATCATCAAATAGAAACTATCTGACTCGGCAAACCGTGCCTTCATTTTTTCACACAACAATCTGAACTGCTCTCGTTCAGCAGTCGTGTCATAATTGCCACATCTAAATGCAATAAATCCTCCAGCCATTATATTTTAAATTATAAAATGCTCAGATTAAATTGTCAAATCTAATTATTGCATGTCTGAGGATGTTATCAACTCCCTAATGTCAACACCAATAGTAGATGCTATATTTTGAAATGTATACAAATCGGGCTGCGAGGTATTGGTACACCACTTGGAGACGGTGACAGGGTCTTTACCGAGTTGTTCGGCGAGCCATTTGCCGGTGTGGCCTGTTTCTGCTAATACTGCTTTTATTCTGTTTAGTTTTTGTCGTTCTGTTTTTGTCTCCATTGATTGATTTATTAAATTTGAACGCAAAGTTACTAAAGATAAATGAGACGGAAAACGAATATGCTGTAAAACATAGTCATTGCCGTCTCATTTTAGCCAGATTTCAGTTACAGTGTCACTTCCGAGCACCTATTCGGTGCTGGCGCAGGAAGGCATCGAGGTCGGCGCGGTTGACGTAGATTTTGCGGCCTATCTGCGAGAAGGGAATGAGGCGTTGGTCGCGGTAGTTCTGCCACGTTTTGGGGGAAATGCCGAGGATTTCGCGGACTTCGTCGGACTCAAACCAGTCTTTGCCGGGATTTCCGGTCCGGGTTTTCTCGACTATCTCAATGAGGCGGTCGAGTTTCTCGTGCAGTGATTGCCACTCCTCCTGTGGAATCATTAGCATGAGCGATGTCGGAGCGGAGTTTTGCTGAGATTTACTCAAGGGGTTTGTCATATTCTTCAGAGAGCTTGACGATTGCTTCCTTGCATTCGTCGAAGTGCTGTCGGAGCAGGTTGTTGATGAAGGTTGTAAGATTGGCCTTGCGAGTCCCACATAGGAGTTGCAGCTGCCTGATCTGCTTCACAAATTCAGGGCAGATTCTTACATTCGAGCATCCGATGGGTGGACATAGATACGACAGATCATCAATAAATTTTTGTCTGTATTCTTCCACTTGTGCCGATAGAGCCGAATTGCGGGATTTTGATGTAGAACTTCCCTTATGGTTGGATTGCACCGAGGAAGGCGGTTCATGTGTTGTGGGAATTGATTCCTCAGTGCTATTTCGGGGAGCGGAAGGCGGTGCTTCCTTAGCGCGAAAATTCTCCACGAAGGCCTCTGCATCAAAGTCGTTGTCATATCTTTTTGCCATAATTCACTATTTCTGGGGTTAACATACATCTTGACTATTCCATTGGACGCTTCCACATCTACACACCTGAGGCTGTCCGGGCTTACTGTAGAAGTCCGGGTGATGGGTGCAGGGTTCGTTCTGAACGGCATATTCCTTTGAACATTGGGCGGTCAATCATTCCAAAACTCATCAACTGAATGTGACGGCGTATGTGCTCCGGGTAAATATGCTGATTCAAAAGAATCTGGTATGTGGTGGGAAGCAAATTTCAGCAAGTACGAATTTCGTGTTTTTCTCAAATAGTCCGGCGGCGGAATCTGAGGAGGCTGAAATTCTACGACAAAGATAGCATGACGCCCTATGTCTGCCCAAATTTTCAGACCTGTCGGGATTATGTCGCCTCGCATTGCCTGAATCTGCCGCGATTCATGGCTATGAAGCCGCATGGCTACGAATCCGCATTTATACGTTTAAATGTTTGAATAAATGAACAAACAGAAATATGCCTTTGCGCTCTTGCAAATGGATATTCATATATTTTCACATCAGCACTCTCAAACAGTCGTTTATTTATGTGGCAATCAGGATTTATGCCTATAACTATATCTGAGAGTATGTAAAAGCGAATTGATTCATAGATGTTTATCAAGTCGTATATACATTCCTATAATAGTAAGTATGCTCAAAAGGGTGCATACACTGACTTCCTTGCCTCTACATAGGAATATGACAAAGTTAACGTCAATAGATATGCAAGTCCAAATATTTGAATCTATGGGGCATCGGGTGCCTAAATCTGCCGTCAAATGCCGTTTGTTACATCGAAATTCAAGTATGGTACCACTATGCAGTCAAGAAAGTAGGTAGAAATTTCAAACGTTCCGCTTCCATTGGCCATCGAATTTCACTCCCGTTCAATCCGATTTACGCCACATGCAGACGGGTGTGTAGATTCCAAAACGAAGTGCAACGTTATGGAGCCTAAATGATGTAGATTCAAGGGAAAGTGTTAACTTTGCCCCGTGGATCGAAGAGGAGGCGAGCCCTGCAGAGGAGCAACTCG
>Ga0073906_1004786_pt1 | contig 13075 bp, 9 predicted proteins | sample Inofromicrocosms_FD_65485 | JGI IMG/M metagenome (GOLD analysis project Ga0073906, IMG submission 65485) | Mouse cecum microbial communities from Vienna, Austria - Inoculum for glucosamine and mucus D2O microcosms | ecosystem: Host-associated > Mammals > Digestive system > Large intestine > Cecum... | reverse complement strand
CTGTCACTGAAGAGAAGAATGCTATTGGGGTATTGGTGTTCGTCATATCTCAACAACGGATATAGACCGATTTAAATTGGACAATAGCCGTTAAGTTTATTTAAGATGCGTCTGCCCTGTGAAAAATATTGGATGTTAGGAGATTATTTGAATCCTCAGGCATGGAGCGACACATTATTCTCCGGGATAATTCGACTCGCCGGATTGCAGGATTGAAGTAATTTGATTAGATTTGCGCATACTTACCTTAATAACGCACCACCCCAATGCAAGAAACCAAGACAATAGCCCGGGGACTCATGGAGTTTCTCGACCAAAGCCCGGTGAATTTCTACGCCGCGCTCACCGTAGCCAACCGTCTCGACGCTGCCGGATATGAACGCCTCGACCCAACTCAAGCCTGGGACATCAGGCCGGGAGGCAAATATTATATGGTGAAAAACGACAGTGCGGTCTTTGCCGTCGATGTGGCCGAGGAAGCCCCGTCGGCAGGATTTCGCATCATTGCCGCCCACAGCGACTCGCCCACGTTTCGCATCAAGCCCCACCCCGAAATGATATCGGACGGTGGCATCGTGAAACTCAACGTCGAGGTGTATGGAGGCCCTATATACTACACATGGTTTGACCGTCCGCTCTCGATAGCCGGACGTGTGGTGCTGCGCAGCGACGACCCGCTCAATCCCCGCCGCGAGCTGGTAAAGTTTGACCGTCCGCTCCTCACCATCCCTCACCTTGCCATCCACTTCAACCGCGCTGTCAACGAGGGCAACCGTCTCTCAGCCCAGAAAGACATGCTCCCCGTGATAGGTATCGTCAAGGAGCGCGCCGAGGCCGACAACCTGCTGCTGCGACTCGTGGCCGAAAAGCTGCAATGCCGCCTTGAGGATATACTCGACTTTGACCTCTCGCTCTACGACACCACCCCGGCCTGCCTCACAGGCATGAACGAAGAACTCGTCTCGTCGGGACGTCTCGATGACCTGAGCATGGTGCACGCCGCTCTCGAGGCTCTGCTATCGGCTACCGGTAAATGTCCACAGACCCGCGTCATGGCTATCTTTGACAATGAGGAGACCGGCTCAGGCACCAAGCAGGGCGCGGCCTCGCCCGTACTGGCCGAAATGCTCCGCCGCATCACCCGCTCGCTCGGAGGAAATGACGAAGACTTTGCACGCGCCATAGCCTCGTCATTCATGATTTCGGCCGACAATGCCCATGCTTTCCATCCCAACTATGCCGAAAAATACGACCCCACCAACCATCCCGTAGTCGGCGGAGGCCCTGTAATCAAAATCAACGCCCGATGCAAATACATGACCGATGCAGACTCGTCGGCCGTATTCAAAGCCATCTGCGAGAAAGCCGGAGTGCCCTGCCAGACATTTGTCAACCACAGCGATGTCCCCGGCGGCTCCACCCTCGGCAACATACTCACCGCCCAGATGGACCTGCGCGGTGTCGACATGGGCAACGCTCTCTGGGCCATGCATTCGGTGCGCGAGACAGGTTCGACACTCGACCAGGCCTACACAGTCCGCGCCTTCCGCACTTTCTTCTCGGAATAATCACTTGCCCAACTAAAGAGATACAAAAGGACAAAAGCCTCAAAAGAAACAAAAGTTTTTTAATCTCATTATAAACCAATCATTTAATGATGTCAAAAAAACTTTTGTCTCTTTTTGAGGCTTTTGTCTCCCTTTATATCTGTAAAGAGTTATTACGAATGTTTTTGAAGCTGTTATCGTTCGTACTCCTGAATCAGAAGCCTACTCACCGAATATCTCGACAAGTTTCTTGTCAAGGTCCTCTCCTTCGAGGTCACTTATGATGTTACCGTCGGGACCGATGAGAAATGTGCGGGGAATGAATGTGACGTTATAACGACGAGACTGACGGTTATCATTGGAATCATTCAATATGCGTCCCGATTTGTCGGTCGATGCATCCTCAAACACAAGGATATTATAGTAGTCCTTCATGTCGTGCGACTCCATATACTGCTTCCATACATTGACATCATAGTCAGACGACATGGCCAGGACTTCGAGTCCTTTATCGTGATACTTGTCATAAAGTTCTCTGATATGGGGCAATCCCATCACACAGCCTTTACACCATGTGGCCCAGAAATCTATCACTACATATTTGCCTTTCAGATCCGCAAGGCTGAAATCAATGTCTCTCAGAGGGTCGTGACCTTTAAGCTCAGGAGCCGGCTTGCCTGGCTGTGTAGCCTGACATGCTTCGATAGCAACTGCAAGCTCTTTGTCGTCCGCCTTCAACTCGGGTGAGATAAGGGTATAGAGCGAATCACACTTCTCGGCATCATAACGGGATGATAATGATAATAGCATCCTGTAGGCCCAATATGTATCAGGATTCTCGGCTACATACTTTGCCTGTGTGGCGGGAAATTCACCAATTGCGGCCTGCTCTCGTTTCTCATACTCATCCTGAGATATAAGCCCTTGTTCATAATCGGATTTGAGCTTATTTCGACGCGTCCAATACTCTTCATAGAATTTATTGAGGCTTTCATCTATCTCCTGCTGACGCGATCCTGAGACCATGGCTTGATTTACTTTGCCCTTCTCAAAGGTTATATCTGTCACACCAGGGCTAAAATAAAGACTTGTCATGTTATCACCCTTATATGGCTCGGACTCCTCGCCATAAGTTATATAGGCAATGCCTCCGTATGGAGCGACTTCACCTGTGAAAGTAAAGTGACCGTCATGGATTTCAACCGTGTCATTGACCACACCGTCAATGCTGTTATGGATTGAAGCAATGACCAATTGTCCATCAGTAGCTCCATTGACTGTTCCGTTGATGGTAAATGTATTGTCACTCTTTGGAGCCGAGCACCCGATAAGCAACAAAAGAGCAGAGGCAGGAATTAATAAATGTTTCATAATGCTTTTAATCACGAAATGTTATGATATTTTTTTATTTTGTTGTATAGTTATTCTTGATATTTGGGTTCTGTGATATTACAGTGACAGGGAATGGAAATACCCACATATCCGACTCAGGCGTGAGTGTGTATGTCTTGCCTAAAAGTTCTCTTGTACGAGTCTCCTTGTAGTCATCAAGTATGGTCCACCGCTTGCAGGTGATGAAATTCCATATCGAGTAGCAATACTCACCGTGTGCTGTCCTCCTGAGGGCAGCTATAGCTTCCGTCCGGGTGGTTACATTGCCGAAAAGAGGACGGTAATGAGAGGCAGCGATACGTTTTACACGTATCATGTCAAGATACCCCATCGCTTCATCAATACGTCCCTTGTTTATGGCACATTCCGCCAATATCAGATACATGTGGGTTGTCTTTATACCGGTATGATTGTGGGTTGATGTTATGTCATCGGTCACATTGTAAGGAACTCCATAATAAGTCTCATTACTTTTGAGTATCTCCAATGAGTCGCTAACAAGATCATCAGGAAAGAAAGAGCCCCTTTCAGACAACAGGGTTGTTATCAGGTTATCCCTCATATAAGAACCATCCTCAAACATTTTATCACTTCCCGGCATGATAATGTTAAAATTTATCTGAGCGGATGAGGCAAAATAGTTTTCTTCAAGATCCAACGGAGTAACGGGGACAAACTTTGTAATCGGACAACCATATGTGGACATATCATCTACCAGATAATCGGCATAATCATTGATCACATTGCCTCTTTTCAAAGCCTCGGATGCTGCGATTGCAGCCCCGTCATAATCTTGCATAGACATAAGCACATGTGCCTTGACCGCATAGGGCATTGCCGCACAGAAACGCATGCGGTTAATCGCCACTTCGGGAAGCGCATCAAGACTTATAGCATTATCCAGGTCGGAAAGGATCTGAGCATACACTTCTTTCTGAGTGCTTTGTGTGGTAGGATTCTGAATGTCCCAGCTTTCCGGAACAATGGGCACACACATCTCAGTATCGGCTGTCGCGGGATTATAGACCCGTGCATATTTCTGGGCAGCGGCATACTCGAAGAACGCCCGCATGGCATAGGCCTCAGCCTTAAGACGATTTTTATGCTCCTGAGAGCCCTCAGCCTCATCGACAAGCGAAAGTATCGGATTGCACACACGGCCTATCACCGAGTAACAACGGCTATAATACCCGTCATTACTGTTGGTAACAGGAAGCACTGAAGAATGTGCTTGCTCATCAAGAGTAAGCAGAATGATAGGTGTTGATTTGGTGGTTTTCTCCAGTTCGGAGGGTATGTAGCCACACTCAAACCCGTCAATCATATCCCCGTTGACAGTCGCCAGATCGACATAATCGAGAAAATATACTCCATTGAGCAACAGTTCAAGGTCTGATGTCTTGGATAGAAGATTCATACCCTTTTGATCGATATCGGTGAAATTTTCGCATGATTGCAGCGAAAGCATTGAGGCCACGAAGATGGCAGCTATCTTTAACGATGTCTTAAACGTCATGAGAGTAATTGTTTAGAGGTTGATGTTGAGTCCGAACACATAACTTGATGGTGTACGCAGACCGCCTGTCTCGGGGTCGAAATCAGTTTTGTCTTTAGTCCAAATGGCTTTGGGGTCGTTGATCTGGAATCGTAGAGAACAGCGGTTGACTCCAAGATGACGAAGCAGGCTTACGGGAACATCATAACCGAACACTATGTTACGAAACTTGATGAAATCAGCATCATGAAGAGCGCGGCTTGAGACATCCGGTGCAGAATCCGTGGACGAGGAGTGAGCCCACTGACCGATTGCAGGAACATCCGATGGGTTATCAGGAGTCCAGCTATCAAGATAATAAGACGCTACAGGCCCATAGAAGTCGCCCTCAAATCTGTCTCTGAACGGTAGGCAGAACATTTTGTGACCGCCATAATAGGCAAGCAGGAACCCAATGGAGAAATCGCGCCACTTCATCTGATTGTCAAGGCCAACAATCACTTTGGGATCGGACTGTCCGCCAAAAGCAAGCGCGGCGGCATCACCATAAAAATACACTTCGTGCACCTTTTCGCCATAACCATTGTAATATAGCTGCTGTCCCTCCGAACCCGGGGTGTCATCAATACCGGCAAACTGGAGCATCCACAGCGTGTTGACAGGATAACCTGTTTTATAAGGAGTGTTAATAAGACCATACGCACTGGTCTGAGGATTCTCCACATATGTCACCTTATTGGTATTGTATGATAACGTCACATTGGTTGTCCATGAGAAATCATTTTTATATGATGGACGAAACCAATCATAGCCGACTGAGAACTCAATACCCTGATTGAGAATTGAAGCAACGTTCGCATTCATAGCACTGAAACCGGTGGTCGTGTCAAGCAGTTTGTTACCGAATATGTCACGACCTTCCTTACGATAGTAATCCACATTGCCTCGCAAACGATAGTCAAAGAGACTGAAATCTATACCGACATTGTGTGTACGGTTCTGCTCCCAACGGAGGTTGGGATTGGCCGGCGAACCGATTTCGCCATAAGGAACATTTGTATCGTGGTTGGTCAGACCTGTAGTGGCAGTCATATAAGATGTTGCTCCCTGATATATATTACCGGTCACACCATATGAATAGCGCAACTTGAGAAAATCAATATAAGTGAAATCATGCATGAAGTCTTCTTTATGTATATTCCATCCTGCACCGACCGACCACAGCGGTTTTCCGCGGAACTTGGCATTAAGTCCATAGACATCGGCATAATCCTTACGATATGAACCAAACAGATTGTAACGGTCATCATAGGTGTATGTCGCATTGAAATAGCCTGAGGCATAACGGTGACGCACTTCGGGGACTATACCTTGGTCGCGCTGAAACTGATAAGAACTGATACGGCTCGAATAGGTGCCTATCTTCCAGTAAGGAGCCGAGTATCCGAGATTTTTAAGAGCGTTGAAGTCAACAGTGTGATTGGCCGAAGTCTGAAGCTGGTCGTCATAACCGAGGAGCAACTGCTTCTCACCCCATATTTTCGTCTGACGAAACTCAGTACCGGCTATTGCTGAAATCTCGTGTTTGTCAAAGAATTTACGAGTGTAATTGAGCTGACCGCGCAGAGTCCAATAGTTGCCGTCGACATTCTCGGTCTTGAGTATGCCTCCGTTTTCAGGAGTCAGATATTGTACCTTACCATTTTTATAAATTGCATAACCGTTTTTCATATTACGTGCCGACCAACTGTTCTCGTTGGCATAATTGCGCATGCGTTTGGCTGTGACTTCATAGATAAACTGGGCATCGGCCGTAAGCCCGGGAAGTATCTTAAAGAGCAGATCGGCATGATAGCGCATCTCCTGACGACGTGTGGTCTGAACATTATCAAGTGCTTCCTGACGGGGGTTGACTATCATGTCGGCTATACCGTCCTGCAATGACCAGTATTGGGTGTATTCATTTCCATAGCCACCATAATAGAAAGGACGAGTAGATCCGTCAGCGTTTTTATACGAAACATATGGCAAATTGCCGAAAGGATCATAAATGTTTTCGGTAGAGTAATCTCCGCCGTATTCCTGAACATTGGAATACACTCCATTGATGCTTACTGTCGCGGTGAGCCATTTGGCCAAATCAAAACTGCCTTTGTAATATACGTTAAACCAGTCGTTGTGGTGATTATACTTGCCAACATTGTCATGCTTATAGTTGACCACGATATTATTGCGGGCTTTGTCGGATGACTGTCGCAAAGAGAGGTTGTATTGCTGCACCACTTGACGGTGTAGCATATTGTCGGCAAGGTCTTTGGCAAAATTATTGTTTGACAACAGTGCTTTTGTTGCTTCGAGCTGATTACGGTTAATTTCCCCCTTGGCCAACTGATAATATGCATATTCAAGCGGCGATATTGAATAACCGTTTGACAATTCCCGCTCCATATTGCTGACACTGCTGGGTTTCTCTCCGCTCATATAAGCATACTCCCAATAGTCACTCTCCACTGCTATCTGCTGGGCCGGTGTCATGTAATAGTTGTCGGCATAATCGACATTACGTTTCTCATACCAGGTGATATTGGTGGCGAAATCAATGTCAATCTTACCGGCACGCTTGGCGTTCTTGGTTGTAATCACTATGATACCGTTGGCGGCACGCGCTCCGTAGATAGCAGCCGCTGCGGCATCCTTGAGCACGTTGACACTCTCGATATCATAGGGATTGAGATCTTCGATGCTCCCCTCTATGGGCATGCCGTCGACCACAAGCAGCGGGGCCGTAGAGCCGTAGAGTGTGCCGGCACCGCGTATCACAGGCTTTCCGCCATAGGTGGAGAGACCGGCCACATGGCCTTCGAGATTGGCAAGAAGATTTTGGGTATAGCGTTCTTCGAGTTTGGCCGACGAGACTGTAGCTACCGAGCCGGTCATTTTTTCTTTCTTGATTTCCTGATAGCCTGTGACCACGACTTCGCTCATCATTTCGACTGCGGGGCGCAGCACCACGCTGAGCGGCTTGCCGGCGTCCGACTCGCTCACGGGAATGTCGCAGGTGAGCATGCCTACATAACTTACCGACAATACGGGCTTGACGGTATTGATTTTGAGCGAAAATTTACCGTCCATATCCGCTATCGCACCATAGTCGGTGCCGCTGACGGCTATGATGGCCCCGACCAGAGGCTCGCCCTCCTCGTCGGTGACTGAACCGCTGACGCTGAACGTCTTCGCCGCCTTTCCCTTCGGATTGTAAATCTCTATGTAACGTCCGTTGACACTGTAGCGCAGAGGTGTCGCTTTCAGCAGTTGTGTCACGACTGTCTCAACCGAAGCTTTATCAAATGATCCTGACACCCGATAGGGCGACACATCCTCGCTGAGATACTGTAGCCGATAGTAGCCCGAGAGACGTTCCACTTCGCTCAGAGCTTTTGACAACTTCTCGTTCTCACACTTGTAGGTTATGGGAGTGCCGATATTTTTCTGAGCCGATGCATGCGCAGGGCTTAGCATGAACAGGCACATCAACAGTCCCACCAGCCTTAACATTCCGAATAGGCTGTGATTTTTGATTGATTTGGTTGGCATGTGATAAAATGATAATGGTTGATGTATAATTTTTCTTAAAAGACAACCATTTCATAGAATCAGTACCCCCTATTATATGAAAATATTTGAATTTATATGATTTTTTCTACAATTCAATCAACAACAATGTCATGACCCGCCACTTTGATTTCGGCAACATTCAGCCGGTTAAGGCTTTCGATTGCGAGTTCCACGGGTTCGGCGCGCATGGCCGAGAAGTGGACTTTCTTGGTCATCACTTCGCGGTTGTGAAACACGACTCCCATGTTGTACCACCGGCCCAGCTCGCGCAGCACATCTATCAGCGGCACATCGTCAAAATAGAAAAATCCCTCGACCCATTGCGTGAGTGCGTAAGTGTCGACATTCTCCACTTCCACGGTGCCGTCAGTGCCACACACGGCCGCCTCGCCCGGCGAGAGCGTGGCAAGTCCGGAGCCTTCGGGCGAGAGTATCTCCACCTTGCCGCTGACAAGTGCCACCTGGGTGTTGTCGGGTGTGTAGTTGTTGAAGTTGAATTCGGTCCCGAGCACGCGTACATCTATCTGAGAGGATTTCACAATGAACGGCGACGAAGCATCGGGTGTAATCTTGAAAAATACTTCTCCGCTGACGGCTACCATGCGTGCACCCTTACGGAAGCGTTCGGGAAATTCGATATAGCTGTCGGCATTGAGCCATACTTCCGAGCTGTCGGGCAGTATGATTTTCACGCCCATGCCTCGGGGCGTGGATATCTTACGATACTTGTCAGAGCGTTCAGCGGTGGCGACGACCTCCGGCTCCGGCACAAACGAGATCGGCCCGGTGGCATCAAGCACGTCCTCCCTGCCATCGGTCTCCAGGCTCACATGCCGGGGCGACTCCTTATGACTGAGCGCGATATAGTCGCCCGCGACAGCATGGCCGGCCATGTCGCTCCTGCCGGGCCAGAGTCCGAGAGCCAGCACGACGGCGAGCATGGCGGCTGCCCCGCAGAGTGTGGCCAAGGCCATATGGAGCACACCGAAGCGGTGCTTACGCTCCCGTTCAGGCATGATCACTTCGCGCCTGAACGACTCCCACGCATCGTCAGGGTCGACGCATGAGGTCTTTCTGCGATGTGACATCCCTACCATATGCCGCATGAGACGCTCATCGTCATTCAGTCCGTCGTCATGATGCAAATTGTCATCATCGCGGGTGTCCATGTCATGTTCACTACCCTCTTTCATAACTGTTACTTCATTGTTGTTGACAACCGGGCGGCTCAGTCGGTACCCCCGCGATGCAGAAATTTTTTACGGAATATCGCCAGAGCCTTACTGATATGTTTGTGTATCATGCCGGGAGTCGTGTCAAGGAGTTCGGCCACTTCTTTGTATTTGCGCCCTTCAATATAGCATTTCTCAACAATGAGACGCGTCCTTGGCGACAATGACTCCATTATCTGCTCCATGCGAGCAAGGTTTTCTTCATGGACATTGATGTCCTCGTCAATCAGACGGAGCTTCTCCTCGAGATACTCTTGGAGAGTCTCGCGATAGCGCACATTTTTCTTGAGATGGCTGATACATCTGTTGCGCAGCGCGCCATACATGTAGGCCACCTCGTTGTCGGGATGCCAACTGTCACGCTGCACCCACAGGTCGCTCATGAGTGTCCCGACAATATCTTTGGCCTGCTCCTCATCCTCTACCCAGTCGAGGGCATAGAGATAGAGCCGCTGATAATTGTCACGGAACAATCGTTCAAACCTTATTTCATCCTCAAGAGATGCCGACATTATTCTATCTTTTGACGAATATGGCAGCAAAGATAACCCATAGAGGCTGATTTTCCAAAAATTTTCTGCGGCATGATACAACATTGGCGTGGGATATCTCTCCACGCCAATATTTAGAGATCGTTTAATAACAAATGCCATTAAACAACCTTCTTATGTATCGAGCCTTACTTCACGCAGCTCTTGAGCCAGAGGTAGTGGCTGTATTCGGTATCGGAGGAGGTCCAGTGTTCGTTTACAGGGGTCAGGAGGGCTTCCTTGGGGGCGGTGATGACGTTGTAGACTTCATAGGAGGTAGTGGGTGGACAGGTATTGTCGTTGAAGCCCCAGGTCATGCGCACGGGACAAGTGAGGTGGCGGGCAAAGTTTACAACGTCGTAATATTCGAGTGTGCGTATTTTGGCGGCTGTCGCTTCGTTGCGGTCTTTGCGGAAATGGTGGGGATAGCCGCCGGCTTTGTCGCCGAGATAGCCTGTCATGTCGCTAAGGGCGGGGTGGTTGGCCGCACATCCGTTGACACGCTCGTCGAGCATGGCTGTGGTGATGGCGAGTGCACCGCCCTGGCTGCCTCCTTGCGTGAAGAGGTTCTTGCCGTCCCACGCTGGGAGCGATGTGAGCAGGTCGAGAAAGCGTCGACAGCCGAGATAGACGTCTTTCATGTAATAGTCGTCGGGGTTGTCCATGCCAAACTCCAGATATTTGCCTTTCTCTTTGCGTTGCTGCGAAAATTCAGCCTCCGAGAGCCCGGGATGACAGCCATGTATCTCTATCTCACAACGTATCATGCCTCCCTCTCCGTAATAGCGGTGTCTCATGGGATCTTTGATAGTCTTGACGCCGGCTCCGGGAGGACAGAGCACGGCGGGATATTTGCCTTCGCCTTTGGGGATAAACAGGTAGCCATACATGCTGCGGCCTTCGGGATTGAGCTGTAGCTTCACAAGCTGACAGGTCATCTTGTCGGTGGTATATTCCGGCACATCCTCCACGGTATACTGCAGAGGGAAGGCGGCTTTGTCTTCGGCCACGGCTTTGCGCCAATACTGCACGAAGTCCTTTGGCTCGCCGGCAAAGGGGCGCAGGCGGTCGGGCGAGAATCCGAGTTTGATGTGATGGTCAGTGGTCTTGCCATCCACCGATGCCGAGAGGCGCAGATCGCGGAAACCGGGTTTGGCCATAGTGCCCACGGCTATGGTTGCGCGACCGTTCTTGTCGAGTTTCACCGTGTCCTTACGGTCGTCGGGGAGCATATCGTCACCTATAGTATAGGTGACAACCGCTCCGGCTGCCGGCACACCGTAGCGGAGCAACTGCACATCGACTGTGGCGTTCTCGCCGGTCTCATATAGCCAATCGGCATGGTCGGGCACAGTCACCCAGAGATAGTCGTTACGATAGGGATAGTTCTCGGCCACGGCCGGGACAAATATGGAGAGGAGCAATAAGAGTGATAATAGTCGAGACATAAATGTAACTAAAATATGATAGATAAAAGATTAAAATGAGATGCAAAAATAATTGCTAATTGCTAATTACCAATTGTTCAGAGTCGGTGGCAAGTATGACGGGACGTGCGTCGGGGGCGAGGGCGTTGACCTTGATGTTGCGCATGGTCACACCCTTGGTGTGATTGAGCCAGAACCCCTGGGCCGGAAGTATGCCCCACATGGTCGACTCGGGATACTCGGCACGTTTCTCATCGGCAGGGGCGGCTGTCACACCCTGTCCACCGGCATGATTGATAGTGATGTCGTGAAGCACTATATCGGTGACGGGGTGTCCCTCAAGACCTGTGATAGAACTGCCAGACGGACCTGCCTCATCAATTATGATGTCATGAAGCACTACCCCGCTGATGCTGCCAACACCCTCAACGGGATGGTCGGGCGAATAGGCACGCGCGCGGTCGGCCAGACGTATGAAGATGGGCGATTCGGTGCCGCGGATGGTGATGTCTGACACATTGACGTTGCGCATGATGCCGCCGTCAACTATCTCGAGCGAGATGGCCGAGTGGCCTATGCCGCCGGGATAGCCGAAATATTGCGACGATTGGTCAGCCGAAGGTTTGACCACGATGCCGCGGATGTTGATGTTGCGAAAACCGCCGTTGGTCTCGGTGCCCAGCTTTATGGCATTGCAGTGGCTCGACACCACACAGTTGGAAATGGTAATGTCCTCACAGAGTCGCGGCGAGGTGCTCTTGAGGGTTATGGCGTCGTCGTCCGAATCGGCAATCATATTGCTGACCGTCACATTGTGACAACCGTCGAGGTCAAGAGCGTCATTGTTGTAGTTATTGCGGTTTATCACCGTTATGCCGTCGATTTTCACACGGTCACAAGCTAAATAGTGCTGCATCCAGCACCCGGAGTTACGCAGAGTTACGCCCGAGAGCGAGATGTCGGACGACTGCACGAATCTCAGCAGATGGGGACGCGTAATGCCCTCATCGTTCCACGACAGTTTGGGGAATGCCTTTCCCCTGCCGTCTATCACACCTTGCCCCGTAATGGCCACATGACTCACACTGTCGGCATAGATAAGCTGGACGGTCGGAGTGTTGGTGCGCAGCGACACATAGGATGTCGACACGGGTGTATAGTCCTTTATGTCGGTGCTGCCATAGATGGTGGCACCGTTTTCGAGATTGAGCGTCACATGGCTGCGGAGTATAATGCTGCCGGTCTTATAGCTTCCGGCCGGCACAAGCACAGTGCCCCCGCCCGAGGCCGAACATTCGTCGATGGCCCGCTGCAGAGCGGAGGTGCTCAGTCGGGTGGTGTCACTCACAGCCCCGTAATCGAGAATATTATAGACCGCGGCATTAGAGACCAATGCGGCCGAAAACAGTAATAGTGATGATGTGATGATTCTTTTCATGATATTATTGATTTATTTAGTATAGAGTATAAAGTAGAGATAAGATTGTGTATAGCGACAGGCCTAACTGCCGCGCAACCTAAACTTTAACCTTTAAACTCTATTCTTAGAGGGTGTTTCATAACAAATGTTAAAGCCAAAGTCCATTGTCATGAGTCGTGTTTCGTCATGGAAAGAGGGAGCATAGCTGTAGCTATGTGACCGATTGACAGGGCGGAGCACGGCCATGACAATGGATGCAAACAAGGTATTTTAATTATTACTTAATATGTATCATATTAAGGATTTATTAAAGCTTTACCACTCATGGGCGTCTTTTCATTTAACTTGTCCCTAATCATCGGTCACATAGCTACAGCTATGCTCCCTCTGATTATGAACAATTTAAATGAAAATACA
>Ga0073906_1004781_pt1 | contig 13084 bp, 11 predicted proteins | sample Inofromicrocosms_FD_65485 | JGI IMG/M metagenome (GOLD analysis project Ga0073906, IMG submission 65485) | Mouse cecum microbial communities from Vienna, Austria - Inoculum for glucosamine and mucus D2O microcosms | ecosystem: Host-associated > Mammals > Digestive system > Large intestine >... | reverse complement strand
CACATGCACGCGGTTTTCCGTTCTCCTGGACGATGCCGTCGGGGCTATGGACAGGGACCTGCCGTCCCTGCTGTGGGCACGGGGGATGGCGCTGGCGGCGGTAAAGGTGGAGAACTGGGAAGATGGCGAAAGCGGCGTCAGGACCGCCCGCGTATTTGCGGAGACGGAACGTAATTTTCTGCCCTGTTATTACGGAGCGGATTTTCTGACAGAGGAAAATCTCCGGTTTCTGCCGCCGATGCACCGCTTCGGCTGGCACTGCGCAAAAGCCTTTGCCGCCATGGATGCCGGGGATACGGTGGCCTATGTCCGCTGTCTGCGCGGGGGGCTGTCTGCCTGCGGGGGCATGAAGCCGGTCGTGGAATATCTGCTGAAGCAGCTGGAGGAGGAGCGGCAGAGTCAGGCCGCGTCCGAGCTGCTGGCGTTGGCCCGGCAAGTGCGGCTGCTGCTGGCGCAGTATCCCCCAGATTCCCCGGCCACGGAGGCGGTCCGGCGGAGTGCGGTCTACCAGCGGGTGAAGCATCTGATCGAGGCGGATGAGCCCTCCCTTGTGCCAAAGGAGGGGAGTCTGCTGTGAAAGTAGTGATACTGGCCGGCGGGATGGGCACCCGCATCAGCGAGGAGAGCTACCTCAAGCCCAAGCCCATGATTCCCATCGGCGAGCAGCCCATCCTGTGGCACATCATGAAATATTACTCCAGCTATGGCTTTCACGACTTTGTCATCTGCTGCGGGTATAAGGGCCATATGATCAAGGAATATTTCGCGGATTACTACCTGCACCGGTCCGACGTGACCTTTGATTTTTCTGCGGAAAACCGGATGACAGTGCATTCCAATGTGGCGGAGCCCTGGCGGGTAACGCTGGTGGACACGGGGCTGAATACGCAGACAGGCGCGCGGGTGAAGCGGGTGCAGAAATACATCGGTGACGAGCGGTTTATGCTGACCTACGGCGACGGGGTGAGCGATGTGGACCTGAACGCACTGCTGGCGCAGCACACGGCGTCCGGGAAAATAGCAACCTTGACCGGCGTCCAGCCCGGCGGACGGTTCGGCGTGCTGGACCTGGACGAATCGGGCCGGACGGTAGTTGGCTTCCGGGAGAAGGCGAAGGAGGACGGCGGCTGGATCAACGGCGGGTTCATGGTGATGGAACCGGAGGTGTTTGCCTATCTCGGCACAGAGGAGGGCTGCGTATTGGAGCGGACGCCCATGGAGACCCTGGCCCGCGGCGGGAAGCTGGGCATCTATAAGCACAATGGCTTCTGGCAGTGCATGGACACCCAGCGGGATAAGATCTGGCTGGAGCAGCGCTGGGAGAGCGGAAACGCCCCCTGGCAGGTTTGGTGAGGGCTATGCTGGATTTTTACAAAAACAAGCGGGTATTTGTCACCGGACACACGGGATTCAAGGGCGCATGGCTCTGTTATGCGCTGCGTATGGCCGGGGCGGAGGTCACGGGCTTCGCGCTGCCGCCCAGGGAACCGGGCCTGTTCCAAATTGCAGCTCTGGGGCCCCGAATGGAATCCGTTTACGGCGATATTTGCGATTATGATGCACTTTGGAGCGCATTCCGGCGGGCGCAGCCGGAGCTTGTCTTTCATCTGGCCGCCCAGCCGATTGTCCGGGAGAGCTACCGGGACCCTGTTGCGACGTATCAGACGAACGTGATGGGGACGGTGCATATTTTGGAGTGTGTCAGGCGCTCCGGCTGTGTGCAAAGTTTCCTGAATGTGACGACGGATAAGGTCTATGAAAACCGGCAGTGGCTGTGGGGGTATCGGGAAAACGACCGGCTGGGCGGCTTTGATCCCTACGCAAACTCGAAGTCCTGCTCAGAACTGGTGACCGGGAGCTATCGGAACAGCTTTTTTTCTGATGGCGGCGTGTCCATCAGTACGGCCAGGGCTGGGAATGTGATCGGCGGCGGCGATTTCGCCGCGGACCGGATCATCCCCGACTGCATCCGGGCCGCCCAGGCCGGGGAGGTCATCCAGCTCCGCAATCCGTTTTCGGTCCGTCCCTATCAGCACGTCCTGGAGCCGCTGTCGGCATACCTGCTGATCGTGCAGAGGCAATATCAGGACCGGGAGCTCTCCGGCAGCTATAATGTGGGGCCGAAGGAGGCGGACTGTCTGACCACCGGTCAACTGGCGGATATATTCTGCCGGGCCTGGGGGGACGGGCTGCGTTGGGAGCATGTTGGCGGAGACGGTCCGCATGAGGACCAGATTTTGAAATTGGATTCCACGAAAATTGCCTCTCTGTTGGGCTGGCGGCCCAGGTGGGACGTCCGGCAGGCTGTGGAGGCGACAGTGGATTGGACAAGGACATGGATGGCGGGCGGGGACGCGGCTGCCTGTATGGAGCGGCAGATCCAGGCATTTTTCAGCACCGCCCCGACAGTGAGGTGATTTGCATACGGATTTTACATATCGCGGCCCATATGGGGGGAGGCGCTGGAAAAGCAATTGCCGGTATAGCCCTGTTGGGGGCGCGGCAATTTGGGGAGGAGCACCGGATTCTTCTGCTTGAAAAGCCTGAAAAGGACGGCTTTGTCGAGATGTGCCGTGCAGACGGCGTTTCTGTCAGCATGTGGAGCGGAGACGTTCAGGCGCTTACATGGGCGGATGTCATCGTTGTCAGCTGGTGGAACCATCCGGCGATGGCCCGGTTCCTGCGGGAATTCCCCCGGTGTGGGGTTCGGCTGGCGCTGTGGTGCCATGTCAATGGGTGCCACTATCCCCATCTGCCGTTTTCGCTGGCAAGGGCATTCGACAAGGTGTTGTTTACCTCCCCGTATTCCCTGCGAAATCCCCATTGGACGGCAGAGGAACAGCGGGAAATAGAGGGACGGTCGGAAATTGTCTACGGCATGGGAGACTTCCGACCGCAGGAAATCGCGCCCCGGACGCCTGCCGGCGGCAAAGAGACGTTTTGCATCGGCTATGTGGGGACTTTGAACTATGGAAAGCTCCACCCTGACTTTGTGACGTTTTGCAAGGCGGCCTGCGCCTGTGTTCCGGAGGCCCGGTTTGTGATGGCGGGGGACCGGAACGGCGGACTGGAGCAGGACATCCGGTCGGCGGGCCTGTGGGAGCGGTTTTCATTTCCGGGATACATAACGGACGTTCCGGCAATGCTGCGCACCTTTGACGTATTTGGCTACCTGCTGAACCCGGAGCACTACGGCACAACGGAAAACGTGCTGCTGGAGGCCATGGCCTGCGCTGTGCCGCCGGTGGTGCTGCGGCAGAACGTGGAGCAGTACATCGTGCCGCCGGGGGAGGAGCTTACCGTGCGGAGTCCCGAAGAATACGGCCAGCGGATAGCGGACCTGTACAGGCGTCCGGATGCCGCGGAGCGGCTTGGACGGCGGGCCAGGGAGCACGTCCTGCGGCAGTACGGCGCAAAGGAGAACGCGGAGCGGTTCCGCAAGGCCTGCCTGCAGGTAAGCGGTGAGGAAAAACGGCAGCGGGATTTTTCCTTCCTGGGCGATACGCCCTGGCAGTGGTTCCTGTCCGGGCTGGACAGGCGGCAGCGGGACCGTTTTCAGGACGCGGCGGCGGGGCCCGGGGACGCGGCGGAGCTGCTGCGCAATTGCCCGCCGATATTCCGAGAGGAGCGAAAGAGCTCCCTGCGGCATTTTGCGGCGATCTACCCAGAGGACGAGGTCCTCAGCAGACTATGTAAACTGATGGAGGAGCAACACTATGGCAGAGATCAAGCCAAGCTATGATACAAAGCGCCAGAAGCTGTCCGAGGTCATCCCCCTGGACAGCCCGCTCAGTATGTATATTGAGCCCACCCGCACCTGCAACTTCAAATGCTTTTATTGCATGCACAGCACCCGCGGCGAAAAAGGCGGCATCCTGGACCGGACAGGTTTCCGGCTGGCACATATGGACATGGCGTTATACGACAAGGTGGTCAGCGAGGTCGTGGCCTTTCCCACGCCGGTCAAGCGGGTCTGCTTTTCCGGCCTGGGCGATCCGCTGATGAACCCAAAGCTGCCGGAAATGATCCGGAAACTCCGTCAGGCGGGCTTTACCGGGCGCATTGACGTGATCAGCAACGGCGCGCTGCTGACCCATGACTTTTCCGACGCCCTGATCGGCGCGGGGCTGAACCGGCTGCAGATCTCCATCCAGGGCCTGACACAGCAGCAGTATCTGGATAACTGCGGCGTGGCGGTGGATGTGGAGAAGCTGATGGCGGAGCTGGAATACTTCCACCAGAAGGCCCAGGGGACGGAGACATCTTTGTTCATCAAGATCATCGACATTATGCTGAAAAGTGAAGAGGACAGAGAGCGCTTTTTCCAGATGTTCAGCGGCCTCTGCGACACCATCTTCGTGGAGCATCTGGTCATCATGGAGCAGCAGATGGGGGACCACGGCGGCAGGGCGGATCACAGCCGGAATCTGAATGGGGAGTACGTGGAAAAGCGTATCGTATGCGGCGTGATGTTCTATTTCCTCCAGGTCAATATTGACGGGGAGGCCTTCCCCTGCTCCACCCCCGGACTGCCGAATTCCTTCTCCATGGGATGCGTGCATGACCAAACGCTCCAGGAGATCTGGAACGGGCCGGTCCGCAACGCGCTCATGCGCAGGAACCTGCAGGATGGCTATGCGACGATCCCGGCCTGCAGCGAATGCTCCTCCTGTATTGCGATTGCGGACGATACGGAATATCTGGACGACTGCCGGGAAGAGATGCTGGCCCGGATTTCGGAGCAATAACGGGTGCGGTATGAAGAATCTGCAGAACAAGATCATGCCGCTGGCCGGGCTGGACCGGGTCCCGCTGAAGGACGTGCTTCCTCTGGAAACGCCGTTTTCCGCCTATATTTTTCCAACGAACCACTGCAATTTCCGCTGTTCCTACTGCGCCCACTCCCTGGGAAACAGGGGATTTGAGGCGCAATACGGCTTCCCGGCGGAAACCATGTCCATGGACACCTACCGGAGAGCCATTGACCAGCTGGCGGAGTTCCCCAGCCGGCTGAAGACGCTGTCCCTGACCGGGCAGGGGGAGCCGCTGCTGCACCCCCAGCTGCCGGAAATGGTGGCGTACGCGAAGGCAAAACAGGTGGCCGGTCGGATCGAATTCATGTCCAATGGCGCGCTGCTGCGGCCAGCTGTGTCCCAGGCGCTGGTTGACGCGGGACTGGACGGCATCCGCATCTCCCTGCAGGGGCTGTCCGCGGAGAAATATACGCAGGTGTGCGGGGTGAAGGTGGATTTTGAGGGGTTTGTGGAGCAGATCGCATGGCTTTATGCGCACAAAAAGCAGTGCGAGGTTTTTGTAAAGATACTGGATGTGGCCCTGGAAGATGGCGAGGAGGAGCGGTTCTACGAGCTGTTTGCGCCTATCGCCGACCGGGTATATGTGGAGCAGTGCCGCCCGGTTTACAGCGGAGTGGCCGCAACCGAGGGCATCTCCGCCCAGTCCGACCGCTATGGACGTCCCCACCGGCACCGGCAGGTGTGTCCGCTGTGCTTCTTCATGCTGGGGATTTTCCCCAACGGGGACGTCTACCCCTGTGAAACCATCTACCGGCCAGAATACCTGGGGAACGTGCAGGAGGACCGGCTGGTGGAGCTGTGGAACAGCGAAAAGCTGCGCCGGTTCTGGCGGATGCAGCTGGAGGGGCGCAGGGACGAAAATCCCCGCTGCGCCCAGTGCTGTGCGCCGGACGACGTCTCCCACCCGGAGGACGAGCTGGACGGCGCGGCGGAAATTTTACTGGAAAGGTTTGAGAAGGCATGGCAGCGCTGAACAGAACGCCGGGCGGCGTGCGGGAACCGCTGCGGGATGTGCTCCCGCTGGATACGCCCTATATGATCCAGATGTTTCCCGCATATGGCTGCAACTTCCGCTGCGGCTTCTGCCTCCACGCGCTGGACCGGGAGCGGCACGGTTATATTTCGGACGTCCCCTTCATGGATATGGGGCTGTACCGGAAGTGCATCGACGATATGCGGGGCTTTGACCGGCAGCTGAAAATGCTCCGCTTTGCCGCCATCGGCGAGCCTCTGCTGCACAGGGACATCGCGGAGATGGTGCGGTACGCGAAGCAGGCGGGGGTGGCGCAGTCGGTGGATATCGTGACCAACGCCGCGCTGCTGACGCCGGAGCTGTCGGACCGGCTGATCGACGCGGGCCTGGACCGGCTGCGGATATCCGTGGAGGGACTGTCCGGGGAGGACTACCGGAAAAATGCCGGGCGGGAGATCGATTTTGACCGGTTTGTGGAGCAGATCCGGTACTTTTATGAGCACAGCGGCAGGAGCCATGTCTATATCAAGATCATTGACTATATGGTGCAGGAGCCGGAGGAGGAGCGGCGGTTTTGGGAGATTTTCCGGCCCATCTGCCACTCCATCGCAATCGAGCATCTGACGCCGACCATAGAGGAAATCGACTATGACCGGCTGTCCGGCGGGATGGAAACGGATAAGCCGCAAAACGGAGATACGATGCTGGACGCGGAGGTCTGTCCCCAGGCGTTCTATATGATGCAGATCAATCCGGACGGGAAGGTGGTGCCCTGCTGCTCCATGAAGTACCCGGCGGTGCTGGGGGATGTGAAGCGGGAGGCTGTGCCGAAGATTTGGCGTGGCGCGGCGTTCAACCGCTTCCGGGTAAAGATGCTGCGCTCCCGTGAACAGGTGGGGCCGGTCTGCCGGGACTGCAGGCTCTACCGGTATGACCTGCACCCGGAGGATGTGCTGGATGAGGTGCGGGAGGAGCTGGGGAAAAAATACATGGAAGGATTGAAGGGGAACACATGAGCAGTACGATTGCATTCTCAGAGTCGGAGATGGCAAAAAGGGTACCTCTGGCGGAACAGGTGCCGCTGGATAAGCCCTTTGCAGTCCGCATTTCACCCTGCTGTCTCTGCAACCTGCGCTGCGAATTTTGTGCACAGGCTATACCGGGTATGCAGAGCAAATTTGGCAAAGAGGGCACAGGCGGACTGATGGAATATGCTTTGTTCCAGAAAATAATTGATGACATTGCCGAAGATTTTGGAAAGATCAAGCAGGTCCTGCTGGTGGGACGGGGAGAGCCTCTGCTGCATCCCAGGATTGCGGATATGGTTGCCTATGCCGAGAAACAGCAGGTTGCGGACCGCCTGGAAATTGTGACCAACGGCATACTTCTGACCCACGAGTTGAGCGATAAGCTGATTGACGCCGGGCTGAAAAGACTCAGGATTTCTGTCAATGGCCTGTGCAGCGCGGACTACGAGAAGCACTGCGGCAGGCAGATAGATTTTGAAAAATTTGTCGAACAGATTCGATATTTCCATGCTCACAAAAAGAATACATCGCTTTATGTAAAGATTATCAACTATATGGTCAGTGAGCCGGAACAGCGAAAACAGTTCTTTGAAATTTTTGAACCAATTTGCGATATTATCAATGTGGAAAACCTGATAGACCTGCACAACGGCATCGACTATCAAAAAATTGTCGGAGATTCTATTGCCCTGGAAGGTACGCAATTTACCCCGCAGTATGTACATACAAAAATCTGTTCTCAGCCCTTCTACACCCTTCAGATTCAGGAGGGCGGAGAGGTTCTGCCCTGTTGCGGACCGCCCATGCCTCCCGCGGCACTTGTTTTAGGTAATGCAGGCGAAGTGCCTCTGGCGGAGATTTGGAGGGAAAAGAGCGTTGCATTACAAAGGCGGCTGCTGAATGGGGTTGAAGGTGTTCCGTTTTGTGAACACTGTCAAGATATGCCGAATCGGGTCTTACCGGAAGACGTGCTGGACGAGGCCGCCGACCAGCTGAAAGCTATATACGATGTAAAGATGAAAGGAGTCCTCTCATGATAGACCAGCCGGTCACTTGGCATGACATTGAAAGAGAATTGGAAACATATGTTTATCCCGCTCAGGATCAGGATGTTCTGATCTTTGGAGGCGGTCTTCAAGGAATAAACGCTGCGCCTGAACTGGCAAAAGAATTATCCATTGTTGCTTTTTGTGATAACGACTGGCAGAAGCAGGGCACGACAATTTCGGACCTCCCATGCATAGCGCCATCGGAAATTTCGCGATTTGAAAATCCATTTATTCTTGTTTCAACAATTAAGTATTACCGGGCAGTTTCACAACAACTTGCTGCCTGCGGCCTGCCATTCTGCACAGTAGACGCATATGTGACGCACAAATATTTTGATTGCTTTTTCCAGGTTTATCAAATGCTGGACGAGCGAAGCAGGGGAATCTACGCAGGGATGCTTCTAAGTCGAATCAGTGGAAATCAAGAGAGGATTGCAGACCTGTGTGAAGGCCAACAATATTTTGCCCTGCCTCAATTTCGATTCTGTGATATTCAAGAAGTATTTGTAGACTGTGGAGCTTATACCGGAGAAAATGTTCAAACATTTCTGAATAATCAGGTGGGCATATTTCAAAAGATATATGCGTTTGAAGCTAACCCGGAAGCCCTCGCAGCTATGCGGCGGCGTCTGGCCTATGAGAAGGATGTATGGCTTTTCAAGGAAGAACAGATTGTTTGTGAACGAAATTTTGTGTCAGACAAGGACGGTGTTCGGATTCCTTTCCATATCACACAGGATAATCCGACAAACAGCTTTATTCAGGAGAATGCCGGGGATGTAAAGTGGGTCGAAGCCGTTTCACTTGACCGGTATTTTGAAAGAAGAGGTGAAGAAATCATCACGTTTCTGAAATCAGACATTGAGGGAGCCGAGTGGGATATGCTGCACGGCGCCGCAAATATTATCCGGCGCAGCAAGCCGAAAGCAGCGATTTCCATTTATCACAGTATTTATGACTTCTTCCGTATTCCGCTGTACTTGAAGGAACTGGTCCCGGAATATCGCTTTGCCGTCCGCCAGCACTGGAACAGCTATGACGAAACGGTTTTGTATGCCTTTCTCCCAGAATAAGGAGGCTCTGTATGGATCAAATTATTGAGCGGAATATGGACCAAATGGAACCGCCCGCTGTAGGTAACAGCTTGTTTGAAAACCGTACAGCAATGGCGGAAATGCGACAGACTTCGCAGCCGGAGGTCTCTATCCTTATTACCGCTTTTAACCGGCTTGAAAAGACGCGCAGGTGTGTGGAAAGTGTGCTAGCCAACACGACAGGGATTCATTACGAGCTGATTCTTCTGGATAACGGCTCGACAGACGGGACATTAGAGTATTTTAAATCCATTCCTTTCCAAAACAAGAAGATTATACATATCTCCAAAAACTTAGGTGCCGGCAATGCAATTCTTGACTTTACGATAGATGATTTTGGAAACTATATCTGTTCACTGGCAAACGATATTATCGTAACGCCCCACTGGATGGAGAATCTTCTGGTTTGCATGAAATCCGACCCCAGGATTGGCATGGTCAATCCTGTATCCTCCAACACGTCCAATCTTCAAGATGTGGGGCTGACATTTAAAAGCTATCAGGAGATGCAAGCCAAAGCCGGGCGATTCAATCGTTCTGACCCCCACAAATGGGAGGACCGCCAACGGTTGATTACGTTGGGGACTCTGTACCGGAAGGAGGTCCTTCTTGCCGGGGGTTGGCCGCTGAGCGATATGGGTTTTTTCCATGATTTCATAGATGACGATGTGACCTTTAAAATCCGCCGGCTGGGCTACCGGACCGTGCTGGCCGGGGACACCTGGATCTGCCATGACCATGATCTCCGCAGCGGGGAAGGGAAGGATCCCGTTGAATTCCAGCAGTCTCTGACAATTGGCAGAGAAAATTTCCGGGAGAAATATTTCGGTGTGGATGCCTGGGAGGATGTAAACAATTATTACATTCCTTATTTAAAGCACTTCCCGCCACCGAGCATTAAAACCAGCGCACGGGTTTTAGGCGTGGACGTCCGCTGCGGCACGCCCATTCTGGACGTAAAAAACTGGTTGCGGAAGGCCGGAATTTTCCAAACAGAACTGTCTGCCTTTACCCAAGATCCCAAATACTGGGTTGACCTGAAAACCATTTGTAGCGGCCCCGTCTTCTGTGACCGGGAGGAATTTTTGGCCGATGCATTTTTGCCTGGATATTTTGACTATGTGATTGCTGACCGCCCGCTCAACCGCTACCATGAGCCGCAGAAAATACTGGATGATTTATTTATGCTGTGCAAGAGCGGCGGAATTGTGGCCTGTAAGCTGAAGAATACCTTTTCTTTTCAGGAGTATGCCCATCTTTTAGGGCAGTGGGATATTTATGACAGGGAGTATGCTTATCCAATTCCTGTAGAGACGATCAATCGTGCGCTGAGCATCCTGGGGACGGTGCGGGCTGTCATTGCCGTCCCATTTGACTTGAATGAGGATTCCCGACAGGTGGTTAACAGCCTGATTCCGGAAGAATTTCCGGAAAACCGGCGCTCAGAGCTTTTGCACCGGATGCTGTGCAGGGAATATTTGTTTATTACAGAGAAGCGGTGAATAAGCTGTGGGAGGGACTCATATACAGCAGAGAAAACCGCCGGGCAAAGACGTTTCCGCCTGCATGGACAGGCAGATGAGAGACTTTCTTCAGAGAAATGAGGGAGCGGCAAATGACTTATTTTGTATTTGAGCCAACGTCCATCCCAGGGCTGACCCATGTTGCACCCTTCTGCGCGGAGGACAGCCGGGGCTATCTCTCCAAGCCCTTTGAAAAATCCATTTTTGCCGCCCACGGCATCCACATCTCCCCCTGGGAGGAATTACGCTCATGCTCGAAAAAAGGCGTTCTCCGGGGTCTCCACTTCCAGCGGAATCACAGCCAGGATAAGCTGGTGCAGGTCCTGCACGGCGCGGCTTACGACGTGGCGGTGGACCTGCGGGAGGGCTCGGAGACTTTCGGGAAATGGGAGGGGTTCTATCTCACGGCGGAAAACCGGCAGATGCTGTACATACCCAAGGGCTTTGCCCACGGCTTTCTGGCGTTGAAGGATGACACCCTGTTCAGCTACCTGTGCGGAGACCGGTACGACCCGGCGTCGGACGGCGGCATCCGTTGGGATGACCCGCAGCTGGCGGTAAATTGGCCTGTAGAGCAGGTGGAAAACGTGATTTTGTCGGATAAAGACGCGAAGCTCCCGCTGTTGGCGGAATTCATACGGCAATATGGCCCATGGCCAATGGAGGAGAGGGCATGAAAAGAGTCCTGATAACAGGGATCACCGGCTATATCGGCTCTCATCTGGCGAAAGCGCTCATGGCAGAATATGAGGTCTGCGGACTTGTCCGTACACCGCTCCATACGGCGTATATCGCGGGGTTTCAAGACCGGCTCCGCCTGCTGCCTGTTGACGGAACCTATGAGAGTATCCACCGTGCGGTACAGGCCGCGCAGCCTGACCTTGTGTATCACCTGGCGGCCTATTATACAGGATCTCACGGTCCGCAGGATACGCCCAAACTGGTCGAATCCAATGTGGCATTCGGCGCGTATCTCCTGGAGGCAATGTCCGCCTGCGGGGTCCCGGCCCTGGCGTATGCCACAACCTATATGACGCATTACCGGGGAGCGGACTACTGTCCTGTTAACCTTTATGCCGCGACAAAGCAGGCGTTTTCCGCTCTGCTGGCCTATTACACAGACGCCGGGATCCTGCGGGCGGCAGCGCTGGTGATCTCAGACACCTATGGTCCGGGCGACCGGCGTCCCAAGGTGCTGAACGTGGTCAAGAGGGCCGCTGAGACCGGGGAGCGGACGGCGTTTTCAACGGGAAATTTCCCGTATGATGTTGTCTATATCGACGATATTGTGTCGGCATTCTGCATCATAGGGGAGCAGCTTCTGGGAGGAGCGTTTCGAAACGAGATGTTCCAGGCGGTTCCGGACTCTCCGCTGTCATTACGGGAAACTGTAGAAAAGATGCTGCAGGTCAACCATCTGACACTGAATGCAGGGTGGGGGGAGCGTCCGGCGGCGGAGAGGGAAATGACAGAGCTTGTCCGCCTCTATCCAACGCCTCCGGGCTGGAAGCCAAAAGTACCGCTGGACGTTGGCCTGAAAAAGATGTATGGGGCCAGTCGGAGCGATAGGTAGGATAGCCGCCTGACGCACGGGCGGCGCACGGGAAGCTCCTGCGTTCGGCAGACCTTCGGGCCCCTTCAGGGCTGCCGGCCTTTGGCTCTTATAGGGACTGTTCAAGACCTCCGGCCAGGCCGGAGGTCTTGACTGCGGCGCTTTTTACAGTCCCCGCATGCTTATTACCGGTCCATCAGGATCAGATTTTGAATATTGTTCCGACCGGACCCGCTCTGGAGCAGGTAGACGGAATAGAGGGCATTGCTGGTGACATCCAGGTAGAGGGAGCCGAAGGTCTCCTGGGGCGGGTATACGCCCAGCCACGCGGAATCCAGGGTCTCGATGTCCATGGAGGCCGGCATGGGCATCAGGTTCGTGTCCGCATAGAAGAACTGATAGACGCCGGGCATGATGCGCTTGAAGGCCGCAACCTCCTTGAAGCTCAGGTCGCTGTACACCACGCGGCCGTCGCTCATAATCACATCCAGCGGGCCGCTGTTGCGGGCCAGGTTGCCCACCCGGAAGTTGGAGTAGCCGTTGGTGGGCGGGCAGCAGCTGTCGGTGATCTGGAGCAGGTCCAGGCCGCTGGCTGTGTTGATGATGGCGATGGTGGTGGTGGCGTTGGCCTGGAAGGGCATCGTCTTTTGGATGTAGATATAGCCGTCCATGCCGGAGACGGTGACCGTGCGGTAACCAGCGTTGACCTGGCCATAGTTGGTGGCGGCTGCGTAGTTGAGCATATTCACAAAGCGGGTGTTGTTGATAAAAATCCGGAAGGAGCGGTAGCCATACGCCGCGTTCAGGAACCGCACCCGGGCCGTGCCGGGCCGCACAATGCTGGTGATAATCCCCGGCAGAACGGACGAGCAGCTGCCGCTGGGGCAGATCCAGCCGCCGGAATTGTTGTTGTTATTGTTGCCGGGATAGACGGGTCCGCCCTCGCCGGGGTTGGGCAGGGGGATGACGGGCTCTGCACCGCCGCCATTGCCGGGGTAGACAGGACCGCCCTCGCCGGGGTTGGGCAGGGGGATGACGGGCTCCGCGCCGC
>Ga0073906_1004778_pt1 | contig 13088 bp, 10 predicted proteins | sample Inofromicrocosms_FD_65485 | JGI IMG/M metagenome (GOLD analysis project Ga0073906, IMG submission 65485) | Mouse cecum microbial communities from Vienna, Austria - Inoculum for glucosamine and mucus D2O microcosms | ecosystem: Host-associated > Mammals > Digestive system > Large intestine >... | reverse complement strand
ATTTTCTACGAATGTGAGAAATCGTTTGAAATCGAAAGAACGAAATTCGGAGCAGAGCCGTTAAAACTTACCTATCATATCTTTCTCTTAATATAAAACAAGCCCAACCAATCCCTTTCATGGGTTCAGTTGGGTTTGATGTGGCGCAGAGAAAGGGATTTGCGCCTTTGGCGGCGCGCCCCGATGCACAGCACACTGTGCTGTGCAGTTTGCGACAATTCGGTACGTAGGCGAACAATTCGCTCGCAAACCAATTGCTCCCGCAATTGTCTCCACCCTCAAATCCCTTTCTATTTTCGGTACAAGAAAACAACGGATAGACAAAAGTCTATCCGTTGTTTTGGCGCAGAGAAAGGGATTTGAACCCTTGGATACATTCCTGCATCACACGATTTCGAATCGTGCGCGTTCGACCGCTCCGCCATCTCTGCAACAAATTTATTTTAGCTTATTTTATACGAAAAAGCAAGCGTTTTCGACTGCTTTGCGGTGTTTTTGGAAAATTTTCTTAAAATAACAAATCGGAATGAAGAGGACGCCCAAACCGACAGACGTCATTTCTTTCTGCTTGCTTTCCAATCCTTAATTTCTTTGAGCTTGGCGGCATATTTGGCTTCTAAGCCTTCCTCGGTGGGGCGGTAGTATTCCTTTCCCAAAAGCGAGTCGGGCAAGCACTGCATATCGGACAGCTTTTCTTCCGTATCGTGCGCGTAAACGTAGCCTTTGCCGTAGCCGAGCTCTTTCATGAGTTTGGTAGGGGCGTTGCGGATATTCAGCGGAACGGGTTCGCTCAACATGGTCAAGGCGTCCCGTTTCGCGCTCTCGTATGCCGTATATAGAGCGTTGGATTTGGGCGCGAGCGAGAGATAAACAACCGCTTGCGTGAGGTGCACGCTGCACTCGGGCATACCGATCATATGGCATGCCTGAAACGCCGAAACGGCAAGTTCCAAAGCGCGCGGATCGGCAAGCCCTACGTCCTCGCTCGCAAAACGGGTCACTCTGCGGGCGATGTAGAGGGGATCTTCACCGGCTTCCAGCATACGGGCAAGCCAATACACGGCGGCGTCGGGATCGGAGTTGCGCATGGATTTATGCAGGGCGGAAATGAGATTGTAATGCTCCTCGCCCGCTTTGTCGTAAAGGAGGGATTTTTTGGAGGTGCACTGTTCCACCGTTTCCGCCGTCACCGTAACAGTGCCGTCTTTGTCCGTCTGCGCGTTCAAAATCGCCATTTCAAGGGTGGATAAGGCGCTGCGCGCGTCGCCGTTTGCAAACTGGGCGATCGCTTCGATCAGTTCGTCCGGGATAACGATTTTCTCGCTTCCGAAGCCCCGTTCCTCCCGAATCGCGCGGTTTAAAAGTCGGACGAGATTTTCCGTTTTAAGCGCCTGCAATACGAACACCTTACAACGGGATAGAAGCGCGCCGTTCACCTCGAAGGACGGATTCTCCGTCGTTGCGCCGATGAGTACGATGCTTCCTTTCTCCACATAGGGGAGGAAAGCGTCTTGCTGCGCCTTGTTGAAGCGGTGAATTTCGTCGACGAATAAAATGGTTTTTTCCCCGAATTTGCGCGCCGTTTCCGCTTGCTCCATCACCTGTTTGATTTCCTTGATCCCGCTTGTTACGGCGGAAAAGTCGATAAATTTCGCCTTAGTGCGCCTTGCGATGATGCGCGCGAGCGTCGTCTTGCCCACTCCGGGAGGCCCCCAAAAAATCATAGAGGAAACGCCGTCGTTCTCGATGAGCCGACGGAGAATTTTTCCTTCCCCTAAGAGGTGCTCCTGTCCTTCGAATTCGGAAAGGTCTTGCGGTCGAAGACGTGCGGCAAGCGGTTCTGTTTGCGGTTTTTCAAAAATAGTAGGCTGATACATTTTGATTGCAAGGGGATCAGTCTCCCAAAATTCCTTCGAGAAGATGATTCATATTGTAAAGTCCCGCCCGTTGCGACGTGAGCCAGACTGCCGATTGCAGCGCGCCCGTTGCGAATATCCGACGGCTTCGCGCGGAGTGGGAGAGGGTGAGGATCTCGTCGTCGCCCGCGAAGATGACTTCGTGTTCTCCTACGATCGTCCCTCCGCGTACGGCATGGATCCCGATTTCGTTCTTGTCCCGTTCGCCGACGATCCCGTGCCGACCGAACATCGCCCTCTTGCTGTTTCCGAAGCCCTCGTTTACGCTTTCGGCGAGCATAAGCGCCGTTCCCGAAGGCGCGTCCTTTTTCTTATTATGGTGCTTTTCGATGATTTCCGCATCGAAATCGCGCAAAACAAACGCCGCTTTTTTTGCAAGAAGCTGTAACAGGCACACGCCGACCGACAAATTGCCCGTTTTGAAAACGGGAATGATGCGCGCGCTTTTTTCGATTGCGCGGATATCCTCTTCGGTGTATCCCGTTGCGGCGAGGAGAAGCGGAGTGCGGTTTTGGGTGCAGTATGCAAGCGTTTCCGTTAATCCGTTCGGCGAAGAAAAATCGATTACGGCATCCGCGTCCGTCGGCGCGTCCGCGAGAGAAGCGTACACGGGAAAGGGCATGGGGCAGGGGTGCAGATCGATCCCGCACGCGATTTCCACACTGCGCTCTTGTGCGAGCTCCGCAACCGTTTTTCCCATACGCCCGCAGGCGCCTTTTAATATGATTTTCATAAAAAACTCCTCATATATACAAAAAAGTGTGAATCTATCTCTTATTTTATCAGTCCTAAGTCACGCATAGCGCTTGCAAGTTGTTCGCGGTGTGCTTTTTCCAAGCGGGTCAAAGGTGCAACGGGCGCGCCTGCACGGAAGCCGAGCAAGTTTGCGCCCTCTTTTACGGGAATGGGGTTCACCTCCGTAAAGCAGGCTTTCGCGAGGGGGAGGAGCAAATCGTGAAGGGCAATTGCCTCGGTCAGTTTTCCTGCGCGCACCGCCTCCGTCATGGACTTTACCTCCTTGGGAGCGAGGTTGGATACGACGGAAATGACCGCAGTGCCGCCCGCGCACAAAATGGGAAGATTGAGCGCGTCCTCGCCCGAATACAGGTCGCACTTTCCGCGAATGAGGCGTGCCGTTTCCAAGACCTGCGTCATATTTCCGCTCGCTTCTTTGATTCCCGCAATGTTGGGGATATCGGCAATCCGCGCCATCGTTTCGGGAAGCAGATTTACGCCTGTGCGGGAGGGGACGTTGTAGCAGATTACGGGAATTTTAATTGCGCCGGCAATTGCCTCGTAATATTCGTAAAGCCCTTGCTGGGTACACTTATTATAGTACGGCGTTACCGCGAGCACGCCGTCCGCGCCTAAGCTTTCCGCAAGTACGCTCGCCTTCACCGCCCGCGCCGTGCAGTTCGAACCGCTTCCGAAAATCACTTTTACCCGTCCCGCGGCTTTCTTTACGGCGTAGCGCATGAGCGTCGTTTTTTCTTCGTCCGTCATTACCGCGGGCTCGCCCGTTGTCCCGAGCACGACGAGCGCGTCCGTGCCGTTTGCGATTTGGTATTCCATCATTTCCCCGAAGGCTTCGAGGTCTACTCCCGTTTCCGTGAACGGTGTGATCATCGCCGTAGCGCTTCCTTTGAGAAATCCCTTCATATTTTCTCCTTTTCTTGCGCCTTTCTTTCCAACGCAAGACGCATTCTATTGTATGATAATTTCCGTCGGGCGTGTCAGTCGAAATAGCCCTTTGCCGCGAGAAGCTCGGCAAGCAGTACCGCTCCGCCCGCAGCTCCGCGCAGGGTGTTGTGCGAAAAGCCGATAAACTTATAATCGAACAAGCCGTCCTTTCTCAGCCGTCCTGCCATGACGGCCATTCCGTTTTCCGTGTTCCTGTCGAGCTTGGGCTGAGGTCGGTTTTCCTCCTCCGAGTAGTGCAAAAACTGCTTGGGTGCGGAGGGGAGGGAAAGCGATTGCGGTTCGCCTTTGTAACCTTTCCATTCGGACAAAATTTCTTTCTCGGTAGGCGTTTGTTTGAAGGAAACGAATACCGCCGCCGTGTGCCCGTCCGAAACGGGTACGCGCAGACATTGCGCCGTGATCGCGGGGGCGGAGGCGGGCACGATCTTGCCGTCTTGTACCGTACCCCAAATTTTCAGAGGTTCCTGCTCGCTCTTTTCCTCCTCGCCGCCGATGAAAGGAATCACGTTATCGACGATTTCCGGCATTGTGGAAAAGGTCTTGCCTGCGCCCGAGATCGCTTGATAGGTGCACACCGCGACTTTTTCGATGCCGAAGCGTTTGAGCGGATGCAAAAGGGGGACGTACGATTGCAGGGAGCAGTTGCTTTTGACGGCGATAAACCCGCGCTTCGTACCGAGACGTTTTCTCTGCGAGGCGATCACTTCCAAGTGCTCCGCATTGATTTCGGGTATGATCATGGGCACGTCGGGCGTGAAGCGGTGCGCGGAGTTGTTGGAAACTACGGGGATCTCCAACTTCGCGTACCGTTCTTCGAGCGTCTTGATTTCTTCTTTTTTCATGTTTACGGCGCAGAACACGAAATCAACCTTTCGGGTTAAGGACTCCGCGTCCCGTTCCGCGTCCAAAACGACCATGTTCCGCGCATAAAGGGGGATAGGTACGCTCATCGCCCATTTATCGCCGACCGCTTCGGGATATTTCTTTCCCGCCGAGCGCGCACTTGCGAGAAGGGCGACGGGCTCAAACCAAGGATGTCCGTCGAGCAGAGTCAAAAACCGCTGACCGACCATGCCCGTTGCGCCGATAATGCCTACTTTGTACTTTTTTACCATACGTTTTCTCCGTTGAAAGGGGCCGATTAAAAAAAATTACGGCTTCCGCCGTAAACTTTGCCGAAAGCGCATCACCGCGGTGACAGTAATAAGGGTATTCTCCCTTATTCCCAACGTCCTCTCTTGGGGAAGAGGGCATTTCGGCGGCGATGCCCTTTTGCCGTACGCTCGGGCGGAAATCCCCGAATTTCCTCGCGTGCGGGTACTATTGCTCTGCCGCTCCTCTTTGAAGCAAAATAATTTTACCATACGTACACATAAAAATCAAGGATTTTGCCCGATTTCTATTGAAATATTTTTTATTTTGTAGTACAATAACGTTATATGCGGCGTTTTGCGGGTGTTGTCACAAAACGCTACGGCAACCGAGAAAACTTCGGAATGGAGATCATATGGCGGATAGAGAAAAGAAAGGGCTTGTTGCGCGCTGGCTGGAAGGCAAGGAGCGCAGCGAGGATTATGCGAGAAGCACGCTTCCGACGAGCCGTTGGGCGCTGTTTTGGGATATTTTAAAGGGAAGATTTTGGAAGCTCGTGCTCGTGAACCTCATGATGCTCGTAACCGTTCTTCCGCTCGTTGCGATCGTGGTATGGCGCAACCTTTCCATCATGAGTCAGGGCTACAATCCCGCGTTCGGCGCGGGGCTCGGCGTGGGATACCCCGTCATTCCGCAAATCGCGGGTGCGGCGGAGTATATGGTCTTTCAGGCAGATCTGAGATTTTTCGCGATGATCGCGGCAAGTATGTTCATCGCGGCGCTCGGTATCTCGGGCGGTATGTACATTATCCGTAACCTCATTTGGACGGAGGGAATCTTCGTCGCGAACGATTTCGTGCGCGGGATCAGGCGCAATTACTGGAACGTGTTGGAAGCGCTTCTGATTTTCTCCATCGTCCTCTTCACGGCGCGCATGGCGGGCAACCTTGCCGACTATTACGTTGCCGCGAACGTTCAGGGGAGCGTGCGCGGGTGGATGATCGCATCGAAGGTCATCGGCTATATCCTTATGTGCCTTGCGCTCCTCATTTGTATGTGGATGATTTCGTTGGGCGTCAACTACAAGCAAGGGGTTTGGGCGCTCTTCCGCAACGCCGTCATTATGACGATCGGCACTTTCCCGCAGACGATCGTATTCGTCGCGCTTGCTATTTGGCCGATTTTTCTGCTTATTTTCGGGAACAGCTTTATACTTGTGATCGGCGCGCTCATCATGATCTTATTCGGTATTTCCTATATGCTCCTTGTATGGATGGATTTCAGTCAATGGGCGTTCGACCGCTTCGTTAACCCCCAAGCGGGCATTCAGACGGGGCGCGGACTTTACGATAAGAATAAAGCGAATACCAAGGGCGCACAGCCGAAGCAGGAGCCCGCTATGGACAGCGCCGCCATGCGCGAATATAAGCGGATGATCGTGGCGCAGGGCAAGAGCAAGCTCGTGTGCCGTCCCATCAAACCGCTCGACGACGATCTTGACGTCTATCAGCTTCCCGAATCTTTCTCCCGCGACGATTTGCGCCGTTTGAGGGAGAGCAAGGAAGCCATCGAGGAGGACGTAAAGGCGTACGAAGAGGAGCATAAGAACGACGAACAGTACGTGGAGTACAACCGTCAGTTCGAGGAACGGGAAAAGGCGCTTCAAGAGGACACGAAGGGCAAAAAGAAGAAGCCGCCCAAGCCTCCTAAAATGCTTACGAGGAAGTAATAAGGTTTCATGGCAAACGCATACGATCATTTATCGAAATGGTTTGAACTTTTAAACGACGACTGCGACTATGCCACATGGTCGCAGTATTTTATTGACGGGCTCGCCCGCTTGGGCGCGGGCAAAAGGGGCTTGGAGCTCGGTTGCGGGAGCGGGGCGTTCTGCCGCGCGCTCGCTTCGGCGGGATACGAAATGACGGGAGCGGATCTTTCCGCACCCATGCTCACCGAGGGCGTCAAAAGGGCGCGCGAGGCGGGGGTGCGCGTCGATTTTATACAGGCGGACGCCGCCCGTTTGCACGTTCCGAAGCCCTTCGATTTTATCGTTTCTCCCAACGATTGTTATAATTACGTTTCGCAAGAAAAATTGCCTTCGGCGTTTGCCCGAGCCGCTTCGAGCTTGAAAACGGGGGGTATTTTTTGGATCGACGTAAGCAGTGCGTGCAAGCTGCGGGAAAAAATTGCAAATAATATTTTTGCGGACGACCGCGACGACATCACTTACCTTTGCTTTAACTCTCTGAAAAAAGACCGCGTCGAAATGGACGTTACCTTATTTGTAAAGGAAAAGGACGGACGGTTTTGCCGTTTCGACGAGAAGCACGTGCAGTATATCCACGAGGAAGAACAGCTCGTATCCGCGCTTAAAAGCGTCGGCTTTGACGTGATCGCCGTCGAGGGGCATCTCGGCGGTGCGAAAGAGGGGAGCGACAGGCTCAATTTGATATGCAGAAAACAGGCAAGATCTTAAAAACGCTCGTGTGGGGGGATTCCGTTTCCCTCGCCGTGTTGGATACCACCGTACTCGTGAACGAGGCGATCGGTCGGCACGGGCTCACTCCCGTTTGCGCCGCCGCTTTGGGGCGCGCCATGACGGCGTGCGCCTACCTTTGCAGTTGGCTCAAAGACGGGGAGTCCTCGCTGTCCATGACGTTCGACGGGGGCGGCGCGGGCGGAAAGCTCTGCGTCGCGGGGGACGGGGAGCTGAATATCCGCGGCTTTCTCGAAAACCCGAACTGCGTTTTGCCTCCGCGCGCGGACGGTAAGCTGGACGTGGGCGGCTGCGTCGGTCGGGACGGCTATCTCACCGTCGTCCGCGACGACGGGAGCGGTTTGCCCTTTACGGGTTCTTGCGCTCTGCTTACGGGGGAGATCGCGGAGGATCTTTCCGCCTATTTCCTCACGAGCGAACAGCGTCCCACCGCGGTCGCCTTGGGAGTGAAGATATCTCCCGACGGGACGTGCGTCGGTGCGGGCGGGGTGTTTTTACAGCCCCTGCCGAATGCAAGCGAGGAGATTCTGAGGCGCACGGAGGAGGAAATCGCAAGCTATTCCGCAATTTCTTCGCTTATTGCCGAAAAGGGCGCGGAAGAGGTTTTGCGCGACATCGAAAACCGCCCGTTCGACGAGCGGGAAGTGCGTTTCCGTTGCAGATGCTCGCGGGAGAAATCGGAGGCGGCGGTGCTCACGCTCGGGCGGGAGGACGCGCTGGATCTCGTTTCCCGTCAGGGAAAAATTTCCGTACACTGCCATTATTGCAATACCGAATACAGTTTTACCGAAGAGGATATCAAGAAGCTCTTTGAGAAACGGGAAGGAGAGGAGAGAAGGTGAAGAAGGACGATTCCGTATTCAGGCTGGATTTCAGCGATGAATTTATGCTTGACAGCGTGGAAAAACGGGCGCAGAACGGCGATTTTATCGGCGCGCTTACCTTGCTCAACAAGCGCAATCAAATGTATGCGCCGAGTGCGGACGCGCAGGCGCTTGCCGCCGATATTTACGAGGAGATGGGAATGCACCGCATGGCGGCGGACGCATGGTTCCGCTTTTTGGATACCTGCAACGAGGCGGACTTTGCCGAGGGCTACGAGGGGCTCGCCGTCGCGTTCATGAATATGGGCAACGAATTTCATTCCGCGCTCTATTATAACCGCTATTGCGAGGAGGGGGAACTGGTCAGCGAGGAGGCGGACGGGGAGGATCTCGAAAAGCTGTTCGCCGAGGAGATCTCTTCGACGCCGCACCTCAGGCTCGTGCATTCGGACGGGGAATCCCCCGAAGCATTTTCGGAGGGGCTGAATCTGCTCAAATCGGGCGATTTGGAGGAGGCGAAAGAAAAATTCGAAGAAGTTTCCGAGCGGAGCGAAGAATACGCCACGGCAATGGGGCTTAACGCCATGTGTACCCTCATGCTCGGCAAGGAAGAAGAGGCGGGGAATATCTGCCGCGACGCGCTTGAAAAATTTCCCGAAAACATTACGGTGCTCACCTCCTATTGCGCCGTGCTCGGCGCGCAGGAAAAAAAGGCGGAGGCAAAGGAGGTCGCCCGCCGTCTTGCCGTGCTCGACACCGACAATACCGACGATCTGTATCGGATCGCGACGGCGCTTTGCGAAACAAATTTGGATAAAGAGGCTTATCCCGTGCTTGTCAAACTGCGGGAAAAACTGCCCAACGACGACAATGTTTTGTATTTTTACGCCGTATCCGCTTACCGCACCGATCGGCTCGACAACGCCATCGAAGCCCTCGAACGGCTCACTACGCTCTATCCGCGCAAGGCGGTCGCCTCCTATTTCCTGCTCTTGATGCGGGAGAAGCGCGACGGCAACGGCGAGTCCTTCCCCATGGAATATCTCTACCGCGTGCCCACCGAGGAGTACAACAGCATTGCGGGGCTTTTATTGCGTGCGGAGAAGGCGGACGGCGTCGCCAAACTGCGCGAGATCGCAAATATGCCTCAGCTTCGGGATTGCCTCAAAATTGCCTTCGACGAAATGGACGGACGGGATCAGAAGCTTCAACTGCTTGCGGCAAAGGTTGCCGTTAAACTGAGGCGTGACGCGGAGGTAAGGGAAATGCTCCTCGATTTCGACGCTGACGACGTTGTTAAACTCCACGCTCTGCACGAACTTATCATGCGCAACGAGGAAGATTCCTTCGGCACGGTGATCTGCAATTTGTATAAAGAATTCTTTACGCATAAAATAGAGATCGGGCATAAAAAATCGGAGGAGTTTTTGCACGCGTTTGCCGAGGTGTATTCCAAGTTCGCGCTCTTTGGCGAGGAGAACGAGCACAAGCTCTGCGCTGCGGCGGAAGATATCTATGCGGCGATCGAGGAATACGAGGCTTGGGAGTACTGCGAGGAACGCGCCTCCCTTGCGGCGGCAATTTACAGAGAAGCCCGCTTGAAGCGGGGGGAGAGAAAGCTCGCCGAGATCGTAAAGCTGTTTAATGCGAATAAGTACAAGACGCAGAAAATTCTCGACTTAATGATGTAATATAGCAGGGAAAGCGAACACGCAAGAAAATTGCGAACCTAAAAGGAGAACCACATGAAAAAGCTGATTGATTTCGACGGACTGTTCGACGAAAAGCTTGCCGTATATATGCAGGAAAACGCGGGGAAATATACCGAAAAACAGTGGGAATCGGTGATCCCAAAGCTGTACAAACAATTCGGCGATATTTACGTCGCCGCAGCGGGGAATACGCCCAAGGGCTACTACGCCGAAATGACGGACGGGGAGCTTGTGGACTGTTTGGTTCGGCACACCGAGGAGGACGTGCCCGTATCCGATTTTTTGTGTCGGGAGATCGAATCGCGGGGCTGTCCCGAAGGGCTTATCGCGCTTTTGAAGTCGGACAGCGAACAGCTCGTTACGCTTGCCGTCAATTTGGCGGGGAGCGATCCTAAGGCGTTCGAAGATTATTTCCGTTTGCTCGTATCTTCGGAAAACGAAGATATCAAGGAAACCGTTTGCGAACAGCTCAAAGCGGGCGCGGACGCGGCGAAGGAGCGCGCCCTTGCGCTCTACGAAAAGGGCACGGAACGCGAGCTCATGCTTGAAATTTTGTCGCGCGTGAAGGAGCGGGACGAGAGAGTGTTCGGAATTTTGTTGAAAGAATTCCGCACGGGAGAAGAGCTCCCCATGCACGCGAGCTATCTTGCGGCGTACGGCGACGAGCGTGCTCTGCCCGCCTTATTGGAGGTCATCGACCGCGACGATATCAATTATCTCGAATATCAGGAATTGAAATACGCTATCGAGGCGCTCGGAGGGGAATACACCCGTCCGCGCGATTTTACCGACGACGAATATTTTCAAGAAATCGCGGCGCAATCGGCAATGCCCGCGGAAGAGAATTGAAAAAGAGAAAAATAAGCAAAAACTAACATAAACTTGCGCCTTTCGCCATATAGTATGTCAGCAAGCATATTCGGCGGAGGCGTTTATTTTATGGAACAGTTTCAGGTTTACGAGGAGATCGCATCGAGGACGGGCGGTGAAATATTCATCGGCGTCGTCGGCCCCGTCCGTACGGGGAAATCTACCTTTATCAATCGGTTTATGCGCGAATTCGTCTTGCCCGGCGTTTCGGGCAACAAGAAAAAGCGCTATACCGACGAGCTCCCTCAATCGGCAGCAGGAAAAACGGTGATGACGACCGAACCCAAGTTCGTGCCCGAAGAGGCGGCGGAAATTAGGGTGAAGGACGCAATCGCGCGCGTTCGGCTCGTGGATTGCGTAGGCTTCCCCGTGGAGGGGGCGGCGGGCTTCGAGGAGGAGGGTTCGCCCCGCCTCGTGAAAACCCCTTGGCAGGATTCGCCGATTCCCTTCGAGGAGGCGGCTGAGGAGGGCACCCGTCGGGTCATTCACGACCATTCTACGATCGGTATTTTAATGACGACGGACGGCTCGGTCACGGGCTTGGAACGGAGCGCTTACGAGCGTGCGGAGGAGAAGGCGTACGCGGAGCTAAGCGAAATGGGGAAACCCTTCGTGATCCTTCTCAACTGCGCAAATCCATCCGGAGCGGAGGAGCTTCGCGCACGGTTGCAGGAAAAGTATTCCGCGCCCGTGATCGCGGTCAACGCTGAGGAGATGACGCAGGAGGACATTTCCGCCGTTTTGGAGCGTATTTTGTATGAATTCCCCGTACTCACGATCGACGTGGATCTGCCCGATTGGATGCGCGTGCTCGACGCGGACAATCCGCTTGTTTCGGAAGTGTTGGGTGAGCTCCGTACCGTTTCGCCCAAAATCTTTAAAATGAGCGATTGCGCCCTGCTCGACACGCTCTTTGCGGAGAGCGAGCACTTGCTTCCCCCCGAAAAGTTGGAGATCGACGCTTCGACGGGGCGGGCGCGCTGCAAAGTGGCGGCAAAGGAGGGCGCTTTCTACGAAGTGCTTTCTCAGCAGTGCGGACAGAAAATAGAAAATGACTTCGCGCTCATGAGTTTTGTATCCGAGCTTGCGGAGGCGAAAAAGGTGTATGCCCGCGTCGGGCAGGCGTTTGCGGACGCACGGGAATTCGGCTACGGCATCGTTCCGCCCGAGGAAGAGGAAATGAATCTTTCCGAACCGACGGTAGTAAAGAAGAGCGGCAGGGTAGGGGTCAATCTGCGCGCCGACGCGCCGAGCTACCACATCATTCGCGTGGACGTGAGCGGAGAAGTCCGTCCCGCGCTTGGAAACAAGGAGCAAAGCGAAGCGTTCGTCAAGCAAATTGCCGACGATCTGGAAACCCAGCCCGACCGTGCTTGGAACACCAATATGTTCGGCAGAACGCTCAGGGAAATGCTTGGCGAGGAACTATTCGTGAAGAACCGCTCCATGGGCGATACCGTGCGCAAGAAAATGCGCCGTACGGTCACGCGGATCGTAAACGAGGGGAAGGGCGGAGTTATCTGCATTCTTTTATAAGGGGTTGGAAAAATCGGCGTTCGCGCCGATTTTTCACTTCTGAAATTTTTTTATCGTTACCTTGAAAAAACTTCTTACAGGGGTTGACAAAATCGGGAGGAAGAGGTTATAATAAAGAGGATATATGACAAAACACAAATAATTCGGACATAAATATTTTGTTCGTACAGGAGGGTAAAATGGCAGGGTCTTTGCTTGTAAATTGGTTGATCCTCGGGATCGTTATCGGCGTCGTGGCAGTCGTTGCGCTCGGCATCGCAGTCGGCGCGCTCACTATTTCCATGCTCACAAAAAAGAATGCGGGCGGCAAGCATAAACGCGTAGAGGAGGCGCAACCCGCGCCCGAAAAGCCCGCTGTTTCCGAAAAGGAAGAGGAGACCGTTGAGATCGCCCCTGCAACCGTAGCCAAGGTTGCCGAAGAGGCTGTTCCTGCCGAAACGATCGTCCCCGAGCCCGCGTCCGTTGAAGAATCTGCGGAAGAAGTTTCCGAGGAGATTCCCGAGACGCCCGCGCCGGTCGAAGAGCCCGTCGAAGCGATCGCCCCCGCGCCCGTTTCAGAGGAAGCGGAGGAAGCGGAGGAAGAGGACGAGCGCGACGACGACGGCGACGAGGAAGAGGAAGAAGAGCTTGTCGGTAAGGTCATGTTTGCTTCGGCAAACCGCTTGGTGGAAGTCCGTTACGACAGGAGTTTTACCGCCCGCCTCATTCAAACTTCCGATAAAAACAAAGATTATTATTCGGAGCTGAAAAACGAATTGCTCCGCTACCGCCGCGTAAAATCGCGCGTGAGCTGGAAACAAGAGAGTTTCCGTAAGGGGCGTGAACTAAAAGCGAAAATGGAAATCCGCGGCAAGACCCTGTGTCTATATCTCGCGCTCGATCCCGCGCAGTTCGACGAAAGCAAATATATCGTAGAGGACGCGTCCGAAGTCAAACG
>Ga0073906_1004770_pt1 | contig 13132 bp, 14 predicted proteins | sample Inofromicrocosms_FD_65485 | JGI IMG/M metagenome (GOLD analysis project Ga0073906, IMG submission 65485) | Mouse cecum microbial communities from Vienna, Austria - Inoculum for glucosamine and mucus D2O microcosms | ecosystem: Host-associated > Mammals > Digestive system > Large intestine >... | reverse complement strand
ATTCCACCCTGTCTGATGAGACGATTCTGGAATACTATTCTCACCGCTGGACCATTGAGGTCTTGTTCCGCGCTCATAAACGCTATATGGGCTTAAAAAGTTTCATGGTTCGGGCTGCTATAGCTCTTGATCGCTTGCTGCTTGTCTTAGCCCTTGCCCATTTCTTCTTTTCCTGCGGTCTTGGCCATATTGTGCCCTTCCACATCGGCCTTCACCTCTGCCGGGCTGCTTTCGTCAATTCCTGAATTTGCTCATTTATAGGTATTAATATGAATTTTAAGCAAAATGGAAATGTTTCAAGGTGCATACAATACTCGCATAACCAATTTAGGAGGTTCATTTATGCAGGAAATCACAAAATTCGTGCCATATGAAGTGCTGTCTACGCTTAGTGTTTTACAAACAGCTGGCTATGATGCATTTCTGGTCGGTGGTTGTATCCGCGACTGTCTTATGGGCCGGGCACCCCATGACTGGGACATTACGACATCTGCTATGCCAGAGCAGGTTCTAGCCCTGTTTCGCGGCCTGGGCCACACTGTTGTTGAGACTGGGTTGAAACATGGAACGGTAACGGTTGTAGGCAATGATGACAGCTATGAGGTGACGACATTTCGTCAGGACGGGGAATATACTGATGGCCGGCACCCCAATACTATAGAGTTTTGCTCCGATGTGAAGGACGACCTGGCCCGCCGGGATTTTACCATCAACGCCATTGCGTGGAGCCCGGTAACCGGGCTCGTTGACCCATTTGATGGCCAGAAGGATATCGGAAATAGGATTATCCGGGGTGTTGGTAACCCCTGGCAGCGATTCCAGGAGGATGCCCTTCGGGTAATGCGAGCAATCCGTTTTGCCGCTACGCTGAACTTCTCCGTTGATCCCTATACAGAGCTTGCTGCCAAGGAAAATGTAGACAATCTGAAATGGGTCTCTATGGAGCGGAAACGGGATGAACTCATGAAGATGCTGGTTGGGGATGGCATCCAAAGCGTTTTGCTCAATTACTATGATATTCTTTCCCAACCCATCCCAGAAATCCTGCCCTGTGTGGGATTCAAGCAGCATAATCCATACCATATCTATGATGTCTGGGGGCATATTGCTGCCACAGTAGCCTATGCGCCGAAGGATCCCATCGTTCGACTGACTATGCTTTTGCACGATATTGGGAAACCTCAATGCTTCCAAATGAGGGAGGATGGCCGCGGGCACTTCCATGGACATGGGAAAGTGAGCGCGGAGATTGCGGGTAAGGTTCTTGGCCGGCTCCGCTTTGACAGCAAGACATTCAACATAGTGGTCCAGCTGGTAGATGTCCATGACCGTTTTATTGAGCCGAATAAGAAGGCTGTCCGCAGGCTGTTGCGGGAGATTGGCCCTGAGCAGTTCGACCGGTTGATGGAGGTGCGCAAGGCTGACGTCTCCGCCCAGGTCAAGGACAAGCTGCAGCCGCGTCTGGAGAAGGTGGAGATGCTGAAGGCAATGAAGGAAGAAATCCTTGTTGAGAAGGACTGCTTTTCCATGAAGGACCTGGCCATCAACGGCAGGGACCTGATTGCAGTAGGGTTTGCCCCAGGCCCGAAGATGGGCATTGTTCTCAACAATCTGCTTGAGGCCGTCCTGTCCAATCCAACCCTCAATAAAAAGAGGATCCTTTTGGAGATGGCAGAGGGATACGAAATCTAACACAAAAAGAAGTCGTCTGTCCAAACTTTGGATAGACGACTTTGTTCTGTATGGAGTTGGCTGCTCCCATGAATTCATGAGCCCCCGCCTTTAGGCGTAGGATAGCTCACTCCCTCTAAAAATAACCTCCTCACCGTCGGAAACAACAATGATAGCTTCCTCGTCCATTTCGTGAACTACAGAATTGAACTCAGATACATCGGGGGAGGTATCAGGCGTGGCGACAACTATATCTTTTGGCATGATCAGGCGCAGAACGGAATAGGGGAGAGGAGATTCGCCCCGATTATTGATAAAGAGAACATCAGACTTGATATCGGCCGGCTCAACCAGCAAGGTGTCAGCCTCTGTTGGGGTAGCGTCGCTGGGAAAGAGGAAAGTGTTGTTCCCGCAGATTGCTTTGAGGATGAGGGATGTGTCCTTGGGGTCATCTCCATGCTCCACAATGGGGGCTACGGGGGTAATGAGACATGTGCCCACATTGAAGGAGGAGCCGGACCCCAGTTGAATAGTATTCACTGCCCCCAAATCCTCAAGGAATTTGCCATACCCATCAGTTGTAGCCTCTGTTCTGGGGACGACAACTAGGCCAGCGGGGATATTTTCCATCAGCAGCTGGACACCGCCATAACGGCTCTCCTCGGCGTCGGGAACAACAATGTAGTTGAGCCGCTCCACACCCAGATTGTTCAGATAACGAATTATCTGCGGAGTATCCTCGGAAGAGCAACCGCCCAACAGGACGGATTGCCCGGCAGACTGGAGGATTGCATAGCCCTGAGGCAGGTAGTGTATGGTCAGGTCCTGAACCTCTTCCACGCTCTCGTTGGACCCATCTATCTTTGGAATCAGAACATGATCTGTGCTGGTGGGATCGGGGTTGTTAGGGCCAGGAGCGGATACTCTCGTTACACAGCCGGACAGAAGGAGCGCAACCAAAAAGATTACAACTCCCACACCAATAATTTTCTTTGATTTCTCCATGATTATATTCGTACAGTGGCGGTTGCTGTACGTGCCTCCCTTTGTATTTATTTCTGGCCACATGGACCGCATAGCCGCCATTTTCAACTATATGATATGCCATTGGGAGGAAAAGTATTTCAGGAGGAGCGTGGGAGGTGCGCAGAAATATGATTAGAGAGATTTGCATATGATAGATATATCCACCAATTATAGAGTAAATCAAAACTAAAAAAGAGGAGGAATTCATATGAGCAGTGGAATTATCAGAAGAATTGACGATCTTGGTCGAATCGTGATTCCTAGGGAGGTTCGCCGCATGCTGGGGATTCGCGAGGGCGATCCATTGGAAATCTCAGTCATCGATGATGGAAAGTCCGTTGTCATCAATCGATACAACACAATGGAGGAGCTGTTGGGAACCCAGACCTGCCGGAGTGTGCTGTCGGTTCTGTGTCGGCACCACGAGAACTGCCGTTTCTGGATACTGGACCGTTGCGGTGTTCCCGCCTTGAGAGGTGAGCAGCCGACATCAGCCAATGAAGAAGTTCTTGAGGAGACCAGGGTTTCCACGCGGGAGCTGACTCAGAAGGGCTCCACGGCGGCAGTTCCTGTTATCAGCAAGCTGCAGCACGAGTTAGCCGGATATATCCTCATTGTTGCTGACAGCGAGGAGGCTCTGGAGATTGCCGTGAAGACAGCAAAGGCAGTTGCTGATTTGGTTGCGGCGAGAGACATTTGAGCAAAAGAAAAGAGAGGGCGGCTGCTCTCTCTTTTTCTGATCTCTACTCAAATACCATCGATCGGTGGGGTCCCCTCAGAACACATGGACTGGGAGACTCAAAAAGGAAGGTCTGGCAACATTTTTTCGTATTCACCAAAAATAGAAGACTTCAATGAGGGAAATTCGACCATGCGCAAATATGCCCCCTCTGGAATTGGATCAAAAGCATTTGCATAGGATGGGAGTATTCATCCAATTTGGATTTCACATAGGTGCCGGCCACCAAAGAGTCGGAGAGGAATTCAAAATACATATCGGAGGTAAAGAAAATGCGTGCAAAGACTATGCTTAGTATCCTTATCACTGCCTTGGTGCTGCTGGCTGCCTGGAAGATTGGAGGAGTCCTCCTTGATGCGTATTTTGCGCAAATGAACGAGTCGTTGATGTCTATCTTCTAAGAAGCTCAGGGTCCAGGGAAACAAAAAATACATAGGAGTGTTTACAATGACAAAGAAAACAGCCATCGAAGTTCTGTTCCTGTCTACGGCGTTTGTATGCATCACCTGGATTGGGATGAGCCTGCTCCAGATGGGCATTTCCCGTATCTTTGGAATTGGATGACTCAGCCAAAACCAGCTTGCCGCCTGGCAAGCTGGCTCTTTTTTTGCCCTCGGAATACATATCCGATTGGTCGCATAATATGGGGCAGAATATTTCGATTCGGATACAAAAATTTTAATATAGGAGAGAAAACAATGAAGATTGCAAAAAGAATGAGGAATGTGTCCCGAAACGGGCCGCAATACGCTATTGCGATAATCGCATTTGCCCTTGGTCTTGCTCTACTCGTACCGGCTTACCTGCTTTTGACCTTTGTGCTCAGCAGAACTATTGAAACGATGCCGGCAGCGGATGTATCAGGATTCAAACAGAAGTTGTTTGTTGGTTCAGCGATCCTGACCTTGGGCATCGGTCCTATTATGGCCGTTTATACCAGGACGAAACAATATCTGGCTCCGCGTCAGGAAAAACTAAAAGCTCTTCATAAACGCGTTTCGGCCACAACCACACAGGCTCCTGTGACAAAGCCTGCCGGTGTACCAGAAGACGTCCCCGTTCAGCCGCCGGACAATACCCCCGTTGTTAAAAACGAACAGGTTGAGCCAACAGCGACAACGCAGGTTGTAGATGAGGACTCTGTTGTATTCAACCCCGTGGAAAGGGTGAGCACCACATTTGCCGACATCGCGGGTTATGAGCAGACAAAGAAAAATATGGAGTTTATTGTCAAGTGCCTCCAACAGCCGGAGCTGCTGCGAGAGGTAGGTGCCAAGATTCCGGCAGGCATCCTGCTTTATGGCCCTCCAGGAACAGGAAAGACTCTGATGGCAAGAGCCATCGCAGGGACTGCAGGGGTTAACTTCTACTCCGCAAATGCGTCTGAGTTTGTCAATACATGGGTGGGCCAGGGGGCTAAGAATGTACGAGCCCTGTACAAGGCTGCCAAGGCCAACGCTCCAAGTATCGTCTTTATTGATGAACTGGATGCAATCGGTGGGCAGCGCACCTCTGGGCAGAACCAGGAGTACCGACAGACACTGAATGCACTGTTGACGGAAATCGATGGGATGGATAAGGATAGCGGAGTCCTGACTATTGCTGCGACCAATGACTTTGAGAATCTGGATACAGCCCTGGTCCGAGCTGGCCGGTTTGACCGAAAGATTATTATCCCTCTGCCCAATGTGGCTGACCGTCTGGCTATCATCAAGCTGTACGCCGCAAAGCGGCATATGGCGTCGGATATTTCCCTGGAAAAGCTGGCACGGGAGACGGTCGGTATGTCTGGCTCTGGTATTTCTACCCTGTTCAACGAGGCTTCCATTCGTGCTGTTATGGCTAATCGAAGCGTTATTGGATGGGAGGACCTGGATGGAGCAATGACACAGATGCTGACCAACGGCGAGGCAGCCAAGGCGGCCAATAAGGAGGATCTGAATATCGCTGCATATCATGAGGCAGGTCATGCTATCATCCTGCGGCTTCTGGCCCATGACGCAGTGCAGAAGGTCTCTATTATTGGCAACACAATTGGGGCCGTGGGGTTGACTCTCCGGACTGACAGCGAGGACCGGCTCCTGGTTCCAATGGAGAAAATTCGAGCCAGAATCATCGGTTCCTATGGCGGTCGTGCTGCTGAGGAGTTGGTGTTTGGTAAGGATAACATCACCACAGGAGCCAGACAAGATCTCAAGGATGCTTCTGAGTATATTCGGGAATACTTGGAATGTGGGGCTGGAGACAACCTGCTGCATGAGTCCGCCTTTGCGGGTAGTCGAGTGACTCCCGACATCAAAGAGGCTAAAACCATTGCCCGCACCCTTTATACAGAGGCACTCAATTTCCTGACGGAGCATCGGGATACCCTTGAACGGGTAGCTCAGGCTCTGCTGGATAAGGAAACCCTTCTGGATGAGGAGCTGGAGGTACTGCTTTGAGACGAGAACCCTCTGCTTCAAGCTGAAGCAGAGGGTTTCTGTTTGCTTATTTCTTCCCCAAAAGCAGAGTTGCTATTCGATGCACGTTTTTGATAAGGGCCCGACTTTGACCAGAGTCAACGGTATCACCGGATAAAACCAAAACCATTTTCTGACGGCCAGTGTAGAAGATCTCCTGAATTGCGGCGGTTTCTATATCTGTGGGAGTAGGTGAGGGGTAATCGTAGACCATCGTGCCAGACCAAAGGATTGTGCCGGTCCCATCCATGGCGTATTGCTGATGTTTATTGAGCCGGTCGTCGAGAGATAGCTGTTCATCGACGGAGGTGATAATGACAGACCTCTTTTGGGGGTCACCATGCTGCTCATTTTGTTTAATAGTCTCTATAACTTCAGCCATATTGGTAATTTTCCAACGGAAGATGAGGGGTGGTTGGGTTGGCTCAGAAGGATTTATCTCGCAGTTGAAGAAATCCATGACGGTCTGGGGAGTATAGCCATCTTGTAGGGCTGCGAGAGTTAATTCAGTTAGTTCTCCCTTCGTGGAGAGTTTCTTAAGCGCCGATTTCAAGGTGGTAACACTAGCCTCATTATCCAAGACAGGCCAGCCCCAGGCAGGGATAGGGGAGATGTCTGCACAAAGCCTTTGAGCGTCTTGCTCACCACCTTTGTAGGATGCTTGAAGTTCAAACCAGATAGGGGTATCAGATTCCCGCCCTTGGATTTCCAAATGTTTGCGGGCTTCATCAACTGTGTAGGACAACAATGTGGGACTAAAGATCATGAAAAGGGCCTCCTTGGTATATAGTGTTCCCATTATATCACGGAGGAACGGGGAGAACAAGGAATTTTCTTGGGGAAAACATCCAATACATAGGTTCTTTTTGAAATGGATATGAAGGATGAGATATCTTGACATATGATAGGTTTCTCTTTTGTGGATACAGAGAAGTGTGGTGGGTTTGGTTTCCCTGGGTTCCCAGGCCTATGTGATTTGAATTATCACACCGATCGATGGTATTTGGGCAGGGGTCTGGAACAAAAGAATTGCAAAAAAGAGACCCAAGCCGAATAATCAGCTTGGGTTTGTGGTGGTCTATTCTTTTTTCATCCAGACGATAGCCTCCCTATCCACAACAGCCATATTATCATCCACCCGGTTCCATGTTTGGCCGGGAGAATAGAGCAATATATCGCCTAGCACCAGGTCGTAGTCGCTGTATTCCCGCAGGACGCCGCAGATGTTTCCATTAGGCCCATATATCTGCAGATGGCTTCCAATCAGTTCGTCTGACACCTCTGGATTGGCTGGCAGTTTCTTTAAGACAGGCCGGAATCCATAGGTTATTCCCGTGTGAGCCCCATATTGACACTCCCAGTGGTGGGCTGAATAGAAGCCGCGCCACGCTTGCTGCGTAGGATTGCTCTGTGCTCTCTCCTGTCCCCAGAAGCACATGTTCTTCCAATGCCAAAGACTGTCATCGTCGCCAAACCGGTTAAGGATATCATCCCATTCATTTTCGACCTTATGACTCTGCCCCACTCGGAGAGAGCGGCACAAATAAGGGGTGTTGTCGATCTTGAGAGGCTTGCCATAGATGAGGTCAGCTTCGTTCAGGCTGTTCCAGCTGATCCCAAAGCCAATGGTCCATGTGGATACCCATAATTTGTCTGTCCACCTAAGAAAAGGGATACTCAGTCCATCTATACTGTCTCCAAGGCTGATTTTTTCGCCATTGTGTTCGGTGAAGAAGGGACATGGCTGGCTATCCAGCCGAAGTGTTCCAAATTCTCTGATTTCCATATGTATTTCCTCCAAATTGATTTCTGTTTTATGCTATGCAGAATTGGAGGAATCCATTCTGTTGAAAATGTGTTCTAAAATAGTTTTTGGCAGAACCGCATAAGATATAAGTGTCCAATCAATTTGGGAAAATACTTAACATTGAGGGGTGTAAACGTAATGGAAGTCAAGAAAAATATCACAAAAAATTTGCCACCTGTCACCGGGCACTTTCTCCAGCAGAAGATGTACGACAACGCTGTCGAACTGGCCCATGGCCGAGACAAAGACGATGTCATCGGTGAGATGATGGGCCTGTCTATGTGTCCCTTGGAGGAGAAGGTCACTGTCAACCTTGGTGCCGGTAAGAAGAGTGTACGGATGACCGCCGTTCGGTGTGGAGAGACCCTTCTTATCCGGACAGAGGACACAAATGGCCGCGTTTTGAGCGCGATCGAGGTGACGTTCAGCCGTCAGAATGGAATGTTCCGAGTTGGGCCGGCTATGCAGGGAGAGGGGTGCTGAATATGTGGGCTGCGGAAGGATATGTCAAAGAAATCAAAGGCGACCTGCTGACCGCCGACGTGAAAATCAGAGGTCACCAAGTAAACTGCCGCGGTGTTATGGGCGCTGGTATTGCAAAGCAGGTGCGGGAGAAATACCCGGAAGCCTTTGAACAGTACAAAGCTTTGTGCGACCAGTTTGGCAGCTCCCTTTTGGGCCACACCCAGTTTGTTACCTGCCACGATGGTACCATCATTGCGAATATGTTTGCTCAGGATGGGTTCGGGCCAGGACTCCAGACGAATATGACAGCTTTGGATGAGTGCCTGTCTCAAGTGGCCACTCTTGCCTATCGCGTCAACGCAAGCGTTGGATTTCCCAAGCTCCTTGGCTGTGGGCTGGCTGGTGGTGACTGGGATGAGGTGACCAAGCTGATTGGCAATTACTTCGACTTTAAGGGCGGAGGCTGCACCATCGTTGAGTGGGATCCGCCCAAGCCTGGAACCCCGGCTTCTGAGACCGGCCCGGAGATTGGCAAGAAAGCCACTGTTACTATCTACACAGATGGGTCCTGCATCGGGAACCCCGGCCCTGGCGGCTGGGCTGCCATTTTGATGGCGGAAAACAGCAAGGGCAAGCAGACAAGGGAGATGTCCGGCGGTGAGACGGATACAACTAACAACCGTATGGAGCTCATGGCGGTCATCAATGCACTTTCTTCTCTGAAGAAGCCATGCCATGGTAAGCTCTACTCTGACTCCAGCTATGTGGTCAACTCCATCACCAAGGGCTGGATGGCCGGCTGGAAAAAAGCGGGCTGGCATAAAAAGGGTGGTCTTGCAAATGCGGATCTTTGGAAGCAGTTGGATGAGCTGCTGCAGAAGCATGACATCATGTTTATCTGGGTCAAGGGCCATGCGGATAACCCATTCAACAATCGGTGCGATGAGATGGCCCAGGCTGAGGCCAGGAAGCTGCTCTCGGATCAGACACGGCTGTAAGAGAATCAAACGGGGGAGAGGTTGGTATATTACCGCCTTTCCCATATGAAGGAGGAAAAATTATGACAAATAGGGAAAAAGCATTCCAGGCGTTAGGGGAGTACCTCTACAAGGCGTACCGAACCCACGCAGGTGACCTTGGGATTATTATCTTAGCCGAGAGTCTGGATGAGGCCCAGTCAAAGGCCCTGACCTACTACGGCTACAAAGAAGAAGACAGGGAGCTCGTTTATAGGGGTGTTCCGCTTATCACGGTGTATAAGCTGAGCTCTACGAAGGACCCCCAGATTTACAACGATTGAGGGGGTGGAAGTTGTGAAATACACAAGGTTCCAAGACATCCCCAGATTCATTGACCGAGGCAGCTACGCTGTTGACTATCCCATGGAAGGGCTTGTCAAGTGGCTGGCCAGGGAGGAAGATGAGCAGGGCCTGCAGTTGAACCCAGACTTTCAGCGGGGCCACGTCTGGACGGAGACCCAGCAGCGGGCGTACATTGAGTTCCTGCTGCGTGGAGGAAATTCCGGCCGGGATTTGTATTTCAACTGTCCCAGCTGGCACAACTCAGTCCCCGATGGGGCCTATGACGACTATGTGTGCGTGGATGGCCTCCAACGGATTACGGCCATCCGAAAGTTCGTGAACAACGAACTCAAGGTCTTTGGCAGCTACTTCCGGGAGTATACCGATAGGTTGCGAATGACGCAGAATACGATTCGGGTCAACATCAACGCTCTAAAGTCTAAGAAGGAGGTCCTGCGGTGGTACATTGAGATGAACGCCGGCGGGACCCCCCCACAGCAAAGCGGAAATCAAACGGATCCAGGATATGATGGAGGCAGAGGGGTGAACTTGATATCCCTTCAAAACAGCAAGCGGCTTCCCCAGTAGGGGAGGTCGCTTGCTGTTTTGAATGTGAGCGATAATGCAGCTATGAAGATACCAGATCGGTAGGGCCAGCCAGAATACATGAGTATGCGGTAGGGAAAATCCTCCGCCAACATTTCTTCGTATCCACCAAAAGGAAGTTCCTTTGCCCTAATGTATCAACCAAAACATACATATCGGTTTGTTCTCCAAAATCCTTTGAAGCTAGAGACCCAATAGATCCTCCAGCATCTTTCGAGCCTTGAGTACTTATTTTCCCAGGGAGAACGAAAAAGAAGCCTTGCCTTGAGAACGGCCGATGCGGATCACCTTTTCTTGCTGACTGCTCCCACCCCTCACGGAGTGGGCTTTCTCGCAGCTATTTTTGTAAAGACGTTCAGCGTTTGCGGTTGGCGTATTCCCTGTGTTGGATAGTTCAAGTTGAAAGATGGGCGTATACTATGCAAACTTTACTGATTCGATCCAAAACGAAGAATAGATCTCAAATTGAATTTGAAGGATTTGCATACAATTGCCACATCCCTCAATTGGGGTAGTTAAGACCATGGAGATAAATAAAAAGGAGTTGAATATTCAGTGAGCTACGCTGATACCGTATTCATTCAAAATTGCAAAGACATTCTGACTAAGGGTGTCTGGGATACCGACCAAGAGGTGCGTCCTCGTTGGGAAGACGGACGCCCCGCCCATACAGTCAAGCTGTTTGGTGTGGTCAACCGTTATGATCTGCAGAAGGAATTTCCCATCCTCACAGTCCGCAAGCAATTCATCAAGTCTGCTGTGGACGAGCTGCTGTGGATTTGGCAGAAGAAGTCTAACAATATCCACGATCTGAAGAGTCATGTATGGGATGCCTGGGCAGATGAGTCCGGCTCCATTGGCAAGGCCTATGGCTACCAGCTGGGCGTGAAGCATCACTATCCCCAGGGCAATATGGATCAAGTTGACAAGGTGCTGTGGGATCTGACTCATGACCCCGCCTCCCGGCGCATCATGACCAATATCTACAACCACCACGACCTAAGCGAGATGGCTCTCTACCCCTGTGCTTACTCCATGACCTTCAACGTGTCGGGGAACACTCTCAACGCCATCCTGAACCAGCGCAGCCAGGACATGCTTACCGCCAACGGCTGGAATGTGATGCAGTACGCCGTCCTGCTGGCCATGATCGCCCAGGTCACCGGTTTTGAGGCCGGGGAGTTGGTCCACGTCATCGCCGATTGCCACATCTACGACCGGCACATCTCTGTGGTGGAGGAGTTGATCAACAGGGAGCCCTTCGACGCCCCGAAGTTCAGCCTCGACAGCTGCGTCACCAACTTCTACGACTTCACTCCCAACAGTGTGAAGCTGGAAGGCTATCAGGCTCACGCGCTGGATTGGAAGATTCCTGTGGCGGCCTGATTGTTGGTAAAAACAAATAAGTAGGGGCAGGGCTGACATTGAGCCAGCCCGCCCCTGGGAATTAAAGATTTGGAGGAGTAAAAATGCAGATTACATACGATCTTTTGAAGAACATGGCCCAAATGCTCGACAAGGAGACTGATAAGTCGGCCTATACTGAGTTGGTCACCGCCCTGGATGCCAGAACAAAGCTGCTCCTGGAGTCCCTTGGCTATGACCCTGAGCACGAACGCATCCCTCTTTTCAAGCAGACAGACGAGGAACGCCTTGCGGCGGCCAAAAAGGATGACATGGAGATGCTGGCGTGTCCCATCATTGGGTTGCCCTATGCGGTCACTGCCATCTCCGACGCCATCAACAAGGATGTCCGCCAGGACCTTCTTGCCTTCGCCACGGATTTTGAGTACAAAGGGCTCCTGTCCTTCCGAATCTCCTTCCGTGTCTTTGGTCCCAATATGCTGGCTTCTTCTTTGAATCAGGTATCCGGAGAGAAAGAAGGTATGGCCAAGCTGGAGGAGTTGGCTGACCAGGGCTATGTTTTCGAGAAAGAGAAAGGCTACAATGGCTACGCCCTGCTCGATTATCCCAAGAATCGTGAGCTGGTGACTGCCTACTGCAAGGAGCGTTTTGGGGCCGAATGGATTGAGATCAGCACCGTTAAAGACAAGATCGACGAGGTCTTTGTGCGGATGGATCCTTCTTCCTACAAATTCCCTGCGCAGGCCCCGGCAGTTGAGGATGAGAATCTGAGCACCATTACTCCGGACGAGATGGTTCGGCTCAAGAAGGCTGTCTCCAACTACCAGTTTGCTCTTTCCGGGTATAAGCAGATGAGCAACAACGGTTCCGGGAATGTGGTTCTCTGCGTCATCTCCAGCTACATGTATGAGATTGAGCAAATCATTGAGGTGCATGCAAGCATCTGGGAGATGAAAGAGATGGAGTATAGCAAGTCTCGGGCCATCAACGGAGAGATTCATAATATCAGGGAGGGGATCAAAACCAACGCCATGAAGGCCTTCCAGGTCAGCGGCCGCGATTTCTACAGGCTTGCCGAGAAGTGTCTGAGCATACATGTGAAGCCCCTTGGCCTCTATTTGGACGAGTTCAAGCTGATGGAGCATGAGCTGATCCAGATGACATTGTCCCATAGCAGTACACTTTTCAGGCAAGTGTCCTTCATTCTGGATGGGCAGAAGGACCCGTACGACGATAGGGCCTTTTACGCCTATGACAGCCAGAAGAATATTGATACCATCAACCGGCATCTCCAAGAGGTCATGCCCGGCTGTGAAGTCGACAGCTTCGAGGTGAATATTCGGAATGGAGCCAGGGTCCTGTGGAGAGTGACAATATCATGCAGGAGACCCAGCGACTTGAAGTCTTTGATTGAAAAGGTTGACGTCAAAAAGAAAGAGGAGGATAACATGTGGTAAAAGAAACCGCCGTCTGCGTGATGCAGGCGGCAGTTTTTATTGCTTAAAATTCGATCATAAAGCTCTTATCTCCTTAAATTAGTGTATAGGGGGTGAGAATTGCTCACCCTTCGGGTCAATTGTAAATGGTAAGATAAAGTGTACCAATATCCGCCACTGAAAGGATACCAATCCACGCCACAAAAGGGGCCAAATCTTGCCACGAAGTATACCAGGTCAACCGAAGGCAGCCATCT
>Ga0073906_1004767_pt1 | contig 13134 bp, 8 predicted proteins | sample Inofromicrocosms_FD_65485 | JGI IMG/M metagenome (GOLD analysis project Ga0073906, IMG submission 65485) | Mouse cecum microbial communities from Vienna, Austria - Inoculum for glucosamine and mucus D2O microcosms | ecosystem: Host-associated > Mammals > Digestive system > Large intestine > Cecum... | reverse complement strand
ATCCTCGGTCTTCTGCGCTATCTCACCGTTCTCGTCGGCGGGCAGCAGTTCGGGACTCACGGGCGTTTCGGCGACGTCGGTCAGCGCGGCGCGCACGGCCTCGTTCTGCTCGGTCGACGCCACCCACTCCACCATATGGCGCACGAGAGTCTTGGGCACCGAGCAATTCACGCCGTACATCGACATGTGGTCGCCGTTGTAGGTGGCCCAGCCGAGCGCGAGTTCGCTCAAGTCGCCCGTGCCGACCACCATTCCGCCCTCCATGTTGGCCACGTCCATCAATATCTGCGTGCGCTCGCGCGCCTGCGAATTCTCGTATGTCACCGAGCGGTCGCCCTCGGGCAATCCTATGTCGGCGAAGTGCTGTCGGCAGGCCGCCGCGATGGGTATCTCGCGCAGAGTTATCCCCAGCTCGCGAATCAGGGTCACGGCGTTGTTGTATGTGCGGTCCGTGGTGCCGAACCCGGGCATCGTTATGCCGATTATGCCTTTGCGGTCGAGTTTCAGCTTGTCGAACGTGCGCACGGCGACGAGCAGCGCGAGGGTGGAATCGAGACCTCCCGATATGCCGATTACTGCGCAGCGGCACCCCGTGTGCGCGAGACGCTTGGCCAATCCGTGGGTCTGTATCGCGAATATCTCCTCGCAACGGCGGCGGCGGTCGGCCTCGTCGCGCGGCACGAACGGCATGGGATCGACGCGACGGTTTATGTCGTCGGCCGCGGGAGCATCCTCGCGGATCTCCGCCACCCGATATTCGGGCAGGCATCCGTCGGCGGCGTAAGTGTTGCGTCGGCGACGCTGCGTACGCAGATATTCGACGTCGATGTCGGCCTCGATGTATTGTTCGCCCATGTCGAACCGCTCGGCGCAGGCTATCGTCGCGCCGTTTTCGGCGACGATTCCGTTGCCCGCGAAGACCAGATCGGTCGACGACTCGCCGAATCCCGCCGAGACGTATATGTAGGCCGACGAGGTGCGGGCCGATTGCTGACGGACCAGATCGACCAGATAGTCGTGCTTGCCTATCACCTCGGGCGACGCCGAGAGGTTGAACAGCAGCTCCGCGCCCCCCAAAGCCTTGTGCAGCGACGGCGGCACGGGCGCCCACAGATCCTCGCATATCTCTATGCCGAATCCCACGCCGTTCAGCTTGAAGAGCCGGTCGACGCCGAACGGGGCCTTTCGTCCCGCTATCGTCACCTCGTCGCACGGCGCTTTCATCCCCGATTCGAACCAACGCGCCTCGTAAAACTCCGAATAGTTCGGGATGAAGCTCTTAGTCACCACGCCGACTATCTCGCCCTGCGACACTACCGCGGCGCAGTTGTATATGGCGTTTCCCGCCGCGACGGGCAGTCCGACGATCGCCGTCACGGGCGCTTCGGCCGAATACTCGACTATGCGCCGCAACTCCCTGTCGGCAGCGCGCAGCAACTCGGGTTGCAGAAACAGATCGCCGCAGGTGTAGGCCGTCACGCACAACTCGGGGAATACGACTATGCGCGCCTTGCGTTCGGCCGCCTTGCGCATGAGCCCTATTATGGCGTCGACGTTGAATTTGCAGTCCGCCACCCGTACCGACGGTATAGCGGCGGCGACTCTTATGTATCCGTGTTCGTTCATCTTCTACTCCTTAACATACGCCCGCACTATTTGCAGCACGTAAACCTTGTGGAAATCCTTTTCGGGGTACCAGCGGTCGACTATCGTGCGGTCGACGAACCGATCCGCCTTCAGATCGTCGCTGTACAGTTTGCGGCACTCCAGCACCAACCGCGCCTGAGCTATGGCGGGCGTGTCGCCGTCGGTGAACTCCACCGAGAGTCCCGCGTTGCGTATCTTATCCTCGTCGCGGCCCGAGTGCGAGCCGCAGTAGGCGAGGGCCTCGCGACGCTCCTTGCCGAGGAACGACAGGGTGAGCGTGTCGCACCGCTCGGTGAATCGGAACGTGTAACGTTGCGGACGTATGACTACCGTGGCGACGGGATGTCCCCACATCACTCCCACGCCGCCCCACGAGGCGGTCATGGTGTTGTGGCTCACGTGGTCGCCCGCCGTTATGAGCATCCATTCGCCGCCGATGGCCTCGATGAAGTTCTCGCCCAGATCGCGAGGATCTATCTCTTTGAATCCGTTCATGACAACGACTCTTTTATTCGGCCCAGAGTCGGGCCAGATTGATTATTACGTTCGTCGCCTTGCGCATCGTGTCGAGCGAGCAGTATTCGAACTTGCCGTGGAAATTCATGCCGCCCGTGAAGATGTTGGGGCAGGGCAGGCCCATGAACGAGAGTCGCGCGCCGTCGGTGCCGCCGCGGATGGGGCGCACGACGGGCGTCACGTCGGCCATCTCCATAGCCCGTTCGGCCTTCTCTATGACGTGCGGATGCGGTTCCACCATCTTGCGCATGTTGTAATACTGGTCTTTCAGCGTGAGCGTCAGCACATCCTTGCCGTAGCGTTTCTGCAACAGATCGACGCAGCTCCATATATAGACCTTCTTCTGCTCGAACTTTTCGCTGTCGTGGTCGCGTATGATGTAGCTTATGCGGGCATTCTCCACCGTGCCGTTCAGCCCCACGCAGTGGTAGAATCCCTCGTAACCCTCGGTATGCTCGGGTCGTTGGTCGGCGGGCAACAGCGAATTGAGCTCGCACGCCACCTGTAACGCGTTTATCATCTTGTCCTTGGCGTATCCCGGGTGCACGTTGCGTCCCTGAATGTCGATTGCGGCCGATGCCGCGTTGAAGTTCTCGTACTCCAGCTCGCCCTCGTAACCGCCGTCCATCGTGTATGCGAAGTCGGCGCCGAAGGCCTCCACGTCGAAGTAGTCCACGCCGCGGCCGATCTCCTCGTCGGGAGTGAATCCCAAACGGATCTTGCCGTGCTTTATCTCGGGGTGCGACATGAGATACTCGGCGGCGGTCATTATCTCGGCGCAACCCGCCTTGTCGTCGGCTCCGAGCAAGGTGGTGCCGTCGGTGTGGATGATGGTGTGGCCCTTGAAGAGCGGGAGCTCGGGGAAATCGGCCGTGCGCATGGTGAGCGAGGCATTGAGCATGATGTCGCCTCCGTCGTAATTCTCTATGACATGCGGCTTTACGTCTTTGCCGCTCATGTCGGGCGAGGTGTCGACATGCGAGATGAACCCTATGACGGGGGCATTCTCGCAACCCTCCGAGGCGGGGATCGTACCCATGGCGTAGCCGTATTTGTCGACGGTGACGTCCTGCAAACCGAGGCTTCGCATCTCGTCGGCCAAGTGGTTGAGCAGCACGAGCTGCTTTTCGGTCGAGGGGAACGTAGCGCTGTTCTCGTCCGACTGCGTGTCGAACGATACGTATTTCAGAAATCTATCTTTTAAATCCATGTTCAATAATATTTAATCGAAGTTAAACGATATTAAGTTCCGGTTTAATAATGTTAAAGCGGGGCTTGATTTTATTTAGTCCTCCTTTCTCGCCCGCAGGGTGTGCCATGCGAAGTAGACGATGAGTGCGGCATACATTGTGAGGCTGAGCCACTCCGCGCCGTTCGATTCTGCCCATCCCGTCAGTTTCCAGTCGAAATTGAGGTAGTTCAGCACCGCGCTCACCACGCCCATCAGGGCGCCGCCCGCGATGAATCCCGAAGCAATGAGCGTACCGCGATCGAAGCGCGCCTTGTTCAACGCTCCGTCCTTGCTGCGGTTCGAGACGAACCATGCGATGAGTCCGCCGATGACCAACGGGGCGTTGAGATACATGGGGATGAACATTCCCAGCGAGAATGCCAGCGCGGGAACGCCGATAGCCGTGAGCACCAGCGCAAGCGCGGCTCCCATGAAATAGAGTATCCACGGTGTTTCGCCGCCCGTCATGAGAGGTTGTATCACTGCGGCCATCGCGTTGGCCTGCGGGGCGACGAGAGCGTTCTCGCCTACGAAGCCGTAAGAGTCGTTCAATACGATCATTACGCCCGCCACGGTGGCTGCCGACACTACCGTGCCGAGGAATTTCCACGCCTCCTGTTTGCGCGGCGTGGTGCCGAGCCAGTAGCCGATCTTGAGGTCGGTGATGAAGCCTCCCGCCATCGATAGGGCGGTGCATACCACGCCGCCGATGATGAGCGCGGCGGTCATGCCCTCGGCGCCGCTGAGCCCGATGCTCGCCAGCACGAGCGAGCTGATGATGAGAGTCATGAGCGTCATGCCCGACACGGGGTTGGTGCCCACGATGGCTATGGCGTTGGCCGCAACGGTGGTGAAGAGGAACGCTATGACGAATACGATAAGAAGCGCGACGACGCTCTGGAATCCGTTGCCGAGCAGGCCGAAACGGAAGAATACGAACGAGGTGAGCAGTGCGGCGATGAGAACCGACAGGATGAGCTTCATCGGCAGGTCGCGCTGCGTGCGTTCGGTCGTTTCCACGGCTGCCGACTTTTTGGGCGAGAGTTCGCCGACGGCCAGCGCGGCGGCCTGACGGATGATCTTCGACTGGCGGATGATGCCTATAAGTCCCGCCATCGCGATGCCGCCGATGCCTATCGGGCGTCCGAACGAGGCGAATATCTCCTCGGGCGAGAGCGCGGCCGCCTCGGGAGCGACGGAGCCCACCAGCGGAACGATCAGGAACCACACGAGGCACGATCCCGCCGTGATGATGACGGCGTATTTAAGACCTATGATGTAGCCCAAGCCCAGCACGGCCGCGCCCGTGTTGAGCGAAAAGACCACCTTGAACTTGTCGGCGCACATGGCTCCGAACGCGCAGATGCGGGTCGATACCACCTCGGTCCACGCGCCGAACGTGGCCACGGCGAAGTCGTAAAGTCCTCCGACAAGACCCGCCACCGCCAGCAGCTTGGCTTGGTTGCCGCCCTTTTCGCCCGAGATGAGCACCTCGGTGGTCGCCGTCGCCTCGGGGAACGGATACTTGCCGTGCATGTCTTTGACGAAGTATTTGCGGAACGGGATGAGCAGCACGATACCCAGAATGCCGCCGAGAAGCGACGAGAGGAATATCTGGTAGAATTGCGCGTCGAGCCCCAGAATGTAGAGCGCGGGCAGGGTGAAGATCGCCCCCGCCACCACCACGCCCGAGCAGGCTCCGATGGATTGTATGATTACGTTCTGCCCCAGCATGTTGCTCTTGCCCAGCGCGCTGCCCATACCCACGGCGATGATGGCGATGGGGATGGCGGCCTCGAATACCTGACCGACCTTGAGTCCGAGGAATGCGGCCGCGGCCGAGAAGACCACCGCCATGACGATGCCCATCGTGACCGAATAGGGCGTGACCTCTTTCGGCGAGGAGTCGGCCGACATGATGGGCTCGTACTCTTCGCCCGCCTTGAGTTCGCGGTAGGCGTTGTCGGGAATCGATACTTTGTGTCTGTTTTGTTCCATAGTATTTTTTTGTTTGTTATCGACTCGATTTATCTTCGGCTGCTGCGGGGGGCGCGCGAAGCGCGAGCCGCCGAAGATAGTAATGCCGTTCGGCATTGCTATATGATAATCATGAGCCCAAAAGTAATGATTTTTTGCGAAAAGGCGAAGCCGCGAGGATAAAATAAGACCCCGACGGAGTGCATTCCGTCGGGGTCGAGGGCGTTTCGGGCGAACGACGTCAGATATGTCGGTCGCCTTTGTCGAATTTCACGTCGTCGATATATTTCTTGATGCTCTGCTCCTCGCTTCGCGGACATATCATCAGCACGTCGTCGGTGTCGACCACGATGTAGTCCTTCAAACCGTTGACCACGGCGATTTTGCCTTCGGGCAGAGATATGATCGAGTTGCGCGTGTCGTATGTGTAGCATCCGTCGTTCGACTTGGCGTTGGCATAGCGGTCCTTGCGCGCGAGCTGGTAGACCGAACCCCACGTTCCCACGTCGCTCCAGCCGAAGTCGCCGCATCGGACGTATACGTTGTCGGCCTTCTCCATCACGCCGTAATCGATCGAGATGGCTTTGCACTCCGAGAAGACCCGTTCGATGGCGGCCGCTTCGCGTTCGGTGGCCAGATCGTCCATGATGGACGAGAACAGCGTGTGATATTCGGGCAGGTGGCGGCTGAAAGCCTCTATTATGCTGCTCACCTTCCAGATGAAGATACCCGAGTTCCACAGGAATTCGCCGCACTCGACGAACGTCTGCGCCAGTTCGAGGTTGGGTTTCTCGGTGAAGCATTTCACGCGGCTGAACGCTTCGCCGTCCGACATTTGGATATATCCGTAGCCCGTGTCGGGGCGCGAGGGCTTGATGCCCACGGTCATGAGCACGTCGTGCCAGCCCGCGAAATCGAGGCTCTCCTCGATGACGGCGCGGAAATCGTTTTCGTTGAGTATGAGGTGGTCGGCGGGCGTGACGATCATACGCGCGTCGGGCGACGTCTTGCGGAGCGTGTAGGCGGCGTATGCTATGCAGGGCGCGGTGTTGCGGCCTATCGGCTCGCAGAGCACCTGATGCTCGGCCAGTTCGGGGATATGCTCCAAAACCAGATCCTTATAGCTGCGGTTGGTGACGACCAAGAAGTTCTCGGCGGGAACCGTGGCGGCGAAACGCTCGAACGTGGCGCGGATGAACGATTTGCCCGTTCCGAGTATGTCGAGGAACTGCTTGGGTTTCGAGCGGCGGCTTTTGGGCCAGAAACGACTGCCTATTCCGCCCGCCATTATCACGCAATAAGTGTTGTCGGTCATAATAGTTAAATCAAATGAATTCGTTAGTAATATACAAAGATAGAAAATAATTCGTAACTTTGCCGATCATTACGGTAAATCTTTAGAGAAAAATGAAGATAAAGTTTTTTACCATACCGAACCTGCTCACGTTGGGCAATCTGCTGTGCGGATCGTGCGCGGCGATAGTGTTGCTCACCTCGGGCGACTTCACGACGGCGTTTTGGCTGGTCGTGGCCGCGGCGGTGTGCGACTTCTTCGACGGATTCGCCGCGCGGTTGCTCGGTTGCGCGTCGCCCATCGGCTTGCAGCTCGATTCGCTGGCCGACATGGTGTCGTTCGGGCTCGCGCCCGCGCTGGCGTTGTTCTGCATGTACGACGCGGCTCCGCAGCGGTTCGATTTTTCGGATGCCGTGACCGATGCGGCGCAATACGTCACCTTGATCGTGGCGGCGTTCTCGGCTCTGCGTCTGGCCAAATTCAATATAGACGATACGCAGCACACCGAGTTTTGCGGCCTGCCCTCGCCCGCGAACGGACTTTTGTGTCTGTCGCTGGGCATGCTCGCGCAGGACGGTTATCTGCCGCTGACCAAAGTGGCGGTGATAGCGGTCGCAGTGGCGACGGCATATCTTTTGATTAGCCCGATAAGGATGTTCGCCTTGAAATTCAAGGGATTCGGATGGCGTGGCAACGAGTTGCGGTATTCGTTCATCGCCTTCGCGGCGGTGACGGCGACGGTGTTTACGCGTTATGCGGTTCCGACCGTCATACTTATGTATATAATAGTGTCGACGGCGCGTTGGGCGGTCGGCCTGCGCAAGGCGTAACGGCGGAGGCCGAACGCGGAAAAAAGAGATCGGATGAAATTACTATCGGCGGCCATATCGGTGTTTGTCTCGGCGGTGTTCGCGGCCTTGCCTCTCGGGGCGTACGCTCAGGTCGACGCGTCGGCGTTGGCCCGCGCGCAGCGGAACGGTCAGAACGTGGCTCTCGGCGGCAGCAACCCGTACGAAAATGCGGTGGAGGGCGAGGCCGAGGAGGCTCCCGACTCGACCAAGACGCGACGCATTCGCAAACCGTTGGAGTCGTACTATTTCAGCGATTCGATCCGCGCGTTGCCCAATTTCATGTGGACGGTGGACCGCGACATGAACGACGTGAAGATCCAGCCGTTGGATACGCTGCTCCGCGACTGGCGCATAGATTATCCCTATTATCGCAAGGGCGTGGGCGACATGACCCTCGGCGGATTGGGCCAGTCGACCATGCCGTTCAACTATTTCGACAGATCGAAGAGTCCCGAGTTCACCTTCGCGCACTCGTACGACGCGTATACTTACCGAATGGACAATGTGCCGTTCTACAACTCGAAGACCCCCTATCTCAACATGACCTATTTGGAGTCGGGGCAGAAACGTTATCGCGAGGAGCATTTCGAGATAACCACCGCACACAACGTGTCGCCATCGACGGGGTTCAACGTGAGCTACAAGGCGCGCGGAACCAAAGGTCTGTACGACTGGCAGCGCACGACGAACCACAATCTGGCGGTGGCGTTCTCGCATACGGGAAAGCGTTATTCGCTCCATGCCGCATATATCAACAACCGCATAAGGCAGCGCGAGAACGGCGGAGTGGTGGGTATATGGGCCGTGGCCGACACCACGTACGAGCATCCGTCGGGAGTGCCGATGAAGCTGGCTCCGGCCGAGGCGGAGAACTCCTACCGCAACAACTCGTTTTTCGTGAAGCAGGCGTTGGCCATACCGTTGCAGGCCGTGACCGATTACGATTTTTCGCTGGCCGACCTCTCGGCCGTGTATGTTGGTCACATTTTTGAGTACAATACGTGGAGCAAACTCTACACCGACAAGTATGCCGTGTATGTCGACGAGCGCGGATCGCGCAACGATGCGGGCGAGTTCGTTCCGACCGAGGAGGTGTATTACAAGAACTGGTATATCTCGCCCGAGCGGTCGTGCGATTCGATCCGCGAAAGGGTGGCGTCGAACCGCTTCTTCGTCGAGGCCCAGCCGTGGGATCGCAACGGCGCGGTGGGGCGTTTGGGCGGAGGCGTCGGGATCGACATGTACGCCTATTCGCAGTTCGCGTTGCCCGATTACATCGACGGCAAATATGCCAAGGACAAGCGCACGGCGTGGTACGCTTACGGCTCGATAAGCGGTAAGCTCAAGAAATTCGCCGACTGGGGGGCCGATTTCCGGTTCTATCCGTCGGGTTACAGGAGCGGAGATTTGTCGATAAACGCCCATGTGGCGCATACCGCCAAGTTCCGAGGTCATCCGGTTATCCTCTCGGGCCGATTCTCGCAGACGCGACTTTCGGCCGGTTACTGGCAGGAGAACCTATTCTCGAACCACTATGCGTGGTTCAACTCCTTCGACAAGGAGAATGAGACTCGTTTCGAAGTATCGTTGCGGATTCCCGATCGGAATCTGGAGCTCGGAGCGTGGCAAGGCATGGTGTCGGGCAAAGTGTATTACGGTCCCGATGCCGAGGTCGCTCAGGAGGGCGGCACGATAAGTCTGACGAGTCTGTATGCCCGCAAGGATTTCCGCCTCGGCGGATTCCATTTCGACCACAGGGTATTGTTGCAGTGGAGCACGAATCAGGAAGTCGTTCCCGTTCCGACGTGCAGCGCCTACCTCTCTTATTTCTACGAATTTTGGGTGGAGAAGAAGCAGGTATTGCGTATGCAGATCGGTTTGGACGGACGCTACAACACGAGTTATTACGCACCGTCGTATGATCCGGCGCTTGCGGCGTTCTACAACCAGCGCGAGGTGCAGGTGGGGAATTATCCCTACATCGACGCCTTCGTGACGGCAAAGTGGAAAAGAATGCGCATTTTCTTGAAGTACCAGCATGTGAATATGGGGCTGTTCGGCAATGGCCGCTACTTCACGGTGACGGGCTATCCCCTTAATCCGGGGATGTTCAAGATAGGCCTTTCGTGGGGATTCTATGATTGACGTGCTGTATTGCGCGGTGTGAACTGCCCGCAAAAAAAGCAAGTATGTCAAGAAAGACAGGTTTATTTTCGATCGTTCTTATCGTATTCACACTTTTCGGATCGTGCGTGTTCAACGACGATGTCGCGCGCAGCGCCTCGCGAGGCGAGATCCGACAATTCGCCGCGGGAGCGGCGATAGACCCCTCGATGGCGGAGCGGCGCACGATATCGGCCTACGACGCCATGATGCGGCGCATAGCGCGCGAGGAGGGGCTCGACTGGCTGCTGATGAGCGCCATAGCATACAACGAATCGCGTTTCGAATCGGACTTGATATCGAACCAAGGGGCGATAGGGTTGATGCAGGTAATGCCCCGCGTGGGCAAGCAGTTCAATGTCGAAAAGGAGCATCTGACCGATCCCGAGACCAACATACGTCTGGCGGGACGGATTCTGAAGAAGATCGACGCGACGTTGAAATTGGGCGCGGCGGCTTCGGAGGACGATCGTATGAGTATTATTCTCGCCTGCTACAACGGCGGCATAGGACATGTTTCCGATGCGCGGCGTCTGGCGAGAAACAACGGGGAGGATCCCAATTCGTGGGAGGTCGTGGTCCGCTATCTGCACAAGAAGGCCGACCCCGAGGTTTATGAGAGCGAATTGGTCCGTTGCGGCAAATTTACGGGTAGCCGCCGAACGGAGGCCTATGTGAGAGATGTGATGAAACGTTACGACACCTATCGCGAAATGACCGCGAAAAGGCAGTAGGGGGCCTTTCGAGATCGCTCCGTTGCGGAGAGAAACGAGCCGTTCCGACCATCGTGGTCGGAACGGCTTTTTTGTTAATACCACTTAACTTCGCCCTTGTCGTGGACGAAAGTCCGATTCTGGACTCCTCGGGACAAGCATTTTATGTAGTACAAACCGTTTGCGGGCACATCCGTGAAGTCGAGATAGATATTTCGGGCGGTTTGCTTGTCGTGCAATCGCCACCCGCCGTCGCGCCAATAATACAATTCGTATTCATCGTTGGGGCATATGTCGTTTCCGTCGCCGCGACGTATGTACGCCACCTTGCCTATCGATACGGGTTTGCCGAAGTCGAAGCCCACCCATCGCAGGGTATCGACGTTTTCCACGGCGAAATATGTCAAGGGATCGCCGTCGCATATATGCTCGGGAGTATCGAACAGCGGGTTGCGCAATTTTACCTTCGGGTATATCGGATCGCCCGACAGCAACGTCGAATCGGTCCTGTCGTAAAAGTACAATTCGGCGAAATCGGACGATTGACTTTCGGAGGATCTCAAGCGCCAATATCGATATTCGGCGCTGTCGGCTATCGTCGCTTCGCCGGCGAGGATCTTATCTTTCGGAAATTCGGCCATGATACGCGTGTTGCGGAACTTTTTGTCGTTCGAGGCTTCGATGACGCCGCCCCGCAGATAGCGGTAACTGTCGTATATGTGGTTGAACGACGGGTATTTTCTGTAAAGGCGTATGGAGCATGTGCGCGATTCGTCGGCTTCGATGTATTCGACCCGACCCGACAAATCGACTATGAAAGGGGATGACAACGGGGTTGTCCGCCCCGATTCGTACGACACGACCATATACAGAATGTCGAGTTGAACATCGCTGAATTTCGCTTTGCCCCGTTTTATTCTGCACACGTCCGCGGGGACCCAATCGGAATTGTTGAATACCGCCAGATACGCATATCCGTTTCCCGTGTCGGAATTTTTCGACAAGTCGACGGATATGTCTGCGACGCGGCCATACTCTTTCGTGACGTCGCGCATGAACAGTTGCGACAACGAAGGGGGAATATCGCCTCCCTTCTCCAGTACCTCCGACAACAACGGGTGGGGAGCATAGGTTGCTCTGTATACTTTTCCCATTGCGTTGTCGGAATAGTGATAGGATCCCAAATAGGACTCGAACGGTTCGTAATCGATGTTTCGGCGCCTGCTCACATATACGTTGTTCCAGAAGTGGGGATTGCCTCGGTCCGCCCAGTTGGGGGTGAAGTCGAACGACACGGGCAGCGCCTTGCTCCGACATGTCATTATCCCCAACCGCGACCGTTCCAAGCATGTTCCGTATGGTTGGGCCGCCAGCGCGTCGATATCCAAAATTTCGATGTGCCGCATTCCCTCGATCTGCCGCACCTTCATTCGCAGCATACTGTCGTCGTCTCTGTAGAAACATGTGACCGCTTCGACTGCGCGACGCACGTTATATCGCAACTCGTCGATTTGCGTTATGCGGTCCAGTTCGCCCCGCCACTTGTCGCGCCACTCCTCTTTCCATTTGCTCATGGGTTGACGCTCCAAACATTTGTAGGGCAAGACATATTCGCAGAAGTCGTCGAAATCGAGATGGCGCAGGTACTTCGATTCCCTCCATATTTCGAAAGAGTAATCGATGTTCCATATCAGATAGTCGGCGGTGATCTCCAGTATGTCGAACGCGGGTTTGAGCCGCTCGGCGTATTTGTCGGATATGGCGGAGGCTTTGATCCCCACGATGGAATCTCCCTCTTCGCAATTGCGGAACAAAGAGTCCATCTCCGCGCAATATTCGGCGTACGGTTGCGCGGGATACGATGTGTGATAGGGCATGTTCTCGATCAGATAGCAGGCAGCTCGGAGTTTCAGGCTGTCGGCGATGTCTCGGTCATAGTGTCGCAGCACCTTTTCCAACTCCGTTCGGTTTCGGGCGGCATAGCGCAAGGCTCTCTCCACTTCGGCTCCGTACGGATGGCACGAGGCGAGCATAAGCGCGGCGAATATCGCTTTAATCAATCTATTCATCGTGGTTGTCGTTGACTTTTTTCCAAATTCTGTTCGGGCGTATCTTGTTCGTGTACGGATTCCGCGAATAGGATATGCGGTTTACCATGCCGATTATGAACTCCTCGGGAACGAATCCCAGATATCGGCTGTCTTTCGAATCGATTACATTGTCGCCGCAAAGAAAATAGTAGTTTTCGCGAAAGGTGTAATATCCGTCTATTCGCGACGCATCGCATCCCGTTTCGTACTCCGTGATAATTCCGTACAGCCTGCGGTTGCGGGCATTCATCTCTATCGAGTCCCCTTTTCGGGGTACATACAGCGGTCCCGAGTTCTTTATCGTCCACCCGAAATACTCCTCGTCGTTGGGGTATGCCTGCATCACGCCGCGGGAGAGCATGGAATCGGGTATCGAGGCGAGCAGTCGTTGTTGCGCGGTGTCGCCTATCGGACTCGCGTATTCGCTGTTGTGAAAGCGGCCGTTCCGTATCGATATCGTGTCGCCGGGTGTGCCGACGCATCGTTTTACGTAAACGTAATTTATTTTGAACTCTATGCGGTTTCTGTCGAAGCCGTGCGGAGCGTTGAATACGACTATGTCGTTCGGCTTTATGCGGCGCAAGCGAGGCATGCGCCACGATTCGAGCGGGATATCTTCTCCGAACTCGAAGCTCGTGTATATCCGTGCCCC
>Ga0073906_1004764_pt1 | contig 13144 bp, 11 predicted proteins | sample Inofromicrocosms_FD_65485 | JGI IMG/M metagenome (GOLD analysis project Ga0073906, IMG submission 65485) | Mouse cecum microbial communities from Vienna, Austria - Inoculum for glucosamine and mucus D2O microcosms | ecosystem: Host-associated > Mammals > Digestive system > Large intestine >... | reverse complement strand
CCCCCGCCCTGGACAGTACTCCGAAGATTTCCACTGTCAAATGGACCTTTTTTCACTTTTGTTTTTCCTTGCCGCGCAAATGCAAAAGGAGCTGTTCCTGCTGGCTGCTTTATTTGTAAATTTTTTCGTATCCCCTTGCATAAATCCAGCGAAGGGGATATGCTATAAGTGAGAAAATAAGAAATTCCAACTTGTGAAGCCCAAAGCAAAAGGAGATGGTCGTATGCTGGCCGAATTACGCCAGAAAGCCCAGATTACGATACCAAGAGAAATTATTGTCAAGCTCGGCCTGTCCGAGGGTGACAAACTGGACATCTTTGAGAAAGACGGTTCTATCTGCATGATGCCGGTAGTTGTCTACCCAAAGAAATATTTGAGCGAGCTCAAGCAAGAAATCAGCGATGTAAAAGCAAAGCTCGCATCCGGGGAACAGCCGGTCTTTGACAGCGTGGACGCCCTGTTTGACAAATTGGAGACAGAATAATGGCGTATGAATTTACCTTTACACCCCGTTTCCAAAAGCATTTCAGGAATCTGACCACACAGGAGAAGAAGCAGCTTAAAAATAAGCTAACACTTCTGGCTGAGAATCCTTTCCATCCGTCGCTGCGGACCAAACGCATTCAGGGCACCATGGACCTTTTCGAGTGCAGCGTCAACATGGACATCCGCATCATCTGGTATTACGAAGACGATAAAATGATTATCCTGGTAGATGTGGGGCATCACGACATATTAAAGCAATTTTAAGCAACAAGGGACTGCCTCGAAACGATAATTATGTCGTTTTGAGACAGTCCCTCAATCATTTTAACGATTAGGCATTGGCCTGCATCTTCCGCATCATGGCTTCCTCCACGAACTGCTGGTTGTACAGGGAATAATAATACCCCTTTTCCTTCAGCAGCGACTTATGATCCCCCTGCTCAATGATCTTTCCGTCCCTAACCACCAGTATTAGGTCCGCCTGGCGTATGGTGGAGAGTCTGTGGGCAATCAGGAACGAGGTACGGTTCTCCAGAAGATGGGATATGGCCTGCTGAATCAGCAGCTCCGTCTGGGTGTCGATAGACGAGGTTGCCTCATCCAGCACAAAAATCCTGGGGTCGGCCAGCACCGCCCGCGCAAAGGAGATAAGCTGCTTTTCCCCGGTGGAAAGGCGGTCGCCCCCCTCTCCCACGTCGCTGTCATAACCCTTTTCCAGCTTGGCGACAACGGTGTCGGCGGAAACCTTCCGGGCTGCCTCCTGAATCTGCTCGTCGGTGGCCTCCAGCTTGCCGTATCGGATGTTCTCCCGCACCGTCCCGGAGAACAGATGGGGGTTTTGCAGCACATAGCCGATGTTGCTGTGCAGCCATAGCTGGGAGCGCTCCCGGTAATCCACCCCGTCGATGAGCACCTGCCCCTCGGTGGGTTCAAAGAACCGGCAGGCCAGGTTGACCAAGGTAGACTTTCCGGCTCCGGTCTCACCGACAATGGCGACAGTGGTCCCCGCCGGAATTTTCAGGTTGAAATGCCGCAGCACATAGTCTCCGCCGTCGGGGTATTTAAAGGAGACGTCCCTGAATTCAATGTCCCCTTGGATGGGCTCCCAGTTTTCCCGTTTGCCCTCAAAGGAATCGCCGTATTTGGCGATAACTTCGGGAGAATCCACAATGTCGGGTTTCTTTTCCAGCAGCCCGGACACACGTTCGATGTTCGGCTGGGTGGCGACAAGATCCGCCAGGAAGCCCGCCACGTTCTGTATCGGCTCCACAATGCCGATGGCATAGGAGATAAAGGCGGACAGGGTGCCGAAGGCAATCACCTCGTTCATCACCAGATAGCCGCCCCTTGCCAGCACAAAGCCCACAGCAATGGCGCTGCAAAAGGCAATGGAGGGGATATAGACGGCGCGGAGCATGGCGGTATGGACCGAGGTCCGGCGCATCTGATTGGTGAGCTGGGAAAAATCCTCAAAGTTCTTGTCCTCAATCACCAGCGTCTTGGAGGTCTTTGCCCCGGTAATCCCCTCGTTATAGGCGCCGGTAATCTGGGAGTTGATCCGGCGTACCTCCCGGTTGCCCTGGAGAATACGTTTCTGGAAGTACATCGTCAGAATTGAGATAAAGGGCACAGTCAGCAGCACATATCCCGCCAGCCTGATATTGAGCATGGACATGGAGATAAAGGCTCCGATGATGTAGGCGATAGCCCACATCATGTCCACCAGCCCCCAGGAAACCACCCCGGAAATCCTCCCGGAATCGCTCATGACCCTGGCGAGGATGTAGCCCACTGGGGTGGTGTTGTAGTAGGAAAAGGACAGAGTTTGCAGATGTACAAAGGCGGCCCGTTTCAAATCCCGGCCGACCCGCATTTCAATCACCATGGAAAGCCGGGAAAATAGGATGACAATCGCCGTCTGACAGGCGACCATGGCAAAGTAGGACGCGACAAAGGGCGAAAAGCCCTCAAGCTGGCCGGGAACGATAAAATGGTCCACAGCATAGCTCTGCATCAGGGGGAAAAAGACGTCGATCACCGCGGAGAGCAGCATCAGCCCTATCACCCCGAAAAGCTCCTTCCAATAGGGCTTGAAAAAGGGAACCATCTTCGCCCATATTTTTAAGTCAAGGGACTTGTTATATTCTTCTTCCTGAATGGAAGCCATAGGATATCAGCTCCTTTCCCAAGGAATTCCCGAAAAGCAGAGGAAATTACAGCCCCGCCGCCTCACGGTCCTCCTGGTTCATCTGGATATCGTATATACTCTTGTAAATTCCGTTGTTTGCCAAAAGCTGGTCATGGGAACCCATCTCAGCGATCTTCCCGTCCTCCAGAACCACAATGGTGTCCGCTTGCATCAGGGTTGTGATGCGGTGGGAAATCAGGATGACGGTTGAATCGCCCAGGTTTTCATGAAGGGCCTTTCGGATGCTGGAATCCGTCTCCGCGTCAACGGCGGACAGGGAATCGTCAAATATCATAATGGGGGCCTTCTGCAAAAGCATCCGGGCGATGGCCACCCGCTGCTTCTGCCCACCGGACAGGGTGACGCCCCGCTCCCCGACGATGGTGCCATAGCCGTCCTGGAAGCTCTCAATGGCGTCGTCCACACAGGCGATGGACGCAGCCCTCTTTACCTGCTCCAGCCGTTCCTCCGTAGAGGTCTGGACCGGCAGCACCGAGGCGATGTTCTCCTCTATGGTGCGGGAGAACAGGAACGGCTCCTGGAGGACCATGCCAATGTTCTGGCGGACCCAGCTCCGCTTCATGTCCTGGATATCCACGCCGCCCACGGAGATTTTTCCGCAGCCCTCCGACAGGTCATAAAGCCGGTCCAGAAGGTGCATCAGGGTGGATTTTCCCGAACCGGTCCCGCCCAGTATGGCGAAGGTCGAACCGGCGGGGATGGTAAAGGTTACGCCGTCCAGCACGGCCTTTTCCCCCTCAAAGCGGTAGGTGACGTCCTGGAAGGAAATATCCCGGTTCATCGGCGCTTCCACGGTGTCCGGCTTATCCTTCTCCTCCTCTGAATTGAGGATATAGGCGAGACGCTCGGCGGAAACCCCCGACTTGCTCATATCGGAGATAATGCGCCCCAGGCGGCGGATTGGCCAGGACAGTGTCTGGTTGTAGGAGAGGAACACCAGAAATTCTCCCAGGGTGATGGCTCCCCTGACCGTCTGAACGGTCCCCAGGGCAAGCACCGTCAAAATCTGCATCCCGGTAAAAAGGTCGCCTACGCCCCAGTAAGCCCCCATGATGTATCCCAGCTTGACCCAAAGCTCCGAAAAGAGGTTGTTCTTCTCGTCAAACCGTTCTATCTCGTATTTTTCCCGTCCAAAGGCCCGGACCACCCGCACACCGGTGAGGTTCTCCTGCACCGCCGCCGACAGAACGCCCTCCGCCTCGTCGGCCTCCCGAAACCTTGCGGATATCTTTTTGTGGAAGTAGCCGGAATAGAGGGCGATAATGGGAATAAAAGCAATCGCCACCCAGGTCATCATGGCGTTCATAGGGAACATCATGGAGACCGCGAAAATCAGCAGGAACACCACCCGGCAGACCTCCAAAAGCTGGTTGGTCACAAAGCCGCGCATGGTTTCCACATCGGAGGTGCACCTTTGGATGATATCCCCCGTCTGGTTCTCCATGTGCCACTGGTAGGGCAGCTTTTGAATGTGGGAAAACAAGGCATTGCGCAGCCGGAGCACAAACCCCTCGGAGGCCTCCGAGGTGGTAAGGCGACTGACCAAGCTGCAAAGCTGCTCCAATACCGCCACAATGACCACTGCCGCGGCGCAGAAAAACAGGTTGGAGCGGAGCCCTTCCCGGCCCCCCACCGCCTGATAGAGGTTCAGCATAAATCCGGACAGCTTGTCCGGCTCCTCCCCGATCACCGTGTCCACCGTAAACCGAATGACCTGGGGACGTAAAAAGGTGAACACATTGGCCATCATGGAGGTGAGCAGCGCGAGGATGTAAAATCTCCATGAGCCCTTTACATGCTTCAGGATGGAACGGTAATTCCCCCTGGTATTTGTGTGAGCCATCATATATCACTTCCAATCTTCATTCAAACAAGGTGTCAAATCAAAACTTCAGGCGTACTCCGCCAAACCGTCCCGCATGGAAAACGAAACCGTTTTGGACAGTCTGGGCAAAGATATTTATAAACAACGCGCAGCCTTTACACGGCAGGGCCGCGCAGATGTTTTTCCTTAATATAGGTGGACTCCAGGTCCGCCAGGTGCAGCTTAACCGCCAGAGGATACTTCTCATAGGCCAGGCTGATGGCAAAATCTCCGCCCTTGGCCGCGGAGTCAAAGCCGCCCATGTGCCAGCGGATGGCGGTGGCCTCCGCCGGTTTTAGCCTCAAAAAACGTTCGATGAGAAAAACCGATTTCTCCCCATGCCCGTATGGGAAGGAGTCCTCCACCTGATAGAAGGGCTGTTTCTCCCAAACGCCGGTCTGCTCGTTTTTTACATTCCTAGTGGAAACCTTGTAAAACTGGGCCTTGCACAGGTCGTGGAGCAGTCCGCAGATGGCGAAGCTTTCTGGGTTGTCCTTTTCAGGGTCAAAGTGCTTTTCCATCAGCGTCTGGTAAACCATCATACTGTGGAGGACAAGCCCCTGCGCAAACGCACAATGGAACTTGGAGCTGGCGGGGGCGGTGAAAAAGTCGGTTTTCTGCATCCAGCCGAGCAGAGCGTCCGCCCCCTCGCGGGTGATGTTTTCCTGATAGATACGGATAAACTGCTCTTTGTAGTCCTGGTTCAGATCAATTTCCAACAGAACCAACCCCTTTCCAGCCATTATAATAGATTCAAATTGAAAATAAACTCAATGGGTCCGTGCGGCACGAAGCCTGAAAGCAAATGGGCATCATTTTTTGCACTCCCTCTATAACTATAAAAAATCACAATAACTCTTTCGGCGTGTCCGGAGACAGATGGGCATAGGACGGCACCTCATACCACTTAACAGGAAATCCGGCGCCCTTGGTGCAGAACACGCTGTCGGCGGTGTTTTCCACATCCCGGTCAAAGTCGTACCCGATCTCCGCCGTAATCTCTTGGGGGTTATGACAGGGCACGTATCCGTCAAAATCCATTGACAGCGAACCCTTTCCCCTGCTGAACCCCGCGAATTCCAGCGGGTAATCCAAAAAAGACGCGGCTGGAACCCTTGCAGCTATCCTCGCCCTGCCATTTTCCAATTCCGGGGGCTGGAAATTCCCTTTTCTCTGCTGGATATCGCTTAAAACCCGCCCCGCCAAATCCTGGGGAACCTGAACAGAAACCCGGTAAACCGGCTCCAAAAGCCGGACCTTTCCCTCCCCCAGGGCCACAGCCAGACCCTGGCGTATGGCCCGGTAGACTGCCTGGCGGAAATCTCCGCCCTCGGTGTGCTTTTCATGGGCACGGGCAGCAATCAAAACGACCTGTATGTCGGTTATCTCCGAACCGGTCATGGTCCCCAGATGGCACTTTTCCAGCACATGGGTTTCAATCAGCCGCTGCCAGTTCAGAGACAGGTCGTCGGTATGTACCCGGCTGGAAAACCGTATCCCGCTCCCCGGCTCCCCCGGCAATAACAGAAGGTGAACCTCCGCGTAATGGCGCAGCGGTTCAAAATGCCCCCGCCCTATCACTGGCGCGGACAGCGTTTCCCGGTACAGAACCCGGCAGGGTCCAAAGATAACCTCCGCCTCAAACCGCTGCCGGACACATTCGGTCAAAATTTCAAGCTGAACCTGTCCCATCACCTTCACATGAATCTCCTGCCCGCCGGAGACGTTGACCGCCTGCACCTGTAAGGTGGGGTCTTCCTCCTCCAGCGTCCGGAAGATGGAAAGCAGTTCCTGAACAGGCAGCTTTTCCGGCTCCTTGGCCATCACGCGGCTTACGAGGGTGGGAACCACCTGAAAGCTGCCCTTCTGCGGGTTTTCCCCTATTGTATCTCCCGGCATGGGAGCGGTGAGACCGCAGAGGGCGCAAAGCTCCCCCGGCCCGGCAGATTGGGCTGGGGAAAATTTCTCCCCCTGGTAAAGCCGGAGCTCCGCGGCCTTTTCCTCCACAATTTTCCCATTCCGGTCAACGCAGGCGATCCAGCTTTTAGGCCTCAACGTTCCCTGCTGCACCTTAACGGAGACCACCCGATTCCCGGCGCTGTCCCGCCTGACCTGATAGACCCTGCCTGCAAAGGGACGTTCCTTTAAATCCAAGGATTCCTCCCAGCAAAAGGCCGAAAGTCCCCTTAAAAAATCTTCAACCCCCTGCCCCAAAAGGGCGGCCCCCCGGAAGGTGGGGAAAAGCTTACGTTGGCGAAACAGCCTGCGGGACTCTGTCTCCCAAAGCACAGAGGTATCTTTTTGTTCCACATATGCTTCAAACAACCTCTCTGAAAGAGGCGCAATTTCTTCTTTTAAACTGTCGCTCAGATCATCCCAAAGACTATTATTTACGGACAATGGGTTCGCCGTGCAGCTGCTGAAGTCCACCGCCGCGCCCTCCCGGTCCAAAAGACCGTTGATTTCCTTCAAAACGCCTTCCGGGTCCGCTCCTACCCGGTCCGTTTTGTTCAGAAAGAGGAAAGTGGGAACTTTATACTTTTCCAGTAGCCGGAAGAGGGTTTCCGTATGGCCCTGCACTCCCTCCGCGCAGCTGACGACAACCACTGCGCAGTCAATCACCTGCAAGGACCGCTCCATTTCCGCGGAGAAATCCACATGTCCCGGCGTATCCAGCAGCCAATATTCCCGCCCCTGCCAGGAGAATCTGGCCTGCCCGGAAAAGATGGTAATCCCCCTGCGCCGTTCCAGCGGATGGGTGTCCATAAAGCTGTCTCCATTATCCACCCGTCCCGCCGAGCGGATGGCATGGGTTTGCAGCAGAAGCTGCTCGCAAAACGTTGTCTTGCCTGCGTCCACATGCGCGGCAACGCCAACCACCATAACAGCAGCTCCCTTCCAACATAATCCGCACCATTTAGCAAAACATATTTTCACATGTTCGTCAAGGGATTTTTTACAAATTCGATAAAAAAACATACATTTCTGATACGAAAGCGGCATTTTCCTTGTTTTTTAGCCTGCACAAAAAAAATTTTTCAAAATCTCGAAAAACCCCTTGCATTTTTCTTCCGAATCTGCTAATATATAAGAGCTGAATCCGAGAGGGCATCCTCACGGAGGAACATCTGGGTATAGCGCAGATTGGTAGCGCGCTACCTTGGGGTGGTAGAGGCCGTGGGTTCAAATCCCGCTACTCAGACCAAATCCCGGAAGTCTTAGAAATAAGGCTTCCGGGATTTTTGTATTATCATCTTTGTTAAAATCACGGGCAAAACCGCAAACATAGATTGGTGGAATTTCTTTCGGGAATGTATTATAGTTGTAATATCTCAACAGAAAGAGGTGTTCAGTGGTTATGTCATTGATGAGTTTAGGAAACAACTTATTTCAGGCCCGCAAAAAACGCGGCCTCTCCCAGGAGGAGGTAGCGGAAAAGCTGGGGGTAAGCCGGCAGACCATATCAAAATGGGAAACCGATGAAACCCTCCCCGACATCCAGCAGTCCAAACAGTTGGCCCTCCTGTACCGCCTGTCCCTGGATGAGCTGATTGATTTTGACATGGATGTAGCAGAGGTTCATCAGGCCATTGAGCGGACCAGCACCGCCCTGGAAGAAAAAATCGACTGGACAAAGGCCTGGGGCAAAAAATACCCCATCCTATTGACCTACCGCCAGCAGGTGGAGGTGGAGGGATACGCCGCAGGACTGGAGGAACTCCTTGAAAAGCTGAAACAGGAATACGGTTACAGCGAGCTGGACGCCTTCCTGATTTTGAAGGACATCCTTGCCGCCGTCTGGAAACAGAGAAAGCAGCAGGGCAAACGATGACTTTTCCCGTTTCCGGGATTTTCCAGAAAAAACAGCGTCAGGCATCATCTCTTTGATAAGCGGGAAAGCTGCGTCCACTCAAAAGCCTCTCCAAAGGAAGCGCTCCTTTGCCCCAAGAGCGGGCGGATCATTTCATCCGAGGGCAGCGGAACCCCAAACCGTTTCATGGTTTCCTCCGCTTCGCCGATACGGCAGAGGCCGTCCGGGTTGTGGGCGGCCGTATCCGGCGACCATTCGCATACCATGGTATAGAGGCTGTCCAGAATGGCGTTTATGACAATCATGCCGCTTCCGGCCTGGGTATAGAGGAGGTGAGCCCTGCCTGCTTCCTCTGAACCGCTGCCGTCGCCGCCCGCCAGAACCGCGTCCGGCATCAGTTCCCCCACAGAGTCCAGCCAGATATCCAGCCAACCGCTTTCGGAAAGCTCCGTGATGGACCACAGCCTCCCCAGAACCCACTCCCAGGCGGCAAAATCCTGATGATAAAATTTCAGGGCGTTCTCCAGGCAGAGAATGAGGTAAGCAGCCCTCCCCCGCCCGGAAACCCGGTAAAGCCGGTGGGACAAAATCCTCCGCTCCTCCTGTCGGACCTCTTTGGGGCGCATATGCTTTACGAGCCGGTACAGCAGATACAGAAAACCCGCAAACCCGGCAAAGGCGGCGGCGATGACAGCGCCGGCTATGAGCCCCCTTGCCAAAATCTGACCTATGTTTTCCATATCCTTCGCCCCTTTTTAGCAAGTTTGTTACATGTAAGTGAAAAAGAAGGGCAAACGATGCTTTTGTCCGATGCCATTCCGCCTAACCTTTTTGATTTATCTCTTCCGTCCCAGCTTCCCTATCAAAGCCCCCAATACGCCTAAAACCGCCCACACTGCCAGTCCCACAGCCCAAAAGGTGCTGACAACCTCCTTGGCCTCCCTGATAAACCTCAGGCGATTCTTTCTGCTCCCGCTCCTCTCCCGGCTTGGACGGCCGAGCTTGTGAATCACCTGGAAGACTGTCCGCTTAAACTCCCTGTGCAGCGTCGCATTGAGTAAAAGGGAAAGAAACGCCATCAGCGAGGAAAAATGCCACGAAATCTTTGCGGCAGTCTGTACAGGGTTTTCACGATTGGAAACCGATTCACCTAAACGGGAAAACATGATACCACACCTTTCCGCAATCATGCCGCACTTCCCCATGGCATATAAATAAGGGAAAGCAACCATAAAGGGGGATGCAGCGATTGCACGCAGCAAAACGGATATACCGTTCCACAGCCGCGCTTCTGATATTATTCATCCTGCTTCTGACCGTCAATTATATACAAATCCGGCAGAATAAGGCAGACGAAATGGAAATGGATTCAGGCCAGCTGGCGCGGCTGGCCCAGTCTCAGGGATTTATCAAGTGGGTTGACTTCACTGTCCCCGCCTCCGCCATGGAGGACGCGCTGAAAATAGATCTCTCCACCCACGGCAGCGAGAACCACACGGACTGGATTTTTCTGCTCTCCTACCTGGGCACAAGGTACGGCGGGGAATGGAAAAGCTATAAAAAAAGCGACCTGAACGCCCTCTGCGAGAAGCTGAAAAACGGCGAAACCCCCGAAACTCTCACAGCCAATATGAAATATTACGACTATTACCATCAGGCCTATGAAGCGGTATTGGGCGGATTTGTGGGGACCTGGCAGCGGGAGCTGCCCGACAGGGAAACCGGCATCCCCCAAAAGACGGAGGTCTATGGGCTGAAGGTGTTTTCCCCCATCGCCGAGGGATATGGCTACTCCCATTACGACGATTTCGGCGTCTCCCGCTCCTATGGCTACCGGCGGCGGCACCTGGGCAACGACCTGCTGGGAGAGACGGGAACGCCCATTATCGCGGTGGAATCCGGCATTGTGGAGCAGGCCGGGTGGAACCAATACGGCGGCTGGCGGATCGGCATCCGCAGCTTTGACGGCAAGCGGTACTATTACTACGCCCATCTGCGCAAGGACCACCCCTTCTGCGGGGAGCTAAAGCCCGGCGACCTGGTCCGGGGCGGGGATGTCATCGGGTATCTGGGGATGACCGGCTACAGCGCCACCGAAAACGTCAACGGGATGTCCGTCCCCCATCTTCACTTTGGGATGCAGCTTATCTTCGACGAATCCCAGAGGGAGGGAAACGGGGAAATCTGGATCGACGTTTATCAGATTGTCAAGTTCCTTGCCCGGAACCGGGCCACCGTATATCGGGATCCGGAAACCAAGGAGTTTGTACGAAAATACCAAGTGTTTGACGAACACTTTGCCGGATATTCTGATTAGGTGCTTCTGGGAGATTATTTTTTTAAATCATCTCCCGGCAGACCCGTTTCTTTGCGGAGAATCGCCCCGGCGGAAATTTCCACCCCCTGAAAGGATACCTCCTCCATGGGGTGGTTGGCGCTGGCAATCCTCTCCCCCTCCCCGTTTTCCAGGGCGGAGACGGTAATTTCCCAGGGCTCCCTTCCGGGGGCCAGCACCTCCAGCCGGTCTCCTTCAAAGAACCGGTTGCGCTGGATAACAGACAGCCTGCCGGTCTCCGGGTCATACCCCTTGACCACTGCGGCGACGTCATAGGTGCGGATATATCCTCCATCCTCGTAACACTGCCCTTCCTCCGGCGGCCCGAAGTAAAAGCCGGTGCAGTACTGGCGGTGGCTGACCTTTGTCACCTCCTCCCGCAGCCAGGCGGGAAGGCGGTAGCTGTCCGGGTCCTTCATATATTCGTCCACCGCCGCCCGGTAGGCGTTGGCGGTGCAGGCGGTATAGTAGAAGGACTTTGCCCGCCCCTCTATCTTAAAGCTGGTGATCCCCGCCTGGACCAGCTCCGGGATGTGCTCAATCATGCACAGATCCCTGGCGTTGTAGAGGTAGGTTCCCCCGTCCCGCTCCTCAACTGGGAAAAACTGTCCCGGCCGCTTTTCCTCCATCAGGTGGTATTTCCAGCGGCAGGGCTGGGCACATTCCCCCCGGTTGGCGTCCCGGTGAATCATGTACTGGGAAATCAGGCAGCGCCCGGAAAAGGACACGCACATGGCCCCGTGAACAAAACACTCAATCTCCAGCTCTGGCGGGGTATTTTGGCGGATTCCCCGAATTTCCTCCAGGGAGAGCTCCCGCGCCAGGACAACTCGTTTGGCCCCCAGCTTATGGAGCTCGTTTGCCGTCAGGTAGTTGACCACCCCCGCCTGAGTGGAGATGTGGACGTCGATCTCCGGGACCAGGCGGCGGGCCTCCATCAGGATGCCGATATCCGCCACAATCAGCGCGTCAACCCCCGCCTCTCCGGCAGACCGGAGGAAGGCAGGGAGCTGATCGATTTCGTTATTTCTCGGCAGGGTGTTGCAGGTCAGATAAAGCCTGACCCTATGGGCGTGGCAGTAGTCCACCGCCCTTTTCAGCTCCTCCGGGCCGAAGTTGGCGGAGGCCGCCCGCATTCCAAAGGCCTTTCCGCCCAGGTACACCGCGTCCGCCCCAAAGCGGACCGCCGCCTCCAGGCGCTCAAAATCCCCCGCCGGGGCGAGAACCTCCGGCGCTTTTATCCTGCTTTCTGTCCGCTCTGTCCTGCCGGTCAACATAAACAGCAACCTTTCCGCTCTGATTTTTCCCATGTCCAATGTCGGAAAAGACCTTTCCGGCATCATCACGCCGCCGGGCCCGCCTCTGGCGCACTGGAGGTTTCAGGTGCCTCAGAAGATTCTGAAGGCTCGGAGGATTCAGCGCTGGCTGCAGCGGCAGAGGCGGCCGCCTCCTCCGCTTCCCGCTTCTTCACCTCCGCGTTCACCTGCTCCGCCGCCGCAATGTTGGCGTTGTGCTGCTCCAGTGTAGAGGCATAGTAGAAGTTTCCCTCATCGTCGGTGACAAAATAATAATAGTCGCTCTCCTCCGGGTACAGGGCCGCCCGTATGGCGTCCAGCCCCGGATTGCAGATGGCCCCCACCGGCAGTCCCACACATTTGTAGGTATTATACGCGTCGTACATTTCCTGGTTGGTGTAGCTCAGATATGGCTTGATGTTTTTGTTGACATAGAAAACCGTCACATCGGACTGTAAAAGCCTGCCCACCGCGTCGGGATTGTTGATGCGGTTGTGGAACACCGAGGAAACTCTAGTCATCTCCTGGTAGCCGCCGCCGCTGGCCTCCGCCTGGATGATGGAGGCCAGGGTGACGGTCTGGTCCAGCGTCATGTTCATCTCCTCCATGCGCTCGCTCAGGTCAGCGGTGATCATCTCGTTAAACCGCACCAGGAAACGGTTGGCCGCCGACTTGGGATTCTCTCCGATATAGAAATTGTAAGTATCCGGGAAAAGATATCCCTCCAGCCTGTAAAAGCGGTTGGCACTTTCGGGGATGAGGGTTTCAAAGTCAAACTTAAAGTCCTCCGTTTGCAGGGCGTTGATGAATTTGTCCCGGTCACAGACGCCGTTTTTGTCCAACAGGTCCGCAATCTCGTTGACGGTGAGCCCCTCCCGGAAGACAATCTCCGCCTCCCCCGCCGCCGTGGAGCCGATGGGACTGCACAGGGAATCATAGATGTGGTCAAAGGACATATTATCGTTTACCACATGCTTGCCCGGTTCCAGCTCGGTATCTTCAATATTTTTCAGCTTGGCGTACAGGCGGAAAATCAGCGGGGAGGATATCACCTGGTTCTCCTCCAGCATCTTGGAGACCTCATGAATGGTCATCCCCTCCTCCACCACAAACTCCATGGGCATATCGTCCTGGTCCAGTCCCA
>Ga0073906_1004751_pt1 | contig 13211 bp, 15 predicted proteins | sample Inofromicrocosms_FD_65485 | JGI IMG/M metagenome (GOLD analysis project Ga0073906, IMG submission 65485) | Mouse cecum microbial communities from Vienna, Austria - Inoculum for glucosamine and mucus D2O microcosms | ecosystem: Host-associated > Mammals > Digestive system > Large intestine >... | reverse complement strand
TGTTGGGAGAAAGCCGGAAAGCGGCGGTATCAAGGCGGCGAAAAGCCGCCCCGTCCGTTAGGACGGTATGCTGTCCAACGGACAGCTTGCCCCCGGCAGGGCGCAAAGGCACTTTTGATAAAGCGGAGCGTGTCGAAAGTGCTTTTGCGTTACTTTCGGGAAAGTAACAAAGCCAAAGCGAAGAAACTTCGCTTTGCGCCTTAGTCGGCGCAGTAAAGTTAGCGGCGCAAATATATAGAATGTGGAGGATGTGCCTATTGGAAAGGACAATTAGCGGCATGATGAGGAAAGGTTCGGTCAACCACAATACGAGAGCCTTTTCAGCTAAAAATGTTGATAAGGAGCGAAGCCGGGATAATATGGAATTTTGCCACTCGGATATAAAAGAGGTCTATCGCAATCTTTTTGATGATGCACTGGAACGCTACAACGCAAAGCAGAAACGGAGTGACCGAAAGATTGACGATTACTATGAGAAGATACGCCGGGGAAAGCAGGAGAAATTATTTTATGAGGTCATTTTTCAAATCGGCAATAAAGACGATATGAACGTACAGAGCAATGAGGGGCAGTTGGCGAAAAATATTTTATGTGAGTTTATGGAGCAGTTTCAGAAAAGAAATCCGAACTTATACGTTTTTTCAAGTCACTTGCACATGGACGAGCAGACGCCGCATATTCACATTGATTTTGTTCCATTTATCCGTAACAGCAAGCGTGGACTTGATACGAGGGTTTCCCTCAAAGGGGCTTTGTTGGAACAGGGCTTTAAAGGCGGCACAAGGGGAATGACGGAATGGAACGAATGGATTGAAGCGGAGAAGCAGGAACTTTCTAAAGTCATGGGGCGGCATGGCGTACAGTGGAAACAGTTAGGCACACATAACAAGCATTTGTCCGTACTCGATTTTGAGAAGCAGGAGCGGCAGAAAGAGGTTGCGGAATTGGAACAGACAATCTCCGGCAGTAAAGAGGAATTATCTTTTATTCTTCATCAGCAGATAGCGGCAGGGCAGGAAACGGAGCAGATACGGAAAGAGGGCGAAGCAATCCGACAGGAAGTGTCGGAACTTACCGCTACAAATCATCTGCTGAAAGAGCAGACGGAAACTCTGACGGAGGATAAAGAAAAGCTGTTATCCGAAAATGAAAAGTTGGAGAAACAGCAGAAAAAGTTACAGCAGGAGCTTAACAAGATGGTACAGTCAAAGGAAGTTATGGAACGCAACATACACACTTATGATGAAGATGTAAAATGGCAGTTGGCAGATCCGAGGGCATTGATGAGCGCAAAAGCATACAGAGATAAAAAGGCTTTGCCACTTGTGGAAAAATTGAAAGAAGTAGTAAAAAATCTGACTATCAATTGCGTACAGCTTACGGAGCAAAGTAGGAAGCTGACCGCCAAAGTTGACGGGCAACATAAGCAGATTAGCCGCTTGACGGATAAGGTCATGGAGCAGAACGATACCATAGACCGATTGCAGGAAAAAGTATCTGATTTGGGGCGTTTGGAGCGTCATTTCGGCAGAGAACAGGTACAGTCGATAGTGGAACAGTCAAAGGCATTAGAGCAGGCAGAAAGGGCAAAGAAACGCCCGAAACGTGCCTTTGAAATGAGCTGGTAGGAAAGGGAGGATTGATTGAATATGACGGATATGGAGAAGAAAGTAATAATACGGTTATGTGCTAAAATCGTAGCAGATACAGACCTTTACGAAACGGACAGGGAAGTGCAAAATCTGATAGACTGGGTATGTTTGTCGGAGCAGATAAAAGAAAACAATAATACAATCCGCAATTTAACTGGGGAATATAAAAGGATAGAGCCGGATTGCCGGGAGGGAGTGCGGGCGCAGTTGGAGCGTATGAAAGAACTTTGCAAAGAGCGCAATAATCTTTATGAGAAACAGAACGATTTGAAAGGGCAGAAATACAAAATAGAAAAATCGTTGGAACGATAAGAAATATGGGGCATGGTGGTTGCTATGCCCTATATTTTTGTAGAAAATGGGAAATGGAAGTGATATAATCGTATTTATAAATTTGGAGTATATGAGGTAAAAAATTATGAAGAAGAGTCGGTTGTCATATGATGAGTGGAAATGTATTATTTCTAAAGATATATTTGGAAAAACAGTAAACTCGGAACTGCTTAACGGATATATTGGTTTTATAGATATTAAAGGGGTAAGTGAAATACAGACTTGGAAATTTAACGGAGAAGATATTGTAGTTTGTGATAAAGGAAGAAAATGGCTATCAATCTTACCTCGGGACGATTGGTATTGTATAACAGCCATGATGGATGAAGATGAAAAAGTTTTGCTATGGTATATAGATATGATAGCATCACAAGGTATTGATGTAGATGGAGTGCCATATTTTGATGATTTATATTTAGATTTGGTAGTTTATCCAGATGGAACAATTATAGTTGATGACATGGACGAACTGGAAGAAGCATTGTCAAAGAAAGATATTACACAAGAGCAATTTAATCTTGCAATCGAAACAGGTCATAGATTGCAGCAAGGGTTGTTAAATGATATTTCTTCGTTTACAGAATATACAGGAAGGTGCTATGAAATGATTAAAAAGTCGCTGGAACGATAAAGGGTAAGTGATATAATCAGAGAAGCAAACTTGAAGATACAGGAGTAATTATCTGATGTTTAAGGAGATTAAGTGGTTATTTTTTGATGTTGGTTCAACAATAATGAACGAGCAAGTTGCATATGAACATAGGATGAGAGATATTGCTAACGCAGCAAATATATCTTTCGAAAAAGTATATGAGATAGCTATGGCATATTATAAGTTGAATAAAAAAGGTGATTTGGAAGTAGCTAGGGAATTAGGCGTATCATTGCCAAAATGGTATAAGGAAGATGAATTTTTATATGATAATGCAATTCAATGTTTTGAAACTTTGAGCAAAAAATATAAAATTGGTATAATTGCCAATCAATCATTAGGTACTGAAGAAAGATTAGCTCATCAAGGTATTTTAAAATTTATCAATTTAATTGTCGCTTCGGCAGAAGAAGGTGTTGCAAAACCGGACAGAAGAATATTTGAAATTGCATTAGAGAGAAGTAATTGTAAACCGATTAATGCGATTATGATTGGAGATAGAATAGATAATGATATCATTCCGACTAAACGAATGGGCATGAACACAATATGGATTAAGCAGGGATTTGGACAATATTGGAATATTAAGGAAGAAATTGAAAAAGCTGATTTTGTAATCAACAATTTGACAGAGCTTTGTAATCTTTTGTGAGATAGTCTCTGGCTTGGAAAGAGGAGATTTTATGGGAATTATTATATGTGGGTTAAATGGTGCGGGAAAGAGTACGCTTGGAAAGGTTCTTGCAGAGAAATTGAACTTTTATTTTATAGACATTGAAGACTTATATTTTCCCAAAACTGACCCTAATTATATGTATGCTTCTCCACGTACTCGTGAAGAAGTGGAAACGATTTTGTTACATGAAATGAAAACACATGAAAACTTCATACTCGCTTCTGTTAAAGGAGATTATGGAGAAGATATTTATTCTTTAATTCAGACCGCTATATTGCTTGATGTTCCAAAGGGTATTCGGATGCAACGAGTTAAAAAGCGCTCTTTTCAGAAATTTGGCAATAGAATGTTGTCAGGAGGAGATTTGTATGAGCAGGAAGAAAAGTTTTTTCGTCTTGTGGAATCCAGAGATGAGAATACTATTGAAGAATGGGTAAGGTCATTGAAATGCCCGGTTATGCGGATTGATGGAACAAAACCCATTGATGAGAATACGAACTTCATTATAGCACTTATGCGGGATAAAAATTTATTTGCTAAAGAAATGGGGAATAAAAAATGACTTGTAAGATAAGAAAATGGAAATTATCAGATACAAAAGATTTGGCAATGGCTCTCTCCAATAGAAAGATACAAGATAATCTTCGGGATGGATTGCCCTATCCATATACAGAGCAGGACGGATTAGACTATATTTCTTCTATGGTTTCCGCAGATGAAAATGAAACGTTTGCTTTTGCTATTACAGTAGATGACAAGGCGGTGGGGAGCATTGGTGTTTTTCGACAGGAAAATATTCATAGACAGACTGCAGAGTTGGGATATTATATTGCCGAGAAATACTGGGGGAAAGGTATAATGACCGAAGCAGTGACGCAAATTTGCGAATATGTTTTTGAAAAGAGTGATATTATTCGTATTTATGCAGAACCATTTGCATATAACGAAGCGTCTTGCAGAGTGCTTGAAAAAGCGGGATTCCAATATGAGGGTACATTAAGAAGCAATGCTGTAAAAAATGGTAAAGTTATTGACATGAAGATGTATTCTCTACTGAGAACAGAAATATCACTTTGATTTTTATTGTGTAGTGGTGGTAATAAAAAATGTTTTTTCCTTGTTGATTATATATTACATGGTGCTAGCACCATGTAATAAGGGCGGTTAAGGAGAAGTTGGTGGTTAGTGTTGGATTTTATACAAAAATGCGGAGGAAAAATCATGATTGAGGAAATGTTAATGGATATAGCAGAACAAGGGTATTCGTCCGAGGATATAAAAGGTGCAGTTATTGAGGTGTTACAACCATTTTTTGATAATATTGAAGTTTTAAATCAGTATGCTTGTGAGAGCCAGTTATTGTCGGCTTTCGAGTTTTTTATTAGATATCATTATGAAAGTGAATTTGAACATGGAGTTAAGTCAGTCTTAGATTGTTATAAAAATGCTTATAGAGAACAAAAACAAGAATTGTGGAATGTTGTTATATCTACCTATTCGATTATAGCAGAAGATGATAATAAAATGTGGAGCGTTCGACATAACAAATTAGATTTGCATAACAATGATATGTATGAAAAGATGATACAGATTTTTCAAAGAATAGGAGATGTGCTAGAAATATCTGTTAAACATATTGTTCAAGAGATATATGCATTGGTGTATTTGCGAGATAAAGGATATGTAGATTATGAAAAAATAAAGAAACAGGATTTTGGGGTAGCAATCAATAATGTTATAACAAAAGGAATCTTACAACCTGTACTTGTTACTGAACCATCTGGAATGAAATTGTCGGATTGGAGAAATATAGCATATCATCATACATATTCTATTGATGATACTGGAAGTATTAAATGTACATATGGGAAAGAGAATAAAAATGTAATTATTCTTTCTATGCAGGAATTGGAGAAATATGTACATAAAATTATTAGATCAGCCAATGCTTTGTATATTGGTAGATGCATATTTTTATTTGATTATATTGATAGTATGCCTCAAAATTCAGCAATAGAAACAGTGAATTTTAGACAAAATCTCTGTTGTGAACAATTTAAAATAGGTTTATTATCGCAAGAGTTTATGTTAGGGAATGTAGAATTAAGTGGAGAAAAAATAGAAATAGATATTCATGATTTATCATTAGATGAGGAAGTGGGAGGTAGAATAATTCATTGCGCTCAATTATTATTAAATACATGGTTTACTTGGAAGCGTGAGGAGGTTTCAATCAATTATTTTGCAAAAAGTGGGGAAAGAGTTTGTTGTGTTTCTGTAGAAGGGGAGATATGCAAAGAAATATTAGAAGGAAAAAAAGAAAAGGCTTATTTGGCAGAAAAATTTCACATTACAAAATAAAAAATGCTGATTGATTTTTGAGGTTTAGATTAGTATAATAAATGTGTGGCAACATTTTGGCAACAAAAAATCAGCAAGCCATTATAAATGATGTATTTGATGTAAAAAAAGGCGTGTATATACATAAAACTTAAACAAATAAAGTTAACTACAACAAAGAACACGCCGAGTTCGAATGAGCGAAAAATATCACGCTGCAACATCATTTTCGCTTTCTATCACAAAAAAAATGCAAATTGATTTTCGCTAATAAAAAGACAATGGAACAATCAACAGCCTAAATAAAAAGCTAGTGACAGACAGTAGAAAACAAAAGTAATCAGTAAAAAATATAGAATCAAAGAGAACAGACCTTTGAAAGATTGAGCAATATCATCAGTCTTTTGGAGGTCTATTTTTTTACTATGAAGTAGCTGATTCTTTCTAAGTGTATTAGGAAAAGTTAGGAAGAAAAATCTTTCTTATAGAATGTCAAATCCAGTAACTAAGCGGTGTTGCAGATAATTTAGTTGAACATAAAATCCAAATTTTATTAGGAAGGAAAACCGATATTTTATGATTTTATGTAGCAAAAGTGAGCAGTTTGGGGGCGGTTGCATTGTTTGGGTGTAAAGTATTTTACACCCAAAAGATAGATGTGTGATGCAGGAATGAGATTTGCGGAAGGACTTTCAAAAAGATTTGCAAAAGAATTGTAACAGGGTGAAAGGTGACAAATGGACTTTCAAATTGGACTTATAAAAGCGAAAGTGGATTTGCATTTTTTGAGGGTGTAAAAGCGAAAATCATTTTTTGCGTGACAAAAAACGCTTGGAAGCCCAGAAAATAGGGCGTTTCACGAAAATGCTTCTTGCAAATTTCTTGCAAAATCTTGTGTACTCAAAATAATACATGTATCAAAAAGACAGAAATTCCGGATTGTGGAATTTCTGTTTTTTTGATGTTCTTTTTTCAGAGATTCCATAGGTAGCCTTATGCTGCGGCTGATTTTTAGGAGCAGCTAATAGCTCAAGTTTTGTGACCTACAGGTTCCGCCAGTCGGCATAGTTTTCTTTTCCCATGCCGTCGTCACAGGAATTAGGCCAGTTCCATTTCCAGTTGTTGTACTGGTCGGATGTGATGGAGCCTTCCTGGAGTTCTGTTTTGCGGAGTGACCATTCAGCGAGGAAATCGTTGACTAAGCCATATTGTATGACAATGCCAAAAGGTGGATGGATTCGTGTATATTCCGGTTCATTGTAGCTGCCCCTGTACTCCCATGAGTTATCCTTTGGATAGTCCGGTTGCATGGGGAAAAGGTCAATGCCATTTTGGGTGTCCAGCCAAAACAGTGTTTCCAGAACATCCTCGGCCGCACCGAGGTCATAATTCTTGATGGAAATATAGGAGACTTTTAATGCTTTAGCTATCAGCATCAGGGTGTCCTGTTTTGGGGCTTTGGCATTGCTTTCATACTGGCGGATGCGGACATCAGCGGTATTTTCTGAAAAACCGCAGAGCAGCCCAAGTTGCTTTTGTGTCATTTTCCGGCTGGTGCGGATGTATTTGATACGTTCGCCTTGTGTCATGGTTACCTCCAATCAGAGCAGGGAACGAAAACGGTTTTTGTCCTGCCCTATGTTATTTGTAAACACAGCTATGTGTGTTGAGGATTGTAGAAGCGTCCAAATGGGTGCTTTTAACCCTAGCAATATCATAACACAGAATGGCAAAAAAGAAAAGAACCAAAAAAAGTTCTGAAAAGCACTTGACAGAACCGTAACAAGTTCTATATAATAGCAATACAATATAGAACCAAAATGAGTTCTGGAAGAGATGATACATAGTGGTTTTCAGGATAAACATTAGCGGGTTGGATGTGTAACTACCCGAACAGAGCAGAATGACAGCCGTAAACCACAAATTTTTGAATAAGGGGGTAAATGCCGTATGGAAGGAATGAAGAAGCTGTATGTGCAGGCAGATGAAATCTGCGAGGACTGGGGTGTGAGTAAGTCACAGGCTTACAAGATGATTCAGGAACTGAACCGGAAGATGCTTCAGGAAAATCCAAATCTCATTGTGCTTGCAGGCAAGGTCAACCGGAAGTTTTATGAGCAGTGCTGTGGAAATTTTGAGTAAGTAAAAAGTGGACTGATATGGCAGTTTCTTATGGGGGCTGCCCGAAAGGAGGAATTGTATGTCGGTAAGTAAATTAAAAGACGGAAGCGGATGGAAAGTGTATATACGTTTTGTGGACTGGCAGGGGAAAAAGCAGGTACACACCAAGCAGACCTTTGAGACAAAACGGGATGCACTGAATTATGAGAGGGATTTTATCCAGAAGAAAAGCAGGGATATCCAGATGAACTTTGCAAAATTTGTGGAGATTTATCTGGAGGATATTAAACCAAGAATAAAACTCAATACGTTTATGACGAAGAAACACATCATTGAAACCAAGATACTGCCTTATTTTGAAAATAAAAGCCTGGCAGAGATTGATTCTACGGATGTAATCCAGTGGCAGAATGTACTGCTGTGTGCCAGAGACGAGAATGGGAAAGCATATGCGGCAACGTATTTAAGGACGGTGCAGAACCAGCTCAGTGCGATTTTCAACCATGCCCACCGGTTTTACGGTCTGCCGGAGAACCCATCCAGCAAGGCGGGAAAAATGGGCAAGGCGAAAGCAAAGGAAATGCTGTTCTGGACAAAGGAAGAGTATGAGAAATTTTCCGGTGCCATCAAGGACAAACCGGTTTCCTATTATGCGTTTCAGGTGCTTTACTGGACCGGAATCCGAGAAGGCGAGCTCCTATCGTTGGTAAAATCAGACTTTGACCTTGTAAAGCGGAAGCTGACAATCAGCAAATCCTACCAGCGTATTAATGGAGAGGATATCATTACTTCCCCGAAAACGGAGAAAAGCAATCGTGTGATAGATATGCCGAAGTTCCTCTGTGACGAGATGGAAGATTATTTTGGGATGTTTTACAGTCTTGCGGAGGATACCAGATTGTTTCACGTTTCCAAAAGCTATCTGCACCATGAGATGGACAGGGGATGTAAAAAGGCGGGAGTGAAGCGTGTGAGGGTGCATGACATACGTCACTCGCATGTTGCCCATCTTATCTCGCTTGGGTTTACCCCGGTGGAAATAGCAGAACGCTTAGGGCATGAGGGGATTTCTGTCACTTACACCTATTCCCATCTTTATCCGTCCAAACAGAAGGAACTGGCGGACAGGCTGGATGCGGATCATGGAAGCGGAGATATGCTGGACGGACTGGCAGAGGAAAAGGAGGGCGATGCGGATGATAATGCAAAATAAAGTGCAGGGAAGGCTTGGCTATAATGCGGAAAATAAACGCTATGGGCTGCTGGTATCTGATTTGTGGGAAAACAGCGGTTTCCATTGTGGGAAATGCATGGAGGTTCTGGTCGGAAACAGGTGGGTGGCAGCCCGAATGGAGATGGACTGGAACAATGGCGGCGAATGGTATCTGGCAGGCACACCGTATCATGGAGATTTGGAGTATGTGCAGGCGAGAATCTGAGGAAGGAGGCAGAGTATGGCAAAGATTTACAGAAGGGATAACCTGATTGCCGGCGTGACACCGAAAACGAAATCAAAAAAGCGGAAACGGAGTGTCATCATGAATTTCAGGGTGTCACCGAAAGAAAAGAAACTTATTGATGACCGGATTGCATTATCCGGTCTGGGCAAAGCAGATTTTTTCATTAGGAGCTGTATGCACCAGAAGATAAGCACCTTTGGGAATATACGGACATTTGAGGAGATCAAGAGGAAGATGCTGCTGATAGATAAGCATTTACAAGAAGTGGAGAGGACGGAGGAACTGGATATAGAAATCTTGGAGTCTCTCCGAATGATACTGGAAATGCTGGATGGTTTGGAGAATGGCAAAAGACAGCCATAGAAAGGAAGGTACTTATGTTTTATAACGACAAGAATTTATTGCTTTGCGGACTGGATCATGGTTTTTCCACCATGAAAGGAACACATGTCATTTTTGATAATGGGGTGGAGCAGTTGGGCGGGGAGGCGACCTTATCCAACAACACACTTATTTATCATGGAAAATATTATAAAGTTGGCGAGGGCAGGCTTCCCATGATGAAAACAAAAACAGAGGATGATAGTTATTTTCTGCTGACACTGGCAGGAGTGGCAAAGGAACTGGATGTGTACCACAAACAGAGTGCCGATGTCATTTTGGCGGTGGGGCTTCCGTTCAGCCGCTTCGGGCAGGAGAAACAGGAGTTTTGTGATTATCTGCAACGGAAAGGGGAGATTTGTTTTCAGTACAGTGGCAGGGATTACCGGATTTTTATCAAAGATGTGCTGGTATTTCCTCAGTGCTATGCAGCGATTGCGGACAGGATGCGGATGTATGGTGCGGAAAGTCTGATTGTCGATATCGGGAGCAAGACTGTTGATGTTATCCATGTCCAGAAATATGTTCCGGTGGAACGGGAAAGCACCAGCATCCCGGAGGCATTGATTCAGTGCATGGAAAATATTAAAAGCATCGTGTATCAGATTTGTAATAAGAAGGTAAATGAGGATATCATCCGCCAGATGATTGTGGATGGGGATGCCATGATACAGGAAGATTGCAAAACGGTTATCAAAAACGGACTTCGGAATTTTGCAAAGGGGATTGAAGCGAAGCTGTCAGAGTTGGGATTTGATTTGGAGATGCTGCCTGTTGTGTATGCCGGAGGCGGTGCAATGGTAATGAAACGCTATGGAACAATACGGGAAAATCATGTGCATTATCTGGAAGATATCCGTGCAAATGCCAGAGGGTATGAGTATCTGGCAAGGCAGAAATGTAAGTTGTGATGTTTGATAAGTATTAGGATGGTTTTATTGGAGTGTGGTATTTCCCATAAAACCGTCTGACATGGATTAAAGCAGGTTATTATGGGATTTATTGAAGCTGCCTGTTCCATATGGCGGGCAGGACGGAACAAAACAAAGCTGTCATGCTTATTGTTTTATCAGTAATTATGGACAAAAGTCCAGCTAATAAATGTCAATAGCAAAATGAGAAAAATCGAGATTATTTTTTCTGACAAAAAGGGCGCATTTACCCCTTGGTGAAAATATCATTTTTCAAAAGATATTGATTCGTTGGATTTGCAGTATTTTATGCGGCTATGTCGCATTTAGCAGCATTGTATTTTTTGATATGCTCCTGCGGAGTAATGATTTCAAAAGGCTTGTTATCTCTTAGTATTGCAAATATTATGTTGCATACCTTGTGTGAAACAGCACCCATTGCCACAAGTTTTGGCTTGGATTTACATTTCTCCAGATAGTAATCACGAAGCACTGGATTTTTGGCTTCTCCCATACGGGATGTACTGATGCTTTGTAAAGCCAGTGTGTGGATTACCCGTCTGGCTATAGCAGATCCTCTTTTGGACATTTTGATTTTTGTGCCTTCAAATTTGCCGGATTGTTTTACAGCCGGATCAAGACCAAAGTAAGCAAAAAGTTGTTTTGGTTTTGAAAATACAGAAAAATCACCAATCTCTCCCATGAGAGATACGGCAGATAAGAAACCGGCACCTTTGAATGTTTCTATTAAGTGGGCCTGCTTCACAAAATCGGTATCTTCATTAGCATTTATGAGCTCGTGCATTGATTCCAGAATGCTGTTGATTTCTTCGTCATATTTGCGTATGAAACTGATATAGAGCCGGATACGCTTGATGTTGCTGTCAATGATGTAACCGAACTCATTTGCTTCATTAGCCGCCTGGATAATGGCATTATACTTGTTCTGGGCATATGTAAGCCCAAAGCGGGCAGTTGACCTGATGATATCAATAACCTCTTGCTTATCTGCTTCGATAAAGGCAGAAGGAGATGTATAGGTTTCCAATAAGGTAAGAGATGTATTAATTGTAACTTTGGAGAAAATACCAAGATACTGTGGAAATGCCATACGCAGTTCCCCTTGGAGCTTGTTCACGTAAGCACTGCGGTTATCCATTAAATCATAGTATTCACGACAGAGGTTGCGGCAGTTCAAAGCAAGGTCAGATGGCATAATGGAAACCTTTAAATCAGGTTTTAAACCAATCAAAGCCGCTTTTTTAGAATCAAAACGGTCATTATGTACTTTTCGTATGTTGATATTTGTGCTATTCTTAGTGATGATAGGATTAATAACCGAACAGTTAAAACCCTTGTCACGAAGATAGCAGAAGAATGGGTAATGATAAATTCCCGTGGATTCAAGGAAAATGCGACTTTCCAAAGAATACAACTCTTCTGCTTCTTTTATTTTAGAAACAGCGGTTGCAAGGGAATCCATGCTATTGTGTAGGATTTTATAAGGTTTTCCTATAAACTGTTGGTTAGGAAGTGCAATAGACATCCAGGAGAAGTCGGCACCAACATCAATACCAACGGAGATGAATAATTCATCATAATTAAAAATAACTTTGTTTGACATGAGCAGCAGCTCCTTTCTGATAGGAATCCATTTCCAATCTGGCAGGTACACAACCTAGCGTGTTATACGGGTATAGCCTTCCGGCTCCCAACCAGCTAAAACATAAATCCCTGTCGAATGGACTAATTGACTTTCTTGTAGGTATCAGCCACAGAAGTGGCTTCCCAAGGAGGCGGACATTCTTTGTCCTATCCTAAGAGATAATACCCTATGTTTTATCTGGTGTCTATCAGGAACCGTCAGACATGATAATTATTTAGGATAACATCTGATGAAGGAAGAACACCTTCTTCTGTTATCTGATTTGTAGAAACTTATTAACAAGTACTCTTAATTGAGTACACCATTATTATACTAGGAGGCGGACGGATGGCAGGGAAAAAGGAAGTGCAGAAAACGGTTGCTTTTCGGCTGAATGTATCCAGAGCAGACGAGAGGGAGCTTTATCGGGCGATTATGAAGCATGGACGTAACATGGAGAATGATATTTATGGAAGTTTCGGTGCTTATGTGAAAGCGGCTCTCAGGCATTACCACAGGCAGGAAAGCGAACTGGAGTTGCAGGAGCAGTACCGACAGGAGATGCGGTGCTATCTGAAAGAGCTGGCAGAATTGCAGGGGGAAGTGTTCTTGGAAAAATTGGTGGAGCATGATAAAAGACTGGCGGCTATGGTGGCAGAGGCAGTGATGGGTGCGGTTGGTGGTATTAGGGTTTCCGATATTGGCATGAATGAGGGGCAGGGTATCGGAGACTTCGGAAAGCAGCCGGCAGAGAATGTGGCAGTTGGAAGGATCAAAACAGAGCAGGGTGACAGCAAGGAGAAGATTGGGGCAGGGGAAGGTCTCATACGCACTAACTTTACAAAAAGCAAAGAAGCTGCTGTCGGGTATGTTTTCGTTTTTCAATAAAAGCTATCTTCACCAGTTCCAGAATGTCAAGACTCATCGTTTGTATATTCGGTAATATCATCATAAAAATAATAAAGGATACCAGCTTCGTTTCCCTCCATATGCTCCGGTTCGCTCCGGATGTTCCAAGAGGGGGAAAAATCAATATCCCC
>Ga0073906_1004750_pt1 | contig 13221 bp, 9 predicted proteins | sample Inofromicrocosms_FD_65485 | JGI IMG/M metagenome (GOLD analysis project Ga0073906, IMG submission 65485) | Mouse cecum microbial communities from Vienna, Austria - Inoculum for glucosamine and mucus D2O microcosms | ecosystem: Host-associated > Mammals > Digestive system > Large intestine > Cecum... | reverse complement strand
GCCTGTGCGCAACTGCGCCGGGCGAGTTCTCTGTAGAAATTCTCCAAAGCCGGACGCACGTCAAACTTGTTTGAAACATTTTTCTTGTACATGACCCTCATGACATCCCCTACGGCAAGACCCACCTCATCGTCAGGCCCGGCAGAACGCGTGAGATCCGCCAGAGCGCTGTAGGCAGGGATAGTCATTATTTCGCCCGGCTGGGAGAAGTAGCGGAACAGTTCGCCATGGATAGTGACATAAGACGGATCAGCAGTGGCTACCTTGATCCTGTCGCCTTCGATCGACGTCACTTTCACATACACCTCCTCACCGTCGGCATACTCCTTCAGCTGCCGACGCACCGACGGTTTGAAGTTTTTCAGACCCTGCAACATTACATTGGAACGTTTCTGAAACTCGTCGAACGACGGCTCGGCCTTCACATCGGCGCGGTCGGCCACGATCGTCAGCAATCCGTCAAGACAGGCAAACGATCCGCGGCTCATCCGCTCGAATGCCTCAAGGTTGCAGGCTGCCACGCTCACTTCGTCATGTCCTATGGCAAGAGCGCCGTTGTGCTCGTAGAAGTAGGTCTGTCCGTCAGCGTCCGGCGCAAATTCCAAACCATCGGCAAGACGGATGATAAACGTCGGCAAGCGGCTTGCATCAAGATTGCGGATGTCAGTCCAGTTTACACGTATCCTTGTGATCCTGCGCCGTCGCACACATCCCACGGCTATATCCCACAGCCGTTTCAGCACCTCATCTTTAGTGTTTTTCTGAGTCAGCACCAGCAGGTCAAGCATTCCCGTCAAATAGCTGTGGGGCTGATTTCCGGCTTTAAGGTCGGCAAGGACAGTCGCTGCGTAAAGCTTCAGATATGCCACTATGTCTATATCATCGGGAAAAGCATGGCTGAACTGATGGTTGTCAAGACGTTCGTTCATCCGGTCAAGCATTCCCTTCATACAATCAAGCGACGCTTCATAATCAGGGTTATCACGCCGCGGATCACCCGTATGGCTATAATTGTAGTTCTCAAGATACTTGACCAGCCCATCAAAATTATCAAAAATATAATCCTCCTTGACCTGTAGCCAGAAAGGCGGCTGATTTGACTTCTCCATGACTGATGTTTTATTTAATGCATTAATATATGATTTTAACACGGCAAATATAGTAAAAAAATACGTGCCATCACAAACCGGACAGACAATTAACGCCCACTTTGACATTCACGATCACATCATGATCAATCCACTGCCACTGTTCACTACATGTCGACACACTTACCAGCACACAAAAATCCTTGTTCACTGTTGCCGGTCATCGGTTTTGATCCCGTCATCAGGTCTTTTTGCCTTTTTTAACGCGCAAAGCGGTGCCGCAGAAATCCTCTTTGTGTAATTTTGGGTTATAAAATGTAAACGCAACAGTATCTACAACTGATGAAACGCATAGCACTTGCATTGACAGCATCCATCTGGGCTTTGGCTGCGTTAGCTGCCGGCCCCGAAATCAAATTTGACACCACCGACCACGACTGCGGCACGATCCGCGCCAACAAGGGGGCTTTGAGCTGGACCTACAAGTTTACAAACACCGGCGACGAACCGCTCGTAATCATATCGGTGAGCAACGGCGGATGCGGATGCACTAAGCCTACATTTCCTACCGAACCGATAGCTCCGGGGAAAACCGGCGAAATAAAAATCACATTCAATCCCGAAGGACGCCGCGGACAGCTCGCCCGCAGGGTGAAGGTGCGCACCAATGCTGCTGAAAAGCCACTGTTGCTCAGCTTCAAAGGGATGATAATACCTAAATAAAATGACATCACACCATCGGCATATCACCATTTGCCTCCTGCTGGCTGTCAGCTTCATGGCGGCATTCACCGCCACCGCTAACACCGCTCCACGCAAAAAGAAAACCGGCCCGAAAACCGAATGGATAGATAAAGTCCATGATTTCGGAGCATTCGACGAGAGTCTGGGACGCGTCACATGTCTTTTTCGGGCCGTCAATACCGGCGACGAGCCGCTTGTGGTGGTATCGGCGCGCGCCAACTGCGGATGCACACGGCCGCAATACCCCACCCATCCCATTGCCCCCGGCGACACACTCACAGTAAGTGTGGCCTACGATGCCTCGGGACGCCCCGGCCGGTTTGAAAAGAAAGTCTACATAGTGACCAACACCGAAGAACAGTCCACACTCAGCATACGCGGCACAGTGATCGGAACATCCAATTCGCTGCGCGGACGATATCCGGTGGAGATCGGCAGCATACGCCTGGCCACTACCGTTATGCCATTCGGAGAGATAAAGAAGGGGCGCACCGGAAAACACACGATGAAGGCCTACAACGCATCGCACGACTCTATCACACCGGTGGTCAGTGGCACTCCCGCCTACATCAAGACCATTGTAGAGCCGGCCACCGTCGGCCCGGGAGAACAGTTCGTGATATTCGCCACATTCGACAGCGGACGATGCCCCGTCTGGGGAATAGTCAACGACTCCATAAGGGTGTCAGACGGACGCGGCGCGTCATCAGCCGTCAACACCGTAGCCATCGTCAAAGAGGATTTCTCTACTATGAAGGACGAGGATCGGAACAAAGCGCCTCAGGCCACACTGAGCCGCACCACGCTCGACTTCGGCCGGTTCGGACGCACAGCCCAACCGCTCCACATGACATTTACCATCACCAACACGGGACAAAGCCCACTGATAGTGCGACGCCTCCACACACCCGACAAAGCTGTGACGGCCACAATATCGTCCACAACCATAAAGTCTGGGAAAGAGGCTACGGTAAAAGTGACAGCAGATCCTGCACTCATTGCTGACGGCGAACTGCTGAACGCACGGATCACACTGATCACCAACGCACCGTCGGCGCCGTCGCAGACAGTAAGAGTGGTCGGCGAGCCCACCGCCACCCCCTGATATCACAACAACACCCATTTCCACAAATCTTCCACATCATGGAACACCCCGAAAACGACCCTCGCTACAACGGACTGACCGTAAATCCGGGAGTTGCCGCTCCACCGTCAGTCAATCCCTACATGCAGCGGCGCAAACGCAAGCCTCTGCCCTCGGCCGCCGAAATGGTGGAAGGAATACTCAAGGGCGATATAACGATGCTTTCACGCGCGGTGACGCTCGTCGAAAGCCTCGCATCCGATCATAACGCTATCGCACAGGAGGTGATAGAAAAATGTCTACCACACTCCGGACACTCACGACGCATAGGGATCACGGGAGTGCCGGGAGCCGGAAAATCAACATCGATCGACTCATTCGGACTACATGTGCTCAAAAACGGCGGCAAACTTGCCGTACTTGCCATAGATCCGTCGAGCGAACGCACCAGAGGCAGCATCCTCGGCGACAAAACACGCATGGAACGGCTTGCGCTGCATCCGTCGGCATTCATCCGCCCCAGCCCCTCGGCCGGATCGCTCGGAGGAGTGGCACGCAAGACCCGCGAAACGATAGTGCTCTGCGAGGCCGCCGGCTATAACAACATATTCGTTGAAACCGTAGGAGTAGGACAGAGCGAAACCGCCGTTCACTCGATGGTCGACTTCTTCCTGCTGATACAGCTCGCCGGCACAGGCGACGAGCTGCAGGGCATAAAGCGCGGCATCATGGAAATGGCCGATGGAATAGTAATAAACAAAGCCGACGGTGACAATCTCGAACGCGCACGCCTGGCGCAAGCGCAGTTCAGATCGGCGCTCCGCCTCTTCCCAAAAGCCGCATCGGGATGGGATCCGGAAGTACTCACCTACTCCGGATATTTCGAGCTTGGCATACCGGAAATCTGGGACATGATCGACCGCTACTTCGCGTTTGTCGACGCCAACGGATATTTCGAACGCCGCCGCGCCGAACAGAGCCGCTACTGGATGTACGAAACCATCAACGAACAGTTGCGCTCAAGCTTCTACAACGATCCGGAGATCAAACGCCACCTTGCCGAGGGCGAACACCTTGTGCTGGCCAACCGCCAGACATCGTTCGCTGCCGCACGACAGGTGCTCGACTTCTATTTCAACCATCGACAGAAGATCTGACCACCGCGGCCATCAACGGCCCGGCCTCATTCGGGATACAACAGATATGGGGCACGACGCTCACGGAAGTCCTCCACATCGTCGGCCCACGACTGGCGTATCTGCTCCGGAGTGTCGCCGTCAATGATCATACGCCGTATCTCCACGTTTCCGGCAAGCAGATCAAACATCCGGGTAAAGAATTTCTCTCCGATCGAAAGCGCGCGATATGCGTCGATCACGTATGAAAAATCAACTCCGGCAGCTATTACTTCATCGTCGGAAAGCGACCGCAGGTCACGGCCATGACACAGACGCCCTTTCAGCGGCGGGTTAACGGCACCCTTCATGCTGCGCGGAGTGAAGCTGAACGGGCCTTTCATATCAGGATGACCATATATTGTAAAGGGCATTTCGGTGCCGCGCCCAAGACTGACCGGTGTCCCTTCGAAATAGCATGTGGATCCATAGAGATATACCGCTTTCATATCCTTGAGGTTGGGTGACGGCGCCACTGGCAGACGATAGCGGGTGGAGTGGGTGTAACCCAGACACGGGATCACCGTCAGGCGCGGCTTGGCGCCCCCCTTGAGCCATCCTTCACCGACGGCCATGCGAGCCATCTCGCCGAGCGTAAGCCCGTGCATGACCGGCATTGGAAACCGTCCGACTCCCGAGCGCAACGACGGATCGAGCGAAGGTCCGTCGACAGTCATACCGTTGGGGTTGGGCCGGTCAAACACCACGAACTCCTTGCCATTGGCCGCAGCCGCTTCCATAAGTTCGGCCATGGTGATATAGTAGGTGTAATATCTAAGTCCTACATCCTGAATATCACACACTATAACGTCTATATCCTTCAGCGCCGCCGGAGAAAGCGCCTTCTGCTTCCCCGCCCCATAAAGCGAGCGTACAGGCAGACCGGTGCGTTCATCAGTGGCATCGCTCACCTTGGCGCCGGCATCGGCAGTGCCTCTGAAGCCATGCTCCGGTGCATACAGCATCCTGACATCGATCCCGGCATCAAGCATCACATCGAGTGTATGGCGGCCGTCAGACACTATTCCGGTATGATTGCTGAATAGAGCCACACGTTTGCCACGCAGCATCGGAGCATATTGCTCGGTGCGTTCAGCCCCGAGCACGACAGTGTTGTCGCCTTCGCCTCCGGCCATCGTCGGCATACATGTCAACAACACACATAAACAGACATATAACGTACGTAGTGTCATATCGGAAGAGTCAGTTGAATGTCAGGCAGAAGCCTGAACGTCATACGATGCAACGGCGACGGGCCGTGCAAGGCTATGGCCGCACGGTGTGCGGCGGTGGGATATCCCTTGTTGACATCCCATCCGTAGAACGGAAATCGCTCATGCAGTTCGCGCATGATCTCGTCGCGGCGGGTCTTGGCCAGTATCGAGGCTGCGGCGATATTGGCATAGCGTCCGTCGCCCTTGACAAAAGTGAGGCACTCCTTGTCGCGCCATCGGGCAAAACGGTTACCGTCCACTATCACAGCACCCGGTTCCACCGGCAGCTTGTCGAGCGCGCGATGCATGGCCAGAATCGATGCGCGCAGTATGTTGATCGAGTCGATCTCCTCGTTGTCGACCTCCGCCACCGCCCATGCGACAGCTTCGCGTTCTATGACCGGACGCAGCTTGTCGCGCTGACGTTCGGTGAGTTTCTTCGAGTCATTAAGCAACGGATGCCGGAAGTCATCGGGCAATATTACGGCGGCAGCCACCACCGGACCAGCCAGACAGCCTCGTCCAGCCTCATCACATCCTGCCTCACGACGGCCGGCTCCATAGCAGGCCGGAAGCGGCTCATTCAATAAACCCGTAGCCAAAGCCTTGACGATTTATTATGTTACGCCCATATTCGCCCAGTTTTTTGCGCAGACGCGATATGTTGGTATCCACCGCACGCTCCGATATGCCATCCTCCTCCCAAGCCTCATGCTGGATCTCCGACCGCTCGAAAAACTGGTTGCGGTGGCGCAGAAACATAGCCAGTATCAGGTATTCCGTTCGGGTCAGCATCAGCGGAGCGCCGTCGATGGTCACTATGCCGGTGCCGAAATCCACGCTCAGACCTCGATAGCGCATTATATTGCTCATGCGACGGGCCGACATGACGCGCCGCCGGCGCAACACAGAGCGGATGCGTGCCACCAGTTCACGCGTTGAGAATGGTTTCTGGATAAAGTCGTCGGCGCCGGCATCGAGTCCGTTCACAATATTATCCTCCGATGCCTTGGCTGTCAGCAGAATGATAGGCAGATTGGCCGTTTCGGAGTTATCTCTCACCATCCGTGTGAATCTGATACCGTCGAAATCCGACTCCATCATATCCACCAGCAGCAGATTGTAGTCGGCAAGCGGACGCTGCATGGCTGTATGGCAGTCATGCTCCACATCTACCTTGAATCCTTCGTCCTCAAACTTGAACTGCAGCAGTTCACAGGCAAGGCAATCGGAGTCTACTATCAGAATGCGGTCAGACATATTTTGATGTTTGGAAGTCATATATGAATGTCATTATTGGCAGATAATTTGCGTGTCCGGACTGTGCATTACAGGCAACTTCCGGCCGGAAACAAAAAACGAAGATAGACAATAAAACACTACCGCCTCAGCAGACAACGAAATTGTAGCCGTCTTGTAACCGTTTTTTAATCCACTGCCGATCATACCGCTTTGCTCCTCATCTGCTCACGCACCGCGTCGACCACATTGATAATATAGTCGCCAGTCTTCTCGAGGTTTGCCACAAGATCCATGTAATAGATACCTGCCTGATATTCGTAGTGGCGCTCGTTGATATTCTCGATATTTGACGTTCGCAACTGGTTGCGGAAGTTGTTGATCTCGCGCTCGCGGTTATAGCCTGTGATGATCTCCTGCTCGCGGGCATTGTCCATGTCGGAAAGCAACGACACCATATTGCTCATCGCACTCTCGACGTAGCTAAACATCGTATCGAGATTACTGTAGATCTCGCCATTGAAGTTTATATGGCTCTGATGCTTGCGTATAAGTATCTTTCCGGCACCCAGACAGCAGTCGGCTATACTCTCTATCTCGCTGACGATACGGAGCATGGCGGCGATCTTCAGCTTGCCCTCGTTTGACAGACGTCCCTCGGAGCAACGGTTGAGGTAGTGCGCGATCTCTATCTCCATCCGGTCGGAAATATCCTCGTATTTCTCAAGACGTGAAAAAGAATTGTTGAACTCCTCTGTGCCCTCCTTAGTGTGGACAAGGGTCTGTGCCATCCCGATCATGCGCTGCACGCGCTCGGCAAACACTGCTATCTCCTTCTCGGCCTGGGCTATATTAAGCTCAGCCGCATTGAGCAGACCGCCGGATATGAATTTGAGCTGGAATTCCTCGTCCTCCTTGTGTTTGGTCGGCACAAGCCGCATGACGATCTTCACATACAGATTTGTCATCCAGATCATCACCGACAGGTTGATCAGATTAAACACCGTATGGAATATCGACAGACCTATTGATACACTCATCTGCATCTTGCCCACCTGGGCCACGACAGGATGACTGTCGGGCAGCGAGCCGTCAAACAGATGATTGTACACCTCCGGATCCGTAGCTTCGATATGGTTGACAAAGCCCTGCAAAGCTGCAGGATCGCCCTGACCGAGAGTTTCCGTCAGCCATGCGTTAAAATGCACAAACGGGAAGTACAGCGCCAGCACCCACACCGTGCCGAGAAGATTGAACAGCAGATGACCCATCGCCGTACGCTTTGCGGCGACATTGCCGCTCATCGAGGCCAGTATGGGGGTGATCGTAGTGCCTATATTGCTGCCGAGCACAAGCGCACACGACAGATTGAAATCGATCCAACCCTTTGAACACATGATCAGCGTTATGGCAAAAGTGGCGGCCGACGATTGTATGACCATCGTCAGCACGATGCCCACGGCCAGGAATATCAGCACGGACAGATAACCCATCGACGCATATCGCTGCAGGAATGCAAACATCTCCGGATTGCTCTGCAGGTCAGGGACGTACTGACTTATCAGGTCAAGTCCCATAAAGAGGAAAGCAAAGCCTATAAGGAATTCGCCTATCGACTTGTTGCGGCTCTTTTTGGTAAAAAGCAACGGAATAGACAGGCCGATCATCGGCAAGACAAAAGCCGAAATATTTACCTTAAAGCCAAACAAGGCTATCACCCAGGCGGTAAACGTGGTGCCCACGTTGGCGCCCATAATGACAGCCATTGACTGCGACAGCGACATCAAGCCGGCATTCACGAAGCTCACCACCATAACAGTGCTGGCTGATGAACTCTGGATAAGCGCCGTTATGGCGAAGCCTGTCAGAGTGCCGGTGAAGCGATTGCGGGTCATGGCCGAAAGTATATTGCGCAAGCGATCGCCGGCAGCCTTCTGCAGACCCTCACTCATCACTTTCATGCCATAGAGGAAAAGCCCGACAGCTCCGAGCAGCCCAAGAAAGTCCAAGAAACTATAGTTCATCGATGTGAAAATAAATGGTTTGCCGGGAAGAATCAGCAATGCTTTAGAATCATATACGACCCTTCCCGCCACAAAGATAGTTAATTTTCCGAAAAACACACATGCGCCGTCATCTTTTTGTCAAGAATCCGACCGCACCCATACTCCCTGCGATATGCCTATACCGGCGCAATGCCGGAGAAGTCGGCACGACGCCCTTTTGCCGTTCGGGATATTATTCATAACTTAGCGGAAAAATTGGGATCATGATGCACCAACGACTATTCCTGCTCGACGCCTACGCGCTCATATACCGTGCCTACTATGCTATGATACGCTCTCCGCGTATCACATCCAAAGGGTTCAACACATCCGCCATATTCGGATTCGTGAACACACTCAACGAGGTGCTTAACAAGGAGCAGCCCACACATATAGCCGTGTGCTTCGATCCGGCCGGACCGACATTCCGCCATGAGGCATACGAAGACTACAAGGCCCAGCGCGAGAAACAGCCAGAAGACATAACTCTTTCAGTACCTTGGATCAAAGAGATACTGCAGGCGATGCACATACCGGTCGTGGAAGTGCCGGGCTACGAGGCTGACGACGTCATCGGCACACTCAGCGCCATTGCCGAGCGTGAAGGCTTCGATACATACATGATGACGCCCGACAAGGACTACGGCCAGCTGGTCACCGATCACGTGAAGATGTATCGTCCGTCATTGCGGGGCGAAGGATTCGAGATCAGAGGACCCGAAGAGGTGTGCGCGCGCTATGGCATAGAACGCCCGTCGCAGGTCATCGATCTGCTTGCGCTCGAAGGAGATACATCCGACAACATCCCGGGATGCCCCGGCATAGGAGAAAAGACTGCCGCAAAGCTCATACAAGCCTATGGATCCGTGGAAAATCTGATAGCCAACAGCGGGCAACTGACCGGAGCCACCCGCAAGCGAGTGGAGGATAACAAGGAACAGATCGAATTCTCGAAGTTTCTCGCAACGATAAAGACCGACGTGCCACTGCCCGAGGATATCACCCCGCAGGCCATGACACGCTCCGAACCCGACTATCAGACTCTTGCCGAAATATACCGCAAGCTCGAATTCCGCACATTCATCAAACGCATGGAGAGCGCCGGACAACTCGCTGCCCCACACCCCGCCGAACCTGCTGCCGACGGTTTTGTAGGATCACTGTTCGACGAGCCCGCCGAGCAATCAGCCTCCAATCTCACCACCACACCCCACAACTACACCTGCATCACTGACAACAAGACATTGCAGACTGCCGTCGACGAAGCGCTGACAAACATTTCACCCATAGGGATCACAGTCTATGCACCGGGCGAAAGTGCCATGAGCGCCCCATGGCTCGGCATCGCAGTCTCTCCGGCGGAGGGCAAGGCCTTCTACGCTGTCGTGCCCGCCGAAAACACGGATAAAGCCACACGCAAAGAGTTTTTCGGGCTTATCAGCCGTCTGGCAGCCTCACCGGCCACCATAATCAGCCACGATGTGAAGCGGGCTATGATAGTGCTGCGCCGGCATGGCATACGCCTGACCGACAACTACTACGACACCTCGCTGGCACATTACCTGATAGATCCGGAAACAACCCACCGCATTGCCGGACTGGCATTCAGATACCTTAAGTACAACATGGCCGAGCAGCCCGACGACCGCACCGGGCTAAAACGCTTCCAGCCCATCGCGCCTCAGGAGGCCGCAACAGTGATGTGTGAGCACGCCGACATTACGCTGCGTCTGTACAGCCTGCTCAACGGCGAAGTCGAAAACCAGGGACTCATGCCGCTTCTAAACGACATTGAACTACCACTCGTCAAGGTGCTCGCCGAAATGGAATATACCGGCGTGAGAATCGACAGCGACGTACTCGACGATATGTCGGTAAGGTTCACCAAGCGCCTTGACGAAATGGAAACGGAGATATTCCGCCTGGCCGGCGAACGCTTCAATCTTGCTTCGCCGATGCAGGTAGGACGCATATTGTTTGAAAAACTACAGATCGACAGCAACGGCAAGCGCACTAAAAAAGGGGGCTACTCCACTACTGAAGAGATCCTGGAAAAACTCCGGCCCACCCATGCCATCGTGGATCTGATATTGCGCCACCGCGCACTGAAAAAACTGCTGACCACCTACGTCAACGCATTGCCCGGCATGGTCAACCGCCACACTGGCAAGATACACACATCCTACAACCAGACCGTCACTGCCACGGGCCGCATATCATCGGCCAACCCGAATCTGCAGAACATCCCCATAAGATCTGACGACGGCCGCGAGATCAGAAGCGCTTTCGTAGCTGATCCGGGCGACATCATCATGAGCGCCGACTACTCCCAGATAGAATTAAGACTCATAGCCGACCTTAGCGGCGATCCCGACATGATAGAGGCGTTCGGCTCGGGCGAGGATATACACCGGGCGACGGCCGCAAAAATATACCACGTGGCACCCTCCGATGTCAGCGACACACAGCGCCGCAACGCCAAAACAGCCAATTTCGGGATCATCTACGGCATATCGGCATTCGGCCTGTCGGAACGGCTCGGCATACCGCGATCCGAAGCACGCGATCTGATTGAAGGGTATTTTGCCACCTACCCGCGCATACGCGCATACATGGAAGAGAATGTTGACGGCGCACGCCGCAATGGATACGTGACTACCGTGATGGGACGCAAACGCTTCCTGCCCGAGATCAACAGCCGCAACGCTACCGTCAGAAACTACGCCGAACGCAATGCCGTCAATGCCCCGATACAAGGATCGGCCGCCGACATAATCAAACGCGCCATGGTCGACATTTACCACGCTATCGGAGAAGCCGGCCTGAAATCGAGAATGATCATGCAGGTGCATGACGAACTGGTGTTCAATGTAATCCCCGACGAACTGCCGCAGCTGCAGGAAATCGTATGCCGGCTTATGGAACAAGCCTACGTAGGCCGCGTGCGCCTGGAAGTGGCGGCAGGCAGCGGACGCACATGGCTCGAGGCTCACTGAAATACGCTTGCCTATGAAAAGCCCAGCCAGAATAGCGGTGACCGGAGCAGGCAACCGCGCCCGCAAATACACACAATACATACTCTCCCACCCGGGAGATGCCATACTCATAGCCGCCGCCGACCCTGACAGTCGGCGCCGCGAGCGGTTTGCCGCCGAAACATCGCTCGAAGCATCACGGCTCTACGCCACCGACGAAGAGATGCTGGCCGAACGAGCAGATGAAATCGACGCCGTCATCATCGCCTCGCCCGACCGGCATCACTACCGGCAGGCCATGCGTGCCCTCCGGCACGGATGCCACATACTTGTCGAGAAACCGGTGGCATGCAGCTCCTCTGAAGTTGCCGACATAGCCCGCGAAGCCACCGACCGCCGGCTGGTGGCCGGAGTGTGTCACGTACTCCGCTATCATCCCTACTTCCAGACTCTCCACAGCCTTATCGCAGAAGGATCACTGGGCACTCCCGTAGCCATCCACCACCGCATCAGCGTAGGGCTCGACCGCGCGCTGCATACCTTCATACGCGGTCCCTGGGCCGACAGCCGTATGACCAGTCCGCCGATACTTTCCAAATGCTGCCACGACGCCGATCTACTTCTATGGCTGACAGGCGCCACCGGCGCCACCGACATCAACACCATGGCATCACCGCTATTCATTTTAAGAAACGACCGTCCGGCCACCGCTTCCGACCGATGCATTGACTGCAACGCGGAATCCGACTGCCCGTTCTCGGCTGTCGATCTATACTCGCGACGCGGACTGTGGACCGACAACTTCGATCCACAGCCCGACGAAACACACAGACAGACCATCGACCGGTATCTGCGACACAGCCGGTTTGGCCGATGCGCATACATCTGCGATACCGATGCCCCGCTGTCGCAGAGCATCAATCTCACCACCGACACAGGATGCCTTGCCACACTGACGCTGGACATGATCGGCGACAGCGGCCGACGCACCACCCACATAGTATTAACCCGCGGAGAAATCCACGGCGACGAACTCACATTGACACATCAGCGGTTTGGCAACCGACAGCCCGTCACAACGCAATTCACCCCCGGACCATACCATTCGGGAGCCGATCACGCACTCGTGTCCGACTTCATTACCGCCATACGCAATCCGACCCACCGCATGAAAGCCACCATCGCCGAAGCCCAGGCATCAACCGAGATATGCCTTCAGGCCTATGAAGCCATTTCATGCACCATAAAATCATAATCTGTCAAGTGCATAACCCGCCCAGTGGAATCCACCTACGCTGAAAAAAGCAAGAAAACGAGCAAAACATTTTGTCGATTACGTACAAATCACTACCTTTGCATCGCAAATAAGCTTTGGGCGAATACCAGAGTGGCCAAATGGGGCAGACTGTAAATCTGCTGGTTTTTACCTTCGGTGGTTCGAATCCATCTTCGCCCACAAAAAAAATCTTCAAAAATTTTGGAGATATAAAAAAAAGAGCTAACTTTGCATCGCAATTCCGAAAGGGATAGCAAAAACAATGACTCCGTAGCTCAGTTGGTAGAGCAAATGACTCTTAATCATTGGGTCGAGAGTTCGAGCCTCTCCGGGGTCACCAATTTTAAACTCAACTACTTGGTTTATAAGTAGTTGAGTTTT
>Ga0073906_1004749_pt1 | contig 13222 bp, 10 predicted proteins | sample Inofromicrocosms_FD_65485 | JGI IMG/M metagenome (GOLD analysis project Ga0073906, IMG submission 65485) | Mouse cecum microbial communities from Vienna, Austria - Inoculum for glucosamine and mucus D2O microcosms | ecosystem: Host-associated > Mammals > Digestive system > Large intestine >... | reverse complement strand
CGCCAACGACGCGGCCATGCGTGCCACCTTTACCGAGGACAATGGCTACGACGCTACCTTCTATAATAACAACGACGCCTCCCAGCAGATTGCCACGGCCCAGCAGATGATTCAGGATGAGGTGGACTTCCTCCTCCTCTCCCCCGCTTCCACCACCGGCTGGGACACTGTGCTGAAGGATGCCAAGGACGCCGGCACCCAGGTCATCCTCTTCGACCGCATGCTGGAGGCGGATGAGAGCATGTATGTGGCCGCCGTCGTCTCCGACATGCCCGCCGAGGGCAAGACGGCCGTGGATTGGCTGGCTGACCAGGGCCTGAGCGAGTACAACATCATCCACATCCAGGGCCACATGGGCTCCGACGCCCAGCTGGGCCGCACCGGCGCTCTGGACGAGAAGGTCAGCGCCGAGGCCAGCTGGAACTACGTGGCCCAGCAGACCGCCGACTGGGACGAGGCCACCGCCCGCACCATCACCCAGTCCGTTATCGATTCCGGCAAGCCCTTCAACGTCATTTATGCGGAGAACAACGGCATGGCCAGGGGCGCTGTTGCCGCGCTGGATGCCAACGGCATCACCCACGGCAAGGACGGCGATGTGATCGTCATGGGCTTTGACAGCGACAAGTGGGCCTTTGAGGCCGTGCTGGAGGGCAGCTGGAACTACATGGGCCTGTGCAACCCCCTGCAGGCCGAAACCGTTGACAGCATCATCAAGGACCTCCAGGCCGGCAGCGCCCCCGCGCAGAAGATCATCTACACCCCTGAGCAGGGCTTTGACTGCGACACCCTCACCCAGGCCGACGTGGATACATACGGCACCTGATCCCCCGGTTGTCCACTGGATCCACCCTGTCGTAATAAGGAATAGAACCCTTGCGGCACGCGGCGCGGCATGTCAGCCGCGCCGCGTGTTCAAATGAAACAGAATGGAGGCGTATCCCTATGCAGGAAGGCGCGGTATTGGAAATGCGCGGCATCTGCAAATACTTTCCGGGTGTGCGCGCTCTTCAGGATGTGGATTTCACCCTCCGGGAGGGGGAGATCCACGCCCTGATGGGAGAAAACGGCGCGGGCAAGTCCACACTCATCAAGGTGCTCACCGGCGTGTACCCCAAGGACGGCGGTCAGGTCCACATCAAGGGCACGGAGGGCGCGGCGGTGATCCGCTCCCCCCAGGACGCCCAGAACGCGGGCATCAGCACCGTCTATCAGGAGATCACCCTCTGCCCCAACCTGACCGTGGCGGAGAACATGTACATCGGCCGCACCAGGGGGGCCGGCGCCAACTGGAAGGCCATGAACAGCGGCGCGGGGAAAATTCTGGCGTCCCTGGGCATCCCCGCCAGCCCCAGGCAGCAGCTGGGCAGCTGCTCCATCGCCGTACAGCAGATGGTGGCCATTGCCCGGGCGGTGGACATGGAGTGCAAGGTGCTCATCCTGGATGAGCCCACCTCCTCCCTGGACGAGCAGGAGGTCCTCAAGCTCTTCGGCCTCATGCGGGACCTGCGGGCCAAGGGCGTGGGCATCATCTTTGTCACCCACTTTCTGGAGCAGGTCTATGAGGTCTGCGACCGGATCACCGTCCTCCGGGACGGCCAGCTGGTGGGCGAGTATGTCATTGAGGACCTGCCCAGGGTCCAGCTGGTCAGCAAGATGCTGGGCAAGGAGCTGGATGACATGGCCGACATCAAGAGCGAGGTGGGCGGCGCATCCGTCAGCCTGGAGGGCGCCCCTGTGCTGGAGGCCCGCGGGCTGTGCAGCAACGCGGGCATCAAGCCCTTCGACTTCTCCATCCACAAGGGCGAGGTCAACGGGTTCACGGGCCTGCTGGGCTCCGGGCGCAGCGAGTGCGTCCGGGCCATCTTCGGCGCGGACCGGGTCACCGGCGGCAGCGTGAAGATGGACGGCAGGGACGTGAAGATCCATAAGCCCCTGGACGCCATGAAGCAGGGGATCGGCTATCTGCCGGAGGACCGGAAGGGGGATGGCATTGTGGGCGACCTGTCCGTCCGGGAGAACATTATCCTGGCCCTCCAGGTGATGAAGGGCTTCTTCCGGCCCTTCTCCAGGGCGCAGGCGGAGGCCTTCGCCGACGAGTACATCAAGCTGCTGGAGATCAAGACCGCCTCGGCGGACACCCCCATCAAGTCCCTGTCCGGCGGCAACCAGCAGAAGTGCATCCTGGCCCGGTGGCTGCTCACCGACCCCAAGTACCTCATCCTGGATGAGCCCACCAGGGGCATCGATATCGGCACCAAGATCGAGATACAGAAGCTGGTCCTCAAGCTGGCCGCCCAGGGCAAGAGCGTCACCTTCATCTCCTCGGAGATCGACGAGATGCTGCGCACATGCTCCCGGCTGATCGTCATGCGGGACCGCAAGGCGGTGGGAGAGCTGAAGGACGAAGATTTGACCCAGGCCAGGATCATGGCTACCATTGCAGGAGGTGACGAAGCATGACAACTCCCGTGAAAGAACCGAAAAACACCGCAAAGCGGCCCCATGAGAGCCGCCTCAAACAGCTTACCCGCCATCAGCTGTTCATCCCCCTGGCGGCGCTGGCGCTGCTGGTGCTCTTTAATCTGGTTGCCGACCCCTCCTTTTTCCTGGTCACAGTCAAGGAGAACAGCCTGGGCAACCCGGTGCTCAGCGGCAACATCATCTCTGTCCTGGACAACGCCTCCGAGCTGGTCATTCTGGCCATTGGCATGACCCTGGTCACCGCCTCCTCCGGCGGGCAGGACATCTCCGTGGGCGCGGCCATGGCCATCGCCGGCAGCGTCATCCTCCGGATGGTCTGCGGCGGGCAGGTCACGGCGGACACCATGCAGATGTCTCTGCTCCTGGCGGTCCTCATCGGCATCCTGGTGAGCATGGTCTTCGGCGCGTTCAACGGCGTGCTGGTGGCCTATTTCAAAATTCAGCCCATGGTGGCTACGCTGATCCTCTACACCGCGGGCCGCTCCATCGCCGCCTGGATCAACAACAACCAACTGCCCATCATCAACGACCTGGGCTTTAAGTACGCGGGGACCTTTCTCCCCGGCGTCCCCATCCCCACCCCCATTTTTATCACCGCTCTGATCATTGTGCTGTTCTGGCTGGCGCTCAAACGCACCAATCTGGGCCTCTACACCCAGTCGGTGGGGATCAACGCCAACTCCTCCCGGCTCAACGGCCTGGACCCCAAGCTCATCAAGCTCATGACCTACGTGATTCTGGGCGTATGCGTGGCGATTGCCGGGTTCATCCGGGTCAGCCGCAGCGGCTCCATCAACTACTCCCGCATGGCGGAGAACATTGAGATGGACGCCATTCTGGCGGTGGCGCTGGGGGGCAACGCCCTCAGCGGCGGAAGGTTCAATATCTACGGCTCCATTCTGGGGGCCTATGTCATCCAGTTCCTCACCACCACGCTCTACAAATATGAGGTGCCTTCCACAGCGCTGCCCGCTTACAAGGCGGTCGTGGTGATATTGCTGGTGGTGCTCAGCGCCCCGGTGGTGCAGGAGAAGCTGGCCGGCATTCGAAAAGCGCCGGCCAAGACCGCGAAGGGGGTGTCCTGACATGCCGAAAGGAATTGCAGTTGATAAGCAGGGCCGGATGAAGGAGCGGGCCGCTATGAGCGACACAAATCTGCTGCTGGCCATCACGGTTGTGGTCTTTTTCCTTCTGTACCTGTCCGCCATCCTGTTTCTGGGCGGCGGGTTTGCCAAGCCCCAGAATTTCCTGAATATTTTGAACAACAACGCCTCCTTGATCGTCCTGTCCTGCGGTATGAGTTTAGTGATGATTACCGGCGGCATTGATATCAGCGTGGGCGCCGTTACCTGCCTGGTCTGCATGGTCAGCGCGGTAAACCTGGAGCAGCAGGGCGGGAATCTGCTGACGGTGGTCCTCATTGGACTGGGCATCGGGCTGGCCTTTGGCGTGGTCCAGGGCTTTTTGGTGGCCCATTTGGGCATCCAGCCCTTCATTATCTCCCTGGCGGGCATGTTTTTCGCCAAGGGCATGACCACGATTGTCAGCAAGGAGCCTGTGCGGGTGACCAACGAGGGCTTCCTGGCGGTAAAGGATACCCGCATTACCGTTCCCGGTCTGGGCTCTGTGAACAAGCTGGGAGAGTATATCCCCGCCTATGTAGAGGTAGGGGTGGTTATTGCCCTGCTGACGGTGCTGCTCCTCTTCTGTCTGCTGCGCTGGACCAAGCTGGGGCGCAGCTTCTACGCCGTAGGCGGCAGCAGCCAGAGCGCCAACATGCTGGGCATCAATGTGCGGCGCACCAGGTTTCTGGCCCATGTGCTGTGCGGAGTGCTGGCGGGGCTGGGCGGCATTCTCTACTTCCTCCATGTGGGCAGCGGCGACGTGGCCAACGGCGCGGGGGATGAGATGAACGCCATTGCCTCCTCCATCATCGGCGGCACCCTGCTCACCGGAGGCGTAGGCAACGTGGCCGGCACCTTTTTCGGTGTGCTGAGCCTGAATACCATCAAGCGCATTGTCTCCTCCCTGGGCTTTGATGAGGCGTGGTGGTCCAACATCACTGTGGCCGCTATGCTCTGTCTGTTCCTGGTGGTTCAGAGCGTGGTTCTGCTCCGCCGGAACAAGAAGTAACAGCCGCCGTTGTCCCGGAGCTCCTGCCGGCAGGTGACGATTATAGGATAAAGACCGGGCGCTGCCTTTTGACAGCGCCCGGTCTGCTGATTTGCTTACATCCTGGAGCTTTTCAGCATATCCCCATATTCAACCAGCGTCACATTGCCCAGCTCATTTGCTTTTTCCGTGCAGCCCTTCGTAAAGCCGGACTTGGAAAACAGAAAATAGTATGCCTTGCTGTACGAAAATAACCGGCTGCGGTGGAGCAGCGTCTCTAACACGCCCAAGTCAACCTTTTCGTTTGTCCACTTGCACTCGCCAAAGAGGGCGGCAGTCTTGTCCTGCTCGGCCAGGATGTCGATTTCCGCCTGTGTTTTTTCGATGGGGTCATTGCCCCACCAGCGGCCCAGGGACGCAAACTCCACAGGGGATTTGCCCTCCAACAGCAGCTTCCAGAGGTACTGCCTGCATATCTCCTCAAACACTTTCCCCATGTAGTGGTCGAGCTGCGGCGCAATGCGCCGGTACACCAGATCAGCGGCCCCACGGGCAATCAGCGAATTATTTTCCAGCACAAAACGGTGCCAGAAGCGGAACATATTATCCGCAATGGAGTACAGGGACTTGCGGGAAGCCTTCTCCCCATAGGGCGTCTCCTTCTGCACGATTCCCAGGCTGATGAGATTCTTGATGTAGCTGGCGCAGACGTTGGTATCCTCCCCCACCTTGCTTGAAATCTCCGACATCCGGGAGGCCCCCGCTGCAATGGCGGTAATAATCGCCGTGTAGATGGCCGGTTCCCGCACCTCCTGCTTCAAAAGGTTCACCGGCTCCTCATAGAGAAAGGAAATGGGATTGAGAAAGGTATTTTTGATGTTTTCCTCAATGCTCAGACGGTCGTTGATTTGCAGCAGATACTGCGGCGTTCCGCCTACGATCCCATAGGCCAGCGCCTTGTCCTCGTCCTTGAAGCGCTCAAAATAGCGGCAGGTTTCCTCGAAGTCGAAGGGAAGCAGTTTCATCTGCGCTGTGCGCCGGCCATAGAGCGGGGCCTTGTACGCCAACACCTGATCCTCCATGTAGGACATGGACGAACCGCAGAGGATCAGCATCAGCTTGGAGGTATCCTGATTTTTGTCGATCAAAAGCTGCAGGGTGGAGGCAAGGCTTTTGGAGGACCGCGCCACATAGGGGTACTCGTCCAGCACAAGAACCACCCGCTCCTTTTCCGCCAGCTTGAACACATATTCCAGCGCCGCCTGGAAGGACAGAAAGGCGCTTTCCGCCGCAATGCCGCTGGCGTATTCCAGGATGCTCCTGCTCAGGTTTTCCAGATTCTGCCTGGCGCTGCTCTCCACGCCCATGAAGTAGATGGCGTTTTTGCCCTGGATAAACCGGGTCAGAAGTGCCGTCTTTCCCACCCGGCGGCGGCCATACACAACGGCGAATTCAAACTTGTCCGACGTATATAACCGCTCCAATGATTTCAGCTCCCGCTCTCTTCCGATAAACACAGGCGCACCTCCATTCCCACACATACAGTATACCACACAGGCCGCAACTCAGTCAAACACGATTTACGAAAGTTCATTCCACTGGTTGGCATCCGCCGCTGCGGCGCCCCGCGATTTTCCACAGATTCCCGCATGCTCCATCATTCTTTCACATATACATGGAGCATAACGGGATAGGGAGCGTGTTTGAGCTTGAAGGGAAATATTGAGGAGCGGGCCTGCGAGCTGGCTGTTTTTATCATCGAAAACCGCACCACTGTGCGGGAGGCCGCCAAACGGTTCGGGATCAGCAAAAGCACCGTACATAAGGATATACAGGAGCGTTTGCCCCTTTACAACCGGAGCCTCTACCTTCAGGTCAAGGAGGTGTTGGAGGAGAATAAAGCGGAGCGGCACATCCGCGGCGGGATTGCCACCCGTCAGAAATATCTGGGGCAGAAGCACTGAGCGCCGCCAAATCCATCATCTGGGAGGAATGCAGACCATGAAACCTTGCCGCAATTCGCCCCCGCCCCGCCGCGCCGCCGGGAACGGCGGGGCCCATACCGAGGCTCCGCCGGAATCCACCGGCGCGGCGGTCCATGTCAACCGCTACTGCCACCCCATCCGCGTCAAGGGCGCAGTCCGCTCCGGCGGCACGGAAGAGCTGCTCAGCTATGTGCTGGAGGCGCTGTCCCACCAGGCGGACCTGCTGGAGGAGCTGCTGCGCCGCACGGAGGGACAGCAGGAACAGGCAGGATACAAGGCAGATACAACATAAACAAATGATGACAAATTTTCTTTAGGCCTTGTGTTATAGTGTATTCTCAGTTATAATAAAACGGCTGCCGCCGTTGGGCGGCGGCGATTACCTGCGGGCATGGCCCGCCGCCAAGGAGCGAAAACCCCATGAACCGTCACAAAAGACATACGTCGCCGCTGCAGGCTATAGCCGTGGTGGCGCTCAGCACACTGTTTGTTCTCACCGCCCTGGTGGGGCTCTATAAATGCTTTTCCGAGGAACCCACTGTCCCCGCAGGCGCGGATTTGCAGGAGGAAACGCCCGGCGCGCCCCAGGAGCCCGGCGGCGACGCCCGGGCCGCCTCCACCCTCACCGCCAGAAAGGAGCACTTCCACACCATCCTTCTGGGCGGTCTGGACGACGAGAACGGCGGTAGCGACACCAATCTGCTGCTGGCCCTGGACAGCGATGGCGGGGCGATGAACATCGTCAGCCTTCCACGGGACACCCTGCTCAATGTGTCCTGGTCGGTGAAAAAGCTGAACAACGCCTACCACCACGGCGGCTTTACGCAGACCATGGAGGAGGTCTCCAAGCTGCTGGGCATCCCCATTGACCACTATGTCACCGTGGACCTGCGGGCCTTTGTGGAGCTGGTGAACGCCATTGACGGCGTGGACTTCGATATCCCGGTGAATATGGATTACGACGACGACTACCAGGACCTGCACATCCATTTTGACGCCGGGCCCCGCCATTTGAACGGCCAGGAGGCCCTGGAGGTGGTCCGCTGGCGGCAGAACAACGACGGCACCGGCTATGCTACCGCCGATATCGGCCGCATTGACACCCAGCAGGCCTTTCTGAAGGCCGTCGCCAAGCAGACCCTTCAGCTGTCCAATATGGACAAGGTGGGGGATATGGCGGCCATTTTTGAGAAGTGGGTGGAAACGGACCTGAAGCTCTCCAATCTGATCTGGATTGGGGAGCAGGCGCTGAAAATCGGCCCGGACAACATCTCTTTCCACACCCTGCCCGGCGACGGCGCGGGTTATTACAAGGGCGGCTCCTACTACATCCTGGACCCGGAGGGGACGCTGGAGCTGGTCAACACATACTTTAACCCCTATCGGGAGGACCTGACGCTGGAGGATATGTACATCCTGACGCCGTGACAGGGAAAGGAGCACACCAATGAAACGCCGTATTGTAACATTTGCCCTGGCGGCCATTCTGCTGGCAGTCTCTCTGCCCCATGCGTCCGCGGCGGACACCCGCTTTCCGGCGGTCCGCACCTACGCCGGGCAGTTTGCGGATTTGGACGCCGGGGCCTGGTACTATGAAAGCGCCGCGGCGCTGTATGAGCTGGGGCTGATCAATGGGCAGGACGGCCGCTTCGCCCCTGACAGTGAGATGACCATAGCGGAGGCGGTGACCATGGCCGCCCGCCTGCGCAGCCTCTATGAGCACGGCGACAGCGAGGCCGGCCCCAGCCGGCACAGCGGCGGGGAGTGGTACAAGCCCTATGCGGCTTATCTGCAGGAGCTGCAGGTGATCGACCGGGAGTTTGACGGTCTGTACCAGCAGGCGGCCACGCGGGCGCAGATGGCCCATATCCTGGCCAACACCCTGCCCCAGGACCTGTTCGAGCCCATCAACGGGGACGTGGTGGCGGCGGGCTACGCCAACCGGAATTATATCCGGGACGTCCGGGACGATACGCCCTACCGCCAGGATATTCTCGCCCTGTACACGTGGGGCATCTCCGGCGGCGTGGACAAGACGGGGGCCTTCCTGCCGGAAGCCCATATTCAGCGCTGCCAGGTGGCGGCTATGGCCGCGCGGCTGGCGGACAGCTCCCTGCGGGTCCGGCTGGACTGGGCGCAGGCCTACAGCCGGGCCGGGACCACCATGATGGACCTGGTGGAGAGCGACGGCGGCTTTTATCCGGCCCCCGCGCCGGACAGCTCCGCGGAGATCGACGCGGACGTGCGGTATATGCTCTCGCGGGGCGAGCGGGCCATTACCCTCAAATACCCGGCGGATACACTGACCAGCGCGGCGGTGAACAAGCTGCTGCAGGCGTTTTTGGACACGGTGCGGGGCTATGTGGAGCAGACCTATAACGCCATCAAGTGCGTGTATTCCATCAAATCCGGCGCCGTCACCTTCACCTTTTCCAGCAGTCTCTATGGAGACGGGGAGCTGGAGCGGTACCGGGAGGAGACCATGGCCTATGCCATTGCGATCCACGACCAGATGTGGGCGGAGGGGAAAATTACCGCGGACATGAGCCAGCGCGACAAGGCCCGCGTCTATTTCACCTGGGTCTGCGACAACTGCGAGTATGATTTTTCCAGCACGGACACCTCCATAAGCCACACCGGTTACAGCGTCTTCGCCAACGGCAAGGCGGTCTGCGACGGCTATACGGCGGCCTACAATCTGCTGCTGAAGCTGGAGGGGATCGACTGCGCTACAGTTTCCCGGGGGGACCACATTTGGAGCGCCGCCCAGCTGGATGGGACCACCGCCCATATCGACACCACCTGGGGCGACCAGTCCGGCGCCATTGCCTACCAGTTTTTCGCCATGACGGAGGCGGAGGCTGTCGCCAGATTTTCCTGACGCGAAAAATCTGCTGTCCGAGAGGGCTTCCCGCAGGGCTGCTGCACGCCGTCCGCTCAGACAGAAAAATTGCCGCCGGCAAATTTTGCCGGCGGCATGCGTCATGAGGAAGGAGAGCGGCGTTTCTGGTTATACTACGCCTATCCCAATATGGAAAGGAAGAAAAACCATGGACGAACAAGCTCTGATGAACATCAGCTACGGTCTGTTTCTGCTGTCGGCGCGGGAGGACGGCAGAGACAACGCCTGCATCATCAATACGCTCTCCCAAATCTCCAACAAGCCCAACTGCATCTCCGTGGCGGTCAGCAAAAAGACACTGACCCATGAGATGATCCGGCGCACCGGCCTTTTTTCCGCGTCGATTCTCACAAACGACGCGCCCTTTTCCCTTTTCCAGCATTTCGGCATGCGCAGCGGGCGGGAATCGGACAAGCTCAGCGCCTATCTCCACCAGACCGAACGGGACCCCTCCGGCCTGCTGCATCTGACCGCCTATGCCAACGCCTTTGTCACCGGGCAGGTCCTGCACACCCTGGATTTCCAGTCCCACACGCTGTTTATCGCGGACCCCATCCACGCGGAGGTCCTCTCCCAGCAGCGGCCCCTGACCTACGACGACTACTACCGCCACGTCAAGCCCAAGCCGGGTCCCAGCAAAAAAACCGGCTGGCGCTGCCGGGTCTGCGGGTATGTCTACGAGGGGGAGGAGCTGCCGGAGGACTTCACCTGCCCCTGGTGCAAGCACGGGCCGGCGGATTTTGAGCGGGTTTAGCCGGTGACAAGCGCGCACAAAAAAATCGGACCCAGGCTCCGGTTTTTTTGTGCGCTGGTTTTTGCTCGCTGCCGATTGCACACACTTTTGTTTTTCAGTTGAATACAGCCCTGTAAAAATCGCATTTCCGCCCCTTTATCGGGCGGAAAGCAAACAAATTTTCAGCCGCCTGACAAAAATTTATTCTTGACAAATGGGGCCGGCGGGGGTAAGATACGCCCATATTTCCAATATGCCAGCGGCGATGATGGAGAGAAGTAGTCAGGAAAAACACCTTCAGTGAGCGGGAGACAGTGGGAACCCCGCGGCGGAATCCTGGTGAATAACACCCCGGAGCCTTGACCCCAAAAGCGCAATCGCTCAGTAGGGGAGACGGGAACGGCCCGTTACAGCCGCCAGGCTTGTTAGAGCTGAAGTGACCGCGACAGCGGTAAATTAGGTGGCACCACGGATTCCGGCGATTCGTCCTAAAATCTTTATTTTAGTGACGCCGGATATGACGGAGGTGCTTTTTATGTGCGCAATTATGGGTTATACAGGGAAGGACATTCCCCTTTCCGATTTGCAGAGGGGCTTTGCGGCCACCAAGAGCAGAGGTCCCGACGACAGCCGGGTCCTGGAGACGAAGTCCGGGACGCTGCTGTTTCACCGGCTGGCCATCATGGGGCCGGAACCGGCGGGGATGCAGCCCTTTTCTACAGGGGACGGCAGCGCGGTGGTGTGCAACGGCGAGCTGTACGGATTCCGGAAGCTGAAAAAGGCCCTGGAGGCAAAGGGGTACACGTTCCGCAGCGGCTCTGACTGCGAGCTGATCCTCCCCCTGTGGCGGGAGTACGGCGTGGAGCTGTTCGGCATGCTGGACGCGGAATACGCGACGGTGATCTATGACGCGCCCAGCGGCAGCTTTGTGGCGGCGCGGGACCCCATCGGCATCCGCCCGCTGTACTACGGCTACAGCAGGTCGGGGCATATCCTGTTTGCCAGCGAGCCGAAGAACCTGGCGGCGCTGACGGACCGGGTGATGCCGTTTCCGCCGGGACACTACTATAAGGACGGCAAATTTGTCTGCTATCGGGACATGTCGAAGGTGGAAGCGGTGTGTGACGATGATTTAGAGACGGTGTGCGCCAACATCCACGAGAAGCTGATATTGGGGGTGGAGAAGCGGCTGGACGCAGACGTGCCGGTGGGATTCCTGCTCTCCGGCGGGCTGGACAGCTCCCTGGTGTGCGCCATTGCCGCCAAGCTGCTGAACAGACCCATCGAGACCTACGCCGTGGGCATGTCCAAGGACGCCATTGATCTGAAGTATGCCAGGCAGGTGGCGGACTACATCGGCAGCAACCACCATGAAATTTATATGACAGACAAAGATGTACTGGACACGCTGGACGAATTAATATATACTCTCGGTACGTACGACATCACCACCATCCGGGCCAGCATGGGCATGTATCTCCTCTGCCGGGCCATCCATGAGCAGAGCGACATCCGGGTGCTGCTGACGGGCGAGATCAGCGACGAGCTGTTTGGGTATAAGTACACGGATTTCGCCCCCTCGCCGGCGGCGTTCCAGGCGGAGAGTGAGAAGCGGATTCGGGAGCTGCATATGTACGATGTGCTCCGGGCGGACCGGTGCATCTCCGCCAACAGCCTGGAGGCCCGGGTCCCCTTCGGCGATCTGGACTTTGTGCAGTATGTGATGAGCATTGACCCGGCGAAGAAGGTCAATGTGTACAACAAGGGCAAATACCTGCTGCGGCGGGCCTTTGCGGGGGATTACCTGCCGGAGTCCATCTTACAGCGGGAGAAGGCGGCGTTTTCGGACGCGGTGGGCCACAGCCTGGCGGACGGGCTGCGCGCCTACGCGGAGGAGCGGTACGGCGATGACTGGGAGGCGGCTGCGGAGAAGTACGCCTATCACGCCAAGCCGTTTACAAAGGAGTCCCTGCTCTACCGGGAGATCTTCGAGAAATACTATCCCGGTCAGGCGGAGATGGTGATAGACTTCTGGATGCCCAACCGGGAGTGGGAGGGCTGCGACGTCAACGACCCCAGCGCCCGCGTCCTGAGCAACTACGGCGCGTCAGGGTCCTAGTCGGACGGCCAATGCGCTGCGCGGTGTATCCCGCAAGACAAATCAAAATACCACCTGCGAAAGCAGAGAAGGAGAATACCTATGAGTGACAAGAAAGTAACGGAACTGTTCGGCAGCATGGTCTTCAACGAGGAGGTCATGAAGCAGCGCCTGTCCACCACCTGCTACCGGGCGTGGAAGAAATGCGTAAAAGAGGGCACGCCTCTCAGTCTGGAGACAGCCCACGAGATGGCGGCGGAAATGAAGAACTGGGCCATGGACCGCGGGGCCACCCACTTCACCCACTGGTTCCAGCCCATGACCGGCGTGACGGCGGAGAAGCACGACAGCTTCATCACGCCGGAGGGGACCAGCCAGGTGCTCATGAGCTTCAGCGGCAAGGAGCTGGTCCGGGGGGAGCCGGACGCCTCCTCCTTCCCCTCCGGCGGCCTGCGGGCCACCTTTGAGGCCCGTGGCTACACGGCCTGGGACCCCACGGCCTTTGCCTTTATCAAGGACGGCAGCCTCTGCATCCCCACCATTTTCTGCTCCTACAGCGGCCAGGCCCTGGATAAAAAGACTCCCCTGCTCCGCTCCATGGACGAGCTCAGCCGCCAGGCGGTGCGGGTGCTGAAGCTCTTTGGGGACACGGACGTGAAGAAGGTCATCAGCCAGGTGGGCCCCGAGCAGGAGTACTTCCTCATCGACAAGGACGTGTTCAACCAGCGGGAGGACCTGGTCCTCACCGGCCGGACCCTCTTCGGGGCCAAGCCCCCCAAGGGCCAGGAGCTGGAGGACCACTACTTCGGCACCATCAAGCCCCGGGTGGCCGCCTTTATGCAGGAGCTGGACGAGGAGCTGTGGAAGCTGGGCATCCTGGCCAAGACCAAGCACAACGAGGTGGCCCC
>Ga0073906_1004746_pt1 | contig 13236 bp, 12 predicted proteins | sample Inofromicrocosms_FD_65485 | JGI IMG/M metagenome (GOLD analysis project Ga0073906, IMG submission 65485) | Mouse cecum microbial communities from Vienna, Austria - Inoculum for glucosamine and mucus D2O microcosms | ecosystem: Host-associated > Mammals > Digestive system > Large intestine >... | reverse complement strand
CGGTAGAATATATCAACAAGACGGTAGTCACATCCGACGAACATAAAGGGTCGGCGGATATTATGCTCATACCTGTCGATATGATAGAGCCGAACCCGTTCCAGCCAAGGACAACGTTTGACACGGCTGCACTTGAGGAACTTTCGGAATCGATCAGGACTCTCGGGCTAATCCAGCCTATCACGGTCAGGAAGAAAGCTTCCGACAGATATCAGATAATAAGCGGAGAACGCAGGTTCAGGGCAAGCAGGCTTGCCGGCCTGACTGAAATTCCCGCATATATCAGGGACACCAATGACCAGGGTATGCTCGAGATGGCGATCGTGGAAAATATACAGCGCGAGAACCTTGATCCGATTGAGGTGGCACTCAGCTACCAGAGGCTTATTGAAGAATGCAGCCTGACACAGGAGCAGATGGCTTCAAGAGTCGGCAAGAAACGCGCTTCTGTGACAAATTTCCTCAGACTGCTGAAGCTTCCTGCAAAAGTGCAGCACGACCTCAAGGTGGGACTGCTGAGCGTAGGACATGCAAAAGTCCTTCTCGGGATAGAGGATCCCGAAATACAGGAAAAGCTGTGCGACCTGACAATCAAGGAAGAACTGTCCGTCAGACAGCTGGAGGACAAAATACGCAAAGCGTCAAAGCCGGAAACATCCGGACACGAAGAGCAGGAACTGCCGGATGAGTATTTCCAGGTTCTTGAACTTGTAGGAAAATATTTTTCCAAGGATATAAGCCTCAAAAGAAGTCCAGCCGGCAAAGGGACGATGACCATACGCTTTGATTCTGACCAGGAAATACAAAAGTTCCTGAAAGCATTGAACAGCTCAAACATCTGACAGGACGATCGTGAGGAACATTCTGAGACATATTTTCATTATAACCGTCTTTATGGCCGGTTTTTCATTGTGTGCAGAGGCCCAGTTCAAAGACGAGGCCTTTACCCAAACATACAATGAAAAAGGAGATACCACATCCGTAAGGGACACATCTGACAAAATGTTCTCTTTTGCGGAGCTGTTCGGAGGTGTCGCACACAAACGTGACCTAAGGATAGGAACAATGTTCACCGGATCGGTTTTCCTTCCGGGAATCTCTCAGGTGTACAACAGGGATTATTGGAAACTGCCTGTCATATATGGAGGAATAGGCGCATGCGCCGGACTTGGAGGCTATTATCTCCACGAATACAGCGTTTCCAAAAAGAGATACCAGGAAGCATTTGCCCAGGATCCGCTTACGGATCTGAGCATCAACTATAAAGCTAAGCAGACCGGAACCTGGCTGATGGTCGGGGCCGGACTGATATACTGGGGTTCTATGCTCGACGGAGTGATATGCTACAAGAAGGATGTGCATCCGCATCCAGGAAGGGCTACCGTATATTCCATACTGCTCCCGGGACTCGGACAGGCCTACAACGGTGAATACTGGAAAATACCGATCTATTACGGATGTCTTATAGGTTCTGCACATTTCCTTTACACCAACCACACCAACTACCAGAGGTTCAAGAGGATACACAACGAAGCCACAACTTCGCCATCATACGACGGACCGATACAGGCAGAGACTGCCAAATACTACAGGGACGTCTACAGAAGATACAGAGACTATTCAATAGTGGCCATTGCGGCTTTCTATCTTCTGCAGGTAATTGATGCAAATGTCTTTGCATATATGCACGATTTTGAAGTGAGTGACGACATCTCTATGGAGATCGCTCCAGCTGTCATCGCTCCGGACAACACGTATGCAATGAATTCCACAATGGTACGTAACAACATTACGGACAATGCCATAGGCCTAAGGATCGGATTGAGATTCTGATATACAAAAGAGAGAGAAAGATGATTAACAGGAGATTTTTTGCAGCCGCGGCAGCGGTTATTCTTATCGGTTCAACACCGGCATTTTCACAGACAAAAAAAGACAGGACACCAAAAAGGACAAAGCCTCAGCTTATAGAGGAGAACTCCAGATACATAGCTGTAATAGATTCATTGAAAGCAGAAATAGAAAGGCTTTCAATGCCTGCCGACACGATCGTGGCAGAAGCTGCACCCCTATGTGAACTGGAACGCCAGATGGAATATACTCCGGAAACGACAGACAGCCTTCTCAATCTGTGGTATGTCCAGCAGAGCATCAACCGCGACTCGGTATACACCTGCTACAATATGGACAGTGTACGTTTCAAGTCCAACGTTCCGGATTCCGTATACCTCAGGCGCATAAAGGATATGAATTCATTCATAACCCTGCCATACAACGACATCGTACGCAACTACATAATACTGTATTCGGACAAGATGTCAACACAGATGGGCAAGGTACTCGGACTGTCAAGGTATTATATGCCGATATTCGAGGAGATTTTCAATGAATACGACATTCCGGAGGAGCTGAAGGCTGTCGCCATAATCGAATCACTCCTGAATCCGACAGCGGTTTCACGGGCCGGAGCAAAGGGTATGTGGCAGTTTATGTACGGTACAGCCAAACATTATGGGCTGACCATCAACTCATTCGTTGATGAAAGAATGGATCCCGTACAGGCCGCAAGGGCAGCTGCAAGATATTTCAAGGACTCATACGAAATCTTCGGAGACTGGAATCTTGCAATCGCTTCCTACAACTGCGGAGCAGGCAATGTCAACAAGGCAATCCGCAGAAGCGGAGGTAAAAGGGCTTTCTGGGACATATATCCATACCTTCCGCGCGAGACAAGAGGATACGGCCCGGCATTTGTCGGAGCTCTCTATACTCTTAACTATTACAAAGAACACGGCATTGTGCCGGAAATGGTCGCCCTCCCGTTCGCAGTGGATACGGTTAAAGTCAACAGGATGCTGCATTTCAAACAGGTAAATGAACTTGTAGGAATCCCTGTGGAAGATCTGCGCAACCTGAACCCACAATACCGCCACGACATTGTGCCTGGCAACGAAAAGGAATATATCCTGAAAATTCCTTTCAATTACTCAAATGCGTTCATAGATGCGGAAGACTCACTGTATACATACAAGGCGGAGGAATACTTCAACCCTGTGACAATCAAAAAAATCAAGGACGGAGGAGACGGACAGCGCATTGTCTACAAGGTAAGAAACGGTGATGTCCTCGGAAAGATCGCCTCCAGGCACAGAGTGAGCGTCAACCAGATCAAGAGATGGAACAACCTGAAAAGCAACACCATCCGCGTAGGACAGAGACTGGTAATATACACAGGAAATTCAGCTGCGGCCGCCGCGGCATCAAAGCCTGAACCTTCAACGTCCGCATCATCATCCAAGCCGGCGGCCAAACCGGTATCTTCAGGATCCGGAGCCTATACTACATATACGGTAAAGAACGGTGACACTCTCTATGACATAGCAAAGCTTTATCCTGGAGTAAGCGCGCAGAACATTATGGACTTCAACGGTGTGGGATCAAAGATCAAACCCGGGATGACATTGAAGATTCCGACAAAATAATCTTGCCGGCGACTATGCCGCAAAGGACATCAGATGTCAAAGACTGCCTGCAGTTTCATTTCGGACTGGGGCAGTCTTTTTGTTGGCCCTGACGCAAAAGGATATTGGGTTGAAGACACCCTGAGATGAATCTTTACCCACTTAGCTGGCCTGATGCCTATTGTAAAAGCCTCCCAGCATCCCCTGCCGTAATATGCAGGCACATTGAAATTTCCCGGCGCATCACGTTCGTAGGAATATATCCTGTCCTGCCAGGAATCCGCCCTGAACACCCCTGCACGAAGCCAGACAGCAACTATCCCGGCCCTGTATCCGCCCTCGATATATGAGAGGAATGCGAAATCTTTGCAGAACAATGCATTGAATCTGACTGAAGCCATCCATTTCCCTGATGAATATTCCGTATCGCACCGTATATCTGTCCTGTTTGTCTCGCCTTCAGTCCTGAGACGTTCCGAGACACGCAATGCAATTGCGACAGAAGAAGAAATCTGCAGATTATAATCCAGCCGCATTTTCAATTGGCAGCTCTCCCCTTCCGCGCCATATTTCGGGACCGTAAAGCGTACCGCGTCAATGCTGAACATCCCGGAATGCCTGGCCACGGATGATCCGAATCCCTCCCTGCCTTTAAGTCTTATCCTTTTTCCCGTGGAGAAGCTTCCTCCGGCCGTTATTCCATATTCCTTTTCCGTATATCTGCAGACGAGTCCCGCCTCAAGGTCTCCGCATATCCTTAAAGCCGCTCCGGCCAATGCACGTGGAGCAGACCGGACAAATTCAAATGCAGCTTCTCCGAATATATTGACACCACGGATATTACCTCTGCAATCAGCGGAAACAAGAGCTTGGTCAAAAGGTTTTCCCGACATCCCGGCGGAGAGTTCTGCGGTCTCTCCGCAAAAAGTCAAGGATATCTGGAAACTTCGTCCTGTCCATCCTGCATTCACCGCAGGCATAAGAGTCAATTTCTGTCCCTTCTTTCCGTACATCAGCTTGTACAGGCCTCCTGAAGCAAGCGAGGCTGCTATTGTAAAACGTCCTGCATTGAAATCGGCAGCTATCCCACGGAAAGCGTTTTCTCCGTTGAACGACCTGCAGGGAGAAATCCCCGACGGTCTCATACTGAAACTCTGAGGATAGCTGAATCCGCTTGTACGGAATCCGCTCCACAATGAAAGTCCCTGACCATAACGGAGATTGAAGTCGCCTATTATGATTTTTCCCAGCCTTTTTCTTCCGTATCCGGCCAAATAGAATGAACCTGTGCGTGGAATATGGTCTTTGGCAGAATAAGGCCTGCTGCAGGCTATGCCCAATTCAACGGAACCGCCAGGACTTGAATGATATTTGAGACCATAGGCATAGTCCGCCACAGGACCTTTTATCCTGCCGCTTGACCTCATCGTCAGTATATTTGTACCGTATCCCTTCCCTGATGAAGAACGTCCGGCCTGCGCATAGGATTCAAGAGAGATGAACGGACACAGAATCTCTGCCGCGGATTCCGAAAATCCGTCCACGCAGGCAAGTTCTGCAAACGAAAGGATATCACCGTTCCTTTCCCTGTAGTCGATGACTGAAGCAGCCTGATATTGCGTAAACAGACCGCTTTCGGTCAGACGTGCCGCTGTTGCAGAGTTTATCCGGACAGGATGCTCCATATACACTGAAAGCTGCTCTACAATCTGACTGTCAAGTTCTTCAGGATTCTCCACCCCGAGCAGGCGCATAATATGTACAAGTCCGTGTTCCCTGGAATAAGAATCAGGCAAAGAAACTGCCCAAAAACAAAGCAGAGCCACAAATCCGGCTCCAAATCTGAGATAACCCATATCCTCCCCTCCTGTCTTCCGCACACTCTGCAATTGCCAGCCTCAAAATTAAGAAGTTTTTTCTCTTTTTAGCGTTTTTTGTGCTATTTTTGTGGCTTGTTTTTAGAAACCGTTTCTATGGAAAAAGTAAGATTGCACGACAAGACTTTCAGGACCTTCATATCGAATCAGCAGATAATGAAGGCAATCGACAAAGTGGCGGCGCAGATCAATGCCGACTTCAAGGATTGTACGGATGTACCTGTTCTGCTGTGTGTCCTTAACGGCTCGATCATGTTCACGGCTGAACTGATGAAGAGACTGGAATTCAATCTTCAGCTCGTGTCCGTAAAGATGACATCATATCAGGGCACATCAACCACCGGAAAAGTGAAGGTTGCGATGGGTCTCACGGCCGACATCAAAGGAAAGCGTGTCATCATTGTCGAAGACATCGTGGACACAGGCCATACGATAGTGGACCTGACAAATGTCCTCAAAGAGAACGGAGCGTCTGAAACTATGGTCTGCACATTGCTCTACAAGCCTGACTCATACAATCAGGATGTACCTCTGAAATATGTGGCAATGGAGATTCCAAATGATTTTATCGTAGGTTTCGGGCTGGATTATGACGAGCTTGGACGAAACCTGAATGACATATATGTGCTGGACAATGATTGATGTCATTGCAGAAACAATTAACTTACACAAGATGAAATATTTTATTCTTTTTGGGCCTCCAGGTGCCGGCAAAGGTACTCAGGCCAGTGCTATGGTGGAGAAATACAACCTTCATCACATTTCTACAGGAGCTCTCCTCCGCAAAGAGATTGCAGCAGGAACGGAACTCGGCCTGAAAGCCAAATCGCTGATCGACGCCGGAGCACTTGTTCCTGACGAGATCGTAGAAGGTATGATAGAATCTGAATTCAAGACCGTAAAAGGCGTAAACGGCTTCCTTCTCGACGGTTTCCCGCGTACTACGGCGCAGGCTGAAGTCTTGGACCAGATGCTTGCAAAGACATCAGAATCAGTCACTGCAGTCGTGTCAATAATGATTCCTGACGAGATGATCAAGGAGCGCATCAGACACAGAGCCACAATTGAAGGCCGTGCTGACGATGCAAAGGAAGAGACCATCAACAACAGAATCCTGACATACCACGAGAAGACAGAGCCGCTTGTGGACTACTACACCAAAGCCGGCAGATACAATGAAATCAACGGTACAGGTACCATAGATGAAGTCCGCGAAAATATTTTCGCCCTTATGGACACCCTTTAATCCCTACGAGGTCCACAAACCTCTGGAGACGAACGACTTACAGGCAAGTATACCCACGATGGAGCATACTTGCCTGTAATGCATTAGGTCTCAAAACATTACAGGATTCCACCCGATTCTAAAATTTTGACTATCTTTGCGCACGTCAAAGATCAATCAGAATATGGCAGACAGCAATTTTATAGACTATGTGAAGATTTTCTGCGCTTCCGGAAATGGAGGTGCAGGTTCAACCCATCTCAGAAGAGAGAAATATATTCCCAAAGGAGGCCCTGACGGAGGAGACGGCGGACGCGGAGGCCATATCATACTGAGAGCCAATCCGCAGTTCTGGACCCTTATACACCTGAAATACCGCAAACACATACGCGCTGAACACGGAGGCGCAGGAAGCGGACAGCTGTGCAAAGGAAAAAACGGCGAGGACATCTATCTGGACGTACCTCTCGGAACTGTAGTCAAGGATGCGGAGACAAATGAAATACTTTTTGAGCTGGTGGAGGCCGGAGAAGAGAGAATCCTTGTAAAAGGAGGCCGCGGAGGACTCGGCAACAACAACTTCAAATCAGCCACCAACCAGACTCCAAGATATTCACAGCCCGGAGAACCGGGAATCGAAGGATGGTTCATCCTTGAATTGAAAATTCTTGCGGACGTCGGTCTTGTAGGCTTCCCTAACGCAGGCAAGTCAACCCTGCTCGCAGCAATAACGGCAGCAAAGCCTAAAATCGCCAATTATGCCTTCACTACACTCGAACCGAATCTCGGAATAGTAAGCTATTATGACGACAAATCATTCGTGATGGCCGATATTCCCGGCATAATCGAAGGAGCACACGAAGGCAAGGGCATAGGACTGCGCTTCCTCAGGCATATCGAAAGAAACTCGATACTTCTGTTTATGATTCCGGCAGATACGGACGACATAAGAAAGGAATATGGTATTCTTCTGAATGAACTCAAGGAATACAACCCTGAACTTCTTGTAAAGGGGCGTGTACTTGCCATATCAAAGTCGGACATGCTTGACGAACAGATGAAAAACGATATGAGCAAACAGCTTCCTGAAGGGGTCAGAAGCCTGTTCATATCATCTATGACAGGTGAAGGGCTCAAAGAGCTCAAAGATATTCTCTGGACAACTCTGAACGAATAACAGAAGCGATATGGACTGGCAGGCAATCCACATACTGGACCAGCAATGCACATTGGCACTCAATGGCATATATTCCGGATTTACAGATCCTATAATGAGGTTTTTCTCAAATATACCTATATGGGTGCCTATGTATATTATCGTGGCTGCAGCACTTTTCCTGAGACTCGGATGGAAAAAGGCCCTGATTGTCATAGCATCGATAGCATTGACATTCCTCTGCTGCGACCAGCTGTCCAACCTTGTAAAGGTTTCCGTGGCAAGACTGCGTCCCTGCCACGATCCTTATATGATTGAAAACGGAGTAAGGCTTCTGGAGAAAGCAGGCGGTGCATACGGCTTTTTCTCAGGTCACGCAGCCAATTCGTTCGGATTTGCAGTATCGTCATATATGGGATTCCGCAACGACAGAAGACTGAAATACAGAGGATACTCATACTGGATATTCTTCTGGTGCACGATGGTCAGCATCAGCAGGGTATTTGTCGGCAAGCACTATATCGGGGATGTCATCAGCGGAGCCTGCATAGGCGCAGCAGTCGGTTTTCTGTTCTCGTTGGCCGCACGGTATCTGATTTCAAAAATGAAGGCTCCCTACTAAGGAGCCTTCACCAACCAACAATGAAAAACATTTTATATATTTTATTCAGACGGAAGAGTCTGGATGATTTCATTTAAGTACTGCGCTGTAGAAGGGCTGTACGCCATCATATTCTCTACAACTTCTTCCTTGTTCATATCAGTGATGATTTTGCTGTCATCAGTTTCGGAAAAGAAGCAATAACGTCCGTTTTCCATTCCTACGCCAACAATAAAATAAACCAGCGCCTGTCCCTTAAATGTATCTTTCATAATATCACAAAATTTAAATTAATAATAAAACCTGTGAGACATCAAGACTCTATGTTCTTCGTCTGCACGCAACCGAACTGCATTAGTATACACTTATATGTCAGTTAGTTACAGCTACATAAATTCTATTTTTACACAGCCGGATTTCATATTTTCAAACAGTGTGCCAAAGTTTTTAAGAGCGTATTAAGGGATTATGATTACAGCACAGGTACAACCGTTTCCATACGGGATCCCCTTGACCCTTTGACAAGAATGCTGAATCCTTCAAGAGGAGTTTTCTTAAGATGCTCTGCAGCAGAAGAAGAATCAGGGAACCATCTTATCTCCATATCACCGGCAGAATAAACGCCGTCACCGCGTCCCACGACTCCATCCGTCGCTTCAAGAGCTTTACGGAACTCATCTCCGACCAATACGGAATATTCAAGCCCGTCCACCTCCGTAAGAATTTCTATAATCCTTATATGTTCACAGACGGAATCCTCCCCGAGTTCAAGCATATTGCCGAGCATCACAGACTTCTTGGAAGCCTTGACCGAACTGAAGTTCCTCAATGCCGCCTCCATACTTGTCGGATTGGCATTATAAGCATCTACAATCAAAGAATTTGAAGAAGTCACAACCATCTGGGAACGGTTGTTTGAAGGCACATACCTTGAGACAGCATCTATGGCATCCTCAAGTCCGATACCGAATTCCATTCCGACGGCAATCGCCGCCATAACATTGTCAGCATTGTATGCTCCGATAAGGCGGGTATTTATAATATGCTCCGGACCGGAATCTTTCAGCGCAATCCTCAGATAAGGATTGTCCTCAGATGAAGGAAGCACAACCGCTCCCTGATACTCAAGCCCGTATGGGATTTTAAGCAGGTCAGGCCTCTGGGCAGCCATCCCGCAAAGATGGGGATTGTCCACATTAAGGAAGACTCTGTCTGCAGTCCTCTGTATATAATCATAAAGTTCACCTTTGGTCTGTTTGACTCCCTCGAAGCTGCCGAACCCGAGCAGATGGGCCTTGCCCACATTAGTAATCAGCCCGTAGTTGGGCAGCGCCACGGAAACAAGCTCCTTTATGTCACCGGGATGGCTCGCACCCATCTCTACCACCGCTATCTGAGTCCATGAATTTATTTTCAGCAGGGTAAGAGGCACTCCTATGCTGTTGTTAAGATTGCCTTCCGTTGCCGTCACATTGTATTTTACCGAAAGTACGGCTTTTATCAGTTCCTTGGTCGTAGTCTTGCCGTTTGTTCCGGTCAATCCTATCACCGTCAGAGGCTTTCCATCGACAAATGTCATAGACCGGTGCCAACGGGCAAGTTCCTGAAGAGTCTTCAATGTATCGTCCACAGGTATGATCCTGCTTCTGCCTTCATTGTCGCGCGTCCGTGCATCTTCAACAGATCCGGCCTTGAAACAGGCCGCTGAGGAAGTCCTGTCCACCACGGCATAGGCAGCTCCGGCTTCAAGAGCCTTTACAGCATATTCATTTCCGTCAAAATTTTCACCTTTAAGAGCAAAGAAGAGCTCTCCCCCGGCAATTGCGCGGCTGTCTGTCGTCACCCTGCCGCCACAATCCAAATAAATCTTATATAATTCAGCTATAGACATCACAAAACACTTTTATCTTCCTGTACTGCCGAATCCGCCTTCCCCTCTGACTGTTTCATCAAGGACTTCAACCTCATCCCACTCTACCTGTTCAAATTTCGCCACGACCATCTGGGCAATCCTTTCACCGGGATTTACAACAAAATCCTGATTTGAAAGGTTGACAAGAATAACCTTGATCTCTCCGCGGTAGTCCGCATCTATTGTCCCCGGAGTGTTCAATACCGTCACCCCGAACTTCGCCGCAAGTCCGCTGCGGGGCCTCACCTGGGCTTCAGTCCCCTCCGGAAGAGCTATGAACAGCCCTGTCGGCACCATTGCACGCTCCAAAGGCTTCAATATTACAGGAGTTTCAATATCCGCTTTCAGATCAAGCCCTGCGGACAATTCCGTCGCATATTCTGGGGTCGGGAAAGCCGACTTGTTTATAATCTTCACTTTCATAATAAAATATTTAACTGCTGTTATCCTATCTATAAAATTGCATATCAATTATTTTGCAGCTCTGGCACGTGCCCACGGAATGATATTGGCCGGGGCTTTTTTCTCCACCAGAAACTCTTTCATCTTCTCCATATAAGGCTCAACGTGCGAATAGAATTTATAATACCCGTCACATAACGCATTGAGCCCCGTCTCCCCTGATTCCATTCTGTTGAACCTGTGCTTAGGACATTCCCCGTGGCAGGCGAAAGCATACCTGCATCTTATGCACTTTTTTGGAAGACCGTTGCGTTTGCTTATGCCGAACTTAGTCTGCACGGGGGAGTTCATCATCTCCCTCAAATCAGTCCCGGCAATATTTCCGAGCTTATATTCCGGATATACGAAATGGTCGCAGCAATACACGTCACCGTTGTGCTCTATAATGGAATTGCCTCCGCATGTTTCCGCGTAGACGCAGGTCCCTGGCTGGGCCCCGCACCAGCAGGCAAGAGCCGCATCAAACTGGTTGACGAAATACTGCCCCACATCATTTCTTACCCAATAGTCAAAAATATCGCACATAAATTTGCCGAAGGCCATAGAAGACACCGACCACATCGCTATTTCAGCACCTTCCGTGGACGGTTCCACTATATAAGGCCTGGCTCCCTTGCGAGGTTTTCCGTTGCTGCCGACAGGATACTTTATATGCTCAAGCACAGGCATGAACTGCATATAACGGCTTCCGACCGATTTGAGGAAATTGTAGACCTCCATTCCCCTTCCCTCACTGGCCTTGTTGACAGTCGTCATCGTATTGAACTGGGTTCCGGTGCGGTACAGGGTCTCTATACCGCGCAGGACTTTGTCAAAAGTCGGTGCACCGCCTTTGTCCTTACGATATTTGTCGTGTATATCCCGAGGGCCGTCTATCGATACACCCACAAGAAAATCATTGTCCCTGAAAAAGGACGCGATATCGTAATTAAGCAATGTTCCGTTGGTCTGAAGAGTATTGTGTATGATTTTGTCTCCGGCATATTTCCGCTCCAGCTCCACGGCTTTCCTGTAGAAGTCAAGACCCATCACCAAAGGTTCTCCGCCGTGCCAGTTGAAAGTGACTTCCGGGACATCATTTGCAGCGATATATTCCCTGATACAGGTTTCAAGCATATCAAGACTCATCCTCGACTCATATCCTCCGTAGATTTCAGCCTTGTCAAGATAATAGCAGTAATGGCAGTCAAGGTTGCACAGTGAACCTGCCGGTTTTATCATAATATTGAATGCCATCGGACCAGAAATCCTCAATGCGTCATCCAAAGTCAAAGTATCCTTATATGACATCAGATCAAATGTTTAGTGATTTTTTAATTGCAGACACCTGTTTCCTGATTCCAGGTCGAGCAGATATTTCTTGACGTCCAGTCCCCCGCCATATCCGGTCAGCGAGCCGTTGGCACCTATGACTCTGTGACACGGTGCAAAAACGGAAATCGGATTGTTCGCATTGGCATTGGCTACGGCACGTACCGACGACGGACGCCCTATCCGTTCCGCAAGACCGGCGTATGAAACCGTATTGCCGAATCCGATATCCATAAGGGCTCTCCATACTTTCTTCTGGAAATCAGTACCTACGAACAGCAACGGTATGTCAAATTCCCTCCTTTTTCCGGAAAAGAACTCATCCAGCTGCCCGGCTGCCCTGACAATGACATCCGAAGGCTGATTTACGAAGATTGAATCCAAAGATTTCATCAGTTTCATACCTGTCGACTGCCTTTTACGTCCGTGCATCCAGTCACACAGACATAGCTTCCCGTCAAACGAACCGAGAAGCATTATTCCGCAGGGAGACTCATAATGCTGAAACGAAATGATACTTTTTTCTTGCATATTCAAAATGGCAGCCGAACTTTTACGTATTTGCACAAAGATAGCAAAAAACCTGTACGGACAGAAATACGAACAGATGCTTTTTATAGCGTATGTACTTGTATTATTCCGCCGTCTCCCTGAGCGCACTGCCGTTACGGAACTCCATCGGCGAACAACCGGTCTTGCGCCGAAAAAAACGGCACAGATACGATGCGTCCTCGAAATTCAGCCGGTCGGCGATTTCGGAGACGGACAGCCGCGTATCGATAAGGCAACTTTTCATTTCGACAAGCAACTGCTGCTCGATCAGTGCCTTCGGCGACATGCCGTAAGCGCGGCGGCACACCTTATTCAGATAATCCGGGGTTATATTCAACGCTTTCGCATAGAAAGAGACCGACCTTTCCCGGAACGCATGCTTCGTCAGCAGCGACCACAGTCGCGTGGTAATATCCCACGCCCGATCCTTATGCGCATGGATTTTCGTTTCGACAGCCTTGCCGAGTTCGGCATCGATGGCGATAAAAAGGTTGTAAACGTTGTTGTCGAGCAGAACCGAACGGTCGGGGCCGTCAAGATGCGTCAGTATCCACTCCATCTGTTCCAGCCACCCCGACACGAGGCTGCGTTGCTCCGGCGACAACCTCAATATCGGAACATGATGGAGGTAATCCCACAAGGATACGCTGGTAATCCGGTAATAGGCGGCTTCGAGCAT
>Ga0073906_1004741_pt1 | contig 13248 bp, 6 predicted proteins | sample Inofromicrocosms_FD_65485 | JGI IMG/M metagenome (GOLD analysis project Ga0073906, IMG submission 65485) | Mouse cecum microbial communities from Vienna, Austria - Inoculum for glucosamine and mucus D2O microcosms | ecosystem: Host-associated > Mammals > Digestive system > Large intestine > Cecum... | reverse complement strand
CTGTGATGGGGGACTAACCGCCTGCCTCTTGTGCAGCGCACACCTTCCGACCGCCCTGTCCGGACGGCGTTTCCATTATAAAGCCGCCTCTTGATTCTGTCAATTCCCGCAGTTCAAAGAAATTTCTTCAAACCCAAAAATATTGTTTGCAATTTAACAATACATCTGGTAGGATAGAAGAAGAATCATTCAGTATTGGAGGCTTTCTTCAAATGAAAAAATTAACCGTAAGCAAAGAGTACCCCTGCAAGGCGTGCCTGTCCTGTGTAAGAGCGTGTTCGGAAGCTTTTTACAAAAAGTTTGACCCCGATCTGAGCTGCATCCGCATCACCGCCAAGCCGGACGGCGAGCCGAAGGTCAACAGCTGCATCATGTGCGGCAAGTGCGCCCGCACCTGCCCCGAGGGCGCCATCTCCCAGAATGCCAAGGGCGTGTACATGATCGACAAGAAGAAGTGTGTCGGCTGCGGCAAGTGCGTGGAGGCCTGCCCCATGCACGTTATGGTCATGGCCCCTGAGGCCAAGACCCCCAGCAAGTGCATTGCCTGCGGCATCTGCGCGAAGGCGTGTCCCATGGGCATCCTGGCTGTGGAGGAAAAATAAGTACATAGCGCGCTGTGTGCGCCGCCTCCCTGTGACAGATTCCGGTCACGGGAGGCGGCGCGCTTTTATCCGTACAGGAAGAGCGTTCCTCCTCCTGAGCGGGCGGAGGGGTCCTCCCCACCCGCTCGGACAGCATTTTTTCTTGGTCCGCCCTTGTCCATGGGCGCTTTTTGTAGTATACTACCACCAATGGGCGGCAAAGCAGGCCTGCCCGATCCTGATACCCACCGGGAGGTCCCCTGTATGGTCACGATTGTCACCGACGTCCACTACCGCATGTCCCTGGCCCTGATCCGCGATCTGGGCCAGGCCGGCGTGGACGTCATCACCTGTGAGCGGGAGAGCCGCCGTCCCGCGCCGGGGGCCGTCTCCCGCTGGAGCGGCCGCCACGTCTGGCTTCCGGATGCGGATTACCCGGAGGCCCTGGTCCGGCTCTGCCGGGCCGTTGGCGGGCAGTACCGCTGCCGCCCCGCCCTGCTGCCTGTGGGCGCGGCGACCCTGGCGGCCATTGCCGGCCAGCCGGAGCGGTTTTCCGCTGTGTGCGGTCTGTGCGTCCCGTCGCGGGAGCAGCTGGACCTGCTCAACAGCAAGACCCGCCTGGCGGCCCTGGCCCGGCGGCTGGGCATCCCTGTGCCGGAGAGCTTCTCCCGCGGGCCGGAGGAGTCGATCCCCCAGCTGGCCGCCCGCCTGCCCTTGCCCTGTGTCGTCAAGCCGGTGTGCGGGGAGAAGCTGGGGCTGTCCGCCGGGGACCGCTATGCCGTCGCCCGTACGCCGGAGGCGGCGGAACAGGCCTACCGCCACTTTCTCGCCCTGGCCGGGGAGCCGCCTGTGCTCCAGACCTGGCTGCCCGGCAGGGGGCTGGGCTGCTCCATCCTGGCCTGGGAGGGGGAGGTGCTGGCCTCCATCTGCCACCTGCGCGTGCGGGAGTACCCCGCCGCCGGCGGGCCGTCCTCCTGCTGCCGGTGCGTGGAGCGGCCGGACCTGCTGGAGATGGCCGCCCGCCTTGCCGCCGAGATCCGGCTGACGGGCCTGACCATGTTTGAGTTCAAGGAGGACGCCGGCGGCGCGCCCCGGCTGCTGGAGGCCAACCCCCGCATCTGGGGGACGTTTCCGCTGACACGGGTCTCCCGCAGCCGAATCCCCCTGCTGTGGTGTACCCTGGCCTGGAACAGCGGCAATCCGGACGCCGCCGTCCCCCTGCCGGCGCTGGCCGGACCGCTGCCGCGGAAGATGATCTTTGCCGCCTCGGATTTGCTGTCGGCGGCGGGGTGTCTCCGGCAGGGCCAGCCGGGGCCGGCGGTCAGGGCGGCGCTGGACCTGCTGAACCCGGCGGTGGCCGACGGGCTGTTCGAGTGGGGGGACCCCCGGCCCGGCCTGACGTACCTGGGCTCTCTGCTGCGAAGGGGGCGGCGTCCATGAGCGAGTTCAAAGCGGACCTGCATGTCCACACCAGCGCCTCCCCGGACGGGCGCTCCGCCCTGCCGGCCCTGGCCGCCGCCGCCAGGGCACGGGGGCTCCACGCCCTGGCCGTTACGGACCACAACCTCTGCACCCCGGCGCCGGCGGCGCTGGACGGCGTCCTGCTGATCCCCGGCTGCGAGGTGTCCACCCAGGCGGGCCACATCACGGCCCTGTTTCTGGAGCGGCCCCTGGACCTGGACATGTCCGGCCCGCTGCCGCCGCCGGAGGCCGCGGTGGAGGCGATTCACCGCTGCGGAGGACTGGCGGTGCTGGCCCACCCCTTCCAGAGGCCCGGCGCAAGGCCGGAGGACCTGGCCGCAGCCTTTGACGGCGTGGAGACCGCCAACGCCCGCGCCGCCTTCAAGGTCCCGGACGCCAATGAGAAGGCCGCCGGCCTTGCCCGCCGGTGGGCCCTGCCCTGCGTGGGCGGCAGCGACGCCCACGACGCGGCGGAGGTGGGCAATGCCTACACAGTCCTGACGGCGGACGCCCTGACGCTCCCCGCCCTGCGGCAGGCGGCGGCAGCAGGCGGCAGGGCTGTTCTGTGCCGCAATACCCCCCATTTCCGCAAGGGGCTGTCCCAGTGGACCAAGGCCCGGCGGGCCGGCTGGAAGTACCTGCCCAGGGCGGCCCTCTATGCCGCCTACTGTGCCGCGCTGGATATCTGTAACCCAAGGAGGTCTCCCTCATGTCTCTTGTGACAAAAGGCATTGGCTTAGCCAAAAAAGCGAAGCACCGTTTTCAGGATCAGATCAAGGAGCGCACCCCTGTGTTCCTATCCCCGGTCCGGCGCATTGAGCGGGTGGCCACTGCGGAGCGCATCTGCGCCATGACCTTTGACGACGGCCCCAGCCGCCTGCCCCCGGTGCCGGACCACTTCCGGGGCAAGGCCCTGACGCTGGTGCTGGCGGAGACCCTGGAGCGCTACGGCGCAAAGGGCACCTTCGACGTGGTGGGGGACACCTCCGCCAACTATCCGGACAAGCCGGGCAAGCACGGCTCCGCCTCCTGGGGCGGCGTGTCCTATGACCACTACCCGGATTTCCACCAGGACAAGCACGGCGGCGCGGTGAACTGCCCGGACCTCATCGCCCGCCTGCTGGCCGGCGGCCACGAGATCACCAGCCACACCTATTCCCACGTGCTCTTTGGCTGGAAGCCCCTGGTATATGGCCAGCGGAAGTACCTGGGGGGCCTGGAGCCTGTGGTGGACGACCTGCGGCGGCTCCACGCGCTGCTGGAGTCCCAGTGGGGCTATCACATCCGGCTGGCCCGTCCCCCCCACTATGTAGACGGCATCCGGGGCGGCTTTTCCAGCTACGACGCCTACGCCCTGCTGGGCTACCAGTATATGGCGGCCAGCTTCGACGGCGCGGGCTGGCTGCCCCTGGACACCTATGAGGCGGAGGTGGAGGCCACGTGGCGGCCCATGGAGCGGCTGCTGCTGGAGACGCCGGACGCCTTCTGCGGGCAGATCATCTTTCAGAAGGACGGGTGCAACATGGCCCGGCGCACGCCGGTGGCCGACGGCCTGGACAAGCAGCTGCAGCTGCTGACAGACCACGGCTACCGGATCGTGACGGTGTCGGAGTTGCTGGAGAAGTCCCCCTTCCGGGACGTGCCGCCGGAGAGCGGCGCCGGGGCCGCGGCCCGGCGGCTGCTGGGCCGTGGGTGGTGCGTGGCCTATCAGGACAACACCATCCGGCCCGACGCCGTGCTCACCCGGGGGGAGCTGGCCATGATGAGCTTCGGCTGGGAGACGGTGCGGCAGCGGATCGCCCTGGTGCGGTCGGGGCGGGCCCCCTTCCGGGACCTGGAGCCCCGGCACCCCTACGCGGCGGCGGCGGCCCGTGCGGTGGAGATCGGCGCGATGGCGGCGGTGAATGGCCGCTTCCGGCCCGGCGACCCGGTGACCAGCCCTGAGCTGACCCAGTTCTGCGCCGCCCGGCTGGGCAAGACGCCGGAGCTGGTCAATCGGAATGCATTCACCCATCAGGAGTTTTTCCTCACCGTGGTGGGGCTGCTGGACCAGTAGACTGCATAAAAAACGGTACATGCCGGTGAAGCGTTTTGACTGCTTTACCGGCATGTACCAGTTTTTTTCAGCGGATGCCGCAGCCGCCCGGTGGGGCCGCTGTGCTAACGGGTGAGGATGCCGTCCGCGTCGTGGACCTTGGCGTTGTCCAGCATCCGCTGGAAGCTGGTGCGGCCCGCGGTGCCGTTTTCACCGGTACCCAGCAGGTCGTCTACCGCGCCGCCCACGTCGTCCATGGCCCGCCGGGCGTCGTTGGCCAGACTGTTGTCCCCGCTGCCGTCGGTGCTGTTGTTGCCGTTGAGACCGCTGTTGCCGCGGTTGGATACGCCGCCGCTGCCTGCGGAGCCGTTGTTCCCGGCTGTGCCCATGTTGGCGCCGCTGTTGGCGCCCGCATTGCCGTTAAAGCCGGAGCCGCTGTTGGTACCCGCGCTGCCGTTGGCGCCGGAGCCGCTGTTGGTACCGGAGCCGCTGTTCTGGCCTCCGTTGGTGGTGACGCCGGTGTTGTCATTGCCGTTCTTGTTGTCCCGGTTGCCGCAGGCCGCAAGGGCAAGGACAAGGACAGCGGCCGCGAAAAAAATCACAGCTTTTTTCATCAGATCTTCCTCCTTCCTGAATTCGCGCAATATCCGCGCTGGTGCTAGTATTTGCGGAGGAAGCGATTTTACCGCTGCCGTTTTTTGACTGGTTTGACACAAAATTGCAATCAAAACAGAGCCGTCACCCCACAACGGGGATGACGGCTCTGAAAAGTCTGTCCGCTCCTTACTTCGCCATCGCCCTGTGCAGCAGGACCGCCATGGCGGCGCGGGTCAGGTTCCCCTTGGGGGAGATGCTGCTGCCGTTGGCGGGCAGAATGCCCTGCTGGAGCAGGCATGTCACCGCGCCGCGGGCGTAGGCGTCCACATAGGCGGCGTCGCCGTAGCCCGCCAGGTCCTCCGCCGTGCCGTCGTCGGCCTTCAGACCGGCGGCCTTCAGCGTGCGCTGGACCATCAGCGCCGCGTCCTGGCGGGAGATGGAGTCGTTGGGCTTGAAGGTGTTGCCGCCGATGCCCATGACAATGCCCTGGGAGCGCAGCACGTTTACCGCCTGGGCGTAGTAGGCGCTGTCCGGCACGTCCCGGAAGCCCGCCGTGGTGCCGTCGGAGTCAAACTGGAAGGCCCGGTACAGCATCAGGCAGAAGTCGCCCCGGCGGATGTTGCTGCCCGGCGCGTACTGGCCCTCCCGCACGCCGTTGACCACGCCCTGGCTGTACAGGAAGTCCACCGCCGCCACGGTGGCCGCGCCCTGGCCGGAGAGGTCGTTGAAGTACTTGGAGATGGTGGACGGCTCCACCGCGATCTGCACCTCGCCGGTGTAGGTGCCGCCGGTGGTGTTGGTGGCCGTGTAGGGGATCTTTACCGTGCCCTGATAGCCCGCCTTGGGGATGAAGGTCAGATTCGCCAGCAGCGGGTCGGAGCTGAGGCCGTACTGCATCCCCGCCGTGGCCAGCCAGCTGTAGTGGGTGGGATTGGTGTACTGGTAGTACAGCTTGCCCTGGGTCTCATAGGGCATGCTGGTAAAGGTGATATTCACCGGCTGGCCGCCGCCCACGTTGCTGAAGTCGTAGGCGCTCAGGCGCACCGGGGAGCCGCTGGTGGTGTAGAGAACGGTGGTGCCGCTGACGCCGCCGCTGACATTGACCTGCACCGTGCCCTGGAACTGGGCCCCGGAGATGGCCCAGCCGGTAAAGGCCATGGACACCGTGCCCGTGAAGCCGGGGGCGGGCAGGAAGCTGAGGCGGGAGATGGACAGGTCGCCGCTGAGATAGTAGCTGTCGCTGGTGGTGATGGTGGACGGCGTGCCCGCCCGCTGGTAGTCAAAGTACACGTTGCCCTGGGTGGCCGTGGGCAGGGAGGTGAAGCGGATGTAGTTCAGGGCCGAGTTGGTGGCCGTGCGGCAGAGGGCGTCGAACTGCGAGGCCACAAAGGCGGCGGCGGACCGGCCGGCGGTGTTGTAGGTGATGGCGGCGTTATAGGTGTGGGTAGCGCCGGTGGTGATGATCAGCGAGCCGCTGAAGGTCTGGCCGGAGACCGCCGCGCCGGTAAAGGGGATCTCCACGTCCCCATGGAAGCTCTCCGTGGCCCAGAAGGAGAGGTTCATGAGATAGGGCGCGGCGCTGTTGAAGTACTTGGTCCCCGCGCTGACCCGGCTGCCGATGGCCCCGGCGGAGGTGCGGTTGTGGTAGAGGGCCCCCAGGGTGTGGTCCGGCAGGGACTGGAAGGCGATGTAGTGCAGCCGCTGGCCGGTGAGGGACTGGCTGAGGTTGTTGAAGTCGTTGGCCGACAGCTTTACAGAGCTGCCGGGCAGGCAGGTGTAGACCACGTCCATGCCGCTGACGCCGCCGGTGCTGCCGCCGCCGCCAACGCCGCTGGACTGGAAGTTGGCGTCCACGGTGCCGCTGAAGGCCGCGCCGCTCTCACTGGCGCCGTTGAAGAGGATCTTGGCCGTGCCGGCGAAGCCGTCCGCCGGGACCATGGTGACAAAGCTGATGTTGGGCGTGCCCTGGTAGGGGAAGACGTCCCCCACCATGATCTTGGATGCGTCCGCGCCGCCGTAGTTGTAGTACAGCGTGCCCTGGCTGGCCGCGGGCAGGGTGAAGGACACCCACCCCAGCTTGCCCCCGGTCAGGCGCTGGCAGTAGTCCTCAAAGTCCGACTCCTTGAAGGTGATCTGCCCCAGGCCGCCGTCGTTGTAGGTGATGCCGCCGTCCACGCTCTGCTTGACCGTCACGGTCAGCTGCCCGTTGTAGCGCTGCCCGGCGGCGGTGTACCCGGCGAAGCCGATGACCACAGGGCCCACATAGCCCTTGGCCGGGACGAAGGTGACCCGGCTCAGCTCGCTCTGGGTAAAGCGGTCGCTGGCGGTGAGCTTGGCGGCGTAGTTGTTCTCCCCCACATAGTCCCGGTACAGCGTGCCCTGGAACTCCGAGGGCAGGAAGAAGGTGAGGGAGTGCAGCGGCGCGCCGCCGGACACCTGCCGGAAGGCGGTGGAGAAGGGGGTGGCGGTCAGCTTCAGCGGCGTATTTTCCGCGGTGCTGAGGGTGACGCTGGCGGTGCCGCCGCCGCTGCCGGCGGTGACGGTGACGGCGATCTTGCCCTTAAAGGTGCGGCCCCCCGCGCTGTTGCCGGTGAAGGTGATGGTGGCCTTGCTGCCGGTGAAGCGGGGATTGGGCACGAAATAGACATCCTTCAAATAGGGCCCCACGCCGGAGGTGGACACGTAGTAGGTCATTCCCGAACCCACGCCTGCGCCGGGGTTGTCCGCGTCCTTATAGCCCAGGTAGAGGGTGCCCTCGGTGGTGGATACGGTGACATTGGAGATGGAGACCAGGTTGTTGTTGGCGTCCTGGATCATCTCCCGGCACTGGGCCGCGATCTGGGACTCGATGGAGGCGAAGCAGAGGGGATTGGCTGTGCTGTAGGTCCCCGGCGGGGTGATGGTGGTGGCGGTGTTCTCCTCCACGGTCACCGTGATCTCCACGGAGGAGCCGGCGTTGGCCCCCTGGGCGGTCCGGGCCTGGGCAGTGACGTGGGCCCCGCCCTGCCGCATGCCGTTGAAGACCCAGTTGTCCTTGCCGGTGTTCACATTGTGCAGGGCACGGGCGGTGACGTTGCCCTTGTCGCTGACAAGGCTGACGGTGGTGCCCTCCTCGGCGGCGGTGCCGTAGAGCTCATAGTCTACGCCCCGGACCCAGGAGACGCTGCCGTTTTCCGGCACGGTGACGGTGTTGCCCTTGAGCAGGGAGATCCCGTTGACCGTGACGGTGATGGTGCGCTTATAGCCGCTGTCGCTGGCCTCGACCTCCACCGTTGTTACGCCGGGCTTGAGAGCCCGGAGGGTGCAGGAATCCGCCAGGGTATCGGTGTTGTACTCGGTCGCTACAACGTTTTTATCCTGGGAGGTCCAGGAGATGCGGGTCTTGTTGTCGTTGCCGGTCACCGCGGCGGTGACCAGGAGACTGTCGCCGGGGTTGAGGGAAACAGCGTCGCGGACGCTGATCTCCGTGTTGGCTCCGCCGCTGGGCGGGTCGTTATCGTCTGACGGCTCCCCGCCCTCATCCGCCAGGGCCGGGACGGTCAGACTCAGCGCCAGGACCAGCGTCAGCAGCAGGGCCGTCCAGCGCCGTATGGCTGTGGTTTTCATCAGGGAAACACTCCTTTTTCATCGTTTTTGCCGGATAAAAGAAGCGGGAGCGGGGTATGCCCGCTCCCGCAGGGTGGGAAGTTATCGCTTGTTGATGTTCAGTTTGCTGTCGTTCTTGGTGGTGGTCTTGTTGTTGCTGTTGTTTTTTGTGGTGGGCATGGCCTGGAGCTTACCGCCGTTGAGCATGCCGGAGAGGGGGTTTTTGCTTGCTGCATTGACCGTAACGGTGATGGTCGTTGCAGGCAGGCCTGGTGCGCTGATGGTAATGTCACCGGAAGTCGCGCCTGTTCCGTTTGCGGTAATCGTTGCGGAACGGCCCTTGTTGGTCGGAGTGACCGTAAACGAACCGCTGTTCTTTTTCCAGTCAATGACGAGATTGGGGTTATCCGGGTCGACAGTAGCGTTCAGCGTGATCGTGTTGTCATTGCCTGAACCGGCAGTCAGCGTAACAGCATTATTGCTGAAGGTTCCGCCGCCGCTGCCGCTCTTCGCAAAGCTCACGTTTCCGGGAGAGGTGACCAGGATGGTCTTGGACACTGTGTTGCCGTTGATATCGCTTGCTCGAACGGTTATAGTAGCTTCTCCGGTGCCGTGTCGCGTGATGGTGGCATTTATACCGCTGCCAGTGGCCGAAACGGACACAACATTGTTGTCGCTGCTGGACCACTGAATCATATAAACGCCGTCCTGCGGTGTCATATTCGCCAACACGCTGGCAGTACCGCCGGTCATCCTGAGGGTGTAATACGGGTCACTGTTTCCGAAGGAGCCTCCATCTGTACAGAACAGCCGCATGTCGATGTTGTTGGGCGAGACATCGAGCTCACCCAGAGGCGTCCAGGTCGTCATCTTATCCTTGCCCTCTTCGTCCGGTCCCCATGTGACCGTTACAAAGACCTTGTTGTTCGAACCGCGAACAAGCGTCATCTTCAAGGGCTCGGTGGCCGGTCCGCCGCTGGAACTGAGGAAGCGCTCCGGCTGGAACAGCAGCGTAGAGCCAACCTCAACATTCTTAAACTCCAGGTCAAAGCCTCTCGGCACAACGCCTGTGACATTCAGAGAGCCGGAGGAGGGGCCTGTGAACAGGCCGTCCAGCAGCAGGCTGTTGGGATTGCTCAGAGAGGTGATGGGCACCGTGCTGCCGTTGTGCCGCACATACACGTTGCTGTCAAACATGAACGTAATCTTGCCGGAGTAGGTATTGGCTACATCGCCCGGCTTCATGGGATTGATCATGGTGACATCCGTCAGGTTGGGCGGCACCAGGCTCATTTTCCGGAAGGAAACAGCGCTGAAGGACTCGGTCAGGGCATTGTTGGCCCCCTGCTGGACGGATTTGCTCTGGGCCATGGTCAGAATCACATACTGCGAGGTAGAGTTGAGCTGAGAGCCGATCTGCAGGATATTCTGCGTCCAGTTCGCCTTTGTGCTGGTGGTGCCGGAGGGACCCCAGCTGACGGTGTTCGGGATCGTCTCGCCCAGTCCCGGCTGTCCGCTGCGGATCAGGTTATCCATCTTGGTCCGCGCGGTGTCGTTGGCGTAGATGTCAAACACCGTGTAGCCGCCCTCGTAATCGTTCACGCTGCCGTCATCCTCACCGGGGAAATAGGCGTCGGCGGAGTTGGTGCTGGACATTTTCGCTTCGCTGTTGACGTACCGCTTCTGCATCGCGTCCAGCACGGTAAAGTTGCTGGCATAGGCGGAGGGCAGCTGGTTGGACCCGGTGCTGCCGTAGCTGCTGTAGGCGGAGAAGGGCGCCTTCAGGAAGTCGATAAGCGTTCTGGCATCCTGCTCCGTAAGGACGCGGTACCAGCCGTTGGACTCCAGGTCCGTGGTCATATCCACGTTGGCATTGCCGTCAGGGTCCAGATGGATCTTCGGCTTGGCGGACTTTCTGGTGTGGAACTTGTAGATGAAGATGGGCGACAGGTCGGTGGACACGCCGCTGGTGACGAAATAGACGTAGTAGTCCGTATCCGGCATCAGGTCCTCCACCTTTACATCCACCGTGGCGTTGTTGCCGTCGTACTGCACCCGGCCCTGGATATAGTTGGGGAACAGGTGCTCGGCAATACTCAGGGCCTCCGGGGCCACCACGTCGGGCGCCTCCTGGGGGTCGCTCCCGGCCACGCCGGGCTGCATCTGGGTACCGCCCCGTGGCGTGTTGTCCCACAGGTCGTCCGCCGAGAAGTTCTTGTCAACAGGCGTGGAACCGGCGGCGTTGGGGTTGTGGTTGACCACCGTGGCGTTGATGCCGCCCTGTCTGGGGGCGATCACGTAGTCGATGGTGCCCGCCCGGTCCAGAGCAATGGAGATATCTGCGAAGATATCGCCCGGAGTGATCTTGGGATAGCCGGACTCGGTGCTGAAGCTGGGCACCCGCTTGTCGGTGAAGGGCCACGCCATCTTCAGGAAGGACGCGCCGGTGTCCGTGATGCCGATGGACACGCCGCCGCCGTTGGCCAGGCCCTTGCCCAGGAAGGACGCGCTGGTGGCCGGGGCGGAGGCCGTGCTGTCATCCCACATGGCAAAGGTGGGATGGGCGGTGAGGGTGCTCAGGTTGGTGGAGGGGGCCGCGCCGGCGTAGATGGACAGGTTCACCTCGCCGCTCCAGGTGTTCCGGTCCCTGGAGGTGTCCTTCTGGGTGATGGACACGGCAAATTCATAGTAGGTCTTCCCGCTGTCGTCCAGCTTGTTCAGCTTGGGGAAGTTGGACTGATTGCACTTGTTGAACTGGGTGCCCATGGACGCGCCGGCCTGGGCGGTCTTGCTGCCCCGGAGGATGCCGCTGCTGCCCAGCTTATACCAGCCCGCCTCACCGGCGGCCTGGGCGTTTGTGGCCCAGTTGGGCATCTGGTACTTGACGCCCTCGCCGCTGGACAGGTCCACGATGGACTCCGTGCCGTCCTCCTTCACGGTCCGCACGCGGTAGTAGAGGTCAAAGTCGATGACCGCGTCGGTGTAGAACAGCAGGTCGTAGCACATGTTGTCCTCCATCTTGCTGGTGGACTGGGGGATGACCCGGAAGCTGTAGTCCACGGGGACCAGGTCCGCCTCGGCGGCGGTGCCGGGGTCCATGTTGGCGCTGCCCGGCTTCACCGGCAGCTCGGATTCCGCGCCGTCGGTGTTCAGGCCGAAGCGGGTCAGGTACAGCTGGCCCAGCATGATGGTGAAGAGCCTCAGGTCGTGGCCCCCGGCGATGCCCACGTCCGCGTTGGTGTAGAAGTCGACGGGGTTGGGCACGATGGGGTTCTGGGCGGCGGAGGCGTCGGTGAGGTTGGAGGCGGTGAAGTAGTAGGTGCTGCCGTTCTCCAATTGCAGGGCCTCCGCCGGGAAGGTGATGTCGATGCCGCTGTCCTTCCGGGTGACGGTGACCTTGGCGTAGTCGATGACCCAGTTCTCGCCCACGCCGCTCTCACCCTTGACGGCCACCGGCTGGGACCCCCGGCCCGTGCCGCTGGTCACCTGGTTGAGCACGATGGTGCTGCGCAGGGAGAGCACCAGCTTATCCTGGGCCTCCTTCCGGGCCACGGCGCTGCTGGTGTTGTCGATGGACGCCTCATAGAGGCTCAGCAGGTCCTCGCCCGCGCCGTCCACGTCGGCCCGGATGTTCTCGGTGACATGCAGCACAATGCCGGTGTCCACCATGGGATTGGTCTTGTTGTCCGTGCCGGAGTACTTGGTGAAGGTCTGGGTGATCTTGGGTCCGGTCTGGTCCAGAGTGTTGATGGTCACCTTCTGGATCTCGGCGGAGTAGTTGCCCGCCTTGTCCACGGCCACATAGTAGAGGTCGTAGCTCTTCTCCTTCTCCAGGCCGCTGACGTTGATGGTGCCGTCCTTATCCACGCTGGCGCTGACCTTGCCGGATTTCAGGGCGGAGTAGCCGTTCTGCACCGACAGCTTCGACCACATGTCGCTGGGCAGGGGGCTCTCGGTGTGGCCTGGCTGCTTCTTGGGATACTCGGTGCCGGCGGGGACCACGGCCCAGTACACGGTGCCGTCCTCGCTGAGGCGGAAGGTCAGGCCCACGCTGGTGGCCTGCACCTTGTTGGGCGTGGGGGGGACGATGAAGTAGGGGAGGGTCTCGTCCTTGGTGGTGAACTTCAGGGAGGTGATCTTGCCCTTGTTCACGCCGTCGGCGTCCACCAGCCACAGGTAGAGGACGTACTCCTTCTGCTCCTCCAGGGTCACGTCGTCCACACGGATGATGGACTCGGTGTTCTTGGTCACGGGGACCACGCCGTAGCCCAGGCTGCCGCTGACCGCGCCGGAGCGGAACTCGTCCTCCGTGGGGGCCTTGGCCCCGGCGGGCATGAGGGCGTAGTAGAGGTTGCAGCTCTTGGTGGGCATGACCACCACCTGGCACCCGTTCTGGGCGGAGACGGTGAGCATATAGGGATAGCCGTCGCAGAAGGCGGGCTTGCTGTTGTCCGGGGTGGAGAAGGCGATGACCTTCACCGGGCTCTGCACGCCCCGCTCATCCACCAGCATGGCGGACAGATAGAAGGAGCCGCCGGCAGTAAGGCCCTTGACCGCGGAGCGGACCTCTTCATTGGCCTTCGCCGCCTTCACGCTGCCGTGGGCCACGGAGATGCCGCCGTAGACCGGGGGCTTGAGCAGGTCCTCCGCGCTGACGGAGCCGGAGGTGATGGGGCTGATGGCCCAGTACACGGTGCCCTTCTTATTGGTGGCGAACACAGCGGAAATGGTGGTGGGGGCGATGTCCTCCGCCACGGGGTAGCCGGAGAGGATCTGGGGATCCATGTTGGACTCCTCGGCGGCGGTGGTGTCCATCTCCTCGCCGTTGATCTCGGCGGTGAGGCCGGGACGGATATAGATCTCCTCCGGCAGAATGGTGACCTCGCAGCCCGGCGCGTTGACGTTCAGGTGCTTGATGTCGCCCTCGCCGTCCACCAGGGTGGCGGTGTCCAGATTCAGCTCCTTGACCTCCGCGTTGCGGTCGATGGT
>Ga0073906_1004740_pt1 | contig 13250 bp, 8 predicted proteins | sample Inofromicrocosms_FD_65485 | JGI IMG/M metagenome (GOLD analysis project Ga0073906, IMG submission 65485) | Mouse cecum microbial communities from Vienna, Austria - Inoculum for glucosamine and mucus D2O microcosms | ecosystem: Host-associated > Mammals > Digestive system > Large intestine > Cecum... | reverse complement strand
GGAGGCTGTCGAATATATCCGAGGATTCAAGCTCGTAGACTGCGAATATTTCGTCAACAATGAGCTGAAGACAAAATCCATCCTCGCGGAAGGGGCACAGGGCTCTATGCTTGACATAGACTACGGTTCATACCCTTTCGTGACCTCATCATCAACCGCCTGCGCAGGAGCCTGCATCGGTCTTGGAGTCGCTCCTCATCAGATAGGACACGTCTACGGAATCTTCAAGGCATACTGCACAAGAGTAGGAAGCGGTCCTTTCCCGACCGAACTGTTTGACGAGACAGGAGAGAAACTGAGGAAGATAGGCAACGAGTTCGGTGCAGTGACCGGACGCCCACGCCGTTGCGGATGGCTTGATCTTGTAGCATTGAAATATGCGGTGATGATCAGCGGTGTCACTGACCTGATTATGATGAAATCAGACTGTCTCGACACATTCGAGACTATCAAAGTCTGCACCTCATATAAGGTAGACGGACAGCAGACCAGCCAGGTGCCGGCAGACACATTCGCTGAGATAGAGCCTGTCTATACTGATATGAAAGGCTGGAATACTGATCTTACAGGCTTCCGCAGCGAAGACGAACTTCCTCAGGAATTCAAGGACTACATCAAATTTATGGAAGATTACCTTGAAGTGCCGATCAAGATCATATCTCTCGGTCCGGACAGGGAAGCGACCATCATCAGATAGTCATAGAGACATTACTGACAACAGAACAAAAAAACAGGGTGACTTTTAAAAGTCACCCTGTTTTATCATATATAAGTCTTTGACTAAAGATCTGTCATAGCTCTCTGATAGTCCTCCATCGGAGCAACGAGAATCTCCTGGAACTCCTTCTGACCGGTACCGGCCGGAATAGCGTGTCCGCAGATCACATTCTCCTTAAGACCCTCAAGAGTATCCACACGGCCTCTGATAGCAGCCTCGCTGAGCACCTTGGTAGTCTCCTGGAATGAAGCGGCTGAAATGAAGCTGTTTGTCTTCAATGCAGCCCTTGTAATACCCTGAAGTACCTGGCTTGCCGTTGCAGGTTTAGCCTCACGAAGAACCATCATCTTGAGACCCTGTCTGTCAAGTGAAGAGTTTTCACTTCTCATCTCACGGGCTGAAATGATGTCGCCTTCTTCGTAGTTCTGTGAATCACCCGGATCTGTAACATAGAATTTGCCGTAGATCTTGTCATTCACATCCATAAACTGCCACTTGTCAACAAGCTCTTCCTGAAGGAATTCAGTATCGCCAGGATCATTGATCTGAACCTTGCGCATCATCTGACGAACGATGATCTCAAAGTGCTTGTCGTTGATCTTCACACCCTGAAGGCGGTAAACCTCCTGGATTTCATTGACGATATACTCCTGAACCTTGATAGGACCGAGGATATTGAGAATATCAGTAGGAGAAACTGCACCGTCAGAAAGTCTCATACCGGCTTTCACGTAGTCATTCTCCTGAACAAGAATCTGCTTGGTCAATGGAACGAGATAACGTTTCTCAAGACCGGTCTTATTCTTGATGATAATCTCCCTGTTACCCCTCTTGATCTTGCCCATGCTTACCTCTCCGTTGATTTCGGAAACGATTGCAGGGTTGGAAGGATTACGGGCCTCAAACAATTCGGTAACTCGAGGAAGACCTCCTGTGATATCGCTTGACTTACCGATCGCACGAGGAATCTTGATGATGATGTCACCGATCTTCACATCGTCGCCATCGTTGACCATAACGTGGGCACCCACAGGCAAGTTGTACTGTTTCTTGCTTTCGCCGTTCTCGTCTACAATATTTATAGAAGGGTTCTTTGTCTTGTCACGGGACTCGATGATGACTTTGTCTCTGTTGAGAGAGTACTCATCGGCCATCTCCTCACGGAATGTTACACCGTCGATCATGCTGTCGAAACGCACCTTACCGGCTGTCTCGATGATAGTGATGGCGTTATATGCATCCCATTCGCAGATGAGGTCTCCTTTGACAACCTTTTCTCCGTCTTTCTTGTAAAGGACTGAACCGTAAGGTACATCATACTGGGAGAATGTAATACCGGTGTTCTCATCGACGATGCGCACCTCGGTAGTACGGCTGACAACAATATCATTCTTGGTACCGTCATCATTGATTCTCTCAATTGTCCTGAGCTCTTCGAATTCAAGCTTACCGTTGTACTTGGACTGGATGGAGCTTTCGGAAGCAGTGCTTGACGCAGTACCACCGACGTGGAAGGTACGGAGTGTAAGCTGTGTACCAGGCTCACCGATTGACTGCGCCGCGATGACACCGACAACCTCTCCCTTCTCGACCATACGGCCGGAAGCAAGGTTACGTCCATAACATTTTGCGCAGACTCCCTTGCGTGATTCACAGGTAAGCACTGAACGTATTTCCACCTGCTCGATAGGAAGAGACTCGATGAGGGCAGCTATGTCCTCTGTAATCTCCTCGCCTGCAGGAATGATAAGTTCACCGGTAAGAGGGTTGAAGACATCGTGTACGGATGTTCTTCCGAGAATCCTTTCACCAAGCGACTCAACAACCTCGTCCTTGCTCTTTATGGCTGTAGCGATAAGTCCTCTGAGAGTTCCGCAGTCTTCCTCGTTGATGATCACATCGTGTGAAACGTCCACGAGACGACGGGTAAGATAACCTGCATCGGCTGTCTTCAACGCCGTATCCGCAAGACCTTTACGGGCACCGTGGGTAGAGATGAAGTACTCGAGCACTGACATTCCCTCCTTAAGGTTGGAAATGATAGGGTTCTCGATAATCTCTGCACCCTGACCTCCGGATTTCTGAGGCTTCGCCATCAATCCACGCATACCGCAGAGCTGTTTGATCTGCTGTGTCGAACCACGGGCTCCTGAATCAAGCATCATATATACAGGGTTGAATCCCTGCTGGTCGCTTGAAATCTGCTTCTCGACGATACCGGTTATCTGGTTGTCGATAGAAGTCCAGAGGTCAATCACTTTGTTGTAACGCTCGTTGTTGGTAATGAATCCCATAGAGAAATTGTTTTTGATTGACTCCACGGTCTTGTAGCCGTTGTCAATCAGAGACCTCTTCTCATCAGGAATAAGCACATCACCGAGGTTGAACGAAAGACCTCCCTTGAACGCCATCGTATAACCGAGGTTCTTGATATCATCAAGGAACATGGCAGTACGTGCTACTCCGGTATGTTTGATGACCAGGGAAATGATCTTCCTGAGTGATTTCTTTCCGAGGATTTCATTAAGGTAAGGCACTTCCTGAGGTACGAGCTGGTTTACGATTATTCTACCAGGGGTAGTCTCAACCATCTGATATCCCTCCTCAAGATTGAGCTTATTCTTAGGAAGTCTTACATTTATCTTGGCGTGTATGTCAATTGCCTTCTCATTGAGGGCGATGATGACTTCTTCCGGTCCATAGAAACGCATTCCTTCTCCCCTTGCTCCAGGACGTACCTTGGTGATATAGTACAGACCGAGCACCATATCCTGTGAAGGGACGGTGATAGGTGTACCGTTGGCAGGGTTTAGGATGTTGTGTGAACCGAGCATAAGCAGCTGTGCCTCAAGGATAGCTGCATTTCCAAGCGGAAGGTGTACAGCCATCTGGTCTCCGTCGAAGTCGGCGTTGAACGCGGTACATGCAAGCGGATGAAGCTGGATAGCCTTACCCTCGATCATCTTAGGCTGGAAAGCCTGGATACCGAGACGGTGAAGTGTAGGCGCACGGTTCAAAAGCACCGGATGACCTTTCATCACATTCTCGAGGATATCCCAGATGACAGCGTCTTTCCTGTCAACGATCTTCTTTGCGGACTTCACTGTCTTCACAATTCCCCTCTCGATCAGTTTCCTGATGATGAACGGTTTGTAAAGCTCAGCCGCCATAAATTTAGGCAGACCGCACTCGTGCATCTTAAGCTCAGGACCTACGACGATCACAGAACGTGCAGAATAGTCGACACGTTTACCGAGGAGGTTCTGACGGAAACGTCCCTGTTTTCCCTTCAAGCTGTCAGACAGGGATTTGAGTGTCCTGTTGGCCTCGCTCTTGACTGCATTTGACTTCTTGGAGTTGTCGAACAGAGAGTCGACAGCCTCCTGAAGCATACGCTTCTCGTTACGGAGGATGACCTCAGGGGCCTTGATCTCGATAAGTCTCTTGAGACGGTTGTTCCTGATGATAACCCTTCTGTAGAGGTCATTCAGGTCAGAGGTCGCGAAACGGCCTCCATCAAGAGGAACAAGAGGACGAAGATCCGGTGGAGTCACAGGAATGACTTTGAGAATCATCCATTCAGGACGGTTGATTCCCTTTGACTCCTGGAACCATTTTACGATGCTCAGCCTCTTGAGAGCCTCAGCCTTTCTCTGCTGTGAAGTCTCCCTCAGCATCTTCTGACGGAGTTCCTTGGCAAGGGCGTCGATATCTATATCTTTGAGAAGATCATAAATAGCCTCAGCTCCCATTCCTGCCCTGAACTTGTCAGGATCGTCATTAGGAAGATTCTGGTTCTCAGGCATTCCCTCTATAAGGTCCAGATATTCTTCCTCAGAAAGAAGATCCAGCTTTGAGAGTCCTGTAGTACCAGGGTTCGTTACGATATATTTTTCGTAGTAGATTACAGATTCAAGTTTCTTGGCAGGGATTCCGAGAAGCGCGGCAATCTTGTTTGGTGCTGATTTGAAATACCAGATATGAGCTACAGGGACAGTCAGTTCTATATGACCCATCCTTTCCCTGCGGACTTTCTTCTCTGTCACCTCTACACCGCATCGGTCACAGACGATACCGCGGTACCTGATTCTTTTATATTTTCCGCAATGACACTCATAGTCTTTTGTAGGACCGAATATCTTTTCGCAGAAAAGGCCGTCGCGCTCAGGCTTGTAGGTCCTGTAGTTCACTGTCTCAGGCTTCAGGACCTCACCGGATGACCTCATTTTGATGTCTTCCGGTGAAGCGAGCGAGATGCTGATTCTTTCGAAATTGCTCTTGACCTTGTTTTCTTTATTAAAAGTAGGCATATTCCTAAAATTTCAAATTGTCTGTAAACTAATCCAATGTTACTTTCAGTCCGAGACCTCTGAGCTCGTGGAGCAATACGTTGAGGGACTCAGGAATACCAGGTGTAGGCATCAGGTCTCCCTTGACGATTGCCTCGTATGCCTTGGACCTTCCTGTCACGTCATCGGATTTGACAGTAAGAATCTCCTGAAGAACATTTGACGCACCGAATGCCTCAAGTGCCCAAACCTCCATCTCTCCGAAACGCTGTCCTCCGAACTGGGCCTTACCGCCGAGAGGCTGCTGAGTGATGAGAGAGTAAGGACCGATGGACCTTGCGTGCATCTTGTCGTCAACCATGTGACCGAGCTTGATCATATAGATGACACCCACAGTCGCAGGCTGGTCGAACCAGTCACCTGTACCACCGTCCCTGAGGTAAGTCTTACCGTATCTTGGAAGATTCGCCTTGTCAGTATACGCACATATCTCCTCAAGGCTCGCACCGTCAAAGATAGGAGTGCTGAATTTGACTCCGAGCTCCTCTCCTGCCCAGCCGAGCACGGTCTCGTAGATCTGACCGAGGTTCATACGTGAAGGCACACCGAGAGGGTTCAGGACGATATCGACAGGGGTTCCGTCAGCAAGGAAAGGCATATCCTCATCCCTTACAACCTTGGCAACGATACCTTTGTTACCGTGGCGTCCTGCCATCTTGTCACCGACTCTGATCTTACGTTTCTTTGCGACATAAACTTTCGCAAGCTGCATGACTCCGTTAGGAAGCTCATCTCCGACCTTGATCTTGTCAAGAACTCTTCTGTGTCTTGCCGCAGCCTCTTTATAGGCTATGCAGTAGTTGTTTACAAGTTCCCTGATAAGAACGTTCGTATTCTTGTCGTTTGTCCACTTGCTTGTGTTTATATCCTCATAGTTGATAGCCTTGAGGTCAGCGACTGTGATGTCCTTTCCTTTGGCTATGATTTCAACTCCGTAAAGGTCGCTGATGCCCGCGCTCTTCTTTCCTTCAACCAGGACAGAAAGCTTGCCGATGAATTTCTCGCGGAGTGCCGCTACTTTACTGTTGAATTCATCTTCCGCAATATCTATCTTGGCCTTCTGATCTGCCTTCGCACCTTTCTTGTTGCCTTCTTTTGCAACCTTTGAATAAAGTGCTGTGCCGATCACCGTACCGCTGAGAGAAGGCGTAGCCTTGAGCGAAGCATCCTTCACGTCTCCGGCCTTGTCACCGAAAATCGCGCGGAGAAGCTTCTCTTCCGGTGAAGGGTCGCTTTCTCCCTTAGGAGTAATCTTACCTATCATAATATCACCCGGATCGATATGCGCACCGATACGGATAATACCGTTGTCATCAAGATTTCTTGTGGCCTCCTCGCTTACGTTAGGGATGTCGGAAGTAAGCTCTTCCATTCCCCTCTTCGTATCACGCACTTCAGTGATATACTCATCCACGTGTACGGAAGTAAGGATATCCCAACGGATCATCCTCTCTGACAACACGATTGCATCCTCATAGTTATAACCCTTCCAAGGCATGAACGCAACCTTGAGGTTACGTCCGAGCGCAAGCTCGCCGTTCTGGGTAGCATAACCTTCCGTAAGGATCTGTCCTTTTGTCACATTCTCGCCTTTGCGGACGATAGGTTTGAGAAGGATAGTCGTGCTCTGGTTGGTCCTTCTGAAGATAGGAAGCTTATAGACAGTCACATCAGGAGAGAAACTTACAAATCTCTCGTCATCTGTGCGGTCATATTTCACATGTATTTCTTTTGCATCCACGTACACGACTTCTCCTGTACGCTCTGCAACGATCTGTGTCCTTGAATCCAGACAGACTCTCTCTTCAAGACCTGTTCCCACGATAGGAGACTCAGGGTTGAGAAGCGGAACTGCCTGACGCATCATGTTCGCACCCATCAATGCACGGTGGGCATCATCGTGCTCAAGGAACGGAATGAGAGATGCCGCCACGGAAGCGATCTGGTTAGGAGCGACGTCCATATAGTTAACCTCATCTTTGGTAACCACAGGGAAGTCAGCTCCAAGACGGCACTGGATCCTGTCTTCAAGGATGTTTCCGTCTTCATCAAGCTTCACTTTTGCAAGAGATACCATCTGGTCCTCTTCCTCCTCGGCGCTCATATACTGCCATCCTTCTGAACTTAGATCCACTTTTCCTTTCTCAACCTTGCGGTAAGGAGTCTCGATGAAACCGAGTTCATTGATTCTTGCATATACGCAAAGTGATGAGATAAGACCGATGTTCGGTCCCTCAGGAGTCTCGATAGGACAAAGTCTTCCGTAATGGGTGTAGTGAACGTCCCTGACCTCGAATCCGGCCCTGTCCCTTGACAGACCTCCAGGTCCCAATGCAGAAAGACGGCGTTTGTGCGTCATTTCCGAAAGCGGGTTGGTCTGGTCCATGAACTGTGACAGCTGGCTCGTTCCGAAGAATGAGTTGATCACAGATGACAAAGTCTTGGCATTGATCAGGTCAATAGGAGAGAACTGTTCGCTGTCGCGCACGTTCATCCTTTCACGGATGGTTCTCGCCATTCTTGAAAGTCCGACACTGAACTGGTTTGCAAGCTGTTCGCCCACTGTTCTGATACGTCTGTTGCTCAAATGGTCGATATCATCGACTATCGCCTTCGAGTTGATCAGCTGGATCAGATATTTTATGATCTCAATGATGTCCGTATTGGTAAGCACCCTGACATCATCGGCAATCGTAAGATTGAGCTTCTTGTTGAGACGGTATCTTCCCACGTCTCCGAGGTCATATCTCTTTTCGGAGAAGAAGAGCTTGTCAATGACATCCCTTGCGGTAGCCTCATCAGGCGGTTCCGAGTTGCGGAGCTGCTTGTAGATATAGTTGATGGCTTCCGTCTCCGTATTTGTAGGATCCTTCTGCAGAGTATTGTAGATGATGGCATATTCATTGACATTTGCCTCCTCTTTCTGAAGAAGTATTGTCTTGACATCCGTCTCCGCAAGTTTCTGGATTGTATCTTCTCCAAGGATTTCGCCGCGCTCGACGATCGGGATTGTCCTTTCCACTGGAATGACCTCTCCGGTGTCCTCGTCTACGAAGTCCTCGATCCAAGTCTTCAATACTTTGGCCGCAAGCTTCCTTCCTTCATTCTGTTTAAGGTTTTCCGGAGTGGCTTCAATTTCATCAGCCAGTCCGAAGATGTCGATAATATCCTTGTCGCCGTTGAATCCAATGGCTCTGAGAAGGGTTGTTACAGGTAATTTTTTCTTACGGTCAATGTATGCGTACATCACATTGTTGATGTCAGTCGCAAACTCGATCCAGGAACCTTTGAAAGGAATGATTCTGGCAGAATACAATTTTGTTCCGTTGGCGTGCAGGCTCTGTCCGAAGAATACGCCGGGAGACCTGTGCAACTGAGATACGATGATACGCTCTGATCCATTGATTATGAACGTACCGCCCGGCGTCATATATGGAATATTGCCGAGATATACGTCCTGTACTTCTGTGTCAAAGTCCTCGTGCTCCGGATCGCTGCACGAAAGACGCAGTTTCGCTTTGAGAGGGACATTGTATGTCAGTCCCCTTTCAAGGCATTCATCGATCGAATACTGTGGAGGATCGATAAAATAATCGATGAATTCAAGTTTATAGTTGTTCCTTGTATCCTCGATTGGAAATATCTCCTGGAATACCTGATACAGACCCTCATTGCGTCTGTTTTCCGGTGTGGTATCCAGCTGAAAGAAATCTCTGAAAGATTTCAACTGTACCTCAAGCAGGTCCGGATACTCAAGGAGAATTTTTGATGATGCGAATGAAACTCGCTGTGTTTTAGTCTTTTGTGACATCGTACTGTGTCTTTTGTTAGAGAAAAACTTAAATACGACAAAAAGGTTTAGGACCTGATGATCCTAAACCTGACTTTGTTTCCCTTGCGGGAGGCAGTGAACTATTTAAGCTCAACTTCTGCGCCCTGCTCCTCGAGGGAAGCTTTAACCTGCTCAGCCTCAGCTTTAGATACTTTCTCTTTGATGATTGCATCTGGAGCCTTGTCAACAAGCTCTTTTGCCTCTTTAAGTCCAAGACCAGTGATATCCTTAACAGCTTTTACAACGTTAAGTTTAGCCTGGCCAGCTGATTTGAGGATTACATTGAACTCTGTCTGCTCAGCAGCTGCTGCTTCACCAGCGCCAGCTGCAGGACCAGCTACTGCTACTGCAGCTGCTGCAGGCTCAATACCATACTCGTCTTTAAGGATCTGTGCAAGTTCCTGAACGTCTTTTACAGAAAGGTTTACCAACTCTTCTGCAAGTGCTTTAATGTCTGCCATAATTGTAGTTATTTAAATAGTTTGTTTTTATTCTCTTTCTGAAAGGGTTTTTACGATGCCTGCAATCTTGCCGCCTGCTGACTGAAGAGCAGAGATGACATTGCGTGCAGGTGACTGGAGCAATGCGACAACATCGCCGATGAGCTCCTCACGGGACTTGATATTGCAAAGTTCATCAAGTTTGTCCGCTCCTATGAACGCGCACTCCTGAACGTATGCTCCTTTAAGAGCCGGTTTCTCAGCACCTGCCTCAGCATATTTCTTGATGAGCTTTGCCGGTGCGTTAGGAGTTTCCGTGTACATAATTGCTGTAGGACCTTCAAGAACAGAAAAGATAAGCTGCATCTCTTCGTTGTTCAATCCTTCAATTGCCTTGTGAAGAAGGGTATTCTTTACTACAATGAGCTGGATTCCCTTCTCAAAGCACTCTCTGCGGAGTTTTGAAGTCTGCTCAGCATTAAGTCCTGCGATATCAGTAATATAGAAGTTTGGAGTCTCCTGAAGCTGTGCTGATATCGATTCAATTATTTGGGCTTTTTCTTCTTTTCTCATAACATTGAATTTTATTACTCAGCACTGTTTACTACTGATTTGACATCCACGTGTATTCCAGGACTCATAGTAGAGCAGATTGAAACACCTTTCATATATGTTCCCTTAAGAGTCTGAGGTTTCAGCTTAAGAATAGCTGAGATCAGCTCCTGAGCGTTCTCGCAGATCTGGGCTCCTGTAAAAGATACTTTACCTATTGCTGCGTGCACGATACCTGTCTTGTCTACCTTGAAGTCAATCTTACCTGCTTTCACCTCTTTGACAGCTGTACCTACTTCCATAGTCACAGTTCCGGTCTTAGGGTTAGGCATAAGTCCTCTTGGGCCGAGAATTCTACCGATGGCACCAACTTTAGCCATTACTGAAGGAGTACAGATGATGACATCAACATCAGTCCATCCGCCTTTGATCTTTTCGATGAACTCGTCAAGACCTACGTAATCAGCTCCTGCTTCCTTTGCCTCGTTTTCCTTGTCAGGAGTACAGAGTACGAGTACTCTTGTCTGCTTACCTGTACCGTGAGGAAGTGTAACGACGCCACGGACCATCTGATTGGCTTTACGTGGGTCAACACCGAGGTTGACTGAAAGTTCTACTGAGGCATCAAATTTAGTAAAGGTGATATCCTTCACAATATCACAAGCTTCCGCCAACTTGTATTCCTTGGTTGCATCAAATTTGGCTGCAGCCATTTTCTGGTTTTTAGTCAGTTTACTCATTTCGCGTGTGATTTTTAGATGTCAGCAGGGAATTCACCCTCGACTTTGATACCCATACTTCTCGCTGTACCAGCGACCATTGTCATTGCAGACTTCAATGTGAATGCGTTCATATCCGGCATCTTTGACTCTGCAATTGCTTTTACCTGATCCCAAGTGATGGTAGCGACTTTCTTTCTGTTAGGTTCTGCAGATCCTGAGGTAATCTTTGCAGCCTCTTTGAGCTGTACCGCTACAGGCGGCTGTTTCACCTCAAATGAGAATGACTTGTCGCTGTAGACTGTAATGACTACCGGCAAGACTTTACCTGCTGAATCCTGTGTGCGGGCATTGAACTGCTTGCAGAAATCCATAATGTTCAATCCCTTCGAACCGAGAGCCGGTCCTACTGGAGGTGATGGATTGGCTGCGCCACCTTTGATCTGGAGTTTAATAAACCCGGTAACTTCTTTTGCCATATTCTTTGATTATTCTTTAGTTACTTGTGTAAAGTTGAGTTCAAGCAGAGTCTTTCTGCCGAAGATCATAACCATAACCTTAAGTTTGCTTCTGTCTTCCACGATTTCCTCCACAGTACCGTCAAAACCGCTGAAAGGTCCGTCAGTAATCTTGACTGATTCGCCTACAGTGTAGTCTACAACAGTCTCTCCGTCGCTGACGATATTCTCATCCTGCTCACCGAGAATCCTCTTTACTTCGGACTCCCTTATAGGAACCGGAATCTTCTCCTCCTGGGCTTTGCCTGTACCTCTGCTTACATCACGTTTTTCAGTGAGGAAGCCGGACATGTGAGGGACCTCATTACGGATGATATATTGAAGTTCACCCGTAAGTTCCGCCTCTATAAGTACATAACCGGGATAGAAAAGACGCTCTGAACTGATGCGTTTTCCATCACGGATCTTATATACCTTTTCTGTCGGAACAAGAACCTGAGAAACCAGATTCTGAAGACCACACCTTTCGATCTCCTTTTCGAGATACTCTTTGGCTTTTTTCTCTTTTCCGCCTGCTGCGCGCAGAACATACCATTTCTTACCGCTTTCGCTCATAACAAATAGGTATTATAGTGTATAGATTGCACGCATCAGATGGTCGAAAGCATAGTCCATCGCAAAAATGACTACAGCGAAAATCACTGAAGCCACCATTACTAGAATCGCAGAATTCTGCAACTCTTTCCAAGTAGGCCAAGTAACCTTCTTTGTCAATTCCGTATAGGACTCTTTAAGATAGTTTATGAACTTTCTCATCTTTACAGTTAATGGACATTGCTTGTTGGAAGCTTGCGCAATGTCTGTTAAACATTACCAAATCGTAACCTTTGATATTTTGGCAGGGGAACCAGGATTCGAACCCAGACTAAAGGTTTTGGAGACCTCTGTACTACCCTTATACTATTCCCCTATGGTTAAAAAGTGGGTATCTGATTATCGGACACCCACTCTATAGATTTTGATGTTAGTCAAGAATCTTGGTAACCTGTCCTGCACCTACTGTACGTCCACCTTCGCGGATAGCGAAACGGAGACCTTCGTTGATAGCAACCGGGTAGATAAGATCTACTGTGATAGTTACATTATCTCCTGGCATAACCATCTCAACTCCCTCTGGAAGGCTGATCTCTCCAGTGATGTCAAGAGTACGGATGAAGAACTGAGGACGGTAGTGGTTGTGGAATGGAGTATGACGACCACCTTCGTCTTTCTTCAATACGTAAATCTCAGCCTGGAATTTCTCGTGAGGATGAATAGTACCAGGTTTAGCAAGAACCTGACCCCTCTTGATCTCTTTCTTGTCGATACCACGGAGGAGGAGACCTACGTTGTCACCAGCTTCACCTTCATCAAGGATCTTGCGGAACATCTCAACACCTGTAACGACAGTCTTCTTAGGCTCCTCGCCAAGACCGACGATTTCAACCTCGTCTCCAGTGTGTACAATACCAGTCTCGATACGACCTGTAGCAACTGTACCACGACCTGTGATAGAGAAGATGTCCTCGATAGGCATAAGGAACGGTTTCTCGTTCTCACGTGGAGGGATTGGAATATATGTATCAACAGCATCCATAAGTTCCATAATCTTGTCCTCGAACTGCGGGTCACCGTTAAGTGCACCGAGAGCAGAACCGCGGATTACAGGAGCGTTGTCACCGTCAAAGTTGTAGAATGAAAGAAGATCGCGGATCTCCATCTCAACGAGGTCAAGCATCTCAGGATCGTCAACAAGGTCAACCTTGTTCATGAAAACGACGATTCTTGGAACGTTCACCTGACGAGCGAGAAGGATGTGCTCACGAGTCTGAGGCATAGGACCGTCAGTAGAAGCCACAACAAGGATCGCACCGTCCATCTGAGCTGCACCGGTAACCATGTTTTTCACGTAGTCAGCGTGACCTGGGCAGTCAACGTGAGCATAGTGGCGTGAAGATGTCTGGTACTCAACGTGCGCAGTGTTGATTGTGATACCACGCTCTTTCTCCTCAGGAGCATTGTCGATAGAGTCGAATGAACGAAGCTCTGAAAGACCTTTCTTTGCAAGCACTGTTGTGATCGCAGCGGTCAAAGTAGTTTTACCGTGGTCAACGTGGCCGATAGTACCGATGTTAACGTGCGG
>Ga0073906_1004736_pt1 | contig 13258 bp, 11 predicted proteins | sample Inofromicrocosms_FD_65485 | JGI IMG/M metagenome (GOLD analysis project Ga0073906, IMG submission 65485) | Mouse cecum microbial communities from Vienna, Austria - Inoculum for glucosamine and mucus D2O microcosms | ecosystem: Host-associated > Mammals > Digestive system > Large intestine >... | reverse complement strand
TTTTTTCTTTGTCCGCACTTCGAGCAATTCGTCGCTCATTCCAGACAAGCTCATTTGTTTATCCATATTTATATTATATCACATTTTTGCGGATTTCGCATTATGCGGTATTGCCTTAAATCCAACCCCGAGCCATAGCCTCGGCCCCGGTGATGAAGTCCGGGTAATCTTCTTCCCGGAAATCCTTCGCCCAGGCAAAAATATCATCCAGTTTTTGAAATTTTACCATGGGAGCCTCGTCAAAGCCGTGGAGCCACGCGGCGTCGGAATCCGGGTCTACCTGTGTCTGATAAGCTCCGCCCTTCAGCTTCATCTGAACATCATAGGTCCCGATGGCGCAGCGTTGTCCCTTCTCACTGAGGATGCCCAGGCTTTGCATCGCCTCCAAAGCATCGTAAACCTCGAAAGCGGACAGTTCCCCGGAGTAACGCTCCCGCAGAAACGTCAGGTTTTCCTCGGTCCAGCCCTGGGAGTCCGGGAGGGCCGCCTCGGGCTGCTGGGCTTTCCAGGCCCGATAGTCATCCATGAACTGCATGTAGACGGAATCCAGCATCCGGCCTGGCGGCAGCTCCCGCATCAACTGCCGCTGGCGGTCCACATCCAGATACTTGTCAAAGGCGGACTTTTGACTGGTTCCCTGGGCCGTCCGCCGGTTCTCCATTCCGTAGCGGGGGAACACATGGGGCATAAAATTGCTTGAAATGTTCACGTACATGGCCTCTTTTCCAGTTTGTATTCTTTTACCGGCATGTGCCGGGCGTTTGCAATCAGCCACCTCCTTCCACGTGATATCCACATTTGGCGCCAGGATATTTTCTAAATCCCATCTCCCCCTTCCCTCGAATCTCCTATAAGCGTAACATTGCGAAAATATTTTGTCAACAATAAAATTAAACGCCGTTAAAAAATAAATGAGGAATGATTTGTGGGAAACGCATATTGACGCAGGCGGAAAATGATATATAATAATCGTTGTAAGTGTTTTTGTGCCTTTTCTCAATTTTCTAGGGAGGATGTGATTTTCTCTGGCCAAAAATAGTCCCCCACAGGGAATTGAGGAAAATTTGAAGCGGGCCGTTGCGGAAATGCTTGTTCTTGCTATGCTGAACAGGGAAGATATGTATGCCCATCAGATTTCGCAAAATCTGTATGAGGGTTCTGGGAACAGATTGAACATCGTGCCTCCATATATGCTTCTCTACCGGCTTATGGAAAATAACTATGTTCAGGACCTGCATAAGTCAACCGCTCCAGACGGGCGGAGGCGGCAGTATTATCAAATCACCGAAGCGGGACGGCGCTATTTGATGGAGTTAATTGCGCGTTATAACGACTTTATAGAGGGGGTCACATTATTATTGACGGAAGGGGGGGGCAAATAATGAATAGAGCCGCTGACCAATATAAATTGCGCGTGAAACGCTTCCTTTTCTGCGGCAGAGCTGACAAAAATCATCTTCTTAACCAACTCACAGACATGCTGGACGACTTTCAGCAAGCAAAGCCGGAAGCGGATTACACCGAGTATGTAGCTACCTTTGGTGAACCTGCTTCGTGTGCCACAGAATTGCTTTCGAGTTTGGGAGAGTCAAAATTTAAAGCTATCCGCAAGAAACGTCTTTTGGCCCGCCGCAGCATATATGTAGCAATTTTGGTCGTATTTGTTCTTATATCATCTCTTTTGTATTATAAGTACTATCAATCACTTTACTTTAACGAGGATACAGTTGTGGTGATAGGACCAGCAACCCGAATAACCGAGGAAGAAGCAGAGGCAGCCTTTGAACGAACCCCTGTAGACGCCCATTCTGACGGAGGAACAGAAAAATGAAAAAATTTGTGCTTTGTGCCTGACTATAGCAATTTTGTCCACAATAGCAACTTTGGCGTATGCCGCTGAACCTGAAAAGAATGTTGTTGATTTAGGCGATGGCTTTTATATGGTGGAGACAATCACGCAATATTCTATACACCGCGCAAATGATACTGTTTCAGCGAACAAAACTGGCAGCGTGTTTCACGGATCATCATTAGTAGGAACTGCAACGTTGACTGCAATTTTTGATATTTCTGGATCTACTTCTTATGCCATAAAAGCCGCTATCGGCGGCACAGTAAGGGCCTATCGTCACCGGCGCGTTGTAGAGCGCCGTCGACAGATAGGCCCAAATATTATTGATTTTTGTGGTGGTCTGTTTCAGCGCGCCGATCACATACTGGATGTGCTCGCTGTCAAGCTGGAGGAAGCGGTCTCTGACCGTCTCCGTGGGAATGTCGCTGCCGCCGATCCGTATGGCGGGGGCGGTGCTGCATACCGTGTCCAGCATTAGCTCCAGAAGGTCGTCTATGTCATCGTAGGGGTACTCCCTCCGCAAACGCTCGTAGTCAATATTCGCTTTCAGTTCTTTTCTTCGCTCGTATCGATCTATCTCCAATTCCGCCGCCGGGGGCTTTCGTGGGGAGACGGATGAATCAGTCTGAATAAACTCCGTCTGGTTTCTCTTATAGCAATCCTCAAAAATAATGACAGCAAAGGAGGTGGATCCAGGCGGTACAGCACAAGGATGACGACGCAGGCGGGCTGACGCCCGTCAAGGAGGAAGACGCGGTGATGTGCTGCCTGGATCTGCCGAACTGCTGTCACTATTTCTGAGGATTGCTATAGTATGATTAGGGTCAGTTTTTTCGACTTCTGGAAGTCGATTTTTTCCACCTCTTGACGTCGGAATTTCCGACTTCTGCACGTTGGAAAAAGCGACCTCTGAAATGGGCGCGAAAGGCTCTGGGAGAGGCGGGGCCAGATCAGCCGGTACTGTCCGGGTAGTAAACCGCTTGACGTAGATTTTCGTGGGTTTCCCCTGGCCCTGCTTAATCCGCTCGATCAGGCCGACGCCCTTCTTCGTGTCCAGCTCGGCCAGCAGCTTCACGGCCTTGTCCCGCCCGCAGGTCATATCTCCGCATATCTCATCCACGGAGTAGCAGATGTAGACCCGCCCGGTGTCATCGTATCAACTGTTCCTGGCGGACAGGCTCATGCGGTCCAGCAGCATTCCGTACAGCAGCTTGGCGTCCGTGGAGACGTGCTTGAATTTGGGGTTTGAAATTAACTGACGGGGGATTTTGAAAAAGACAAATTCCTCCGATTCATCGCCATAGAAATAATCTGTTAAAATAATTTCCGGCATGGTCAGGGCCTCCTTTGGGGCAAAAGAAAAAGCACGATCTTTCCATCGTGCTTTCTCTCGGGTGTTAATTTGTGTCACATTGGCTTCATTTTGCGGTGACTGCCTGATATTTTTGGGTTCTGTGCGTCATTCTTTATCAGGCACACCCAAACAGGTCCCCCGATTTGCACCGTTTATGCCGCCGCTCCAGCCCGGTCAAATTCCGGACCGCCAGAGCGCGCCAACATTCTTTGGATTTTTACTTTCCAGGACGTGTTATTTCGACTGCCACTTGCTCACGCAGAGGGAGCAGGCGATGTCGCCGGTGACGTTCAGGCAGGTGCGGCCCATGTCGAAGAGCCGGTCCACCGCCACAATCAGGCCGATGTACGCCACAGGGATGCCCAGGGTCTCCAGCACCATGGCCAGCATAATCATGCCCGCGCCGGAGACGCCGGCGGTGCCGATGGAGGCCAGGGTAGCCGTGACCACCACAATGACCATCTGGCTCAAGGACAGGTGGATGCCCGCGCAGGAGGCGATGAACACCGTCGCCACGCACTGATAGATGGCCGTGCCATCCATGTTGATGGTAGAGCCCAGGGGCAGGACAAAGGCGGCGATGTCGTCCTTGGCCCCCAGCTCGTGGGCGCACTCCTTGGAAACCGGCAGGGTCGCCGCAGAGGACGTGGAGGTAAAGGCGAAGATCATGGCCGCGAAAGCGCCCTTGAAGAACCGGAAGGGATTCATTCCCACAAAAATCTGAGCGGACAGGGAATAGACCAGCACAGCGTGGACAATGTAGCCGATGTAAGCGCAGAGGATAACCAGGAACAAGGAGCCCAAAATGGCCGCGCCCTGGGTGGCGGTGACCCACGCCATGTAAGTAAACACGCCGATGGGGGACAGGGAAATCACGAACTCCATCAGCTTCTCAATGACGGCGTAAAAGGAGCTGACCAAGTCCCGGCAGAGTTTCCCCTTCTCACCGGCCATCATGATGGAGCCGCCGAAGAACAGGGAGACCACAATCACCTGAAGCATATTGGCGTTGACGAAAGCGCCCCACATGTTGCTGGGGAAGATGTCCACCAGCACGGACATGAAGCCGTTGAAGGCCTTGGGCTCGTACTCCGCCGCGCCCAACTCCGCAGAGAGATCGGGGAACAGGCCCGCGCCCATGAAGATGTTGGCGAAGACCAGACCGATGACGCAGGCGATGGCCGTGGTCACCATGAAGTACGCAACGGTCTTCACGCCCACGGAGCCCACCTGCTTCATATCGCCCATGGAGAGAATGCCGTCAATCATGCTCAGCAGCACCACAGGGACGACGATAAACTTCAGCAGGTTCACGAAGATGTCGCCAAAGGGCTTCAAATACGTCGTGGTGAAGTCTGCCAAGCCGGCAAAATAGCAGACCAGTCCCACCACAATACCGGCAACAAGCGCTATCAGTATCCGCACAGGCAGGTTGTTCTTCTTCATACACTCACCTCATACATAAAAGTTTTAAGGAGTCTCCCTGCGGCTCATCTGTGTTTTTTACAAATCCTTCGCCAGGAATTCCCCTCAAATTGGCCATATTATACCAAACCTTACCAGGAATGTAAAGAGCAAATCCAAAGATTGTGAAATAGATATGAAAAAAATATGAACAAAAGCCGGATGTCTGATGAATATATCAGACATCCGGCTTTTTAGTTCTTCATTCTCCCCGCACGCGATAACCGCAAAAACGGATGGCGGCCTTGGCAAGCTCCTCCGTGGGGTCCACGCAGGGCAAACGCAGCCCCAGCTCCTGAACGGCCACAGGCAGCTCCGTACAGGCCAGAAGGAAACACTCCGCCCCCCGGCGGGTCATTCCCTCCGTCACGGACAAAAATGCCGCCCGGTAACGCTCCGGCGGGGCCCCGGCCTTGACGCCCTGGTAAATGACCGCCATCAGCGCCTCCCGCTCCTCCGGTTCCGGAACCAGGAACTGCACGCCCTCCGCCGCCAGGGCGTCCTGATACAGTCCCGCCGCCAGGGTGCCCGCCGTTGCCAGAATGGCCGCCATCTTCCCCGGATAGCGGAGGCGGCAGGCCTTTGCCGCGGCCTCAATCATGCTGAGGAAGGGAATCTTTGCCAGCGGCTCCAGCCGGGGGAGGAAATAGTGCGCGGTGTTGCAGGGCATAACGGCGCAGTCCGCCCCGCAGAGCTCCAGGTTCTTCAGGGCGTCCGCCATGGCGGGCGCCGGGTCCTCCCCGCCCTCCAGAATGGCGGCGGTCCGGTCCGGAATGGAGGCGTTGCTGTCGATGTAAACCCGGATATGGTCGCTGTCCCTGGCGGCGTCGGTCAGGGCCGTGATTTTTTGAAACAGGTCCGCCGTGGCCATGGGACCCATGCCGCCCAGAATGCCGATGGTCTTTTTCACAAACAATCCACCCTTCGAGAAATTTTTCCTATCCGCGCCGTCTCCTGATTCCAAGCATCCTTCATGGCTCAGAATTAACCCCAGAAGTCTGGGAAGAGAAGCTCACTGCCCACCTTTACCGTCAGCAGAATCAGCACGACAATGACCGCCGGACGGACAATTTTGCTGCCGTTCTTGATTGCCAGGCCGGAGCCGATGTAATGCCCCGCGATGGAGGCCACGGAGGCGATGAGCCCCACGCCCAAAAACACATAACCCGAGGCCAGCTGGGTGAAAAGACTTCCAATGTTAGAGGCCAGGTTGATGACCTTCACGCCTCCCGCCGCGTGGCGGGTGTCCAGCTTCGCCAGGCGGATAAAAATAATCATCAGGAAGGTCCCCGTGCCGGGACCGTAATAACCGTCGTAGCCCCCGATGAGGAAAGCCGCCGCCCAGACCAACGCCATCTGCTTCCGGCGGTCCATCTCCCCCGGCTCGTCGGGCCATTCGTGGTTCCGCAAGGTCACAAAGGCCACCACCGGAAGTACCAGCAGCAGCATGTACTTCAAAACGGCGTCCGGCGTCCGGTGCTGAAGCCAGGTACCCGCCACGGAGCCCGTCAGGGAAAAGAGGATGGAGGGCCCGAAAAGCCGCCAGTCCACATAGCCGTTTTTAATGAACCGGGCGGTGGAGAAGCAGGTGCCGATGGCGGCGGAAACTTTGTTGGTCCCCAGAGCATAGGGGGCGGGAAGGCTGCCAAAGGCGATGAGGTGCGTAGGGACGGAGATGATGCCGCCGCCGCCGGCGATGGCGTCCATAAAGGACGCCAGGAACACCCCCAGGCAGATCAGCAGCAGCACCCAGAGGGGGAAGCCGTCAATCCGCAGGGCCGTCAGGGTCTGGAACATGGAAAAACCTCCTGAAATGAAAATCGAAACTGCCGCGTCCGGAAGAGAATGCGGAGTTCCCAGGCGCGGCTTCTTGGTACAGGAACCGGCAGGGCGCCTACAGAAAAAGGGCCGCCGGCACGCCGGTCCGTTCCCTCGGAAACAGCCGCCGCACCCGTTCTTCTCTTCTCGTTCTCTTGTGACGGCCCTTATTCTACCAGTCTCTGGCGGCAAAAGCAACGGCCAGCCGATTTTTTATTAGCATACATCCCCGAATTTTTCCCCAACTTTTGCGCAATTTGCCGAAGATAACCAAAAAATATTGTGAATTTTGTAACAGATTTGGGGGAACATGCTAAAAGACGGCGGTCATTTTCGACAGGACCGTCCTTGACGCTATTTTCCAAAAGAAGTATAATAGTCCAGAATAACCTGACGCTTTTTACACAAGCCAGTCCGCCGCTTTGGGCCGGCGGATGGGACGTCCTGGAAGGACGTCTGGGAAATTGGCGGGCCGCTCGCCTATAAGCGGCAGCTGCGGCTTTTTGCAGAGCTGCCGCAGCTATACACGGAGGTTGACTATGGCAAACATCAATCAGGCCGAACTCTTTCACGCCGGCACCCTGACCGACGGCTGGCGCTGGTTCGGCGCACACCCGGAAAAGCGCAAAAGCGAGGAGGGCTGGTGCTTCCGGGTCTGGGCGCCCCACGCGCAGAACGTCTGCGTGGTGGGCGACTTCAACGAATGGACCAACGGCGTCCACCGTCTCACCCGCACCGGCGACGTCTGGGAGGGGTTCATCCCCGGGCTGAAGGAGTATACCTCCTATAAATACGCCATTACCGGCCCCGACGGAGAGGTCCGGCTGAAAACGGACCCCTACGCCTTCCACTGCGAAACCCGCCCCGCCACCGCCGGCAAGCTCTATGACATAACGGGCTTCCCGTGGACGGACGACGCGTTTTTGTCCAAGCAGGCCAAGCACCAGGTCTACGACTCTCCCCTGAACATCTACGAGGTTCACCTGGGCTCTTGGAAAAAGCGCCCCAACGGCGATTTCTATGACTACAAGGACATGGCGAAGGAGCTGGCCGCCTACGTCAAGGAGATGGGCTACACCGCCATCGAGCTTCTTCCCGTGCTGGAGCATCCCTTCGACGGGTCCTGGGGTTATCAGTGCACCGGCTACTTCGCCCCCACCTCCCGCTACGGCACGCCCAAGGATTTCCTCTGGTTCGTGAACCACATGCACAAAAACGGCATCGCCGTCATTCTGGACTGGGTCCCCGCCCACTTCTGCAAGGACGCCCACGGCCTCTACGAGTTCGACGGCGGCTGCTGCTACGAGTACAGCGACCCCAACAAGTGGGAGCATGCCTCCTGGGGCACCCGGGTCTTTGACTACGGCCGGCCGGAAGTGAAGAGCTTCCTTTTCTCCTCCGCCCGCTTCTGGCTGGAGGAATGCCACATTGACGGACTGCGGGTGGACGCTGTGGCGTCTATGCTGTACCTGGATTACAGCCGCCAGGGCGGCGCCTGGACCCCCAACAAATACGGCGGACACGAGAATCTGGAAGCCATCGACTTCCTTCGGGAGCTCAATGCCATGGCCTTCAAGACCAAGCCCGGCGCGATGATGATCGCCGAGGAATCCACCGCCTGGCCCATGGTCAGCCGCCCTGCCGACGTGGGGGGCCTGGGCTTCAACCTCAAGTGGAACATGGGCTGGATGAACGACATGTGCCACTACCTGAAGCTGGACCCCTGGTTCCGCCAGGATCACCATAAGGACATCACCTTCTCCATGATGTACGCCTTCTCCGAAAACTTTGTGCTGCCCATCTCCCACGACGAGGTGGTCCACATGAAGGGGTCCGTCGTGGGCAAGATGCCCGGAGATTACACCAACCAACTGCGCTGCACCCGGGGCTTCTACGCCTATCTGCTGGCCCATCCCGGCAAAAAGCTCCTCTTCATGGGCGCGGAACTGGGCCAGTGGCACGAGTGGAACGACGAGGAATCCTTGGACTGGTATCTCCTGGAGAACGAGGAGAATCAGAAGATTCACCGCTTCTTCAAAGAGGCCAACGCCTTCTACAAAAAGGAACCCGCCCTATGGGAGATCGACTTCAGCTGGGAGGGCTTCGAGTGGCTGGTGGTGGACGACAACCACAATAACGTCGTCGTCTTCCTCCGCAAGGACAAGAAGGGCCGGGACCTCCTCTGCGCGGTGAACTTCTCCCCCAATACTTACGAGGGGTATCGCATGGGCGTCCCTGACCACAAGCAGTATGTCCCCGTCTTCAACACCGACGCCGTTGAATACGGCGGCGACGGTTTTGGCGATACCGCTCCCGTGCCGGTGGAAGCCATCGAATCCCACGGCAAGGAGTACTCCGCAGCCATCCGCATCCCCGCCTTCGGCGCGGTGTTCCTCCGGGGCGAAGGCTCGTTCCCCAAGCCCAAGGCTGCCAAAACGTCCAAAACTCCCCAGGCCATCAAGGCGGTTGAGAAAACTGCCAAGGCCGTGGGGAAGACGGCCAAAGCCTCCGCCAAAACCCTGGTCAAAGCGGTCAAGACCTCCTCCAAAGAGGAAAAGGCCCAAAAGAAAGACAAGAAAACCACGAAAAAGCCCAAAGCAAAATAACAGGCAAAGGAGCTGAAAGAGACATGAAAAAAGAATGTATTGCTATGCTGCTGGCCGGAGGACAGGGCAGCCGTCTCTATGTCCTCACCGGAGACATGGCAAAGCCCGCCGTCCCCTTCGGCGGCAAGTACCGCATCATTGACTTTCCCCTTTCCAACTGCACCAACTCCGGCATTGACACCGTGGGCGTGCTGACCCAATACCGCCCTCTGGAGCTGAACAGCTATATCGGCAGCGGCCAGCCCTGGGACCTGGACGGGTCCTCCGGCGGCGTGCACATCCTTCCTCCCTATCAGGGCAGCAAGGGCGGCACCTGGTACAAGGGCACCGCCAACGCCATCTATCAGAACATCGGCTTTATCGACATGTATGATCCCGAATACGTGGTGATCCTCTCCGGCGATCATATCTATAAAATGGACTACTCGGATATGCTGGCCCGGCACAAGGCCGCCGGCGCCGCCTGCACCATCTCCGTCATGGAGGTGCCCTGGTCCGAGGCGCCCCGCTTCGGCATCATGAGCGTGGACGCCAACGACATGATTACCGAGTTCGCCGAGAAACCCAAGGAGCCCAAGAGCAACCTGGCCTCCATGGGCATCTACGTCTTCTCCTGGAAGGCCCTGCGGCAGTACCTCATCGACGACGAGAACACCGAGAGCTCGGAAAACGACTTCGGCAAGAACATCATCCCCACCATGCTGGCCGCAGGCGAGAGTATGGCCGCCTACCGCTTCGCCGGCTATTGGAAGGACGTGGGCACCCTGGAATCCCTGTGGGACGCCAACATGGATATGCTGGCCCCCGAGTCTGGCCTGGACCTGCGGGACCGTTCCTGGCCCATTTACGCCCGCTCCATCAGCGCCCCTCCCGCCTTCCTGGGCGGAAACTCCACGGTCACCCACAGCGCCGTGAACCGGGGCAGCATCCTGCAGGGCGTGGTGGAAAACTCCGTCCTCTCCCCCAACGTCACGGTGGGCGAGGGCGCGGCGGTCCGCTATTCCGTCCTGTTCCCAGGTGTTCAGATCGCCCCCGGCGCGGTGGTGGAATACGCCATCTTGGGCGAAGGCTGCAAGATCGGCGGCGGCTGCCACGTGGGCGGCACGCCGGAAAACACGCCGGAGGGCTGGGGCCTGACGGTGCTGGCCCCGGGCTGCGAACTGCCTGAGGGCAGGGACGCGAAGGCCGGCATCATGCTCAACAGGAACGGTGAGGAGGTGTCCAAATGAACGGACTGCAAGGAATTATTTTCGCCTATGAGCGGCGCGGCAATCTTCAGGAGCTGGGCTCCATCCGCTCCTCCGCTTCCATTCCCTTCGGCGGCCGGTTCCGGGCGGTGGATTTCGCCCTCAGCAACCTGGTCAACGCCGGGGCCAACGATGTGGGAATCATTCTTCACGGACACTTCCAAAGCCTGCTGGACCATCTGGGCACCGGCAAGGACTGGGACCTGAGCCGCAAGCGGGGCGGCCTCCGGCTGCTGCCTCCCTTCAACTATAAGGGCGAGTGGGGCGCCATGCCTTACCGGGGCCACATTGAGGCTCTGGCCGCCGTGCGGACTTATCTGGAGGATATCCGTCAGGACCATGTGGTCATGATGGACGGCGATCTGGTGGCCAATCTTCCTTTGAGCGACGTATATGAGAACCACCTGAAGTCCGGCGCGGACATCACCGTGGTCTGCGCCAACGACAGCTTCATGACAGAGGACGGCACCTACTTCCAGGTGGGAGAGGGCGGCCGGATCAGCGAGGTTTTCATCAGCCCCCACACTCCCCGGGGACTCCGGGGACTGGGTACCTATATCGTCTCCAAAAAGCTGCTTCTGGAACTGGTGGACGACTGCGCCTCCAAGGACCAGCTCAGCTGGCGGGGCGACGTGCTTCAGGCCAGGAAGAGCGAGCTGAAGCTTCAAAGCTACATCTGGAAAGGCTACGCCGCCCAGATTCGTTCCGTCCAGGAGTATTATGACCGCAGCATGCAGCTGCTGGACCCCGCCATTCGGGCGGACCTCTTCTGCGCCCAGCGCCCCGTCCGTGCCAAAAACGCGGACCTCAGCTCCACCTATGTGGGCACAGGCGGCAAATGCGTCAACTCGCTCTTTGGCGACGGCTGCTCCATTGAGGGCGTGGTGGAGAACTCCATCCTGTTCCCCGGCGTCACGGTGGAGGCCGGCGCGGTGGTGCGCAACTGTGTGATCTTCAAGGATTCCGTTGTCCGCCGGGACGCGCAGCTGAGCTATATCATCGCCGACAAGGACGTGGAAATCCTGCAAGGGCGGACCCTGATGGGCCACGCCACCTATCCCATTGTTCTGGCTAAGGGCAGCAAGATTTAAGGCAATCACGTGTGGGAGGGGGACAGTGTCCCCCTTTCACCCTGATTATATGGAAGCGTTCCGCGCATCCTTCGGACGGCGGAATTTCCGGATTTTCCCTTCCGGACCGGCGGGCCGGGACGGGATGGAATGAAAAGGAGTTGTGTATGAAAATTTTGTATGTGACCAGCGAAGCGGTCCCCTTCTGCAAAACCGGAGGCCTCGCCGATGTGGCAGGTTCCCTGCCCCCCGCCCTGGCGGAGCAGGGCGCCGAGGTGGCCGTGGTTCTTCCTCTCTACGAGCGGGTGCGGGACCGTTTTGGAAGCCAGCTGAAATTTGAGTGTTACGACTACGTGGATCTGGCTTGGCGGCACAGCTACTGCGGCCTCTTCTCCCTGGAAAAAGACGGCGTGACCTGGTACTTCCTGGACAACGAGCAATACTTCAACCGCGGCACTCTCTACGGTCAGACGGACGACGGCGAGCGCTTCGCCTTCTTCTCCCGGGCCGTGGTGCGGATGCTGGATCACTTCAAGTTCTGGCCCGAGGTGGTCCACTGCAACGACTGGCAGTCCGCTCTGGTTCCCATCTACCTGAAGGACGACGGCGTCCGGGAGGACCGCTACCGCTCCATCAAGACGGTGGTCACCATCCATAACATTGAGTATCAAGGCCGCTACAATCCCTATGTTCTGGGCGACCTCTTCGGTCTGGACGCCGGCTGGGTCAAGGACGGCACGCTGCTGATGGACGGCGACGCCAACCTCCTCAAGGGCGCCATTCTCTGCGCGGACGCTGTCAACGCCGTTTCCCCCACCTATGCCAACGAGCTGAAAATGCCCTACTTCGCCCACCGGATGGAGGGCATCATGCGCCAGTGCTCCAACAAGCTCTCCGGCGTGCTGAACGGCATCGACATGAAGCTGTACGACCCCAGAACCGACAGCCGGATTTTGAAAAACTTCTCTCCCGAGGACATGAGCGGCAAGGATGTCTGCAAGGCTGAGCTCCAGCGGATGGTGGGCCTGCGGGAGGAGGCCCACACCCCCATCATGGCCATGGTGAGCCGTTTGGTCTCCCACAAGGGTTTGGACTTGATTTGCGAAGTGCTTCATGATATGATGGAGCTTCCGATACAGCTGGTGGTTCTTGGTACGGGCGACCAGCGGTATGAGGAGTTCTTCCACTGGGCCGCTCAGCAGTATCCCGGCCGTATGTCTGTCCGCATGGATTATAACGAGGATCTGTCCATGGCCATTTACGCCGGCGCGGACCTGTTCCTGATGCCCTCCAAGAGCGAGCCCTGCGGCCTGAGCCAGATGATCGCCATGCGTTACGGCACGGTGCCCATCGTCCGGGAAACCGGCGGCCTGAAGGATACCGTCCAGCCCTGCGAGTCCTGGAGGGACGCCGGAAACGGCTTCAGCTTCACCAACTACTCCAGCGGCGACATGCTCCACGTGATTCGGGAGGCCGTGTATCTTTACAAGGACTATCCCGATGTCTTCACCCGCCTGCGCCAGCGGGCCATGGCCGGCGACTTCAGCTGGGCCCGCAGCGCCAGAGAGTATCTGCGCATTTACGCCACGATTACCGGCCAGACCTGGCCCATTCCCACCGACACCCTCCGGGCGGCGGAATCCCCTGTTGCGGAAGCCGCTCCCGCTGTCGAGGAGACCGCTCCAGCAGCGGAGCCCGTTTCTGCGGAGGAGCCTGCTTCGGTCGAGGAAACCACCCAGATCGAAACGCCCGCCCCGGCTGAGGAAGCCGTCCCTGCCGAGACGTCCGCTCCGGCTGAGGAAGCCGCCCCCGCCGAGACGCCCGCTCCGGCTGAGGAACCCGCCCCC
>Ga0073906_1004735_pt1 | contig 13259 bp, 16 predicted proteins | sample Inofromicrocosms_FD_65485 | JGI IMG/M metagenome (GOLD analysis project Ga0073906, IMG submission 65485) | Mouse cecum microbial communities from Vienna, Austria - Inoculum for glucosamine and mucus D2O microcosms | ecosystem: Host-associated > Mammals > Digestive system > Large intestine >... | reverse complement strand
TCCGGCAAGGTCAAAAAGGTGCAGATTATTACGAATGCGTCCCTGCTGTCCCGCGAACTGTCTCATAAGCTCATTGACGCCGGACTCGATCAGTTGAAAGTATCCTTGCAGGGAATTGATACAGAGATGTATCAGAAGATTGCAAAGTCGCCAGTACCCTGGGAAACGGTCTATGAAAATATTCAATACTTCTCTCAGATCAGAAGGGATTGCAAGCTGAACGTAAAAATTGGCGATACAGCGCTTCGGCCTGGCGGAGACAAAAGCTTCCACCAGCTCTTTGGCGACCTGTGCGACGCAGTGGGCATTGAGCATATTTACAATATGTGGAACGTCAACGGCGTAAATGTGGAGGACAATCTTAAGGCTAGCCAGCAGACGGTTTGGGGACTGGAACCTCGTGAGATCCGGTTCTGCCGTCAGAGATTCACTACCTTTGACATCCTGCCGGATGGGACTTTTTGTCTGGGCGGCTGCCATCGCCGGTTTGGCTTTGAACACAATATCCGAGAGGTTCCGGCGGCGGAGCAATGGAACAGTACCGGAGCAAACAAAGCCCGCCGGGACATGCTGGTCAATGGCCGAAAGGCGGATCCTCTTTGTAGAATCTGCGAAGGGGGGTCCCAGAATTGGCACCCTGAGGATCTGCTGGAAGGCCACGAGGAGGAAATTTTAGCCCGGATGAGAGAACAAGGACTGATCTGCGATTGATTGAAAGGCGGGGAGGATTTTGCAGGGAAACGAACAGGTCAGATACCTTCGAGAAAAGACCTGCCGCGCAAAGGAAAGAGTGTTGGATATGGTATGCCGTGCCGGGATGGGACATCTGTCCAGCGCGTTTTCCTGCGCGGAGATTCTGAGCGTATTGTATTACAGAATCATGTGTGTGAACCCGGATACTCCGGATCTGGCTGAACGGGACCGGTTGGTCATCAGTAAAAATCACGCCAGCGTCATGCAGTATCCCATTCTGGCGGATCTTGGCTTCTTCCCGGAGAACGAGCTGGAAGCCTTCCTTTCGCCGGTTCTTGGACAAGCACACCAATTTGGGAGCCACGCAAAAAACTCGCTTCCCGGAGTGGATTTTTCCGGCGGCTCTTTGGGAATTGGTCTTGGCGTTGCCGCTGGAATTGCCTGCGCTGCCCAATATGACCAGAAGTCCTTTCTCACCTTCTGCCTGTTGGGCGACGGCGAGTGCGACGAAGGTTCCGTGTGGGAGGCCGCCATGTTCGCGGCGCATTACCGGTTGGGCAACCTGATTGCCATTGTGGATCGCAACCGCCTGGCGATCACTGATTTTACCGAGACCATGATGGCGCTGGAACCGCTTGCGGATAAGTGGCGGGCCTTTGGCTGGGAGGTGCGCAGCTGCAACGGCCATGATATCGGCGAGCTGCTTGCCTGTTTACAGGATGTTCATAACCGCGTGAACGAAAAACCACTGTGCGTCATAGCGAATACCGTCAAGGGCAAGGGCGTTGAATTTATAGAGGATCAGCTCAACTGGCATGGAGCCGCGCCCAAGGGAGAGGATATCGCTAGGGCAAAGGCGTCGTTGGAAAAGGAGCGGCAGCGGTATGAATGTAACACGTAACACCTATTTTAAACGGCTTCAGGAGTTGTCGGATACTACTGACCACCGGGTGATGTTCGTCAGCGCGGACTGCGCCGGACTTGTATTTGACGAATACCGGAAAGCCCACCCTGAGCGTTTTATCAACGTGGGGATCGCGGAGCAGAATATGATTGCGGTGGCCTGTGGGCTGGCATTGGCGGGAAAGCGCCCGGTGGCCTATGGACACGCACCCTTCGCCGTTACCCGGGCACTGGACCAGATACGAAACTGTGCGGCCATCATGAAGCTTCCGGTCAGTATCGTCGTCAATGGCGTTGGATTTGCCCAACCGTATTTTGGCGCGACGCATTTCAATACGGAAGACTTCTGTACGGTGAGCCTGATTCCGGGCCTGCGGGTCATCATGCCCAGCAGCCCGTCCATGGGGTTTGCGGCAGCGAACCAGGCGCTGGTTGCTGAGAATCCGCTCTATGTCCGTTTCGATCCCGACTGTGACGCAGAACTCTATGAGGGGCGTATTATCGACTTTTCCAAGGGATTTGAGGTGTTGCGGCAGGGTGGTGATATTGCGGTGATTGCCAGCGGCAGTTATACGCACCGGGCGCTGACGTTGGCAAAGGATCTGGACGCGATGGTCATTGATGTTTACAGCGTACCTTTTGACACGGAGCTTCTTCTGGCTACGATTGGAGAACGGGCGGTCCTTACCATTGAGGAACAGACAATATACGGAACTTTGGGGTTGCGCCTGCTGTGGGAGCTGAACGCCCGGGGACTCCGGAACACCATGCGCTGCTTGGGAATTTCCTTTGATGGAGCATACCCTGATATGAGTACAAGGGACAGCTCTTATTTTCAGAAAATATATGGTCTTACCGATGACTCCATTACAGCGGCCATGAATGCCTTGAGGAGTAAATAGAATGAAAAAGGTAATTATTTTTGGAACAGGCGGCTATGGTCTCTATGCGCTGAATTCGCTGGACGAGATAGAGTACCAGGTTCTCTGCTTTGTGGATAACGTTAAGGAATTTCAAGGGCAGACTTTTTACGGCTACTATGTCGATGCGCCGGAAAACGTTTTTAAGTATGATTTTGACTACATTATTCTGCCTGTGTCCGCCTATGCGGAACAAATGCGGCAGCAATTGTCCCCTCCGCACGATACGCAAAATTTGGTGCCGCTTGATAAATTTGTCGAATTTCATCCCAACGCAAAGGGTGTTATCTGGGATGAGCTTCGGATAGCGATGCTGCGGCGGTGCATAGAGGAGATCAAGGAAAACCATGTCCCGGGCAGTATGGCGGAATTGGGTGTTTATCAAGGAGATTTTGCAAAGTTTCTGAACCGTTGCCTTCCGGAGCGGAGGTTGTACCTGTTTGACACGTTTTCTGGATTTGATTCCAAGGATCAGACAGATAAAGATGTCGGACTGAAAAGCCGGTCCGATTGGTTTTCAGACGGGTCTGAAGATCTGGTGCTAAGCAAAATGAGCCGGAAAGAATCTTGTGTAATCAGAAAGGGATATTTCCCCGATACGGCGAGAGGACTGGAGAGGGAAACCTACTGTTTTGTGAGCCTGGATGCGGATTTATACAAGCCGATTCTTGCGGGACTGGAGTATTTTTATCCCCGTCTTTCTCCAGGCGGATATATATTTGTCCATGATTTTGTCCCGCTGTCCTTTGGTCCCGGTGTGAGAGACGCTGTCCGGGAGTATTGCTCCGCGCACCGTATTTCGTATGTTCCCATGCTGGATCGCCAAGGAAGCGTCGTTATTACAAAGTGATTCCCAGTTGAGCGCTACTACGACGGGGGATACGCATGAGTGAAGTTGTGATTTACACGCAGGCCCATAATTCAGAAAAAACGTTGCGCCGCAGTCTGGACAGCGTTTTGACGCAGTCCTTGCAGGATTTTACTTATTATATAGGAGATAATTGCTCTACAGACAGTACCCGTGAAATTATTCGAGAATACGCCGAAAAGGACGTTCGTATCCGCCCTATTTACTATGATGTCGATGATAAGACCGGCAGTGGATTCTGGAGAATTCTTTGCAGCATCAAACACATCCGGCAGGCGGCAGACTTCCAATGGTTTTGTATTTTGGACTCCGATGACGTTTACGACCGGGAATTTCTTCAGGAAATGTTGCGTTTTAGCCAGCATCAGCAGTTAGACATGGCATTGTGCGGCAGTCGGTTTATCCGTGCAGATAATGGGCAGCTGCTGGGAGTCCGCTCGGTTCCCCAGGACTTGGTAATCAGCGGAGCGGATTTCGGAAACTGTTTCCCGGTCTATCACCAGTTTATGCGGACATTGTGGGGAAAGCTGATCTGCCGCAGCGCCATTGAACAGGCCAATCTGGACACTCTTGGGGGAAACCGGTCCGTGGGAGCAGACACCAGACTGGCCCTTGAATTTCTGCGCCACTGCCGTCGCATGGGCATCTCGTCAAAGCTACTACACAGTTATGCTCTCTCTCCTACCAGCAGTAGCTACCGCCTGGATGCCGGGCGAGCGGAGGCGGATGCCCTTCAGCACCGCTTTACCGTTGACTTTTTAAAGGAGAAGGCAGGCGCGTTATCAAAAGAAAATCAAAGTTTTCTCTATATAGTCTATTACAACGCGATGGCAGATACCATCAGAGTCCTTTTGAACGCCTCCAATGCTACCCTGAGCGAGAAGCTCTCCAGCCTCAGGACGCTGCTCTCTACAGACATAACCCTGGAGATGATGCAGTCAGAGGTCGTGACAATGGAACAACGGTGGAATCTCCTTCGGCAAATTTTGACCATGGTGGAGAATTTGGGGAACCAACTCGTTTGCTATGAAGATGCTATTTGGTTGGGTTCTACCATCAGCGCCCTCCTGGAAGACCAGGAGGGATATGTCCTCTATTCCAAGCTTCAGATTCGGTTCCTGCTGAATACCAACCAACGCGAGGAGGCTAGGACACATCTGGAGGAGTGGGAGGCAGTTTTACCTGAAGATTTGGATATTCAGGCAATGAAAAATGAGATCTCCTCCCCCCGAGAGCAATCCTTGAGCAGTGGATTCTGGTAGGGCTGACCCAATATACGGAAATTGCCATTCATCATTTTACGGGCAGAAGGACGGTTTCACAATTCTCGGGATATACGCCCCCAACGGGCAGCACTGCGAAAAGAGTCTCTATGCCCGATGGAAGAACATTCCCTGTCATGGATATTGCGAAGATTACCTGGCGATGTGGCAGGGAGCCGGTGAAAACATACATCCTGCTTATCATATTTCCTCTTTAATGGAACGCTGTGATGGAAGTACTGCGGAGTTTTGGCGTAGAGAATATCTATGGCGTGCCGCCTCATGTATATCGTGAGAACAGCTTGGATCAGTGGACCATATTTCCAGTGCCGGTGAACCGTCTTATGCTGACCTATTATGAACTCCATGCGGCGGAGCATTGCAATCTGAATTGTTACCATTGTAGAAACTACAGCAACCTGGTTTCCAAACCAGTGATGGCAGACTTGGAGCGGCATAAGCGGGATGTGATACGTCTGACGGAGTTGTTCTAGAGTGTAGGCGAGCTTCGCTTCCAAGGCGGCGAACCATTGCTGAATCCCGAGCTCCCGGAATTTATGCGTGTAACGAGGGAAGCCTTTCCGTATGCCGATATCGGTATATTAAACAATGGACTTTCCTCTCTGTTTTGGTTGACAAAACTTCACCTATACAGCCTCCGAGATGGATGATAAAATGGACTTGTATTCTAGGGCGGAGCATTTTAGGGCGGAGTAAGTTAGGGAGGAACGGCGAAAAGAGGGGCGAAGTGCGCCCTGCCGCACCGAAGCGACCTGGAATTGAAGATAAGGACAAGAAAAAGACTGTAATTGCCTTTTGAGGGCGGTTGCGGTCTTTTTTTGTCCAAACGAGGAGAAATTGCATGAATGCCACAGAGTAACCTGATCGAGCTGACCTATTTTGACCCGAAGTCGGAGGTACGGCTCACGACCTACGCGGACACCATCATCATGGACAGCGACAGTAAAGGAAATATCCTCAGCGCCGTTCGCTTCGGCGGATACCCGGAAATGGTGCGGGGTATGGCAGACGCCATTTACGGCGGAGCCACCGTTGAGGCGATTCAGAACGGCACTACTATTTCCCTGCGAAGCCGGCCCAAGAGCTACCAGCGGCAGCTGTCCCACGACGGCCTGTACGCCACCGCTACCCTGATGTCCAGCGATGATATACAGGAGGCTGACACATCCGAGGAATCCGAGGAGGATGAAAACAGCGCCGCAGATGAGGCGGCTAAACCAGCGCAGCCCCGCAAGTGCTACATCTTCTGCCCTGCCGGGGATCGTGACCGCCTCTTTGAGGAGCTGGACCGCAAGACCGCAGCACCGCTGATTCCGGAGTTCCGGGACTGCGTGCTGGACGCGCTGATCGACCGGGGTGAACTGCGCCCGCTGAAGGTGTTTTCCATCAAGGAACGCCTGGACGCCTGGGTGCTGGATCTTCTGCCGGAAGATAAGAACGTGGTGGGTATCCTGGAGCGCGGCCTGGAAAACGGCAGTATTGCCATTCCTGGCGGCGACCCGGATCAGCCGGACGGTTTTGAGGAAGTGGAGAATGTCACCGGATACCTCAATGCTTTCGGTGTCACGGTGGCTGGCCGCATCCGAAACCAGTTCCAGCCTCTTTTCGACCCGGCGTCGGAACCTCTGTCGGAGGAAGTGCTGGCCGTCAACGACTATATCCAGTCAAAGGCCGGATACTCCCTTTACGACGCCCAGCTCGCTGTGGCGGAAGCGGTCAAGCGGCAGCTGGAACGCAAGAACGCCGCGCTGATCATTGCGGAATGCGGTTCCGGCAAAACGAAGATCGGCTCAACTGCTCTCGGTGCACTGTATGGCCTGTGGGCGTCCCAGCATCGGAAGGGCGCTGGCAAGACCTTCAGCGTCGTGATGTCCCCTTCTCACGTTACCCAGAAATGGGTGCGGGAAATCGGGGAAACCCTGCCAGACACTTATGCCTGTGTGGTGCGGAGCATCAGCGACCTGAACCGGCTCTACGCCATGTATGAGGCTGGGGACAAGAGCGTATACGCAGTTCTCAGCAAGGAAAAGGCACGAGACGGCTATATGCGCTATCCCGCTGTCACCTGGAACCAGCGCAGGAAGGGCTTTCTCTGCCCGGACTGCATGGAACCGGTGGAAATGGAGATCAGCGACGACGGCAGCCGCTATATGGTCAACGCGGACCAGTTCTTCTTCCAGACGGAACACAAGAAGAACCACAAGTGTCCCCACTGCGGTACGGTGCTGTGGGCGCCCGTGGTCCCGGGCCGGCAAATCCCATGGGTCAAAATCGGCGGCTATGGCTGGGTGTACCGGGACCAGGCGTTTCGCCATACGGACCGGACTAAAAACGCGGCGGTTCTGGAGCAGCTCCATCAGATCGCGGAAAGCCCGGACGGTTATTTTCCCGCGAAAGGGGCCGTGCGGCGTTATCCCCTCAGCACCTACATGAAGAAGAAGCTGCGGGGCAAAATCGACGGCTTCCTGGCGGATGAGCTGCATGAGTACAACAACGCCAGCGGCCAGGGTGACGCTATGGCCGAGATTTTCGGTGCGGCAAAGCAGTTCGTAGGCATGACGGCAACGCTCATCAACGGCTACAGCTCCGGTATTTTTCACCTGCTGTACCGCGTTGTTCCCGGCTTGATGCTGAAAGACGGCAAGCGTTACCGCAGACCCAGCGATTTTGACGCGGAGTATGGCGTGGTGGAGAACACCTATGAGCTGAAGGATGGGGATTACAACTCCAACCGCCGGACGACCAAGCGAAAAACGAAGTCCAAGCAGCTCCCCGGCGTTTCGCCGCTGGTGTTTTCCCGCTTCCTGCTGGAATACACCGCGTTTCTCTCCCTGTCGGATATGGGGAAGAACCTGCCGGACTATGAGGAAATCCCAGTGCCGCTGGATATGCCGGAGAATGTGTACCGCGCTTACAAAAAAGCGGAAAACATCCTGCAGGGCATTCTGAAAAGCAACCGGAAAGCGGCGAATAAGCTGCTTTCCGCTTATCTGAATCTGCTCACGGTCTATCCGGACCAGCCCTACGACCAGCCGGACATCATTGATCCCATGTGCGACAGTGGGAAGGTTGTGCTGGTTCATCCTGAGAATACGGCGGATTTTGAGACGATTCTTCCCAAAGAAGAAAAGACGCTGGAAATTGTGCGGCAGAAAGCCGCTGCCGGGGAGCGGGTGCTGATTTACACCAGTTGGACGCGGACGGACTCCCAGCAAAAGCTCCTGGGCCTTCTCAACCGGGAGGGCATCCACACGGAAATCCTTACTCCCAAAATCCCGCCGGAAAAGCGGGAGGCATGGGTGGAAAAACGGGTGCAGTCGGGGCTTCAGGTATTGATTACCAACCCACGCTGTATGGAAACCGGCCTTGATTTGAATGCCTTTACCACGCTGATTTTCTACAGCATGGGCTACAACCTGTTCACGCTGCGGCAAGCCAGCCGGAGAAGCTGGCGAATCAACCAGACGGCGCCGCGGGTAGAGGTCTACATGCTCTACTACAAAGAGACCATGCAGGCCAAGGCCATGAAGCTGATGGCCTCCAAGCTGGCAGTTGCGGGCATCATTGAGGGCACCTTCTCCGAGGAGGGCCTTGCGGCTATGAGCGACGTGAAGGATCTGACCTCCCAGATGGCAAAGGAACTGGCCCTGGGCATCAAGGACAATGTGGAGGATATCGCCGCCGCTTTCAAGAAAATGGCGGTCATCAATCCGGAACGGAAGCGCGTTGTACCTGTGGAGACTCCGGCTGCGGAAACCTTGGAAATTACGGAAGTTCTGAAGGTTGCGGCAACGGAAAAACCGGCGGAATTCGATACACGGTCTGCCGACGCACAGAGGAAGCAGGCGCTATACGAGGGCCTGCTGCAAAAATCTATGGAAGAACAGAAGAAACGAAAATCGAAGAAGCGGGTGGAACTGGAGAATCAGATTTCTCTCTTTGGGAACCCCGCCGCGTAAAGGAGGCTGTTTTGAGAGCTGTATTGAATCGCGCTGAATTTCTCAGCGCGGCCAAGCGGGGGGCGAACATTGCGCCCCATGATTCGGCACTGGCCGTTTTGAGGGGCCTGCTCCTGGAGGTGGACCCCAAAGGCGTTCTCACCATGACCGCTACCAATCTGGAGGTCTCGCTGGAGCAGAAAATCCCTTGTAAGGCGCCCGATGATGATGCCGTTGTTCTCGACGCCCGCCTTGCCGTGGCCATGCTGGACAGGCTGTCCGGCGACACGGTGGAGGTAGAGCGGGAACCCGGCAAGCCGCAGATTCATTTCCATAGCGGCGACGCGGAATACCTGGTTCCCATTTGGGAGGGGAAGAGTTATCCCAGGATGGAAATCCCCTTCCCGGAGGACACGGTAAAAGTCAGCGGTATCCCCAGCATGGCAAAGCGGACGGTGTTCGCCGCCGCGGAGGACGACAACAAGCCGCTGCTGAAATGCGTCAACCTGCGCTTCACAAAAGAGGGCCTCCGGGCCGCTGTGGGCAACGGGAGCTGTATTGTCACCGCTTCGGGCGATGAAAAGAGTACCGGGGATATCAGCCTTCTAATTCCGGCGCTTTCTCTGGAAAAGCTGGCGCGGCTGTGCGGTGAGAAGGACGAGTTCCGTGTGAGCCCTTCCCGAAAAAATGGACAAAAAAGAGCGAAGAAAAACGGAATGAAGCGAGAGGTGCGGAGCGGTCAGGCGGCGTGTGAAAAGGCGGCCAGGAAATTGCGTGGGGAAAGCCAGCCGAGAGCAGAATGGGGACGCAGCGTGTTATAAAAGCCCTCGATATACCGGAAGATGTCCGCCTGGGCCTGAGCGCGGGTGGCGTAGTGGTTGAGATGGATGAGCTCGCACTTGAGGCAGCTGAAGAAATTCTCAGCTGCAGCGTTGTCGTAGGGATCGCCCTTGCGGGACATGCTCTGGCGGATGTGAGCGGCGGCGAGAGCGTCCCGGTAGGCGTAGGCGGCATACTGGGAGCCGCGGTCACTGTGGAAGATCAGTCCCTTTTGGGGCCGCTCCCGGCGGATGGCCATATCCAGGGCAGCCAGTGTCAGTTGCGTGTCGATGCGGCAGGAGAATGCGTAGCCCACCACTTTCTTGGAGCATAGGTCCTTGACCACCGCCAGGTACAGCCAGCCCTCGTCCGTGGGGACGTAGGTGATATCCCCCACCCACGCCTGGTTAGGCTGCGGAAAGGAGAACTGTCGCTGGAGGAGATTGGGCGCGACAGGATAGCTGTGGTTAGAATTTGTGGTGGTTTTGTAGGCTTTCTTACGTAAAGAGTGAATATTCAACACATTCATCAACCGGTGGACCCGCCCCCGGGAACAGTGGAATTGTGGTTTCAGCAAATGATACAGGCTGTCCAATCCCATGGCCGGGTACGCTTCGTGCAGCCGCACCAGTGCCCGTGACAGCTCCTGATTGCGCCGCTTTCGCGGGCTCGCTTCCCTCTTCCGCCAAGCGTAATAACCGCTCCGGGAGATTCCCATTTCACGGCATAGCACATCCACAGAAGCTCCCGGTCGCTCCGCCTCCACACAGCGGTACTTATCCTCTATGGTTTCGAGAGTATGCCTACGGATTTTTTTAGGACATCGATCACCTCTTCTTTCTCCGCCAGCTGCTTTCGCAGTGCGCGAATCTCCGCCTCCAGTTCCCTGACCCTCCGGGCCTCCCGTCTCTGCCGGTCCGCCTGTCCAGGCGACGGCCCTCCCGCTGCCTTCAGCCAGCTGCGCAGTGTGTCGATGCAGATCCCCAGTTCCGCCGCCACCTCCCGGCTGGGCCGTCCCTGCTCTGTCACCAGCCGGACCGCTCCCGCCTTGAATGCTTCGTCGTACCGCGGCGGCGGTGTCCCTTTTCTATTTCCCATTGTTTAGTCCCCTTTCCCTTTCTGTTATATCGATTGTTTTCGTGTCTGTCAAGTCGGGAAGGGGGTAGAATCAATTCCTGGTGCTGACCAGCGTGTCAGAGCTGCGTACCGCAACGGAAACCGCCGGCTGTGTGGCACCGAACGGAAAGCTGAGCCTGCGCTTTGAGGGCGAACGCCTCATTTTTCATTGCAGCAGTGAACAGGGGACGGTCTCCGTTCCGCTGGAGGTGATTCCGCTGATGGGAACGCCTCACGGTGAATACTGGTATGTTTCCCAGCAGCTGATCGCGTGCCTGAAGTCTCTTTCGGGAACGGTGAAGCTGGGGATTGCCCAGAGCGGGATGCTGACGCTGGAGGCGGATGATGCCTACTATCTGCAAACCGCGCTCAGACCCCCGGTCGCGGCCAGGAAGGAAGAAGAAGCGCCGGCGGCAAAGGCGGCCTAGAGAGGAAACACAAATTACTGCTTGTTCTGCGCCACGATTGAGGACTATTTCGTGTAGGCGGCGGCTGGCGGTCATGGATGTTGAAGGAGGGATGCTTTTGGAGATTCCGAAAATTTGCCGTTACTGCGGCGGCGTCATTCGTCTGGTTCCCGCCGATACGGTCTACCGTACCTCTTCAGGCCGCTTTGGGATGAAGAGCGAGAAGATCTATCAGTGCCAGAACTGCAATGCCCGTGTGGGCTGCCATAAGGGGACAGACCGTCCCCTTGGCAATGTGGCCAACGAGGTGCTGCGGCTGAAGCGCATCGAGACCCATCGGGTTTTCGATTCCTTCTGGAAGCGGCGGCACATGAGCCGGACGGCGGGCTACAAGTGGTTGGCGAAGAAAATGAACCTGCCTGAAGATGCTGCCCATATCGGCGGCTTTGAGATGGATCAGTGCCAGAGGGTCATTGACCTTTGCAGAGCGGAAATGCAGAAGGAGGCGGCATAGATGCGTGAAGCCCCCAGAAAACCGGTCTGTTCCGTCTGCCCTTATAATTTGCATTACAGCGACGCCGTTCCCAAGCGGGCTATGGGTGTCATGATGCACTTGGGCGAACGGTTTTGCACTGGCAGGAAGAAGGCCCGGCGCTTCAAGCGGAGTGATCCTCAAGTCTATGTGCCGCAGTGGTGTCCCAAGCGGAAAAGCCCCTGCGAATTGAGGGTCTATACGTTCAAAAACGCAAGTGAGTGGTGGCTTCATACCATGCTGGAGCGTGACCTTGGCCGCCGCCTTACGCCGGATGGCGTTCGCTATGCCCTTGTGCGGGAATCGGTCACGGAGCTATCGCCCAGGGCGTTTTGGGATCGTCTGGAGTCTTATCAGGATATTCTGGATGTTTCCCTGGAGCCGTACAGCGTGGTTGAAATTGACGACGGTCTGAAGCCGGCCTTTTTCTACTATGTGGATGGAGGCTTTACGCTGCTCCATTCTTTCGATGCGGAAACGGCCCGGAAGAACAAAAAGGAGGACTGAGCTTGCGGGAAAATGAGAAAAGCTGTGACGCCTGCGCCCATTCGTACATGGAGCGTGAGAACTCCAAACTGCGGCAGAAATGCCGCAGTCCGGAGTACAACGCGTCAACTTACACCCATGCGATGTTCATGGAAGACCGGATTCGGGGGCATTGCCGCTTCTGGATTCCCAAAGCACGAGGCAGGCGGGCTTGATGAAAGATTACTTTATCGGGCAGGGAACCTCAATTACAGCGCAGTTTGATATGCTGGAGGAAATGCTGGCGTATCATGCTGCAATGCCTGAATTAGACCGGCATTTCTGCAAGCTGTACGACCACCGCGCCCATAGATACGCGCCGGGCTGGGCGGTTACCTGGTCACGGCATGACAAAAGCAATCCCTGGCAGGACTGGACCTGACCATCAGATTCATCTGCCGGGCTGACAGGCCAATGTGCCGGAAAGGATTACATCATGAAAAATAATTATTCGATTGCGGAACGCAACCGCATTGTGGAGGAAAACCTCTGCCGAATTGAAAAGACCATCCGCCGCAACAGTCTGCTGATGCAGGCGGCGCACCTGGAGTATGACGACGTGTACCAGCAGCTTGCCCTCCGGCTGATCTGCTGCGTGGAGGGCTTTGACCCGGAAAAGGGTACGTTGGAGCAGCACATCGACGCCCAGCTTCAGTATGAGCTGCTGAGCTGCAAGGACAGCCGGCGGCGCTACGGCTTCACCTGCGCTCCCCGTGACCTGCGGGGCGCGGTGGTGTCCCTGGATACCTGCGGTGAGCTTGCGGCGGCGTGATGAAAACGGAGGAGCATTTATGAGTCTGCTCTTTTCTGAAATCACCTTCCGACGGAAAAACGGCGTTGAAACCTCGCTCTATGAAAGCGGGCATCCGGACGAATACGATGTTCGGGAGCTGCTGAAATATGAGGAACGCTATTCTTTCCTGCGAACCGCCGGGTTAGCTGGCGTAACTGTCCACGTGCAGCACTACCGCTTTCTGGGTGGCTCTGCCCGGGACTGGCTGGCGGAGCGTGAGCATATCGCCCTGATAGAAGTCTACAACGAAATGGCATCTGACACGCTGTTTACCCAGTGCGATGATGTGGAGCATCTGGAATGCTTTGTATTCCAAATTGACGAGTGAAAGGAAATTGCTATGCCTACAAACCAAGCCCCCTTGCGGGACAAAATGACGGCTGTAATGGCCGACGTCAACGCCCAGGTGGCGGAGCGGGAAGAGCTGGTGGAGCTGATCGCCATTGCCCTGCTGACCCGGAA
>Ga0073906_1004734_pt1 | contig 13269 bp, 12 predicted proteins | sample Inofromicrocosms_FD_65485 | JGI IMG/M metagenome (GOLD analysis project Ga0073906, IMG submission 65485) | Mouse cecum microbial communities from Vienna, Austria - Inoculum for glucosamine and mucus D2O microcosms | ecosystem: Host-associated > Mammals > Digestive system > Large intestine >... | reverse complement strand
ACAGCCTTGTCCTCATTCGCCTTGATCGAAGGCATATGCTTCTGATTTGCGATACCGCCGCATCCAACGATTGCTACTCTCAATTTGCTCATTGTTTTGTTCTCCTTTTGTTTTTACTGTTCCGCTTTCGCTGATTCTATTATAAGTTGTTTCCGCAAAGGAAACATTCCTTCAATTGTCCTGTTTTTATATGATATTTTAGCTATGTCCTGCCCTCATACGAAGGCAGGATAAAAAAGAAAGGATTATTTTTGATACGACTGTAAATCGTAGTTACTATTCACAGTAAAAATCGTAACATCAGATGACAAAATTCCGCAGATATCTCTGGCTCAGTACAAGGGAATCTTCCACCTTCTCCTTGGTTCCCTCGAATGCCTTGTCCTCGACTTCGATACAGGTGCATCCGTCATAGCCGATGTCCGTCAGCGCAGAAACATATTTGCCCCAGTCCACATCTCCCAGTCCCGGAAGCTTCGGTGACATGAAGTCAAGCGGATATGCCATGATGCCGCAGTCGTTCAGGCGGTCCGGATAAACCTTGATGTCCTTGTAGTGTACGTGGAAAATCTTGTCCTTAAATTCATAGATCGGCTTGATATAGTCGATCATCTGCCATACAAAGTGGGACGGGTCATAGTTGATTCCCAGGTTGTCGCTGTTCAGAATCTCAAATACCTGTCTCCAGATCTTCGGAGTGGTCATCAGGTTCTGTCCGCCCGGCCACTGATCCGGTCCGAAGAGCATGGGGCAGTTCTCGATGGCAATCTTCACATCATTCTCTTCCGCTGTTTTGATGATGGACGGCCAAACCTCTTTCACCAGTTCCAGGTTTTCCTCGATATTCTTTGTCTGATCCCTTCCGATAAATGTGGTCACCATGCCGATTCCGAGCTTATGGCTCGCCTTGATCAGGTTTTTCAGATGAGACACAGCCGCCTCACGCTTCTCCAGATTTCCGTCCATGGTATTGGGATAATATGCAAGAGAAGAAATCTGCACGCCCTTTTCTTTGCTGTAGTCCGTGATATGCGCAGCATATGTATCATCCTCCAGTACACGCTCCGCGTCAATGTGGCTTACGCCCGCATATCTTCTCTCCGCCTTCCCCTGCGGCCAGCATGCCACTTCCACACATTCGAATCCATGGTCAGATGCAAAATCCATCATTTCCTCATACGTCCATGTGTCCAGAATCGCACTTACAAATCCTAATTTCATAGCTTTTTGTTCTCCTTTTCTTTTTCTCTTGATCTTGAGTACATTATAATAGAAAGAACGAGGAAAAACTTTCGTTTAATTATCCAGATTTATTCTCATATTTAGACTTTTTTGTACCCTCCAAAAAAGGCAGGACAAAAAAAGATATACTTTTTTTGTCCTGCCTTTCTTCAGACAACCGCCTCTATCAATACTTTATCGCCGCATACAATCTTGTTGACGCCGATCTGCTTTTTTTTATTAAAGTTGAAGCTGACCATATAGCCCCGTTTCAGATGATATTCTTCCAGATATTCCGAAAGCTGTGCCTCTCCCCGCCGGTTGTACTCTTCCCCATGCCAGATCTTCAGTTCCACGATCTTTTGCTCTCCGCAAAAGTCAATAATCAAATCTGTGCGCCTGTTCGACCTTGTCTTTGACTCGATGTAGTAATTTCCCGTTCCATTGATAATTGGTTTCATATAAAGCAGGAAGATACAGCGCCCATTGTCTTCCAGAAAATGTTCATGACACGCCCCGAACAGCTCCGAATAGTGACTGACAAACCTTTGAAGAACCCGTTCCATATCCAGTTGTCCACTGACAATAAATTGGTTCTTCTCATTCGCGGCAATCTGTGAAATCTCTATTTGCCTGGCCTTTTCCGCAAGAAATCCATTATAAAGCCGTGTTTCAAATATCCGGTTTGAAACAACGGCAATCCCGTTATTCAATGTAACGAATCCGAACATGACAGCCATCCGTATCCCCGTATCTCCGGGCACATATTCGACCATCCTGCCTTTCAGCAACAAATCCTGCAGCATCTGCTTCAGCTCCGGAAAATCAATCAGCTTATTGTCGAGAGACTCGAACAACGTATTTTCCTCCTGAAGAAGCATCCGAATTGCCGCCAAAAATCCTTCCCTGGTCCATGCCGAATTTTTATCCGGAAATTCCCGGCTGCCTGCTGTTTTTTCATCGATCAGCTTACAGATTTTGGATACGAGAAACGGATACCCGGATGAATATTCGTATATCAAAGCCGCCAATTCCCGAACGTTCATCCCTGTCCGGTTATCCTGCTCATAATCTTCCAGCATTCCCGCAATCCCATTTTCAGGCAGGCTCATGTCGATATCAAAATCTGCCGCAATATTCCACGGACTATTTGTCTGATGTTCTGTTTCTATGCGTATTTTTAACTTCAGACTCTTTATATCATATACTCCAGCCAGAATCACAGACTGGAAAATCGGCATTTCATCCCGGTCTATATAATATCCTCTCAACTGTGCCAGAAAGTCTAAAAACACCTGATTATTTGCAGCACTGTCCACTTCATCAATCAACATGACGATCGGCTGCTCTGCCGCCCCGCAGATCTGGCTTAGATATCCAAACAAATCAAACAAAGTAAATGTCCTGTGGCTTTTGCATACTATTTCCCACAGTTCGTTCAATTGTTCCTCCATTTCATCTGTTCTGTCTGCACATTCTCTCCTCAGCAAACGAATAAAGTAAGACGCAAATGCCAGCGAAAACATATTTCCATTCTCGAATTTTGCCGCATCCAGTTTTTGAAAATCCAGGCTGAGCACAATATACTCTTCCTGCAGATATCTCTTTAATGCCCGCAAGGTTGTGGTCTTCCCATATTGCCGTGCACGGTGAATCGAAAAATATTCTCCTCTGTCTACAAGCTCTTTTATCTTTCGAAGGCGCTCACTGATATCTACCATATAGTGCAGATTCGGTTTGCAGTCCCCACTCACATTAAATATTTTTCCCATTGCCGCTTCCTCCTCTCCGCCGCAGCCCTGCTCTGGACAGTTATAATTATACTCTATCGCAGCAGGAAAAGACAGCTTCAATTTTCCTTTTACTGCAATAAAATATCGAACCCTTTCCCTCGATCTATTTTCGCACACGAATAAATCCTCTCCAAATCCATATACTTTTCAGGTATGCATAAACTGAACCGAAGCGGCAAACCCCCGTTTTGAACTTACAGGTATTTTCAAAGTCAGAAAGAAGTAACCTGGGATTGTGCAATCTGCCCAAAAACACATCTGAATTTTATATCAAATTGCGTCCTTTTTTGAAAAGAACGAAAGAACTTTCAGAACCATGTGTATCTATTGAAAATATTTTCTTCAATGCTATACTGAATATCAGAAGCGATAAACAAAGCCCGAAAGGGCGGATTCATCAACATTCTATGAGATGAAAGGAGTAAGTCTATGAGGGAATGTGTGGAACAACTAAAAGGGAAGCTGGTCGTCTCGTGCCAGGCTCTTCCCCACGAGCCGCTGCATTCTTCCTTTATTATGGGAAGGATGGCGCTGGCCGCAAAAGAAGGGGGCGCAATGGGGATCCGCGCCAACACCCGGGAGGACATCCGTGAGATCCAGTCGCAGGTAGACCTTCCGGTCATCGGAATCGTAAAAAGAGACTATGAGGACAGCAGCATTTACATCACTCCGACCATGAAAGAGGTGGAGGAGCTGATGGAGGTCAAACCGGAGATCATCGCCCTGGACGCGACCGGCGGCCTGCGTCCCGGCAATCTGACGCTGGATGATTTCTTTCACCAGGTAAAGGAACGCTACCCGGATCAGCTCTGGATGGCGGACTGCTCGACCATTGAGGAAGCTCTCCATGCGGACGAGCTGGGATTCGACTTTATCGGAACCACCATGGTAGGCTACACCCCCCAGAGCAAGGGAGACCAGATCGAGGCAGACGATTTCCGGATCATCCGGGAGATCCTCGCCAACGTGAAGCACCGGGTCATTGCGGAGGGCAACATCAACACACCGGAAAAGGCGCGCCGGGTCATCGATCTTGGAGCCTTCTGCGTTGTCGTAGGCTCATGCATCACAAGGCCCCAGCTCATTACGAAATCATTTGCTGAAGGGTTGGAAGTCTGAGGCAGTGCTGATCCGTCAACAACATTTACCAGGCAAAAAATGTGACGGAACCATGCCAGGCTGAATGACAGATTCAATCCGGCAAAATACTGTACCAGATAATTTTTTTATATATCGCAATGCAAAACAGCAGAAAAACGTAAACAGAGTTCCAACCCATTGATCAGTTCGCAAAATTCGTGCAGCCGCACAGTTGGAAAACGTTTTCTGCATCCACATTAAAAAAGGAGAAAAATCATGAGAGATCTTAACAAATACAAAGGAGTCATCCCCGCATTTTACGCTTGCTACGACGAGAACGGAAATATCAGCCCCGAGGGCGTACAGTCACTGACCAGATATTTTGTAGAAAAAGGCGTGAAGGGCGTCTATGTCAATGGTTCGTCCGGAGAATGCATTTACCAGAGTGTAGAAGACCGGAAGATCGTCCTGGAAAATGTCATGAAAGCCGCTGACGGCAAACTCACCGTGATCAACCATGTGGCATGCAACAACACCAAGGACAGTATGGAACTGGCGAAGCATGCGGAGAGCCTGGGCGTAGACGCCATCGCTGCCATCCCCCCGATCTATTTCCGTCTGCCAGAGCATGCCATTGCAAAATACTGGAATGATATCAGCTCCGCCGCACCGAATACAGACTTTGTGATCTACAACATCCCCCAGCTCGCAGGCGTAGCCCTGACGATGGGACTGTTTGCCGAAATGCGCAGAAACCCGAACGTCATCGGCGTGAAAAATTCATCCATGCCGGTACAGGATATCCAGATGTTCAAGCAGGCCGCGGGTGAGGATTACATCATTTTCAACGGTCCCGACGAGCAGTTTATCAGCGGCCTTGCCATCGGCGCGGAAGGCGGCATCGGCGGAACCTACGGCGCAATGCCGGAGCTGTTCCTGAAGCTGGAAGCCCTGGTGAAGGCAAATGAGATGGAACAGGCACGGAAGCTCCAGTATACAGTCAATGAGATCATCTATAAGCTGTGTTCCGGACACGGAAATATGTACGGCATCATCAAAGCGGTCTTAAAGCAGAACGAAGGTCTGGAACTGGGCAGCGTAAGGGCGCCTCTGGCTTCCCTGATCGAGAGCGACGCGGAAGTAGTCAAAGAAGCAGCACAGATGATCCAGAATGCGAAGGCGGAATATGGCTGTTAAGCCTGCATTCCGGAGAAAATGCAGAAAACTGCTACCGCCAGCTTTTCTGCATACGATGGCATACAGGAAGCCTGCTCCGGCAGACTTTCTGCAGAGGATAATATCTATAGCCGGCACGGTAATCCATACCCTTATGCCGGCTGCGAATGAGAAAAAGGAGGAGAATTTATGCAAGGCTTTACAATGATAGATCTGGTTATTTTAGTTGTGTATCTGGCTGCAGTCCTGTTTGCGGGTCTTCACTTCGCAAAGAGAGAAATGAAGGGAAAAGAGTATTTCAAGGGAGACGGCACCGTGCCCTGGTGGGTGACTTCCGTATCCATCTTCGCAACCCTGTTAAGCCCCATATCTTTCCTGTCGCTTGCGGGAAATTCCTACGCGGGAACCTGGATCATGTGGTTCGCGCAGCTCGGTATGCTGCTTGCCATCCCGCTGACCATCAAGTTTTTCCTGCCGATCTACAGCAAGCTGGATATTGATACTGCCTATCATTATCTGGAACTGCGGTTCGAAAGCAAGGGGCTCCGCGTATTGGGCGCAGTCATGTTTATCATTTACCAGGTAGGACGTATGTCCATCATCATGTACCTGCCCTGTATGGTACTGGGAAGCCTGACCGGAATCAGCGTCAACCTGCTGATCATCATCATGGGTGTGATCGCGATCATCTATTCCTACACCGGCGGCTTAAAATCCGTACTCTGGACTGACTTTATCCAGGGCTCCGTACTGCTCATCGGCGTCACCTTTGCGCTGGTATTCCTTCTGGCACACATTGACGGAGGAATCGGAGCGATCTTCGGCGCATTTGCCGCAGACCACAAATTCCTGGCAGTAGACCAGCCCATATTTGACATCAATATCTTAAAAGACAGCGTATTCATCATGATCGTAGGCGCGGGCTTCAACACCATGGGCTCCTATGTATCCAGCCAGGATATCGTACAGCGTTTCACGACCACGACAGATACGAAGAAGTTAAACAAAATGATGCTGACCAACGGAGCTCTTTCCATCTTTATCGCAACCGTATTCTATCTGATCGGAACCGGACTCTATGTGTTCTATCAGCAGAATACCCTTCCGCCGGCAGCGGCGCAGGATCAGATTTTTGCGTCCTACATCGCGTTTGAGCTTCCGGTCGGAATCACCGGCCTGCTCCTTGCAGCGATCTATGCGGCATCCCAGTCCACCCTGTCAACCGGGCTGAACTCCGTAGCCGCAAGCTGGACCCTGGACATCCAGGCAAGGCTTACCAAGAAAGAATTAAGCTTTGAGACGCAGACCAAGATCGGCCAGTACGTATCCCTGATCGTAGGTATTTTCTCCATCATCGTATCCATGGTACTGGCAAACGGCGGCGTGAAGTCCGCATACGAATGGTTCAACGGATTCATGGGACTGGTGCTCGGAATCCTCATCGGAACCTTCATCTTGGGCGCATTTACCAAGGTGGCAAATACCTTCGGCGCAACGCTGGCATTTATCGCGGCATCCGCTGTGATGGTAGGTATCAAGTATTTTGCTCCGGCAGGCTCGGTATCCATCTGGTCCTACTCCCTGATATCCATTGCGGTATCTCTGGCAGTGGGGATCCCGGCAAGTATCATTTCCCGGAAGATGACAGGCGATACCTCCGTACCGGCGCCCAACACAACGGTCTTCAAATAGAAAACCGAACCCATCTTTACAAAATACCCGGGCATACATCCATCGTCGCAGGACGTACCTGATCAGGGTGCGGCCTGCGGCGGTCTGCCCGAAGAACAGGAGAACAGATATGATATTCGGAAATATACAGAATTTAAAAGAATATGCATTCCTGGAAGACGCGGTTAAGGAATGCTTCGATTACGCAGGCTCGCACGACCTGAAAGCCTATGAAAAAGGAAGCCATGAGATTGACGGAAAACGTCTCTTTGTGAACATCGTTGAGTATCAGACCGTAGAGGCAGAAAAACGTTTCTGGGAGGCCCATCGGGAATACCTGGACATCCACCTGATGCTGGACGGCACCGAACAGATCGACCTGAATTTTATCCAGGATATGGATGTGAAGGACTATGTTCCGGCGGATGATTTTCTTCCCATGGAAGGCTCCAAGAACAGCTCCGTTGTACTCAAAAGCGGGGATTTCCTGATCTGCTTTCCAAGCGACGCCCACCGCACGGCCGTTGCCGCGGAAACATCAGAGACCATAAAAAAGGCAATCTTCAAGGTACACATTTGATGTTGCTGTTCACACGGCGTCGCGCACCCTGCCGCACGGCGTCCGGCCAATAAAGTAACATCTGCCATAATATCCAGCCTCTCGCCGAATGCGACTTAAAATAGGCTGGATACTGTTACTGGAGCATCCAAAGGGTGTGAACAGTAACACCATCTGATTCATGTTTCATACACGTTACTATAAATCAGATTGCCGAAGCAGCAGTAATATATTATAATAGAGGGGCACACATATGAATAAATATGTAACTATAGATATCGGCGGCACCGCCATCAAATACGGCATCTTAAGCGAAGGCGGAGAATTTCTCTGCCGCAGCCAGATGCGCACCGAAGCCTACAAAGGCGGCCCGTCCATTCTGGAAAAGGCGGTCGGCATTGCGGGCGAATACATCGGCGCAAATCAGATCAGCGGCATCTGCATCTCTACCGCAGGCATGGTAGACACAGAAAAAGGCGAGATCTTTCACGCCGCTCCGCTGATTCCCCATTATACGGGCACACGGTTTAAAGAGGTGATGGAGCGGCGGTTTGACATTCCCTGTGAAGTGGAAAATGACGTGAACTGCGCCGGCCTGGCGGAGTCCGTGTCCGGCGCGGCCAAAGGCTGCTCCCCCGCCCTCATGCTGACCATCGGAACCGGCATCGGAGGCTGTATCATTGCGGACGGCAAAGTATTCCGCGGCTTTAGCAGCAGCGCCTGTGAGGTGGGGTACATGCACATGGCCGGAAGTGATTTTCAGACTCTGGGAGCAGCAAGCATCCTCACCAGAAAAGTTGCCGAATGGAAAAATGAACCGGCGGAGGTCTGGAACGGATACCACATCTTTGAAGAGGCAAAAAAGGGCGACGAGCTCTGCGTCCGTGCAATCGAGGAAATGGCCGATGTCCTTGGCCAGGGAATCGCGAACATCTGCTATGTGATCAATCCGGAGGCAGTGGTCCTGGGCGGAGGAATCATGGCCCAGGAAGAATATCTGAGGCCCCTGATGGAACGCGCTCTGGAAAAGTACCTGATCCCGAGCATTTGTTCCCGCACAAGGATCGCATTCGCAAAGCACAGAAATGATGCCGGAATGCTGGGGGCGTTCTATCACTTTATGCAGCGCCGCTCTGTATAAAAGAAAATATGCCGCTTTGCGGCCGATACGGTACTCACAGCAAATACATTTTGCTGTGAGTACCTGTACAAACGTGTTTCAGAAAATACATCCGTCTCAAAACAATAGGTAAGGAACCAATGGAATATTATGTAAAATCCGTAGTACCCATGATCGAATCGAATTATGATAACTTTACAATGGTCGAAAAAACGATCGCAGATTTTTTCATACAGAACCGCAGGAAAATGGATTTTTCCGCAAAATCCATTTCCGAAAAGCTGTATGTATCTGAAGCCTCACTGTCCCGCTTTGCCAAAAAATGCGGTTACCGGGGGTATCGTGAGTTCGTATACCAATACGAAGAGACTTTCGTAGAAAAACAGGAATCCATGACCGGCAATACAAGGATGGTCCTCAACGCCTACCAGGAGCTTTTGAATAAGACCTACAGCCTGGTAGACGAGGCCCAGATTGCCCGGATCGGCCGGTATCTCAACCAGTCTGGCCGGGTCTTTGTGTGCGGCCGGGGGAGCTCCGGCCTGACAGCCGAAGAAATGGAATTACGTTTTATGCGGATCGGTGTAGACATTGATTCCATCAAGGACACCGACCTGATGCGCATGCAGGCCGTGTTCCAGGACTCAAACAGCCTGGTATTCGGAATCAGTATCAGCGGGGAAAAGGAGGATGTGCTCTACCTGCTCAGGGAGGCCCACCGCAGAGGCGCCAAAACGGTCATCCTGACCGCCAAGAATCGTGGCATCTTCGAAGAGTTCTGCGACGAGATCGTGCTTTTGCCCTCCCTCCGGCATCTGAACCACGGCAACGTGATCTCCCCCCAGTTTCCCATTCTGGTCATGCTGGATATCATGTATTCCTATTATGTGGGACAAGACAAATTTGCCAAAGAGCTTCTTCATGACAATACGCTGCGGGCGCTGGAGGAAGGGGAACACAAACGTCGGGAAGTGATCGAATGAGCCGGTGATGTAGCATCACCGGCCCTCTCTTTTATATTCCCCTTTCCTGAAAAATCCGGTAAAGCTCCTCCGCCTCTTCGATCGAGTTGACCCATCCGTATTCTCTCAGATCCACCCGCCAGCCCGCATCCGTCTTCTGCACCCGGACGCCCTCCGACTCCAGAAGCCGCTTCTGGGTCTCCGGAGTGTCAAAAGCCTCCGCGCCGCTTAAGATCCCCTTGGCATTCACAATCCGATGGGCGGGGACACTCTTCCCCGCCCGTCCCCGCCGCAGGGCATAACCAACCTGCCGGGCATTGCCCGGCTTTCCGCAGAGCAGGGCGATCTGCCCGTAGGACGCTGCCCGGCCTGCCGGAATCCGCTCACATACCAGTTCCATCCGTTTATAAAAATCCATCATCAATCACCAGATTTCGATTCTTTAACTCATACTCCGTACCTAACAGCAGATTTCCAAAAAAATGCTCCAGATATTCCGTAGTTGCATGGATACCCCGCGTCAGATCGTTGTAATTCGCACGCACAAGGGCATTTCGAAAATACCAGGAATGCTCTGCAAACGCATCATTGTTGATATGGAATCCAAATGTTTTCAGATATTTCACAATAAATACGGCCGTAGTCCTTGTATTCCCCTCGCAAAACGGATGAATCTGCCAGATATCAGAAGTAAATTTTGCTAGATGCCTTACGGATTCCTGCAATGACAGCCCTTTATAAGAGAATTGCTTTTCCTGTCCAAAATCGTATTCTAACGTCGCGTTGATGCTGTCTGCCGACGCATAAAATACACTTTTTCCATGAAGCACCCATTCTTTTTTCGTAATGTTATAGGTGCGGGCCATTCCTGCGTGATCGTAGATACCAAAGAAAAGACGCTTATGAATCATCCTGTATTCCGCCGGTGAAAACTGGAATGTCTTTTCGCTGAGAATCTGGGTGATCCGTGCAGCAACCCTGTCTGCCTCCTCCGTACCCTTTTCCTCTTCCCTGCGCTCCGTCCGGGTCTCGTAATAGCTGTCGATCCGTTTCCGCGCAGTATCAATATCAATATATCCCTCAATATGCTCCTTCGCTGTCTCCAGCAGATATGCCGATGTTTGCAGTCCATCCACATCCTGCAGGCCGATTGCCGTTTTCCACGCGCAGCTCTTTTCCGCTTTCCCGGCTTCTCCCTGCCGGATATACTCTTCCAGGTCGAATTGCCATGGCTTTGAGGCGTTCTGTTTTTGATTCATAATCCACCATCCTGAATTTTCCTTGACGTTCCTCGTAAAAGTAAAATTATTATATCATACGGATCTTCAGGGTTCAATTCCTTGTTTTTGACTCCAGAAAGCAGTTGATTTTTTTTAAATAAAACGAAACCATTTATGTTCTTATCACACAGATATTTTTATATACAGTGCCTGCCATGTATTGATATTGCCCGTGCTCACTGCCTCGCGGCAATCGCCAAATATCCATGCAGGCATGGCTGCTTGGCTCATTGCTTCGCGGAAATAAAAAGTCCTGCGACTGCCAGCACCGTCCCCCCGGCCGACATCCAGGTGACCGGCTCTTTCAGAACCAGCGCGGAAGTCACAACCGTGATCACCGGAACCATATAAATATAGACGCTTGTCCTCACCGCCCCCAGTACATGCACCGCAAAATTCCACGTAACAAAGCAAAGGGCAGACGCCCCCAGCCCCAGATAGAGAAGATTAAACATAACCGTTCCATCCGCAAACCTCTCCGCCCCGATCTTACAGTCAAACACAAACAACGCCGGAACCATAAACAGTATCCCATAAAAAAATGTCCTGCGGGTGGCAAGGATCACCGGATAGCCGAAGTCTCCGATCTTTCTCATCAAAATAGAATAGCAGGCCCACACAAAAGCCGCAAGAAGCGCCAGTATATCCCCTGCCGGATTCAGCTCCGGCCCGGAACCGTTCAAGCTGATCATCAGGATGCCGGCCATCGCCACCCCGAATCCTATGAAAAAAGCAGGCCCCAGCTTCCCCTCCGACTTCATGAACAGCCTTGACAATATTGCCGTAAAAAACGGAGCCGCCGAGATGATGACCCCCACATTGGATGCAAGCGTACAGGTAAGCGCGATATTTTCCAGAAGATAGTACAGGCAGATCCCGCACAGCCCGGCCAGCGCGAAAACCTTCTCCTGCCTGCGGTCCACGCCTTTCATCCCGTGCGGACAGGCCAGGATCAAAGCCCCGAATCCTATGACAAAGCGGAAAAACAAAATCTCCACCGGCTGAAAATCTGCCAGAAGGATTTTCGTCGATATAAATGTCGTTCCCCAGATGATAATCGTAAACAGCGCTGCCAGATGCCCGGCTGATTTTCTACTCCCCATATGCGCCACCCTCCTTTTCAAAAAAGATTTCACGGTAGATTCCCGGCGTAAGCCCGATAAACTGGTTGAAATAATTCGATAAATGGCTCTGATCCGAAAAGCCCGTCTCTATGGCCGCTTCCACAGGCGTCATCCCCTCCGCAAGCAGTTTTTTTGCTTCGTTGATGCGGATTGTCTCCAGATAGCGGTAGGGCGTAACTCCCTTCGACTTTGTAAACGCACGGAGCAGCGTGGATTTGCTCAACCCTGCACAGCGGCAGATCTGATCCAGATAAATCCGTTCCTTAAAATGCACCTCCATATATCCGCAGGCTTTCTCAATCTCCGTCCGGCACTCCGGGCTGCACCTGTCAAAAGGCTGACCGCAGTTTTGGAGCAGGAGCGAAAGCAGAAACAGCAGTGTTTCCTCTTTTCCCAAATCACCGGTTCCCGTCATGACCATCTCATGCAGCAGACACAGACAGCTGCCTGCTTCCTCATCATAGATGACATTCTTTGAAAAGCCCGGAAGCTCCCGCCTTCCGGTCACCTCCTCCGCCAGGTCAAGCATAACCTCCCTGGAAATATTGAGTCCCCGGTAATCAAATGTCTCCCCGCCGCTCTGCAGGCACGCATGGCTGTCGCCCGGGTTAAAAAGCAGGATGTTGCCCTTTTCCAGCGCATATTCTCTGTCCCTGCAGAAAAGAACGCGCTGCCCCGCCTCCACAAACCCGATGACATAATGTCCATGGAAATGGTTCGGAAACGGCTGCACGATCCCTTCAAAGCGGTAGGCTTCGATCCTTAGTTCCTCGTCGTATACTGCGGTCCGTGTCTCCTTTTTCATAGCGGATCTCCTCCATAGCAAATCTGTACGGCAGCTCTCTTTCCTGAACATTCCGCCGTCTTCCGGCAGTTTTTAGATGCAGGAGGCTTTTTCACCGCATCTTTTCACAGGATATTTTACATTGCCGGCACAATCATTGTACCCCTTATTCCAGGCTCTGTCTTGTAAAATATCTTCATGTTTCCGGTCAATCTCTTTTCCTTTCGCAGTCAAATATCCATTCGTGCAGGAATCCAAAGCTGCTTCGCATATGGAACAGACGATCGCTTTATGTAATACTTTTTTAGGTGAAATCACACGATATAGAATCTTAACAGGAAGATGTGAATTTTCATTCTGTCAATATTTTCTGAAAATATTCCACCTGTACGGTTGGATGCTCTAAAGAGCCTCCAACCTACTCATCCATTCGCAAAAACCGTGCTGACGCACTCTTACGTCTGCTAACGCAGCCGTTTTTTTGCTCATTCAAGAGTAG
>Ga0073906_1004723_pt1 | contig 13295 bp, 8 predicted proteins | sample Inofromicrocosms_FD_65485 | JGI IMG/M metagenome (GOLD analysis project Ga0073906, IMG submission 65485) | Mouse cecum microbial communities from Vienna, Austria - Inoculum for glucosamine and mucus D2O microcosms | ecosystem: Host-associated > Mammals > Digestive system > Large intestine > Cecum... | reverse complement strand
GCCGCAGGCGGTGGTCGAACGTTACCACGAGATAATCAAGGATTCGTTCAGCCGTCTGGGCATCTCGTTCGACATATATTCGCGCACCTCGTCGCCCACGCACCGCGTGACGGCTTCGGACTTTTTCCGCAAGCTCTACGACGAGGGCAAGTTCATCGAGCGCACCTCGATGCAGTATTACGACGAGGAGGCGGGAACGTTCCTCGCCGACCGCTACATAGTCGGCACGTGCCCCCGCTGCGGCAACGACCGCGCGTACGGCGACCAGTGCGAGAAGTGCGGATCGACCCTTTCGCCCGACGAGCTCATAGAGCCCCGCAGCGCGGTGTCGGGCGCGGTGCCCGTAAAACGCGAAACGAAGCACTGGTATCTGCCTTTGGACAAATACGAGGGATTCCTCCGCCGATGGATTCTGGAGGGCCACAAGGAGTGGAAAAGCAACGTTTACGGGCAGTGCAAGAGCTGGCTCGATCAGGGTCTCCAGCCCCGCGCCGTGAGCCGCGACCTCGATTGGGGCATTCCCGTGCCCGTGGAGGGCGCCGAGGGCAAGGTGCTCTACGTGTGGTTCGACGCTCCGATAGGCTATATATCTGCTACCAAGGACCTTACGCCCGACTGGGAGAAGTATTGGAAAGACGGCGACACCAAGATGGTGCACTTCATCGGCAAGGACAACATCGTGTTCCACTGCATCGTGTTCCCCTCGATGCTCGAGGCCCACGGCGGCTACATCCTGCCCGAGAACGTTCCCGCGAACGAGTTCCTAAATTTGGAGGGCGACAAGATATCGACCTCGCGCAACTGGGCCGTATGGTTGCACGAGTATCTGGACGAGTTCCCGGGCAAGGAGGACGTGCTGCGTTACGTTTTGTGCGCCAATGCCCCCGAGACCAAGGACAACGACTTCACGTGGCGCGATTTTCAGGCGCGCAACAACAACGAGTTGGTGGCCATATTGGGCAACTTCGTCAACCGCGCTTTGGTCCTCACCAAGAAGTATTACGACGGCGTTGTGCCCGCGTGCGGCGAGCTGACGGATTACGACCGCGCCACGATCGCCGAAATCGGCGGCATAAAGGCGTCATTGGAGGCCGACATCGAGAACTACCGTTTCCGCGAGGCGTTGAAGGACGCGATGAATTTCGCCCGCATAGGCAACAAGTATCTGGCCGACACCGAGCCGTGGAAAGTCGTCAAGAACGACCCCGAGCGCGTGAAGACCATCCTGAACATCGCGTTGCAGATCACGGCCAACATAACGGTGGCGATAGAGCCGTTTATGCCTTTCTCGGCAGATAAGATATTGAAAATGTTGAACTTGGAGCGTCTGTCGTGGGACGGTCTGGGGTCTATGTCGTTAGTCGCCTCAGGTCACGTCATCGGCGAGCCCGCGCTGCTGTTCGAGAAGATCGAGGACGACGTTATCGAGGCGCAACTCAAGAAGCTGGCCGACATCAAGGCCGCCAATGCCGCCGCCGAGGCAGCCGCGCACGTCACGGCGCAGAAGGAGGAGATCGCATTCGACGACTTCGGCAAGATGGATATTCGCGTTTCGACCATCCTCGCGGCCGAGAAGGTCGCCAAGACCAAAAAGCTGCTCAAGCTCACGGTCGACACGGGCATCGACAAGCGCACCATCGTGTCGGGAATCGCCGAGCACTTCGCTCCCGAGGAGTTGGTGGGCCGTCAGGTGTTGGTTCTGGTGAACCTCGCGCCTCGCGAACTGAAGGGCATAACGTCCAACGGCATGATCCTCATGGCCGAGGACGCCACGGGAAAATTGGTGCTGTTAGGCCCCGAAAACAAGGTCAACGACGGCGCGATAGTAGGATAATTTACGGAGCGGTCGGGCGAAATGTCTCGGGATCGCAGCCTGCGGAGAACGCTTGCGAACGCGAGTGAGCAGCGGGCCTCCGCGGGGCGAGGCTGCGGCCCGCACGACTCTGACGAGTCGTAAATAAAGGTTCGACCGCCCCTAAAAAGCATAATATTATGGAAAATATCGATTGGAACAATCTCGGCTTCGACTATGTGAAGACGGATTTCAACGCCCGCTACTATTACAAGGACGGTAAGTGGAGCGAAATGGAGATCACCTCCGACGAGTACATCAAGATGCACATGTCGACCACATGTCTGCATTACGGTCTGGAGGCTTTCGAGGGTTTGAAGGCATTTCGCGGCGTGGACGGCAAGGTGCGCATATTCCGCATGGACGAAAATGCCAAGCGCATGCAATCTTCGGCGCGCAAACTCTGCCTGCCCGAACCCACTGTCGAGATGTTCACCTCGGCTTGTTACGAGGTCGTAAAGCGCAATATTCACTTCGTTCCCCCTTACGAATCGGGCGCGTCGCTCTATCTGCGTCCCGTCATATTCGGCACCAAGGTCGGTTTGGGCGTGAAGGCTTCGCACGAAGCCATGCTTATCATCTTCTGCTCGCCCGTGGGCCCCTATTTCAAGGGCGGAATGAAGCCCATAAAGGTGGTTATCGACCGTGAGCAGGACCGCGCTGCTCCACGTGGAACAGGCGATATCAAGGCGGGAGGCAACTATGCGTCGAGCATCCTTTCGGGCGAAAAAGCTCACGATTTGGGTTATTCGAACGTTATGTATCTCGACGCCGCCGAGCACAAATATATCGAGGAGTGCGGCGCGGCCAACTTCTTCGGCATCCGCGACGGGTTGTACGTAACACCCAAGTCGCCGTCGATTCTGCCGTCGATAACCAACAAGAGCTTGCGTCAATTGGCTGAAGATATGGGGCTTAAGGTCGAGGAGCGTCACATTCCCGTCGAGGAGTTGGACCGTTTCGACGAGGCGGGCGCATGCGGCACCGCAGCAGTCATCTCCCCCATCGAGTCGATTTACGACCTCGACACGGGCAAAATGGTGACTTACGGCAAGGAGGTCGGAAAATATTCGCTCAAACTCTACACCCAATTGCAAGACATCCAGTACGGCCGACGCGAGGATAAGTACGGCTGGTGCGTGGTGGTCGAAGAGTAGACAATCGCAATTATATAATAAGGCTGCTTTTGGAATAAACCCGAAGCAGCCTTTTTTATATATCGACATCGCGGTGCGATGTCGGCAGTTCGCCGCCGCCCCACTGCGGCGGACTGCAACTCGCTTTACGCTCGCTTGCGTCCTCCGCCGTCGGCGAACAGCACGCAATAACAGATAAATTATCCGGATGTTCCACGTGGAGCACTCGCCCTTACCGTCCGAATTTGATAAGCAGAACGTTTATATCCGCAGGCGATACGCCCGAGATTCTCGACGCCTGCCCTATCGTTTGCGGACGGATCTTGGTCAGCTTTTGCCGCGCCTCGATCGTCAAAGCATTAATCGAATTGAAGTCGAAATTGTGAGGAATCGCAATGTTTTCCAACCGATGGAGCTTTTCGGCCAGCAGTTTTTCGCGTTCTATGTAGCCTTTGTATTTGATCTGAATCTCCACCTGCTCGATCACCTCGTCGGTTATGCCGTTCTCCTCGACGAAACGCCGCAGGCGAGGCAACTCCTCGACGAGCGAGGCAAGCGTGAATTCGTTGCGCGAAATGAGCGAATAGAGCTTCTTACCCTGCGTCATCGGCTCCAAATCGCGCCGTTTCAAATAGCCCTCAATTTCCGATATTTTGATGCTCTGCTCGCGGGCGTAGGAAATAAGCGATTCTACGAGCGATTTTTTTCTGAGGAAAATTTGCCACTGCCGCTCGTCGATCAGACCGTTTTCATACCCTATCGGAGTCAGACGCAAGTCGGCATTGTCTTGCCGCAACAAGATTCTGTATTCGGCGCGCGACGTGAACATGCGATACGGCTCGTCGACGCCCTTGGTCACCAGATCGTCGATCAGGACACCTATGTAGGCTTCGTCGCGCTTCAACACGATGGGCGACGCGCCGTTCAACTTGCGGCAGGCGTTCATCCCCGCCATTAGGCCCTGCGCCGCAGCCTCCTCGTAACCCGTGGTGCCGTTTATCTGACCCGCGAAGTAGAGATTCTCGACCGCTTTGGTCTCCAGAGAGTGCATGAGTTGCGTCGGCGGAAAGTAATCGTACTCGATGGCATACCCGGGACGATAGACGTGCGCATGCTCCAGTCCGCGGATCTTATGCAACGCCTCGATCTGTATCTCATACGGCAGCGACGACGAGAACCCGTTGATATAGAACTCGTTAGTGTCGCGCCCCTCGGGTTCGAGAAAGAGTTGGTGCTGCTCCTTGCCGGCGAAGGTGCGCAACTTGTCCTCGATGCTGGGACAATAACGGGGACCGATACCGTGTATCGTGCCGTTGAACAGCGGCGAACGGTCGAAACCGCGCCGCAGAGTGTCGTGCACCTCGGGCGAGGTGTAGACCAAATAGCACGGCAGTTGATTCTTAACAACCTCTGTGTCAGGAGAAAACGAAAATTTGGACGGATGCTCGTCGCCCGCCTGCGGCTCCAGCGCCGAAAAATCTATCGTCCGTCCGTCGATGCGCGCGGGCGTGCCCGTCTTCATGCGGCCCGCCTCGAAGCCCATCGCCACGAGCGATTCGGTGATGCCCGTCGACGCGGCGTCTCCCGCCCTGCCGCCCTCGGCGCGGCATTCGCCGCAGTGCATGAGTCCGCCGAGGAAGGTTCCGTTGGTAAGCACCACGGCGCGGGCCGCGAACTCCACCCCCATGCGGGTACGAAGCCCCGTAACGCGCGGACGCGCACCGCCGGCCGAAGCCGCCTCCGAAAAGAGCAGTTCGGTCGCGGCGTCCTGCCAGATGTAGAGGTTGGCCGTGTTCTCCAGTTCCCGACGCCAGAGGCGCGAGAAAAGCTCCTTGTCGCACTGCGCGCGAGGGCTCCACATGGCCGCTCCTTTCGATCGGTTGAGCATGCGGAACTGAATGGTCGAACGGTCGGTGACGCGCGCCGTACGGCCTCCCAAAGCGTCGATTTCGCGCACTATCTGCCCTTTCGCCACGCCGCCCACGGCGGGGTTGCACGACATGGCCGCCATCTTGGTCATGTCCATGGTCAGCAGCAGCGTGCGCGCGCCCATGCGGGCCGCGGCCGAAGCCGCCTCGCAACCCGCGTGGCCCGCACCCACCACTATTATGTCGTAATCGTTCCACGAACGATCGAAAGTCGTCTCTGTCATCAGAACATCGCTAAATACTTGTCCTCCTTACGGTGCATCTGCCGCTCGGCGCGAGGCGTCTTGTCCTTCTGTCCGCACAGATGCAGCACGCCGTGCACCACCACGCGGCGCATCTCGGCGGTCTTGGTGGCGCCGTATATTCGGGCGTTGTCGGCCACCGTCTCCACGTCGATGAATATGTCGCCGCTCACCGTGCGAGCCTCCTTGCGGTCGCTGTAGTCGAAGGTTATCACGTCGGTGAAGTAGTCGTGCCCGAGGAATTGGCGGTTCATCTCCAGCAACCGCTCGGCCGAGCAGAATATGTAGTTCACATCGCCCAGCGCATACCCCTCCTCCTCGGCCACGCGGCGCAGCCACTCGGTCGTCCGCCGCTTCTCGGGCAGACGATACGAGCACGAGTCGTTATAGTAATGTACCATATTTCGGATTGTTTGTTCCGAGCGCAAATATACGCATAAATTCCGAGGACAGAGCCCTATTCGCCCTCCTGCGCCTTCGGTTTCGCATGATAAATCTTATATCCTATGACGGCCGCCGCGACCGACATCAACGGACTTACGATGTTGAATATGCAGTACGGCATGTAGGTCATGGTCGCCACCCCGAGCACCGTCGACTGCGTCATGCCGCACGAGTTCCACGGTATGAGCACCGAAGTGACGGTGGCCGAATCCTCGACGCTGCGGCTCAGCAGGCGGCGTTCGAGTCCGCGGTCGTCGTACAAGCGGCGGAACAGATTGCCCGTCAGGATGATCGATATGTATTGGTCGCCCGTGACCAGATTAAAGAATACGCCCGATCCCACCGTGGCGCCCACCACGCTCGACGTGCGCCGCGCCACGCGCAGAAAGACCTTCGATATGGCCGAGAGCATCCCGCTGCCGTACATCATGCCGCCGAAGCACATGGCGCAGATTATGAGCCACACGGTGTTCATCATTCCGCCCATGCCTCCCGTGGCCACCAGATCGTTGAGCAGCGGGTTGCCCGTCTCGACGGCGGTGTCGGTGGTCGACGCCAGCACCACGGCCTCGAACGAGGCGGCGAGCGACGGCGCGTCGGCATCGGCTATGCGGCATATTATCTCGGGCTGGAACACCACCATGGCCGCCGCGGCCAGCAGCACCGAGGCGAAGAGGGTGATGATGGCGGGCAGCTTGCGCGATATGAGCGCTCCCGTCGCCGCGGGCACCGCCAGCAGCCAAGGGGTTATGTTGAACGACTCCCGCAAGGCCGCCTCGATCTGCAACGTCTCGGCCTCGTCGGCGGGCGAGGCGGCGAATCCCGCCATGCAGAAGACCGCGAGGGCTATGAGCAGCGAGGGCACGGTGGTGAAGAGCATGTAGCGTATGTGCGAAAAGAGGGGCACCTCGGCCGTCGACGAGGCCAGCACCGTGGTGTCGCTCATGATCGATATCTTGTCGCCGAAATAGGCTCCCGAGATGATGGCTCCCGCGATCCAGCCGTCGTCGAACCCCAGCGCGCGGCCGATGCCCATCAACGCCACGCCCACGGTGGCGATGGTGGTCCACGACGATCCCGTGAGCAGCGACACCACGGCGCAGATCACGCACGAGGCGGGCAGAAAGATCGAGGGACGCAGGATCCGCAGGCCGTAACAGATGAGCGTGGGGATCACCCCGCTCGCCATCCACGTGCCTGCTATGGCTCCTATGAGCAGCAGGATGACGATGGCGGGCGTGGCGCTGTGCATGTTGACCATAACGGCGTCTTCGAGCCTCTGCCACGAGCAGCGGTACCGCCACATGGCTATGGCCGCGCACGCGGCGCTCGCGGCGAGCAGCGAAAACTGGCTGCCGCCCGCTATGGCGTCGCCGCCGAAGAGGCTGATTACCGAAGCGAGGAGTATGACGAGCGTCGCGAGCGGTACGAGCGACATGGCCGCCGACGGGGCGGGCGAAGGGTTGGGTTTGGTCATTGCAGATGGTTATAATGCCGCAAAGATATGCAAAACGGACAATCGAACCGACCGAATCCGCGATTTTTTGCCTATCTTTGTTTTTGTTCTTCGGCGGCTCGCGTTCGGGATGCGACGCCCCGAGGCAACCGCAAAAAAACGAATACCCGATTATGAAAGATTTCGCAGCCATAGATTTCGAGACGGCCAATTCGCAACGGTCGAGCGTTTGCAGCGTGGGCGTGGTCATCGTGCGCGGCGGACGCATAACGGACAAGATCTATCGTCTGATACGTCCCGCGCCCAACTACTACTCGCGGTGGACGACCGAAATACACGGCCTCACGCGCAGCGACACCGACTCCGCGGCCGACTTTCCCGAGGTGTGGGCCGAGATCGCGCCGCTCATCGAGGGGCTGCCCTTGGTGGCTCACAACAGCCCCTTCGACGAAGGCTGCCTGCGCGCCGCGTTCGAGAGGTGGGGGTTGCCCTATCCCGCCTACACGTTCCACTGCACCTGCCGCGCGTCGCGTCGCGCGTTCGGCCGCGAACTGCCCAACCACCGGCTCCACACCGTCGCCGAACGGTGCGGCTACAACCTCATGCGCCACCACCACGCGCTGGCCGACGCCGAAGCCTGCGCCTGCATAGCGATGAAGATCATCTGACGGAAATTTTCATATCCGCGCCCGTTCGACAAGGCACAGTTTATGCGAATGAGGCCGAGCTATGAAACGATTCAACACCCCATTCATAATCGCGTTGGCGATCAGCGCGCTCGTTCTGCTCACGGCATACGCCGACGGCGAGTCGCGCCCCGCCTCGCCCGTAAATTACGTATGGTACGACTCTTTGCAGGAGCTCAACGAGCTGTGCCGTCTGAAGTACCGCCAAAGCCGCCGATACGAGGAGTATGCCCGCCACGCCCTCGCGCAGCGCAATCCCGACATAGCCGCCCTGTTCATGGCCATGTCGCGCGCCGACGCCGTGCAGTGCGCCAACTGCCGCCGAGCCATCGAGTCGCTGGGCGGCAAGTTTTACGCCCCCGTGCTCGTTCCGCTGCCGACATTATCCGTCAGCGAGCATCTCGGCCGCGCCCTGCGCGACAAGGACGATTATCACCTCAAGCGCATGGGACGCTGCATCGAATGCGCCGTCGCCGACGGCAACCGTTACATAGCGCGCATGCTCACATGGTGCGACGCGAGCGACGTGCGCCAGATAAACATTCTCCGACGCGAAATAGAGTGTCTCGGAAGGCGCAAGGCCGACGGCGCCGCTCCGCGCCCCGTGCTTTACAGCGTATGCCCCAAATGCGGCAACGTCACCGAATCGGACGACGGCACCCGCTATTGTCCCCACTGCATGACCGAGGAGTGCGATTTCGCAGCGTTCAGGTAATGCGGTTCGCCGTAGTCTCACTGCCGCGGGAAAGGCTGACGCGTGTGTATTTTGCGACTCAGAGTCGCGCGGGCCGCAGCCTCGGCGCGCGGAGGCCCGCTATTCGCATAGCTCATTCACGCGGTCTCTCCGCAGGCTGCGACCCGAATTTTGCGCCGAAATCACAAAAAATACATCGAATAGCAAAAAAAGTACGCAAATTGTTGTACGATTCAATTATTCGTACTACTTTTGGGACAAGCGATCCGTCGAAAGCGACGTGAATCGCATTGCTATCGTCGTAAACCTGAGAAATTTACAAGCCTGACAGCAATAAGAAGATGTCCTATTTCGGGTCGTTAACCACGTCCCGAGTGGTAGAAGTACATCTAACGACTGCGCCATGACGGGCGTGGGCTTCTTGTATTATGAAGTTGGGCGGGTATCTCAGGACCTACGATGGCATAGTAATGCAAGCGTGCTTTTAGCATGGGCTATTAGCCAAGTTCACGTTTCGTCTTTTGTTGTTTTATACGGGTCGCATAACTGAAAAGAAAGAAAAGTTATGTTACCTTTGCAGAGAAGGACGGTTCAACCACCGTAACCGTTAACATATTCTAAAGGTTAGGACAAACCTTTATACCACTGACAAACTTGCGACTATCATCCTCATGATAGGTTTTCAAGCGGTATATATTTTGTCTGAAACCCTCGCTATGCCTGCGGCCGTAAGCCGTGGGCGGGCTTGGGCGTAAGGGCAGCTACCGTTTGAGGTTCGCAAGACCGGTCAGTGGGGCTGTACCTGCGCCCTTTTTTTGTGTCCTTGCCTTTGCTGAAGAAATCCCCCGACAAATAAAAATGCGATAGACGGGGCGCGCGGACAACGTTCTGTGTATACTACTTACTAATTATTTTCGTCCGCCGCCCCGTTTTTTTAGATATATCGAATTACAATAAAATATACAAAGAAGCGGCGCGATTGCATCATCGAGTTTCATGTGAATGTTTTTTAATTTAGGCTGCCGCTTCTTTCCCTACTCGTCGGACAAGGCTCATATCGAGTTGATTATTTCAGATTCTTACAAGCATAATTAAGGGCCTTTCCGACGAGTTTTTTAACCACCCAAACACATGAAAAATTTCCCTACCGACGACGAATTGGCATCCGCTCGCGATGCCGCTTTTCAGCAATGCCGCCGCGAAAACATCTCTGCTATAATAGATTGCCTTTTAGCGTGCGAAGAATTTGACGTCGTTGAATACGACTTTTCTGTCCGCGTCGACGAAGCTGTTGTTTTGGTCAACATGGTCTCATATATCGACGGCGAGTCGTTCCGCGTGGATTATTCCGAATCCGATTACAACGGCGACGACAAGCGTTCTGCGGCTAACATCGGCCGTTTAATCGGTCGCAATCATTCTATCGTGATTCGTCAGGGTGATTGGGACAGCGCGTTTCGCTTTCCGTTAGAGAGTTTGGTGCACCTGCGTTTCTTGATAGAGTTTGTCGCTCGCATGGGCGACTCGTATTTCACCGACGAGGAATTCGAAAAGGAGATCAAGAGTAAATCCTTGATGGAATTAATGAAAGTGATGTTTAAATTGGAACCGTAAAGTTTTGCGACTCGCAGAGTCGCGCGGGCCGCAGCCTTCGCCCCGCGGAGGCCCGCAACTCGTTTTACACTCGTTTGCGATCTCCGCAGGCTGCTGCCCGAATACCTAAATAATATACGTTACCTTTTGTGCGGCCAAAAGGTAACGCCAAAAACCGCCGCGGTGAAACGATTTCGGGGTCGGCCTTGCGACTTCGCTAAATCGGATGCTTCGCATTTTTGAGGATCAAAAAGTCTCCGATTTTTAACGCTCCGTCACCGCGACCGCCCTTTGTCCGAAATAGTTTCTGCCGCGGGATAGGCTGACGCATGTGAATTAATGCGGTTCGAAGAACTGCGCAGGCTGCGCCAGCCGTCGGCGAACCGCAGACACGCCTCCCTCGTCGTTCCTGCAAAAAAACGGCTGCCCTCGAAAGGACAGCCGTTTCGGTATTCGCAAGATCTCCGCTTAGAGCTTGAAGCCGCTCGCGAAGAGGTTCGAGAGATTCACATCCTTGGCGGCCTTGGCGGCGAGCGAAGCATCCTTCGCTACGGCGCTGCGAAGCTGCGCCTTGGCGGTCTCCAGATCGCCCTCCTTCGACGCGATCACGGCGCGCAAGTAGTCGGCCTTGGCCGATGACTCCGACGCGAGGGCCTTCTTGGCAGCCGTCAGGTCGTTGTTCATCGTGTTGGCGATAGCCGCGTTGTAACCCGAGAGGGTCGAGGCTGCCGAGCTGTAGTTGCCCTGAGCCGCGGCGATCATCGACTTGGTCTTGGCGTCGGCGGCAGCGGCGTACTGCTGCGCCTTCGTAACGTTGCCGTTGGCGAGGTTGGCCAGCGCGAGGTTGCTGTTGATCTCGTTGTTGTTCAGACCCAGCTGCGCAGCCTTCTCGTAAGCGGCCAGAGCCTTGGCGTTGTCGCCCAAAGCGGCGTAAACCACGCCGAGGTTGTTGTATGCGCGGGCGTCGTTGAACTTCTTGGCGGCATACTCCAGAACGGCGGCCTTGGCCTTGGCGTCGGTCAGAACGCTCTCGGCCATGTAGAGCAGCTCCTCGTCGGTCAGCTCGTCCAGACGGCCCGAGTTGATGAGAGCGGCCATTTCGGCGTCGGTCTTACCCTTTATATCGGTGCTGTTCACCAGCTGCGCGCGACGCAGTTTAGGGAGGATCTCCTTCTTGAGCTCGGTGAATACGGCCGACATATTCTTGATCTCCGACTCGCGCTGCGACGACGAATCGTAACGGCGCAAAACCTGAAGAATGATATCCTTGTCCTCGATGTCCGAAGCGGCTACCAGCTCTTGGAAGCCCTCCCAGTCCTCGCCGTACGACGCGACGTCGAGATCCATGCCCGTGTCTTTGAGCAGTTTGTCGGCGGTCTTCTTACCCGACTTCGAACGCGCGTTCGAGAGGTTGTCGTTGAACTTCTCGGGACCGTCGGGCGAAGCGTAACCGTTCACATAGAGCTTCTGCGTGGCGCGGTCGTTGGCCTGAGTCTCCACCACGTTCTGCTTGAACGACTTCAGATCGTCGCTGTTGGCAGCCTTGTTCGACACCGTGGCCGAGTTGATGGCGTACATGATGTCGGCCTTGGTAACCACCGTGGTCACGTTCTTGTAGTTGTTGGCCGTGTTGGACATCACGGCGGCGTAATCCAGATCGCTCTGGAGCGTGTTGACGCCCTTGGCGACGGGGAGCGAGAATGCCTTCTTCACATCCTGCGCGCTCTGTCCGCCCATGGCCAAAGCCTGCTGCTCGGCCTTGCCCGCCAGCGCGCCCGTGTTGGCGTTGACCAGCGTGAAGGTCTTGCACTTGCCCGAGGGGCACTTCACCTCGACCAGCAGACGCAGTTCGCTCTTTGCCATGCGGGGGTCGTAGGGGAACTCGACGTGCTGGGTGAAGGTGCCGCCCATGAGGTTGTCGACCACCGTGTAGTTGTCGTTCACCTTGGTGCCCTGAAAATACTTGGCCGCGCCCTCGACGATGCCGCCCTCGTATGCCATGATGGGAGTTACCTTCAGCACGGCCTTCTTGTTGTAGTACTTGGCGGGGAAGTTGACCGTGATGTCGGCCTCGACCTTGCCGTTGTTCAGAGCCAAAACGTCGGGAGTGCACGCGACGGTCACCTCATCCTGCTTCTTGGCCATCTTACCGAAGCAGTTGCAACCCGTCATTACGACCGATGCGGCTGCCGCGACAATCATTACCTTCAATAAGTTTTTCATGATGATATTGCTGTTAAACGTTTAATTAAAGTCTCTTCATTGCGTGTCGGCCGCCCTATCGCTTGTTGCGGGGTTCGCGACGGTCGCCGTGCTCGCTCTTCTCGCCGCGGGGACGTCCGCCCTCGCGGGGCTTGCGCTCGCGCTCCACCCAGCCTTCGGGTTTGGGAAGCAACGCCTTGCGCGAGAGTTTGTACTTGTTGGTCTTGGGATCGACGCCTATGAGCTTCACCTCTATGCGGTCGCCCTCCTTGAGACCCGTCTCGTCCATGGTCTCGAAACGCTTGTAGTCGATCTCCGAGATGTGGAGCAGAGCCTCCTTGCCGGGCATGATCTCGACGAACGCGCCGAACGATACGATGCTCTTGATCGGACCCTCGTACACCTCGCCCACCTCGGGAACGGCCACGATGGCCTTGATGCGGGCCAAAGCTCCGTCCAGAGCCTCCTTGTCCACGCCGAAGATGTCCACGACGCCCGCAACCTCGTTCTCGGTAATGGTGATGGTGGTGTTGGTGGTCTTCTGAATATCCTGAATGACCTTTCCGCCCGGGCCGATGACGGCTCCGATGAAGTCCTTGTCGATGGTGATCTGCACGATGCGGGGAACGAACGGACGGTAGTCGGCGCGAGGCTCGGCGATGCAGTCGGTGATCTTGCCGAGGATGTGCATGCGGCCTTCGCGCGCCTGCTCCAGAGCCTTGGCCAGAACCTCGTACGAGAGGCCGTCGACCTTGATGTCCATCTGCGTGGCGGTGATGCCGTCCTTGGTGCCCGTCACCTTGAAGTCCATGTCGCCCAAGTGGTCCTCATCGCCCAGAATATCCGACAGCACGGCCCAGCGGCCCGTGGCCGAATCGGAGATCAGACCCATGGCGATACCCGACACGGGCTTCCTGATCTTCACGCCCGCGTCCATCAACGCCAGCGTACCCGCGCAAACGGTAGCCATCGACGACGAACCGTTCGACTCGAGGATATCCGACACCACGCGCAGCGCGTAAGGCATCTCCTCGCCCGTGGGGATCATGGGCTTCAGGGCGC
>Ga0073906_1004719_pt1 | contig 13300 bp, 11 predicted proteins | sample Inofromicrocosms_FD_65485 | JGI IMG/M metagenome (GOLD analysis project Ga0073906, IMG submission 65485) | Mouse cecum microbial communities from Vienna, Austria - Inoculum for glucosamine and mucus D2O microcosms | ecosystem: Host-associated > Mammals > Digestive system > Large intestine >... | reverse complement strand
GGCAATGCTCCCGTTATAAAAGAGAATACTTTTCCAATCCGCTGTTTTCGCCATTTTCACCGGCATTTCAGGGAGCTGCCACTCCGTTTCGCCGGTTTCGGCGTTCCAGACATAGCCGTCCGTTTCGGTATAGCAGGAAAAATAAGGTCCGCCCAGGGCGTGGACCCTGGCAAATGTTGCAGGCAGCAAAACCTGGAGCTTCTCATCCAGCACGCCGTAAAGCCCTGTTTGCGCATCCCGAAAAATGGGGAGGCGCTCATTGTCCGAATCAAAGCGGCAGTCCGGCATACCGTCCGCCTCCGCTATCAGGTTCCCCTCCTTATCGGTCAGCGTCCAGTGGTTGTCCTCCCCGCGGATGATATTGGTTTCTTCCCCATAGGACCACACTTTCCTGTCAGTGGGCGGGGAGGTATACGTCCAGTAATTGTGGATATCTCCCCTCTGCTCCTCGTCAAACTGGTCCAGCGAGTATTCCTGGCCCTTGTTGTCCACCACAATAACGTTTTCGTACAGCTCCAGCGCTCTTTTTTCCGCCTCCGGCAGTTCGTAGGGATAGTATTCCTTGCCTGTGCTGTCGGTAAAGACCATGTCCTGTAAGCTTTCATCATCCCAAACGGCAAAGTACTCCAAAGGTTCCTCCGGCTCCCCGGCCCCCGTCAGCAGCAGGGCCAGCAAGCCGAGACATAAGATGGCCGCCCTCCGTTTTCGCTTTTTCATGGCTTCTTCACCGTCCTTTCCCGTTGTTATATTGATTATACCACTTTTTCATTGCGAAAACATTTACTTATTCCCGCTTTTTCATCTTTTTTGAGAAAATCTTGTAATAAAAAATTGTCTTTGGCTTTTTCATTGCACCGGTTGAGGGGGTGTGCTATACTAAATAACATCTATTATAATCTATAATGCTGTCTGCAAAAGGAGCTTTTATGAAACGTGTTCAGGATATGACCTCCGGCAGCCCCGCAAAGCTCATCTTCTTTTTCGCCCTGCCCCTGATGCTGGGCAACGTCTTCCAGCAGATGTACACCATGGTGGATACCATCATCGTCGGCCAGGTGGTGGGGGTGGAGGCCCTCGCCGCACTGGGGGTCTGCGAATGGATCATCTGGCTGATTCAGGGGGTGTCCTCCGGCTTCTCCCAGGGCTTCTCTATCTTGATCTCCCAACGCTTCGGCGCTGAGGACAACGACGGCCTCCGTAAGTCCGTCACCATGTCCGCCCTTCTGGGGGGAATCATCGGAGTTTCCATGACCATTATCAGCTTTTTCTCCATCAACCCCATTCTCCGCCTCCTCAATACCCCCGAAAATATCATGTCCCAAGCCTCCCGTTATCTCTACATCCTTCTGGGTGGTCTTTTGATTTACACCGCGTATAACGTCATGGCCGCTGTACTTCGGGCAATGGGCGATGGCCGCACCCCCCTCTATGCCATGATCGCCGCCTCCCTGGTGAACATCTCCCTGGACCTGCTGTTTGTGGTGGGGTTCGGCTGGGGCGTCGCCGGGGCGGCAGCCGCCACGGTGATTGCCCAGTTCACCGCCGGGCTCTGCTGTATCGCCGCCCTGCGGAGGATTCCCCAGCTCCAGATGGACCCCTCCGACTGGAGGCCGGAGACAAAGGTAATGGGAAAGCTCCTCTCCCTGGGCTTTCCCATCTGTTTCCAGAATATTATCATTTCCATCGGCGGTCTGGTGGTGCAGACGGTGGTCAACGGCTTCGGCATGATCTTTGTGGCCGGATTCACCGCCACCAACAAGCTCTACGGCATCCTGGAGGTTGCCGCCACCTCCTTCGGCTTCTCCATGGCCACCTACACCGGCCAGAACCTGGGGGCAGGGCAGTACCGGAGAATCAAACAGGGCGGGAAGTCCGCCGTCATCATGGCAATCGGCACGGCCCTGGTCATCTCCGGGGCGATGGTGGTATTCGGTAAAAACATCCTGATGCTGTTCATCTCCGCCGAGCCGGAGGTCGCCGCCCAGGTGCTGGACGTTGCCTTTACCTATCTGATGTTCATGTCCTCCATGCTGTTTGTGCTGTACCTGCTGTATGTGTACCGCTCCGGCCTACAGGGCATGGGGGACACCATCATCCCCCTGGTCTCCGGCATCGCCGAGCTGGTGATGCGCATCGGGGCGGCGCTGCTGCTCCCCAGGCTGATTAGCCAGGGGGGAATCTACTTTGCGGAGATTCTGGCGTGGCTTGCGGCGGAGCTGCTGCTGATGGGCTTCTTCTATTACAGGCTGCATAAGCTTTTGAAAAGGGATGTGGCAGGTGCCTAATCTGCTTTCATAATTTTACAAAAAAGCCGCCGCACAGAAAAATTTCGTGCGGCGGCTTCTTTATGCCTTTAAGAGATTCGTTACGCTGTCAAATTACAGCTGAGGACCGGCGGGAACCAGAGCCTTACCGGCGGGGTTGCCCTCGTACTTGACAAAGTTCTTGATAAACCGCTGTGCCAGGTCCTTGGCCTTCTCATCCCACTGGGCGGCGTCGGCGTAGGTGTCACGGGGGTCCAGAATGGCGGGATCAACGCCGGGCAGAGAGGTGGGAACCTCAAAGTTAAAGTAAGGAATCTTCTTGGTGGGGGCGTCCAGAATGGCCCCGGAGAGGATAGCGTCGATGATGCCGCGGGTATCCTTGATGGAGATGCGCTTGCCGGTTCCGTTCCAGCCGGTGTTTACCAGGTAAGCCTTTGCTCCGCTCTTCTCCATTCTCTTGACCAGCTCCTCGGCGTACTTGGTGGGATGCAGCTCCAGGAAGGCCTGGCCGAAGCAGGCGGAGAAGGTGGGGGTGGGCTCGGTGATGCCTCTCTCGGTACCGGCCAGCTTGGCGGTAAAGCCGGAGAGGAAGTAGTACTGGGTCTGCTCAGGGGTCAGGATGGAAACGGGGGGCAGAACGCCGAAAGCATCGGCGGAAAGGAAGATGACGTTCTTCGCGGCAGGCGCGGCGGAAACAGGGCGAACGATCTTCTCAATGTGGTCGATGGGGTAGGAAACGCGGGTGTTCTCAGTAACGCTCTTGTCCGCAAAGTCAATCTTGCCGTTCTCGTCCAGGGTGACGTTCTCCAGCAGGGCGTCGCGACGGATGGCGTTGTAGATGTCGGGCTCGGATTCCTTATCCAGGTTGATGACCTTGGCATAGCAGCCGCCCTCGAAGTTGAAGACGCCGTTGTCGTCCCAGCCGTGCTCGTCGTCGCCGATGAGCAGGCGCTTGGGATCGGTGGAAAGGGTGGTCTTGCCGGTGCCGGACAGGCCGAAGAAGATGGCGGTATTCTCGCCGTTCATATCGGTGTTGGCGGAGCAGTGCATGGAGGCAATGCCTCTCAGGGGCAGGTAGTAGTTCATCATGGAGAACATGCCCTTCTTCATCTCGCCGCCGTACCAGGTGTTGAGGATAACCTGCTCACGGCTGGTGATGTTGAAAGCAGCGGCGGTCTCGGAGTTGAGGCCCAGCTCCTTGTAGTTCTCAACCTTGGCCTTGGAGGCGTTGTAGACCACGAAATCGGGTTCAAATTTCTCCAGCTCCTCCTCGGTGGGGCGGATGAACATGTTCTTGACAAAGTGTGCCTGCCACGCCACTTCCATAATAAAGCGGATAGCCATGCGGGTGTCGGCGTTGGTGCCGCAGAAAGCGTCAACGACAAACAGGCGCTTGTTGGAAAGCTCCTGAATGGCAAGCTTCTTCAGCTCTTTCCAAGCCTCCTCGGAGGCGGGGTGGTTGTCGTTGGGATATTCGGGGGTGGTCCACCAAACGGTGTTCTTGGAGTTCTCATCCATAACAATGAACTTATCCTTGGGGGAACGACCGGTGTAGATGCCGGTCATCACGTTGACAGCCCCCAGCTCGCTGACCTGTCCCCGCTCGTAGCCGGTGAGTTCAGGTTTGATTTCCTCCTGATAAAGCTCATCAAAGGAGGGATTGTACACAATTTCAGTGGTACCGGTAATGCCATACTTGGTCAGATCAATCTTTTTCATGTGATTCAACCTCTTTCCTGTTCTTTCGGATTTTGCCGGGAAGGTCCGCGGCAATGAATACCTGAGGGCTTGCTTTTCGCTTTCCGGGGAGGCACAGCACAACAGGACTATACATACCCTATTATAATACATTTTCCTCCGGAAAGCTATGGATATTTTGTTAAAACATTTACGATTTTACAGTATTTTGTTTCAATCTTTTTTCAACTCAAAATATGATGGGACTATGACAAGCCCCTTGAAAAAACATTGCCTCCGTGCTATCATTATGAAAAAAACAGGAGGGCAAAAATAATGGAACGTACCTACGCCGCAGAGGTAAAAAATAAACTGGGCGAGCGAATAAAAGTTCAGGGCTTTGTGGAAAATTTCCGCAACAGCAAGACAATGGCCTTTATTGTACTGAAGGATATTACAGGGAGACTACAAATCACCATTGAAAAGGAAAGCCGTCCCCAGCTTTGCCAGGGGCTGGAGGAACTGACCGGCGACTCGGTCATTACGGTGATTGGCAGGGCGGCGGAGAACGAATACGTCAGGCTGGGCGGCATTGAGCTGATTCCGGACGAGCTGATTCTGGAGAGCGCCGCGGACGCCCTGCCCATTGTGCGCAAAGAGATTCCCGCTACTAAAAAGAAGAAAGCACTGGAGCGCTCCGGCATAGATCAGCGGATTGACTACCGCTGGATTGACCTGCGCACCGATGAAAACCAGCTGATTTTCAAGGCCCAGTCCTGTATGGTAAACGCCATGCGCCGGTTCCTGCTGGAGCGGGAGTTCATCGAGATACACACCCCCAAGCTCATCGGGGCGGCCAGCGAAAGCGGAGCCGATGTTTTCGAGGTGAAGTATTTTGACCGCAAGGCATATCTTGCCCAAAGTCCCCAGTTTTATAAGCAGATGGCAATGGCCAGCGGCTTTGAGCGAATTTTTGAAGTGGGACCGGTATTCCGGGCGGAAAAATCCTACACCAGCAAGCACACCACCGAGTTTACCGGCTTTGACCTGGAATTCAGCTATATTGAGTCCTACCGGGATGTGATGAAGTTGGAGGAGGAGCTTTTGAAAGCCGCCCTGACGGCAGTCAGGGAAAAATACGGGCCGCAGATTCAGGAACTGTTCGGAACAGAGGTCGTTGTTCCGGAGACACCCTTCCCGGTGGTCACACTCCGGGAGCTGTACGAGGGGTTGGAGAAGGACTTCGGATACACGGTGGAGGAATCCGAAAAGGGGGACCTGACCACCGACGCGGAGCGGCTGAGCTATGAGTGGGTGAAGAAGCATTACAACCATGAGTTTTTGTTTATCACCGATTACGGACCCGAAAAGCGGGCCTTTTACCACATGCGGGATGAAAACGGCGTTCCCCAGGGGTACGACCTAATCTGGCGCGGGGTGGAGATCACTACCGGAGCGCAGCGGGAGCACCGTTACGACAGGCTGAAGGCCCAGGCGGATGAGAAGGGATTGGCGGAGGACGTCAAGTTTTACCTGGAGTTCTTCCAGTACGGATGCCCGCCCCATGGGGGCTTTGGGCTGGGGGTGGACCGGCTGACCATGCTGCTGCTGGGGCTGCACATCAAGGAGTCCATGTTTATTTTCCGGGGCCCAAACCGGCTGAACCCATAGAGAAAAACACGTTGTGCCGCAAAAGAAACACGTCTTGACACAGTATCAAGGCGTGTTTTTTTACCTCTGTTCAGCCCACATCTGTTTTACAGTTTCCTCGTTGTCATAGGTGCGTCTGTGGCACGGCCGGGAGCATTGCCACAGGCCATAGTCCCCCTGGGTGTAGAACAGCCGCTTTTTATCAAAGCCCGCAAGCTGGAATTGGTGGTCCACATTGGTGGTGAGGACAAAATAGTCCTTAACGCCTTCTGCCAGTTTCCGCAGATTGTCATAGACCGGTTTCGGGGCCCGTTGGTAACGGTTTATCATGTCTCTGTCTGTATTATAGCAGAGCTTTTGGGGGCTGTGAAGTACGCACAATATTGTGGTATAGTCACCTGGAAGTAACGATTGGACAGTTACCGGGGGGACAATTGGATAATTCCCATCTCCTGCAATACCGGCTCCGGTAAAATCGAAGGGCCTGCGGAAAAATTGTAGATTTGCCGCATTAGAAAACCTCCTTGTTTTCCGTAATCAAATGGTCAGGCTGGAAAAAGCCTGTTCCAAATCAGAAATAATATCCTCCACACTCTCAAGGCCAACGGATAGTCTGACCATGCCGCTGTCAATTCCCGCCGCTGCCAACTGCTCGTCGTTAAGCTGGCGATGCGTTTCACTGGCCGGATGCAAAACGCAGGTGCGAATATCCGCAACATGAACCTCATTTGAGGCCAAGTGCAAAGTGTTCATAAACCACATGGCGTTTTCTTTCCCGCCTTTGATGATGAAAGAGATAACGCCGCTGCATCCTTTCAGATATTTTTTTGCGAGCGCATAGTTTTCATCACTTTCCAGGCCAGGATAATTCACTTTTTCCACATATGGGGACTGTTCCAAATACCGAGCCACCATCATGGTATTCTCACAATACTGTTTCATTCTGACGGCCAGCGTTTCCAGTCCAAGGTTCAGCAGAAAAGCAGAATGTGCCGCTGGGTAAACACCGAAATCCCGCATGAGCTGCATCCTGGCTTTAACGATATAGGCTTTTTTGCCATAGGTGTCCGTATAGGAAATTCCGTGATAGGACTCGTCTGGTTCTGTCAGACCGGGAAATTTTCCGCACGTCCAGTCAAAATTTCCACTGTCTACGATGGCCCCGCCAATCTGCACAGCATGACCATCCATATATTTTGAAGTTGAATGTACGATAATGTCCGCCCCGTATTCAAAAGGCTTGCACAGAATCGGTGTGGCAAAAGTATTGTCAACAATCAGCGGAACATGGTGCTGGTGCGCAAGTCTGGCAAACCGCTCAATATCCAAAACAGTCAACGCAGGATTGGCAATCGTTTCACCAAATACCGCTCTTGTATTGGGCTTGAACGCTTTGCTGATTTCTTGGTCAGAGTCATTTTTGTCGATATAGATGCACTCAATCCCCAACTTCTTCAGCGTAAAAGAAAAAAGGTTGATTGATCCACCGTAAATTTCGGTTGTACTTATAAAACTGTCCCCCGCATTGCAGATGTTGAGCAGGGACAACAGCACAGCCGCCTGCCCGGAGGTGGTACACATAGCGCCTATTCCACCCTCCAGCTCTGCGATTTTATCCTCGACGGCCATAACTGTGGGATTTCCAAACCGGGAATAGATCAGCGATTTCATAGGGTCATTGAATACCGCCGCCACTTCTTCTGTGGAATCGTACACATAGGTCGTGCTTTGAACGATAGGTACTACTCTCGGCTCTGCGTTTCCTGGGGTATAACCCGCGTGCAGGCATTTGGTTTCATCATTCATAAATCGTTCCTCCTGAGTGTCTCCGAATTTTATGCTGTCAGAATACTATACACACATTCCAGCAAGGTCAACGCCAGAATGATATTGATTGGCCGGTAATGCTTAAGATATATTTTCTGAATCGCTACTCCGGCACCGATCCAGGCAGAAGTGGCTATCGTTCCTATGGTGGCGATGATGACTTCAAAGAGAATTAGTACCCACAGAGCTGTGCTGTAATTGGTCACATATCCAGTTAAAGCAGTAATGCCAAATAAGTAGATTTTCATATTGACAAATTGCAGCATAAAACCTTTCCAAAAGGACGCCGATTTTTCACTACTGTCTCCGTCTGGGCGGCTGAGCGCAATATGAATCGCCAGCCAAAGGATATAAGCAGCGCCGGCATATTTCATCACGCCCAACACTCCGGGCAGGAAGGTACTGACACCGTATACAAACACCGCACAAATCAACTGGACAACGTAGTATCCTGCAAAGATGCCCAGAAATAGGGGATTCCCTTTCCTCCATCCATAGTTTGTTACCGTATTCAAAGCAAGAATATTCCCCGGCCCTGGAGTAAACGCATTGATGACGGAATAAACAAAAAAATTACCTATCACATAGCCAGGCATAACAACACCTCTTTCCGCTTGCCATTATACAGCGGAACGCTATGAGATAGGTAATACTGATTCTTTATGCTAAAGCATAGGTTGAGCCTATGTCTAATTTTGCTGATATTGCATGAGAGCGTCTATGTAAATCCCGCCCAGCTCGGACAGCTCCCGGTCTTTATTCAAAAGATAGCCAATCCGCATTATTTCGTTTTCTTCAAGAGGAATCGAAACAATAGAATCACCATGCAGGTATTTGGGAAATATACCGCTGGAAATCGTATAGCCGTCCAGTCCGATCATAAAATTTACAATGGCTGCGCGGTCGCTGATTTTAATACTCTTGTCCGCAATTTCATTGCTGAACAATTCCTCCGCAAAGTTAGAGGATTCATAGGTCCCCTGTACAAAACTCAAACGTGGGTATGACTTCAAATCTGCAAGCGCAACTTTCCTTTGACTTGCCAAGGGATGCTCTCTCCGCAAAAAGACGTGTGGAGCGGCTGTAAACAGTTCGTGGAAATCCAAGCCGTATTCCTCGAAATTTTTACGCAGCACACTTTCATTGCTTTGACTGAGATAGAGAATACCCAAATCGCTGAAACGGTTTCTGACATCTTCGATAATTTGATGCGTCTGCGTTTCATTTAGGATAAACTCATATCGTTCCTGTCCAAATTGCTGTACTAACTCCACAAATGCGTTGGCCGCAAAGGTATAGTGCTGGGTAGACACACAAAACCGCGTTTTTTCCGGTCTGTTTTCAATATATCTGGACTCCAAAAGCTCCATTTGCTGCACGACCTGCCGGGCATATCCTAAAAACTCCATTCCCTCGGTTGTTAGGGCTACACCAGCTCGGCAGCGATTGAAGATAGTAAGATTTGCTTCCTTTTCTACCTCTTTGATTGCGCCGGAAAGACTGGGCTGAGAAATATATAAATCTTTTGCCGCCTCTGTAATAGAACCTTTTTCGGCAACAGTTATTACATACTTTAGTTGTTGTATTGTCATAGTGACACCTCTGTACATAATTGATTATTCCTATCATAGCAAATCACCTCCCGATATGCAAGCGATGTATCATCAAAAAAAGACATAGGGATTTAGAGTCCCCATGCCGTTCATCAGTATTTATGAATATAACAATTCGGTAAAATGGGTTTTGGCTTTCAATGAAAAGAAAAAACTTTTGCACCTTGACCCCAACAAGGGCGATACGATAAAATAGGGATGTACAGAACTTTTAGATACTAATAGACAGGAGGAAGCGATGATGGAAGCCAAAATTTTGCCTGCCTGCCCGGTGGAAACAACGCTGACGCTCATCAGCGACAAGTGGAAGGTGCTCATTATCCGGGACTTGCTGCCAGGGACAAAACGGTTTGGGGAATTAAAGAAATCCATTGGCAGCGTGAGCCAAAAATAGATTAAGACAAAAAAGCCCTGTGGAAGCCGCCGAAAACGGTATTCCACAGGGCTTTTGTTCCAACTGGTTTTCTGCTGACGTTCCGTATGCTTATTTGCTGACAATTTCCAGGGTATCCCGCGCAATCATAAGCTCCTCATTGGTGGGGACAATCCACACCTTGACCCTGGAGTCGGGCGCGGAAATCTCGTGCTCCTGGCGGGAGAATTCCACATTCATCTTGGGGTCGATCTTCAGGCCCATGTATTCCAGCCCTTCGCAGGCGCCCAGGCGGACGTTTTCATCGTTTTCACCGATGCCGCCGGTGAACAGCACCGCGTCAACGCCGCCCATAGCGGCCGCAAACGCGCCGATGTATTTGCGGATTTCATATTTCTGGATGTCCAGGGCCAGCTGCGCCCGCTTGTTGCCGGCCTCCGCGGCGGCGGAGACGTCCCGGTTGTCGCTGGAAACGCCGGAAATGCCCAAAACGCCGGACTTTTTGTTCATCATGTCGTTGAGCTGCGCCAGGGTCATGCCTTCCTTTTCGGCGATGTATGTAGCGGCGGAGGGATCGACGCTGCCGCAGCGGGTGCCCATGATAAGGCCGTCCAGGGGGGTCAGGCCCATGGTGGTGTCAACGCATTTGCCGTGGTCAACCGCGGCGATGGAGGAGCCGTTGCCCAGGTGGCAGGTGATAACCTTCAGCTCCTCAAGGGGCTTGCCCAGGAGCTGGGCCAGACGGGCGCTGACATACCGGTGGCTGGTTCCATGGAAGCCGTATTTGCGGATGCTGTACTTCTCAAAGTATTCGTAGGGGAAGGGATAGATGTACGCCTTCTCCGGCATGGTCTGGTGGAAGGCGGTATCGAATACCGCAACCTGGGGAATATCGGAGGAGAACACCTGCTGGCAGGCGCGGATTCCCGCGATGCACGCCGGATTGTGCAGAGGGGCCAGATCGGAGAATTCCTCCGCCCCCGCAATGACATCCTCTGTAATCTTAACCGACGCCGAGAACTTGGTGCCCCCCTGTACCACCCGGTGACCGATGGCGCCGATATCGCTCTTATCCTTGATGACCGCGTGTTCCCCGGTGGAGAGAACCTTTACCAGTTCCTGGAAAGCCTCGGAATGGGTGGGGAAATTGGCATCATGCTCGTCCTTATAGCCGTCAAAGGTCTTGTGGGTGATTTTGCCGCCAATGCCGATCTTTTCACAGAGCCCTTTCGCCAATACCTTCTCATTGGACATATCGATCAGCTGATATTTGAGAGAGGAGCTGCCCGCGTTGATTACCAGAATGTTCATGTACTTTAACCTCCGTTTTTCTATTCCGCCGCCCCAGCGAAGCGCCGGATGGGAATTCGATCAGCGGAAAATTCCTTTTTTAGAAAGGGGAAAACCGCTTTCCGCTGTAATCATTACCATTTAATAGTAGTACATTATCGCCGAAAAAGCAAGAGGGACAGGGGAGATTTTTCCCAAAGAAATCCCCTCTGCCCCTCAATACTTATTGATACGCCTTTTCCAGCTCCTCAATCTCCCTGAGCCACAGCGCGGAGGAGGCGTCGCTGGGCATCCTCCAGTCCCCGCGGGGGGAGAGGGAAACAGAACCCACCTTGGGCCCGTCCGGCAGGCAGGAGCGCTTGAACTGCTGGGCAAAAAATCTTCTATAGAAATTTTTCTCCCAGTACAAAATCGTTTTCGGTTCATATTCCTCTCGAAAAGCGTACCGGGCCAGCCGGAATACCTTCACAGGCGCAAACCCCCACCGTATGGCATAGTAGAGGAAGAAATCGTGGAGCTCATAGGGACCGACCAGGTCTTCGGTTTTCTGGGCAATCTCCCCGTCCTTGGCCGGGAGGAGCTCCGGGCTTACCGGCGTGTCCAGGATATCCCGGAGGATAGCGGCCAGCTCCTGGTCCTCGCTGCGGTCCGCCGCGTAGCGGACAATATGGCGGATCAGTGTTTTGGGAACCGAGGCGTTTACCCCGTACATGGACATGTGGTCCCCGTTATAGGTGGCCCATCCCAGGGCAAGCTCCGACAGATCCCCGGTCCCCACCACAAGACCGCCGGTCTGGTTGGCAACGTCCATCAGCACCTGGGTGCGCTCGCGGGCCTGAGCGTTTTCAAACACCACGTCGTAGGTTTCGGCGTCCTGGCCGATATCCTCAAAGTGAACCTTGACCGCTTGGGCAATGTCTATCACCCGCAGGGTGACCCCCAGTTTTTCCGACAGCCGTTCCGCGTTGGATTTGGTGCGGCTGGTGGTGCCGAAGCAGGGCATGGTGACGGCCACGACATCCTTGCGGGGGCGCTGGAGCAGGTCCATGGTTTCCACCGCCACCAAAAGGGCCAGACAGGAATCCAGTCCGCCGGAAATCCCCACAACCGCTGTTTTGGCCCTGGAGTGCTCTATCCGCTTGCGCAGGCCGTTGGCCTGGATGGCCAGAATCTCCTCACAGCGGCTTTTCCGCTGTCCCGCATCGTCCGGGATAAAGGGGAAACGTTCCACAGGGCGGGTGAGCTGGGTTCTCTCCGGCTCTAGGTCAAAGCGGACCGTTTCATAGCCCTCCGGCCTGGGGAAAGCGGAAAAGGTTTTCATCCGGCGGCGCTCCCCGGCCAGCCGTTCCAGATCCAGCTCCGTGACCGTCAGGCCGGTGCGGTAGGCGGGCTCCTCCGCCAGAACCGCTCCGTTTTCCGCGATTAGGTTTCCTCCAGCGAACACCAGGTCGGTGGTGGATTCCCCCTCCCCGGCGTTGGCATACAGATAACCGCAGACAAGCTGTGCCGAGTGGCTGGCAATGAGCTGGCGGCGGTAGTCCCGTTTCCCGATCAGCTCGTCGCTGGCGGAAAGGTTCAGTATCACCGTGGCCCCTGCCGCCGCGTGGAAGATGGAGGGCGGACAGGGGACCCAAAGGTCCTCGCAGATTTCAACCCCTATTTTCAGCTGGGGGAGCTGAGGACAGGCGAACAGCAGCTTAGTCCCGAAGGGGACGGTTTTGCCGAACAGTTCAATGGTCTTATTTTCCGCGGAGGCGGGGGAGAAATTGCGGTATTCATAGAATTCCCCGTAGTTGGGGATATTGGACTTGGGGACTATGCCCAGAATCTTCCCTTTGTGGAATACGGCTGCGCAGTTATACAGTTTAGAATCCACTGCTAGGGGAAGACCCACGACGCACAGAATATCCAGCAGCTTGGCGGTGTTTACAATTTTTTGTAGGATTTTTTTTGCCTGGGACTGGAGGGCGTTTTGGAAAAACAGATCCCCGCAGGAATAAGAGGTGATGGTAAGCTCTGGAAACACCAGAATTTTAACCCCCTGATGGGAGGCGGATTGGATCAGGGAGATGATTTGTTCCCCGTTATATTCGCAGTCAGCCACACGGGTTTTGGGGGTGGCGGCGGCTGTTTTTAGGAAGCCTTGCTGCATGGTGAACACTCCTTTTTGGGTGAAATGGGTACTTTTCCGATATTATAGCACAGTGGAAAGCTGAAAGCAAATAATTTGTTTTCAGATAGAGAATTTCAAAAGCTCAGCCACAGTTTCTCTATCAATAGGCGGCGCTCCCTGTGGTCTACATTCTCACCTTTAAGTATTATTCCATATGAGATAGATTGCATTCCGTAATTATCAAGTTGGGAATGACGTTAGTATATTGCAGCTAAATATTCATAATAAATTCCGGTTTTATAGTTTTCAACTTACTTTTTGGAGGGAAACATATGGGGGTGAAGACGCGACTTCAGTTTTTTCTCAAGAATCCCAAAAAAGCGAAAAGCGCTCTTGACAAAAAGAAGAGGAAAGTATAATATAAAAGACATAGGGGTAGCCTTAGGAAAGTATAGTACAAAAGGCGGATTTGGGAGGGATGCTTATACAAAGC
>Ga0073906_1004714_pt1 | contig 13315 bp, 27 predicted proteins | sample Inofromicrocosms_FD_65485 | JGI IMG/M metagenome (GOLD analysis project Ga0073906, IMG submission 65485) | Mouse cecum microbial communities from Vienna, Austria - Inoculum for glucosamine and mucus D2O microcosms | ecosystem: Host-associated > Mammals > Digestive system > Large intestine >... | reverse complement strand
TTAGTTGCGTTCTACCGCAGCACCTCCACAGACGGCAGAAAAGCTGTCAAAGAAGCCCTCGGCGAACAGTTTTCGGAAGCATTGCCCGCTACCGAGAGAGTGAAGACCTACGAAGATGCAGTCTGGGAGCTTGGCAATGACCATCCCCTTGTCGAAGCCGCCAGTAGCGCAGAGTGGCGATTCACCAATTCCGAAGACAAGGACATCATCGCGTATCTCAAGCTCCGCGTCATCGTCGCCGCCCTCAATGACGGATGGAAGCCCCAGTTCGTTCCCGGCGAGCTTCGCTGGTATCCCTGGTATGAACTCATCTCCAAGGATGAATACGATGCCATGTCCGAGGATGAGAAGCAGGAGCGCCGTTGTGTTGGTCGCTCGAGTAACAATGCGTATGCTTATGGCGGTCTCGTTTACTCGAGTGCGTATTACGCCTCGTCGTTCTCGTACGCGTTCCACGGCTCTCGGCTCGCCTTCAAATCGGAAGCGTTGGCAGAATATGCCGGAAAGCAGTTCGCAGAACTGTTTGCGAATTTCTGCTTCATCCCCAAGTCTGATGAAAAAGAGTAATCGGGCATGAAGAAGATCTCTCAAAAGGAGTTCTTTCGTCGCCTGATAAACGGGAGGTCAGCCAAACTTGGCGCTCCCGTTTATCCCGGCTCGATAGTAGTTACCGATAAACTTGCCGAAGACATTTTCAGCAAAGCTGATGAGAAGGTCTTCCGGTCGGTCACTCATACCCAAAGCAATGCTTTGATGTTTGAGAATAAGTCTTGGTTCTTTTACGCAAAGCCGAAGAACTACGACAGCAGAAATGCTTACCTCCACATCATAAATGGAGTTGAAGTTCTCTTGCTTGTGGACCACCGCCCGGCATATACCAATCAGTTCGGTACCCCCATATCGGAGCTGACGATGATTTTGGCATACGAAATCCAGTCCTAAGATGTTTTCGATTTTACAGCAGAATACTGAACCCATCCCAATGTCGGATGAGATGTTTGAGAATTTCAAGAAACATCTCCCTCCGACAGAAAGGAATAAGTTTGAGAAACGGCATCAGCAGTTGAAAAAGTTTGAGGCTCAGAGAAAACAGCAGAAGGAGCAGAAGCTCTCCGAGGTTCTTGACTCTGAAACATTGATGCGGTTCGCATACGTTCCGTTTGTTGTCGCTCAACTCGCTTGGGACTATGCTGACACCATAGTTGATGTCGCATCAATGCTCAAACTTCATCCCACGAAGAAGCTATGCCGGGCAGTTCGTGAGCTGAAACGTCAGTATGACAGGGTGAGAGATGAGTTTACGAATTATGCTCACAGAGACTCTGAAATAGACAATATGTATGTGTTTGAGGATGGAGTGTCGGACTTGTTCTCCCTCTATCTGAAAAACATTGAGTTTGATCTAAAGTCGGAGTACCCTGACCTCGGAGAAGATAACAGAAACTATCTACTGGCTATCTACCAGTGTCACATTGTCCTCCAGTGCATCTACCGCTATGCTGAAATGCAGAAGGTCAAGATTGAAAAAATTGTAGGACACCAGATAGGCGATGTGCTTCCGAAAGAACTTCGCCGGCTCGACATCCTCGTAATGGCATTTGTCGGCGACAAGCCTATCAGCGCAAAGTTCGATGCACAGCAAAAGACATACGCCCAGTGCCTCGCCAATCGAATGACCCTCATAGAACTCAACGACAAAGACAAACCCGAAGGTGCAGAACAGTAGCAGAAATCAGTACGGTCTAAAGAACTTGGCGAAAATGCGAGGTCTGCCAATCATTCCTATCGCAGTAAGTCTTGACGGCTATGACCTAAACGCCCACAGTAGCACGCGAAAATAGGCTCGGCTACACACTGCACCCTCACTCCCATAAATGCAAATAAAGAAAACCTAAAGAAGAAAATGAATAAAGAAGCAACCATCATCTACCCCGACGGTAGAGAAGAAAAAGTCAGCCCCGCCAACGGTAATGACTTCTCACTGGAAGAAGTTCAGAAGATTGTCGGCGGTTACATCGAAGTTGTCGGATTGTCTGACGGCAACATTCTCGTCTTGAATGAGGAAGGCAAGCTGTACGGTTTAGCTGAGAATCCCAAAGCCACCTCAATCGCCCATGAGCATAATGCTCTGTTTCCACATGATTACATGGTCGGCAATGTCCTAATGTGTTCATCCGATATGCTTAAGTAATTATGGCAGATAAGAAACTCCCCATCCTCGTGCTTAAATGCAAGGACTGTGGCAAGCCGTTTATTGCTCACGCACTTGCCTATCCAATGACAGAAGACATTGCCAACCTTGTAGCCGAGGCTGTTCGGAACGGAGATGAGCCAGTTATATGCACCGAGACCACCTTCGGTTGTACTTGTGATAAATCCTATCTCGATACCGACGATGAGTAAGAAAAGAGCATTTGAAGAAAGAGGCTGGAATGACAGCCTCGACCTCCCATATCATCTTCGTCGTGGACTTAGTGGAATGTATGTGTTCCACAAGTTCCCCGGCGAAGAAAAAGCCACTCCGACCTGTCTGGAGGATTGTTCCGACAGCACCATTCGGGGGTGGCTAATGAAAGAAGGTGACGTAGAGATGGCGAAACGGACATTGGAGAATCTTGAAGGAACTTTCGACAGATTGCTCCAATATCTCCATGAAGATGAAGTCAAGATGGTCAAACAGGTCATAGATGAGCGTGGCGACAAGCCTGTACTTGATAAAGAGCCAGTGCTGTTTGAAGTTGTCGATGCCGTCATGTGGTACTGCCATACCATCACTCTCTTTGCCGATATTTTCGGTGTATGCTCCCCGGGCACAGAGGCTCAAATCGCCTACGATGAAAGATTAGAACGCAGAAAATCGCAAAAGTCATGAGTAGAGAAGTCTATACCCTCAATCCCTACAAGCAGGTGCTTTTGAGAGAAGAAGAATATCTCGCACTTGCCGAAAAAGCCAATGCCAACGAAGAACAGATCAAGCAGTTGGCAAAGGAAATGTACGAACAGAAAGGTACCGCTTCTCTCGGCATAAGCCTCTATCTCCAAGAAGGAGGTTGTGGTCGAGAGTATGAAAAAATCAGAATCGGCAACCCTATGCTGTCGCAGACAACCGAACTTGGCTCAATCCCAAAGGAAAGTATTGAGCAGATAAACAGTGCCGTCCGTAAAATGCTCGTTGACTTCTACAATGAGTATCAGCGCCCGGTTGATGAGGTCCGCAAAGAGTATGAGAAAAAGACACGCTGGGCGAAGTTCCAGTTGAATATGTTCGGTGTCGTCATTTTCTTCGGTACTCTCTGTGGACTGTTTATGTCTATCGTATTTCGACTGCTAAAGTAAAATCCTTGTGCTATGCAAGGACGAGTTTAATAATCCCCCTTAATATCGTAAATATGAAGAAATTCATTGGAACCAAACAGGTGTCGGCAGAGCCGATGACCTACGGAGAGGCCCATACAAAAGGTCTCATTCGTGAAAACGCCTATGTTTCGGAGTATGACGACAACCCCGGCTACCTCGTAGAGTATGCCGACGGCTATCAGTCGTGGTCTCCGGCTAATGTATTCGAGGAAGCCTACAAGGTTGCCGAAACGCCCCTCGACCGTGTGAACATCGAAGTAGCCGACCTCATGGACCGCGCCAACAAGCTCGGCAACTTCATCTACAATCAGAACGACGGCAATGACTTCCAGGCTCTCGAACTCGGCACCCGCGCCTTCCTCATCGCCCAGCATAACATGATGGGCGCTTACCTCAATCTCCTGTGCCTCCGCCAGACCTGTATGGAAGGTGGAGAGGTGTGCCGTCCCTATGGTCTGACTTTCGAGCAGATTCTCCCTCTGATCAAGGAAGGCTTCGCTGTCCGCCGCAACGGTTGGAACGGCAAAGGTCTCATGGTGTTCAAGCAGGTTCCGGCACATATCGGTTCCGATATCATCCCCAAGATGCAGTCCCTTCCCGACGAGGCGAAGCGTCTGATTCTCGACAGCGGCGACCACATCGACTATGTGTCGCAGTGCCTCATATTCAACCCTGCGACAGGCGAAGCCAACTCCTGGGTGCCCTCCATCAGCGATGTATTCGCTCATGACTGGGAACTTGTCAAAGAAGCCCCTAACAACAAAAAGTAAGTATATGTATAAGACACTTCCACAACTGGCAGACGAAATCAAGTCAGCCCTCGGTAGCTTCAACGAAGACATGGCAAAAGCCGTTGAAGGCAACAAGTCCGCAGCACAGCGCTCTCGCAAACAGTCTCTTAATTTGGAGAAGCTGTTCAAGGAGTGGCGAAAAGTCTCGGTCAATTTGTAAACATCATCCAACTTGCAGGTGGAGGTATGGAGCTTCCGTATCTCCATCTGCTAAATCCTAAAGTCTGAATGGATAAGAAAGACCCTAAATATGAAAGTCTGAAAAGCAAGCTCCTGAAGTTGTCGATGCTTGCTGATAGCGGTGATACCCACGAAGCTCGTAATGCTCGGTATGCCATAGAACGCCTATGCAGTCAGTATGGTATCTCCATCGAAGAAATCACTGCCGAAGTTCAGGAGAGTAAGTGGTATGATTTTGAAGTAGGTCGTTCAAAGACCATGCTTTCGCTTTTCGCCCAGTGTTACTTCTCTGTTACTGGCAAGAACCGTTTGGATTACCGACAAATCCCCGGACGCTCAAAGGTCAGTGTCAATTTGACTGCTTTTGAGTATGCTGAACTGAAAAGTATGTTTGTCTGGCATAAGTCCAACTACAATGCCGAGCATAAAAAGATGGAGGACACGCTGTTTCAGGCTTATATCCACAAGCACGGGTTGTTCGGCTCTCATTCAGACGATGACGGGGGAGAAAAGGAAGAAACCAAACTGACCCCGGAATTGATTGAACGCATCAGGCGTATCATCCACATGAAGCAAACCCTCTCCGATACCCATTACCATAAAATGATAGAACAATGAGCGCACCCAATGTTGTAATGTTCGGCAATCTTGCAAAGCAGATAGCCGACACCTACGAGAAGAAGAATACCGATTATGGAAACTCATTCACAGACAGCGTAGAACGCTACGGATATGTAGCCGGGATCGTCCGAATGTCTGATAAGTTCCATCGTGCCGAAAACCTCCTTCTCGGAGATAAGGAAGCACTTGTCAAAGACGAGAGTGCTGTTGACACGCTGCTGGACCTTGCAGCATATTCCATAATGCTCGCAATGGAAGTAAAGAACCGCAAAAAGTAAGCCGATGGAAGTAACAGTCAGAAAGTACACAGATGAAGCTCTAATGCGTAGAGCTTGCGAGATGACTTTTAACGGCAAGTCGCATCAATCGCTTCTCTCCATCTACAAGTCGGAACACTCGCCGGCCCGGACGCAGTTGTTCTGGATTGAGTTTGTAGATGTGCCCCTCTTTGTCGCTACTCATTTCATCCGGCACCATGTCGGTGTCGTACCATTCGAGTTGAGCCGCAGGGATGACCGTAGCAATGACGTTACGTTTGATGTAGCGATCAAGTCTGTCAATGACCAGTTGACCGACCTGCTCGACCACATCCTCAAAGGGGAGAAGGACATCGCCCAGTGCCTCATCGCTGTAATTCAGAATGAGCTTGAATCGTGGACCGAGAAGTACGACCGCATGGTACCTGTCAAGCTCGGTCTGTGCATCAACGCCCAATCGCTGATAGATATGTCGAAGCTGAGACTCTGCAACATGGCTCACGTTCTGACCATCAAAGCTATGAGAGAAGTAAAGGCAGAGGTCGCAAAGGTCGATGAATCTCTTGCCAAGATGATGGTCAGGAAGTGTGTCTATCGCGGTGGAATATGTGGGGAGCCTCATCCCTGCAAGTTCAATCGTACCCCGGCTTTCCGAAAGGAGTTTGCTGAGTATATGTCTGCTTTCTATAATGAGCAAAGACCGTACAACTATGAACATCCCGATTAAGAACCTGCCGGAGAACACCGAAGAACTGATGCAGTATATCCTCGAAAGAGTATGTGCCCTCACTGGCAATGTTGTCTCCGCAATAAAGTCCAAATGCCGTATGTGGTCGTTGATGTACGCTCGCTACATATTCTTTGATGTAGCGACGAAATTCAATGTCAAGCCCTCCGTAGCTGTAAACTACATAGGACGTAATCGGACACTCATGTATCCGTATAAAAGAGCCGTAAGCGACCTTTATGACGTAAATGCTCAGTTTAGGGTCGATTGCAATGCTGTCTATGAAAGTACCTTTGACCATTTCGATTGTGATTATGGAAGAACTTGAAAAGAACCCGCGCAGAATGACGGTTGAGGATGTCGAGATACTTGCCCTCCGATGGATGAAGGACAAGGCATATCTCAACAACCGCAATGTCGCCTGTTTCATTGAAGGATTTGATGTTGCCCGCAGGTACCTCATCTCTCATTTCTCCGAAATGCTTCAGGAGGAAGGTCTTCACTATATGCACGAGTATGCCAGCAAGAGAGTATCTGACCTGTGCAAAGCAGGTGTCCCTCTGACCCCGGACCACAATCGGGAAATGTCCGCCGCCAAATATGTCGGGGAGTTACTGCTTGAAGCATCACACAAAATCAATGAAAACAAGGTGCTGTAATGACTATGAAGTATCTCCATCCATATCTATATGAGATAGTCCACGACCTCGTTCAGCAAAGAGTTGCTGATAAGAAATTCCCTTATGTAGCGATAGCCAATGATGTCAAAGCCAAAGTTCTGTCCGATGTTACCACAGCACTCGATGAAATGGTCCAGGATGGATTGCTGGCTCGTTCAAGCAACATCAACGGCATAGGATTGTATAGAACCCTTAAAGAAAAAGAAGTTGAAAACGATTATGTTCAATGATGAACCCTATGGACTGACCGATGCAGTCCTGTCGGGAGCAAAGACACAGACCCGAAGGATTGTGCCTGACTCACACCTAAAGGCTTACGAACAGTATAGAGCCGAGAATAAAGACGCAGCGATGTCGTTGTCTGACTTCCTCATTCGCCGGGGACTTGCCCGCTATGTCGTAGGGGAGGTTGTCGCCATAGCTCAAAGCTATAAGAGCATAGGTTTGTCACCCTCCTTTGTCTCCGTAAAGAAGGATCACGAAAAGAAACATCATACCAACACGCCAATCGGACAGCAAGCCGGGTGGAATAACAAGATGTATGTAGCCGCTGACTTCATGCCCCATCATATCAAGATTACAGGCGTGAGAGTCGAGGAGTTACAATCCATTTCGGACGAAGATATTGCCGCAGAAGGTGTAAGAGCCATCACGCCGGGTCGGGAGTACACCACCTGTCCGAAGAAGGAAAGCGCAAAGTTGCCCGCCCGAAACCCTCGCGGAGCATACCACCGCCTCATTGATGGTGTGTCGAAGAAGCAGGTCTTTCGCAAGAACTCTTATGTCTATGTGTTCGAGTTTGTCCTTGTTGACTGACGTTTTCGGTGTATTGTCTATATGATTATCCGTCATTTAACCGCCAAAAGTTAAACTTTGTTTATTGCTTTAATATGCTGTAAATTAAATGATTATATGTTTTCGCATACCAAAATCAATGATTAACTTTACAGTAGAAAATAAAAATAAAAGAAGATGTATACAAGATACGTAAGCCCCGAAAAATTCTCGAAGGTCAGCAAATGTAAGAAAGTTGTTGACTACCCGAATCCGTGGATTAAGGATGTCAACGGCATCCGGCACCACATCATCAATCCCGATATGGAGTATAAAATTTCTGTACTCGAAAAGAAGTCCTATCCATGGTATCTCGGAATGACCTATGAGGACTACGCTAAAGAGACAAAGGAAATGTTCGGCGATGAAGATGCAAGAGTGTTCGTCCTTGAATGTGAATGGTTCCCAACGGAACTTGTAGCTGGGGTTGTTAACGGTAAATTTAGCAACACATCCTCGCTCTCTCGCAAGACTGGATGGCTCCGCACCTTTGGTGTTATAGAGCTGTTCAGGGCAGAGAAGGTAGAAGAAGCAATCTCCATCCTCAACAAGCACGGATTTAAGTTCGACAAGGCTCAACTCCATAAACAAGTTTAAGTATCATGGAAAATGTGATTAGCACTGGAATAAATGGCATTGTCATAGAAGGCAAAGTCTATGAAGTAGTCCGCTCCAAATATGGAGATTGCCCAAAATGTGCAATATATGAACTCTGTTCAAGGAAGTTGGCAAGATTCGGGAGCCAGCCCTGTCTGATATTCGACAGGTCGTCAAGAAGTCATCTCCGTTTGTCGCAGGAGTTGACAGATAGGCTGAATAATTCCCATAACAGCGTAAACCAGTATATGCCCGATGGAAAAACGGAATAAAGATTATGCGTACTGCGTAGGCCCGAACTACTTCGGAGGTCCAGACCTCTGTAAGAATTGCAAAAGGCACATCCCATTCTGTGAGCCTGTGCAAGAAACTCTAACGTGGACGATGCCTCAGTATGACGAAAGAACTGGTACCTGTCCGATCCACGAACCTAAAGCAAATAAAGTTAACGACTAAAAAGAAAAGAAGATGCCAAACCACATCACAAACCGCCTCATCATTGAGGGCGCCACAGAAGAAGTGGCAAAAGTATTCGACTTCCTAAAGGCTGACAAGCCCAATGAATCAGGGGTCGTAGTCCTTGTTGACTTCAACAAGTTAGTGCCAATGCCTGAATCTCTTGAAGTAGAAAGCTCATCGGATGGAGACGACGGTAAGAAGTATCTCCTCGGAATGTCCGGCAACTCTCTCGAAGTTCACAAATACAAGGAGTCAGATCACTACAAGAAGATGACAGAAATGGAGGAGCAGAACCCCGATAGGTTTGAACGCTGCCTGGAACTCGGACGGCAGTATCTCCGCAATACGGCAGATTCCGGATGCACAACCTGGTATGAATGGCGCTATCGCAACTGGGGGACGAAGTGGAACGCCTACGACATAGAGAAGCCGTCCGATAACTCCATCATGTTCAATACTGCTTGGAATGGTGTCCCCGGTCTTATATGCAAGCTCGGCGCGATGTTTCCTGCTGTAACCATCAAGTATGAATATGCCGACGAAGATGCAAGCTACAATACCGGAAGTTACATCATCCACGGAGATGATGTTCAGGATAATTCTCCCAAAGATGCCTCGCCTGAGGCGTGGAAGCTCGTGTTCGATCTCGGTGTCCGAGACATAGATGACTTCGTAGAACAGCCCGACGGCACGTATAAGTGGAAGGAAGATGACGACTGATTCATTCCTCACACTCTAATAGAGAAGTCTATGGCAAAGTTTTTAGATAAAGAAAAGCCCGGTAACTACTGTGGCTATGAATACGATAGATTTCTGACCTCGGAGGTCGGATTCGGACCAAGAGGCGACTACTATCATCTCGTCCTCGTCAAAGATGGTCATATCATCGCCTTTGGGGATGAGCAGGGCAACTACGCCGGAGGCATCTACGCTTCCACAGAGTTCAGCACAGATAGTTTTCTCAAAGGGAGGGAGGGAGTATATCCGGAAGGAGTACCCCGAACTGTATGAGAAGATAAAGGACATCCCTTTGGCGAAGGTCTATAAGCCTGCCGACAAAGCTATATATAAGCCCAAAGGTAAAGCCGGAGAGTATGCCCAGTTTGCCTGTAACTTCTATACTGGATGCTCAAATGACTGTCAGTATTGCTACTGCAAGCGTGGCGTAATGAGTAAAGTATGGTCCACAACCCCACGGCTCAAAAAGTGCTTCAAAGATAAAGATGAGGCAATCGCCACCTTCAAAAAAGAGCTTGATTACTATGACCGTAACGGCAGTTCCATCTCAACAAAAGGCATCTTTTTCAGTTTCACTACTGACCCGCTTCTCGATGAAACTGGAGGTCTCACTGTTGAATCCGCCGTGTATGCCCTTCGCAAGCGTGTTCCTGTTCAAATCCTCACAAAACGCGCAGATGGTGCCCTGCGATTCGTCGAATGTCTGTCTCGGATGCTCGGACGTATCGACCGTTCTACTCACATAGCTATCGGCTTCACGCTAACAGGTTCCGATGAACTGGAGAAGAACGCAAGCCCAACGGAAGCCAGGATAGATGCAATGCGTCAAATCCATTCGCTCGGCATAAGAACATTTGCCAGTATAGAGCCGCTTCTTGACTTACAAGTTGCAGATGATATCATCAACTGCACACTCGGTTTCTGCGACCTCTATAAGGTAGGGTTGTTGAGCGGAGGAAAGCAACCGATTGACGTTCTGCAATTGTCTGAATTTGTTCCATACATCACTCAAAAGGTTGGTGTATCCGGCGCAAAGGTTTATTGGAAGAAAAGTATTAAAGACATGCTCGGAGGTGCAGAGTATCATCATCCCGCATCGGTAGGAGCTGATTACGACATTTTCTTCTACGACCCCTATGGAATTAGTCAGGGTCCCTTTAATCGCTTTAAGTTATGAGCCACCTCGGAATACCAACCATCAACTACATCATGCAAAAGAGTGGCCGTAAGCCGACCGCTTGTAGTTGTGAGAAATGCAAGTCGCAATGCCACACTCCTTGCCTCGGCACCCCGGAGGACATTGAGCGACTGATTGATGCCGGATATAAGGACAGGCTCGCTCCGACAGAATGGCTTGTAGGTATGCTGTTCGGTGTAATAGACCGCCCGGTCCTCATGGTTCAGGCAAAGGTCGAGAACGGATGGTGTACCTTCTACCATGACGGAAAATGTGAGCTTCACGAACAAGGATTGAAGCCCACCGAAGGTAAGCTCTCTCATCACTCCATTAGAATTGATAATTTCGATCCGAAGAAAAGCCTCTCTTGGCTCGTTGCCAAAGAATGGCTCCCATTACAGAACGAACTACGAAAATTGTAATTATGGAAATTTCAGATTTTGTTCCTTTTGACATCGCGCAAGCATTAAGGTCTGTCTGCTTTGATGTTCCCTGTGCCTTCTACTACACGAAAGAGGATGCAGCAGAAGATGAAGTGTGGATTACTCCATGCCACGGAGAGCCGGAGAATTTCAATCAGACAAGTGACGACAATCCGTTCCTGGTACCTGTCTGCTCTGCACCCTCATACCACACCACGCTTGAATGGCTCCGCCGACAGCATTCAATCCATTGCTTCGCAGTTGTTGACAATGATTTAGAAGACACTGATAAAGTTTGGCAGGGGGCAAAGCAATGGATAAATGGAGGTCTGTGTATCCCGGTTGAAGGTCTTTATGATACTTGCTCCGGCGCACTCGACGCAGCCATAATGAGTGCTATTAAACAAGTGTCGTAATTGGTCTATGGCTGTCAGACCTTACCAATCATCCAAATAATCGGAAATAAGAAAATCTTAAAGATGAAAAATATACCCGAAAAAATATGGCTCAACCTCGGAGAAGAAGTCCCCGAAGACGCTGATTTTCGCGACCTGTCAGAGGTAACGTGGAGCGAAAATAAGGTATTCGACAAAGATGTCGAATATGTCCGTAACGCCGGATGGATAAGCGTCAATGATAGATTGCCTGATGATGACCGTCTTGTATTCGTGCATTGTGCCGGGATACAGCCTGAAATTTGTCATTGCACAGCTTACTATAAGCACAGCGCATGGCAGTTCCCGGATGATTGGTATTATGACAGCAAGGTAACGCACTGGATGGAGATACCTGTTATTTCACAGTTTAACGATAAAGATAATGAACATGACGAAGAAACAGATTGAAAAACGATACAACAAGCTCATTGATGATATAGAATCCATGAGCATCTATGACGGTCGAGGTACTGTCGATAGATACGAGTGCAAAAAATGTGGCGCCATCATCCACACCACCTATGCCGAGAAAGGAGTAACGCCTTTCTCGATAGGTTGCCGAATGTGCGGAAGCTATATGCAGCATACCCGGACATTCGACAAAGCAACAGTGCCGCCCAGTGTCAAAGTGCTGAACTGGTATCGCCCCTCACTTGAAGCAACCTTAAAAATGTCCGAAGGAGAGATCGAGCATATCCTAAATGGAGGTCTTATACTTGAAGTACCAAAGTAAAGAGCAAACCTCATGAGCATATCGAAGAAAGTCCGTCAGCTTGTATATGACAAATGCGGAGGTCATTGTGCCTACTGTGGTAAGGAGATTGCCTACAAAGATATGCAAGTTGATCACATCATCCCACTGCTAAGAAATTTCCCGGACTGGCAGATTGAGATGGGAGGCTGGACTCGCGGAACTGACGATATTGACAATCTACTTCCATCATGTCGCTCATGCAATTTCCGAAAAGGGACGTGCGACCTTGAAGATTTTCGCAAGCAAGTCAAAGCTCAATGTGAAACTCTCTGTAAGACCTTTCAGGGGAAGATGTCTCTTGCTTATGGACTGATAGTCAAAGTTGACAAGCCGATAGTGTTCTATTTCGAGAAGTTGAACAATCAAAAAGAAGAATAAAGCATACTGAAAGCTATGGATACGGAAGATTACAAAAAGAACAGAGCCGAGTGCTGGAAAGAGTATTGCAATAAATACCATCACTCAGAGAAAGACCTCATCGTAAAAGGAGCTTTTTACGATGCTTTCGATAGTGCTTATGCACTCGGCATGGCTCATCCCAATAGGACTGATACTGATGCGATGTTGAAATGCCCGAAAGAAAAGGTTCAGGATATGTATGCCTACAATGAGGAGATTCTGAAAACTGACCCGACCAATCAAGGCGCCGTACTGTTGAAGGCTCGGCTCACTGAACTTTTCGGAGTAAGGTGTCTCTCCACTGATAGTGTAGAGCAAACCGTTTCTCCATCATTCATCGCCGGAGATGTAGTGAGAATAACTGGAGCCTCCACGGAAGCCGAGCAAGTTTTGATAGGCAACATCGGTCAGGTCATAGATGTAGATGCCAGGAATTGTAAATGCTATGTCCTGTTCCTATATTCTAAAGGACAGGTATGGATTCGCAATAGCCACCTTGAACTTGCTTACGTTCCAAGTATTATGATGTCTCAGCCTCATATCGTGCCTGGATGTCATAATGGCAAGCGAGGTCCACGTTTAATTCCCTCGAATTCGGGGGAATTAAAACCGCAAAATGCTGAAAATGAACTCAGATTAAAAATTGCTTCTATTGCGATGCAGGGACTACTTGCTTCGCCAGTTGATGCAAATATGCAAAGCAAATCGGTTGAATACATCACCAACGCAGCATTTGAATATGCAGATGCTCTAATCGCTAAATCTAAGAAAGTCACTATGTTTGCATCAGATTAGCTGACGGGGCGCTCAACGGGGGCTGTCTGCCCCCTTGCCGCTAAGGCTTTCCCCCGAGAGGAGTGAGGAGAAAAGATAGACGTAAGGGCA
>Ga0073906_1004713_pt1 | contig 13316 bp, 12 predicted proteins | sample Inofromicrocosms_FD_65485 | JGI IMG/M metagenome (GOLD analysis project Ga0073906, IMG submission 65485) | Mouse cecum microbial communities from Vienna, Austria - Inoculum for glucosamine and mucus D2O microcosms | ecosystem: Host-associated > Mammals > Digestive system > Large intestine >... | reverse complement strand
CCGGTATAACGCTTGTGCCTTCTTGGCCAATTTGCTAATTGACAACAGTGACAATGGCAATATCAGCAGCGCTACCAATGCCAATGGTACCGATATCGTAAGCATCATCACGAAAATTCCAATAATCGTCACCACATCTGACAGTACTTCCGACAAAATCCGCGCTAGCGACCCCGTAATCGCGTCTACATCGTTGTTCATCCGCGACAATGTGTCACCAAACTGATTTTTGTCGAAATAAGAAATCGGCAACCGCGCAATCTTCTCAATAATATCATTGCGCAATTGTTTCCCGTATTGCTCCGTCGCCACCGACAACGCCACTCCCTGAATATAGTTCAAAATCGCCGATGCCACATACAATATCACTAGGTGAATAATCAAGGAAGTAATTACAGCCCAGTCAATCACTCCTGTCGCCGTAAAACTACTTACCGCTTCAGTTGTGATGCGACCCAAGATTAGTGGTCCAAACAATGCCAGCACCACCGAAACAATTGTCAACACAATCGATACTACAATCAAAATTCGCCACGTCTTCAAATCCTTCAAAAAAGTCCGCAAAGTTTTACCAAAATTCTTTGGTTTTTCGCTACCCACGCTCATTCTAGGCATGATTCCCTCCTCTCTCTTCAGATTTTGTTCCCTGTTCTGCAATCACTGTTATTGTATCAGCCACTTTATCGCCAGCTTTTCTCTTCAATTCCGCTTCAAACTCCGCCTCCGACAGTTGCGACTTCGCAATCTCGCGATATACCTCACAATTATGCAACAGCTCATAATGCGTTCCCTTCCCTGCTACTTTGCCATTGTTCAATACCACAATCTGATCCGCATCTTTAATTGTACTAATCCGCTGCGCCACTATCAGCGTCACCGCCTCTCGCGTCACCGGCTTCAACGCTTGACGCAATTTTACATCGGTTTTCATATCCAGCGCCGAGAACGAATCATCGAAGATATAAATGTCCGGATTTTTCGCCACCGCCCGCGCAATCGATAGCCGCTGCTTCTGCCCGCCCGACACATTGCTGCCACCCTGAGCAATATGCGCATCGTACTTCTTGTCTAGTTTCTCAATAAATTCTTCCGCTTGCGCTATCTGTGCTGCTTTGTGCATTTGTTCGTCCGTAATTTCCGGCGCTCCAAACTTTATATTTGACGCCACCGTTCCCGCAAACAAAATTCCCTTCTGCGGTACATAGCCAATCCGTCGCACCAAATCATCCTGCGCATAATCCTTAATGCTAATACCATTAATTTTTATTTCACCCTCAGTTGCCTCATAAAACCTCGGCACCAAGTTGATCAAAGTTGACTTCCCCGATCCAGTTGAGCCAATAAACGCCGTCGTCTCCCCCGCTTTCGCCACAAAGCTCACATCCGAAAGCACTTTTTCCTCCGCCTTCAGATACGAAAATCCCACCTTATCAAACTCCACCGACGGTGCGAGGTCTGGCTTACCAACCGTCTTATCCTTCCAAACAATCTTTGTCTTCGTCTCTAGAATCTTATTAATCCGTTTTGCAGATACATTCGCCCGCGGCAAGATCACAAACAACATCGTCAAGAACAAGAAAGACATAATCACCTGAATTGCATACTGCATAAACGCCATCATATTACCAAGATATGCAATATCCTTCGTGATCAACGACACGCCAATCCAAATACACAAAATCGTCGTACCATTAAATACCAAATTGATTAATGGGTTTTGCAACGACATCACTTTGTTTACCCAGATCGCCAGCCGCGTTAGCTCATCATTAGCTTTATCAAACTTCTTCTGCTCCAGCCTCTCATTATTAAACGCCCGGATCACCCGCAGCCCCGTCAAATTCTCCCGCGTTAGCATCGTAATCTTATCCACCAGCTGCTGGAAAATCTTAAACTTCGGCATCACAATTGCCAGAATCACCACCACTAACACTAATAGCACCGCCACCGCCAGCGCAATAATCCATGTCATATCTGGCGCCGTCGCCACCGCCTGAACAATCGCCATCACTGCCACCATCGGCGCTCGAAGCAGCATCGTCATGCACATCACTGCCGCCTGCTGCACTTGCCCCACATCGTTTGTCGTTCGTGTAATCAGCGACGCCGTCGAAAAATCTTTCAAATCCGACACCGAAAAACTCAGCACCTGCTTAAACACGTCATTGCGCAAGTCTCGTGCAAATCCCGTCCCTACTATTGCCGCAATCAAGTTCGCCACCACGCCGCCTACAGCCGCGATCGCCGCGAACATCACCATCCGAAGACCCGCATTCCAAACATAATTTAGGTTCCCCGCCACAATTCCCTCGTTCACGATCTGCGCCATAATCGCCGGTAGTTGGATTGCCGACCATACCTGTACCGCAATCGTCATGAACAGAATTATTATCTGCCACCAATAAGATTTTAGATAACGAAGAAGTTTTAGCATGTAGACCATTTTAACGTTAATATTAATTCACGTCAATACCTTAAGCCCAACAACCTCCTTACTTTTAATCCTCTTTTTAGCTCATCTACATTCCATTATTGACAAAAATACGAATCTGTGCTAGTATTATTACTAAGGCCTAACAAGGTCAATTTTGGTGTGGTAAGAATCCACGCTCGTTCTTTTCAAAAAGGAGGAATTATTCTTGAAGCTACCACGTCATTTCCACAATCTGCTTGAATATTACCGCTGGCTCCGCATTCAAGCCAAGTCCGACTACGTCGACGTCTTCCCTACCACTAGCACTCGCCTCGGCGCCAACTATTTGACCATCCTCTGCCTGATTCTGGGTTGCGCCATGTGCATGTCCAACATCTGTGCCGTCAAAATCTGGCAAATCGGCCCGCTGATTCTTGATGGAGGATTCTTGCTCTTCCCTATCACCTACGTCGTCACTGATATCCTTGTCGAAATCTTCTACCGCAAATACGCCAACCGCGTCATCTTTTGGTGCTGCCTAGCCAATATCGGCTGCTTCTTAGCGCTTCAGCTTACCAAGTATCTCCCCGCCGCGCCAGGAGCCAGCCAAGTAGACATCGCCAGCAGCCTCGGGCTCTCCAGCCGTATTTTCATTGCTAGCGTCATTGCTACCATTGTTAGTTCCCGCGTCAATAACCTCATCTACGACTGGCTCCGCCCCTACACCAAGAGCCTACCTGGCACCAGCCTGCGCGCCTGGGCTTCCAGTTTCGTTGCACACATTCCCGACTCCGCGCTCTTTACGGTGCTCGCCTTCGCCGGCCGCCAATCTACCGCGCAGGGTCTCTTCCAGCAAGCCGTTACTTCTTACCTCTCCGCCTTTGCTGTCGAGACCCTCTTCATACCCATTACTACCATTGTCGCCGTCTATCTCAAAGTCCAAATCCGCCAAGCTCAATATACCTAATTCCCCTCAGCCCCTCTCCGGAGGGGCTTTTGCTTTTGGAATACGTTCCATCTCACATTTTCGCTTGACAATCACCACTAATATTGTGCAGTTATCAACGTTTCATGCTATAATAATTACATGGAATTCACCATCGAAAAAACTCTCCCAAACGGACTTGGCCGTGCTGGCATTATCAAAACCGCCCACGGCGAGATCAAAACCCCCGCTTTTATGTGCGTCGGTACCAATGGCTACGTCCGCTTTGTTCCAGCTGAAGATTTGCACGCTCTCGACGCCCAGGCTATGCTCTCCAACGGCTACCACCTCCGTCGCCAATCCCCCGAGATTACTAAAGCCGGAGGGTTGGCTGAATGGTCACCAGACCCGTCTGCCACTACCTGGCTCGGTCCCACCCTCACCGACTCCGGTGGCTTCCAAGTCATGTCACTTGGCTCCGGTCTTGGCAAAGTCGTCTCCATGGAAAAAGAACGCCACGTCACCAACACCGCCCACAAAGAACGTCTCGCCCACGTTTCCGAAAAAGGCGTCAGCTTCATTGATCCCTTCGACGGCCAGCCCGATTTCATCGGTCCCGAAGAATCCATGCAGATCCAATGTCGCATTGGTGCGGATATCCACATGGCTTTTGACGAGCTCACTTCTCTCGCCGACACCTACGAATATAACATTGAAGCGCTCAACCGCACCGAACGCTGGGCCGAACGTAGCCTCCGCGAACACATCAAGCACCGCGATGACCTCGGCTATCGCCAAAACCTCTACGGCGTCCTTCAAGGCGGACGTTGGGAGGACCTCCGCCGCCGCACTGCTAAAACGCTCGGTCGAATGATAGTTGATGGCGTTCAGTTCGACGGTTTCGGCCTTGGTGGTGCTTTTCTCAAAGAAGATCTCGGCGAAATCCTCCGCTGGTGCAACGAAGAGTTGCCCTTCCATAAGCCCCGCCACCTTCTCGGTCTCTCTCACCCCGACGACATCTTCATCGGCGCAGAAACTGGTGCCGACACCTTTGACTGTGTTGCCCCCACCCGCGAAGCTCGCCACGGCAAAATTTATACCCGTGATGGTAGCTTAAATCTTCGCAAATTCGCTAACGTCGGCCATGTCCTCGACCCCGGTTGCGACTGCGCCACCTGTCGTGAAGGCTGGACACTGGGCAGTCTTCGCGCTATGTGGCGCTCTAGCGACCCCGAACAAAAGCGCAAGTATTACCGTCTCGCTTCTATCCATAACCTCCGCTTCATCGTTCGTCTTACCGAAGAAATTCGCGCCGCTATGCTCGAAAATTCTTTCGATCAATACAAACACGACTTCCTCCACCGCTACTACCACACTTAGCTCGCGCACCAACAAAATCTCTCTTATCCTGTCAAACTATGTTATAATAAGCTCAAACGGAGGAGTTTCATGTACAAAAAGACAATTGAAGTCGACACCAAAACTTTCGTTAGATTTTGGCTCGTAATTATGGGCTTTGGTCTAGTAGGCTTGTTCATATGGAAAGCTTTGACCGGGCTCATCATCGTCGGTATTGCTATCTTCTTGGCTATTGCTATTCAGCCTCTCGCTGGCCGCGTCCAACGCCTCCTCAAAAAAGACAACTCTTCCCTCTCCTCTGTCCTTGCCTATGGTATCGTAATTGTTATTCTCGGCCTAATTATGTCTGTCATCGTGCCAGTCGTCATTGACGAATCCGTCCAGTTCGTCCGTCAGCTCCCTACCACCTTCGAAAGCACCATCGGCGGCTGGGACGGCATCAATAGTTTCGGTCAGACCCTTGGCATCGACAATCTCCAGGGCGAAATCCTCACCGCCATCAAAAACTTCTCCAACAACTTCGTCGGCGACTTTGGCAATATCCTAGTCTCCAGCGTTGGTGCCATTGCTCAAATCGCCACCAATGTCATATTAGTCCTCGTTCTTACCCTACTCTTCGCTATTGAAGGTCCTGCTATTCTTAAACAGTTCTGGGCTACTATCGAAGGCAAGCATAAAAATTCCACTGTCCGCGCCTGGCAGCGTCTCGCTCAACGCATCGCCGGCGTCATCAGCACCTACGTTTCCAAACAAGTTACCGTCGCCGTACTCGATGGCTGTGTTGTCGCCGTTGCTATTCTCCTACTCTCACTCATCTGTGGTTTCTCCGGCAGCCTTGCCCTACCGATGGGCTTAATCTCCTTCACTTTTTATCTCATTCCGATGTTCGGTCCCATTATCGGCTGTATCCTTATTAGCGCCCTTCTTCTCTTCAGTTCTCCACTGGCCGCCATCATCTTCATTATCTTCTACATTGTCTACCAACAAATCGAAAACAACTTCATCGCTCCTAAGATCCAAGGCGACGCACTCAATCTCCCCACCGCCCTTATCCTCACCGCTATTGTCATCGGCATGTATATGTTTGGTCTAGTTGGCGCCATTATCGCCATCCCTATTGCCGGCTGCATCAAAGTCGTCCTCGAAGAGCTCCCCAACCTCCGCGAAGCCGAACGTATCGAACAGCGCGCTAATTAACCAAATCCTCAAAACCTAACCCCCGAGCTTAGCTTTTCCAACTTCCTTACAGGGGTGGTAAAGTCTAAAACCTAAGCTCTGAGCTTAGGTTTTCCTTTTTCTATCATTTTGTGACAGCCAAATTATTCCGCATTCTGCCTACTCTTCATCTCTTTTATGCCAAAACCGCACTTTCGCAACATTACCAATATACCAACCCACTCTAGCTGCTTCTCGCTTAGATAGCGATAACCATTCCGCCTCCTGCGTACACCTCGCACTAATCCGCGGTCACAATAATGCCTTACTTCATATACCGACACACCTAGCGCCAAGCCCGCCTGCTTCAAAGTGTAAGTATTTTCTTCCATGCCTTCATTATAGCATACTAGCACGGCTACCATACTATCAATTCCCTATTCCAACCTAACACGTCAATTCCTGTACCTGCTCCAACTCACTGCCAAAGCAAAAGCCCGTACCTATCACAGCACGGACGCTTGCTTTGGCTGGGCCGGCAGGATTCGAACCTGCGAATGTCGGGACCAAAACCCGGTGCCTTACCACTTGGCGACGGCCCACCACTCCCTTATTTTACCACAGCCTTTGGCATTTGTACAGCGCATGTTATATTAGCCCTACCCTCAACATCACATCCAACATGAAAACCATTGCTAAAATGATTCCCGTGTTACTAAAAACCGCCACATCACCGGTCTATTTATAATACCCTCTCCCCTCCACCCGCACGTCTACATACTGCGGGTGGAGTTCGTGTTCGCGTAAATATTTCACCATCCTGTCCATATCTTCCGCTGTAACCGCCGTGTCACGGTAGGTGTTCACTTTATAGTAAGCCTCTTCCCCTTGCAAATCCACATATAATTCCCTACTCATTCCCGTTGGCAAGGTCACTCTCGTTACCGTGTAGCCTAGATCATGCAAATCCTGCTCTAACTGCGCAATATAATTCTTTGTCCGCATCGATATTCGCCCTCGGTTATCCTCATCTACTATTTCCGCCTTTATCTCGTACTCTGCTTGAACATTATTATTGCCCGGTTTATATTGCTCCACAAAATTCTGCCCCGTCGTATATGCCAACGCACCCAGCACCACCAACGCCACCGTTGCAAAAACCATCATCCGCCGTCGCTTCCGGTGAATTCTTTTTCGCTCTAGCAGCCTCTCCGATTCTGACTCTACCTGCTCACGTTCTGCTACTATCGTTCTACCACGATTTAGTTTTGCTTGTTTTTGCCCACGCATTACCTTACCCTACTTCTTTGTCTTGCGCACTCGCTTCTTGACTTTTTTCTGCTCGCGCTTCTGTTTCTGTTCCAATTTCGCTTCCCCTTGTTCTACTTTCTGCTGCTTCTTCTCCGCCTTCTTCTCCAACTTACGCCGTTTTGCTTCTTCTCTCATGCGCGCCAAATGTTCTTGCTTGTGCTCACTTACTTCTACCAATACTTCTGCCAATTTCTCCGCCGCATCCGGCTTTGCTTCTGCATGTAATTTATCCGCCAATTGTTCACGTTCTTTTGGCGCTCTTACTAAGTGCCGCGTTACCTCTAGCAGCTCGCTCGGGTCTTTTTGCATTACCGCATCCGGCACCATCACTACTGCACCCAATTCCTTTAACTTCTCTGCATTCTTAAGCTGATGAGCTCCCGGTAGCCGTTCAAACGGCACCAATATCACTGCCTTCTTCAGCGCCGACATCTCTGCAATTGTCGTTGCCCCCGCCCGACTAATAATCACATCTGCCGCCCCCATTAGATCATGCATCGCCGAGTTAAACTCCCACATCCGGAAGTTTGATCTTAGTTTTGCCTTATCCCATTCCTCATAGCGTTTCAGCCCCACTACTTCTTCATAGTATTTCCGCCCCGCTACCAACCCCACGCTCGCAAACTTCAACATCTCTGGCAAGATTACATTCATCGCTTCATTGATGTTCTGCGATCCTTGGCTTCCACCAGTTACCACCACCAGCGGTTTTTCCGGGTCAAACCCAAAATCTTTCTTCAAGGCTTTCTGCTGTGCCTCCGTCACCACCTTAAACTCCGGCGCCACCGGTACTCCCACGTGCACCACCTGCGTATTATTAGTCTTTAATCCTTCCCAGCCCGTCGCCACTACCGCCGCATTCTCCATCAAAACCCGATTTGCTAATCCTGGTACCATATCCGATTCATGTACTACATATGGAATCTTCAACTTCTTCGCCACTAACCCCACCGGCAATCCTACAAACCCGCCCTTCAAGAAAATCACATCTGGACGCCTACTCGGCAGCAACAGCCGCCAAAAACTCTGCACAATCCCCCCAATAAATCCAAAAAATCCCACAATATTTCCAAATACCAAGTCTTTCAACACAATATTCCAATTTTTGAACCAATCCTTCGTCGTCCACCCTGCATACCGCCGAAACTTCCCCGCCCAAATCTTCCGTACTCGTATATATGGGATTCGCCGATTTTCCTCTTGCGCATGTGATCCCCAGCGCACCCCAATCTCTGTTGTAATTTTTACAACATTCTTGTAATACTTCTTGTCCGTCCAAAATTCCACCTTTGTCCGCGGGTTTTTCTCCATCAGCTCACGCACCACTGCCACTGCTGGCGTAATATGACCCCCAGAACCACCACCTACCACTAGTACCTTCATCTCATTCTCCTTCCTTCTAGCTGTGTTCTAGTGTTTCTAGCTACATCTACTTTTTCCTTACGTGGCTCACGACTTGTATAGCAGGATAACTGCAAAGCTACCCCTAACGCCGCCGCCGTGAATAACATACTAGTACCACCATAGCTAAGCAGTGGCAACGTAATTCCAGTGAGTGGCAAAAGCCCAGTCATTGAAGCAATATTTATCACTACATGCGCCGTCGCCCATGCAAACACCCCCACCACTACCAGGGACTCTTCCGTATCCTCCAAATAATTCGCCGTCCTAAGCAGCCTCATTAGCAATACCGTAAAGCATCCTATCACCACTACCAACCCCACAAACCCAAACGTCTCTCCCATAATCGCAAACACTGAGTCATTAATCGACTCAGGCAAATATCCCGTCGCCTGCACACTATTACCAATCCCCACTCCGGTCAATCCCCCTGTACCTATTGCAATCATTGCATTTTCAATATGATATGCATCACTCGACTCCGCCGACCCAAAAGTCATCATTCGCTCCATTCGATGCGGTGATACTACAATCGACGCCACGCCAGTCACCAAAGCCAATACCAGCACCCCTGCAAAATATCTTAGCTTCACCCCACTCATAAAAAGCATCGCCAAAATAATCGCCGCTACTGCAATCCCAGTACCCAAGTCCTTCTGTACTACCACTACCAGACCTAATGACAACACACCTACCACACCAAACGGTACCCAAAAATCCATGCTGTTTAGCTTACCCTCTTCTTTACGCTCCGCTACCAGCTGCGCCAAGTACAACACTAACCCTAGCTTTAATATCTCCGCTGGTTGCAAGCTAAACCCTCCCAGGTTAAACCAACGACACGCCCCCAATTCACACCGTGCCATTGAGCTCCCCGCCATCGCCAACACCGCCAGTAATATACACAGCGCCAACCCGCCAAACATCACTAACTTCGCATATTTTCGAATAAACCTATATGGCAAATTATACGCCAGCACTACCACCACTAATGATAATATTACATTCCTCAACTGTTGGAAGAAGAAGTCATTTTCTCCCATGTTGCTACCGTAAACCGAATTCATCACATTAGCCCGCATTGGCCCGATCGCATAAATCACTATCAGCCCAATACACAACAACACCACTGTAAGCGCTCCAATAATCCTATCACTTTTGTGTTTACGTACCGTATTCATCAGCTTCTATCCTGCTTACGCTCTCCCCTCGCACAAAATCTTCCACCTGTTTTACCCGCTCATCACTCACTATTCCACCCTGCACCGCCAAAAATATCCCTACAATCGCAAATACCCCCGCAATCACCCAAAATCTCATCACAATCTTTGCTTCCCCCCAACCTTTTGCTTCAAGATGATGATGTATCGGCGCCGATATCATCAACTTCTTATGAAATACTTTCTTCCAAAATATTTGTATTAGCGATGACCCCGCCTCCACTACAAATAGCACCCCGATAATCGGCAGCAAGAAAAACGCATTCGTCATCATCGCCACTACGCCAAGCCCTGCCCCTAGCGCAAACGACCCCACGTCACCCATCATGAACCTCGCTGGTGGCACATTAAACCATATATATGATAGTAACCACCCCACCACCGTCAAACAAAACCCCGTCAGCATCCACTGCCCCTGGAACAGCGCAATCACCGCATACGCACCATAGGCAATCATCGCGAGCCCCCCAGCCAGCCCATCTAAACCATCTGAGATGTTCACCGCATTAGACGTTGCCACTACTGCAAACGCAAAGATCAACATCATTCCTGCCGCCCCCACTTCCAACGGTCCAAAATACGGTATCTCGATAGTCGTCCAGCCTAGCTTGCAAGCAAACCACCACCCCAACCAGATCCCTACTATCGTAATCATCGCAAACTTCACCGGCGCCCGCAATCCCGCCGCGCCTTTACCACTACCAAACACATTGATAACATCATCAATAAACCCCACGATACTCCCCCCAATAAACCCTGCTAGCGGCAACCAAGTTTGCTCTCGGTTCAGATTACAAATCATTGTCACTATCAACACCGTCACCACACCAATTACACCTGCCATTGTTGGAAAATGTCGCGCAATTTTCTTTTTATGTAGTTTTGCTACTACCTCCAGCTTCTCGCCAGTCGTAGTCTCTTTCTTCTGTTTCTTCCAAAATTTATACTTGTACGCAAAATAAGTATAGATCGGCGTCAAAAACGTCGCCAAGAAAAAGGCAGAAAGCGCCAAAATCAACCCATAAAAAGTCTCATTATTCAGAGTATCTGCCATATACTATATATTATACCACAACTGGCTTACTTTGCGCGTGGTTGTATTCTTAGATAATCTTGTACAAAAGTCTTCAGCTCATTAAACACCGGCAGAGCATGATCTTGTCCGCCTGCTAACTTCCCCTCTTCCCACACGCGCACCATTATTACATAGCTTGGTAATTCGCCTTCTGTACCACCCACACCCACATAGGTCGCTTGCGTCTCATCCATTGAATACGCTCCGTTTTTAATTACCTGCGCCGTGCCAGTCTTACCCCCCACATAATACCCTTCCTTATCCAGTCCAGTATTACGCCAAGCCCGTCGCGTGTTGTAAAGCATTTCCCGCATCAATGCACTAGTCTCCTTACTAATTATGCCTTGCTTTGGTTCGCTCTTCTCTTTTTCTACAAATTCCCCGTTTACCATTTTCCCTGCCACTATTGTCGGCGTATAATAATCCCCGCCATTTACCACCGCCGCCACTGCTGCTGCCACCTGCAGCATCGTTACCTGCATGTTCTGTCCAAAAGTCATATTTGCATAGGTCGATGCCAAACCATACATGTCGGCATGTGGCTCCACCAAATACCCCGGCGATTCATACAGTTCAATCCCCGTATAATGTCCTAGCCCAAACTTATTATAATAATAGTTATACAGTTTCTCGCGCGCACTAGACGTAATCTCCGTCTCGCTCCCGCCCATCCAACGTAACGCCTGCGTTGATCCAGTGTTAAGTGAGTAATTAAACGCCGTCTGCATTGATTGTTGCCCTAGCAAAAACGATCCTTGCTCCGCATTCCGAATCGGCCATCCATCTATCGTAATTTCACCATAGTTCGTAAACATCTTCTCCGGCGTCATCACCCCCAGATCCGTCGCCGCCGCAAAAGTAAAAGTCTTGCATACACTTGCTGGCTCAAATGGGTCTTCTACTACATGATTAATATATGAAGCCGCGCTTTCTACTTGTCCATAATTTGCCGGGTCATAGCTCGGATAATTCGCCATCGCTAGCACTTCTCCCGAGTTCGGATCCATCACAATCGCACTCATGTTCTTGAACCCCAGTTCCCCCGACTTCTTCTCCAAAATCTTCTCAACATTATACTGCAAAGTCTTGTCAATCGTCAGCACTACATTATCCCCATCTTGCGCTGGAATCTTCACATTGTCATCACCAATCGAAAGCGCCACGTTATTAATATCCTTCACCGTCTTCAGTATTCCATCCGTGCCAGACAGTTCCTCGTTCAGCGCCCCTTCTATTCCATATTGTCCAATTCCGTCCGCGTTCACAAAGCCCAGCACACCTGCAGCCAGTTCCCCCTCTGGGTACACTCGCTTCGTATTTGATTGTAACCATACACCTGCGTAGTCAGCTTCGGCAATTTTTTCTGCTGCTTTTCGTTCTACGTTTTTCGCCACAATATAATACCTGCGTGTTCTATCCGCAAAAACATTTTCCCACTTAGCTATCTGCTTATCTTTAATCAGTGGCCCCAGTTCCGCCTCTAGTTTTTCTTGATTCGCCAACATCGGATCTACGATGACTGTATATACAGTCGCATTCATCACCACCGCCACAGGTTCCTTCCCGTCCATCATATAGATCTCCCCACGCTTAGCTGGTAACACATTCTGTCGCATCTGTTGCGCCGTCGCCTTCTCTACCCATTCATCATGTTGCACTATCTGTATAAAAAACAACCGCACCACAATAACCCCCATTGCCCCCAAAAGACAAAGCCTGAGAAACTTGTTTCTAGTCATGCTTATATTATACCCTATAAAATTCACCAGTTCCACCCTTTTACCGCAAGAGTTTACCTGATTTTAACATTTTTTCGCACCAACAAACACATACCCGTTAAGCAAGAAACAGCCCTGTTATTGTCATCACAAACATTAACAGGGCTCAAAACTTTTATCCTATTTTACGTCATATACGTCACAATAGGGCCCACTCCAAACAGCATATAGTGTTCGAGAAGAATTACTAGCTTGCAGCGTAATAGTTTCGTTGGGCTTATATTCTACACTTCCGCCTGGTGTAGTTGACCATCCACCAAATACGTAATAGCAACCACCTTCAGGCGGCTTATTGTTACCCGAAAACTCACTTACTGTAAACGTATGACTGCCGGCTCCAGACGTATCTGTATAAGTCTGTGTTGCTGGAGGATTAGAACCTCCATTAGCGTCATACATCAAATTATATTCTACTCCTCTCACCACTTCCGCTGGTTGTATAGCCAGTGATAATAGTACATTAGTAGTATAATGTCCTGCTACTGCTTTCTCTCCAAACTTCACTGCAAAGGCTAGTTTACCAGTCATATCTAGTGTGTTGTTTGGCATAGTCCCTTCTGTTGCACTTTTGATCGTAGCTGGGTTAGTACTTGTTGGCATAGTATGATAAGTAAGAGTATTACTACTTGTACTAGTATTATCACTCCAACTATATCCCCAAGTATTACTATCTAGATTA
>Ga0073906_1004704_pt1 | contig 13342 bp, 12 predicted proteins | sample Inofromicrocosms_FD_65485 | JGI IMG/M metagenome (GOLD analysis project Ga0073906, IMG submission 65485) | Mouse cecum microbial communities from Vienna, Austria - Inoculum for glucosamine and mucus D2O microcosms | ecosystem: Host-associated > Mammals > Digestive system > Large intestine >... | reverse complement strand
ACTCATAGAAGGAACGCCGCAGATACAGGCAGCAGCAGGAGAGGATCAGCAGCAGCCCCCAGCGGATGGTATGCCGGATGCAGTAGGACCATCCCTCCGGCATCTCCCTGAGAATTTCCTTTGTCACAGCCTCCGGCGTCCCCAGGGCGGCCATCATATCCCTGTCCGCGCTGCCGCGCTCCCGTCCCAGAGAGAAATGTCCCTGGTAATCCTCCAGTATTTCCTCCACCTGCTGTATAGGAAAATAGCGTAGCAGTTTTCGGCCCAGGCAGATCAAATATGCCTCTTCCGTGCGGATGGAGGCGTCTCCAGGTCTCATCATATGAGCTCCCTTCCTTTCAACTAGTGTTTATTAAACAGTAGATTATCTGCACTATACCACCGCCCGACAGTTTTGTCAAGAGCCGCCAGGAAAAAGCATGGGAGCCGTTCCCACGCTCATCACAATTTCTGAACGGCAGCCCAGGACCTTGACAAATAGCGGGATATAGGGTAGGATACCCAATAGACACAGAACTGCGGCACACGCCACCCTCCGGGTCCGGCGTGGGCCTTTTGCCGCTTTCAATGCCGGAGGTTATTTATGGAACAACTTCTCCAAACACTGCTGACAATACCGGAAGCCGGCGCATTAGCCGCCGCTGTGGACGGCGGCGCGTGCCCCGCCGCTGTCACCGGCCTGGCCCCCGTCCACCGCGCCCACATCGCCGCCGCCCTGGCCGCAGAGACCGGGCGGCCCCTGGTCATGATCTGCTCCGACGAGGGAGAGGCCGTCCGGCTGGCCGCCGACCTGGAGATCCTGCTGGGCCGCGGGAGCCTGCGGCTGTTTGCACGGGAGCTGTTCGTCCGGGCCGGAACCGTCATCTCCCGGCAGTGGGAGCACAAACGGATCGCCGCATTGTACGCCCTCAGTCAGCGCGGAGACGCCCCCATCGTCGTCTGTACGGCGGAGGGCCTCCTGCAGAAGACCAGCCCTCCGGCCAGACTCCGTGACGCCGCCCTGACCCTCTCTATGGGGGAGCGGTACGACCTGAACGACCTGCCCCGCCGCCTGGTGGACGCCGGCTACAGCCGGGCCGACCAGGTGGAGGGGGTGGGGCAGTTCGCCCTGCGGGGCGGCATCCTGGATGTGTACTCCCCCATGATGGAGGAGCCGGTGCGCTGCGAGTTTTTTGACGACGAGGTGGACTCCCTGGGCGCCTTCGACACCACCACCCAGCGGCGGACCAAAAATCTGGACGAGGCCCTGATCCTGCCTGCCGCGGAGCTGCTGCCGGGGATAAAGCCGGCCTCCGCCTTCCAGTACCTGCCCCGCAATGCCCTGGTGTGCGTCAGCGAGACGGGCCGGGTGGGCGAGCGGGTGAAGAATGTGCTGTGGCAGGCCAGGGAGGATACGGAGTCCCTGCTGGCCGCCGGGGAGAAGGACGGCGACCTGACGGCCCTGCTGCTGAGCCAGAGCGAGTGGACAGAGGCGCTGGGCCAGTTCCCGGTGTGTATGATGGAGTCCCTGCCCACCTCCCGCTATCCCCTGCCCCCCAGGACGCTGCTGGCCGTCACCGCCAAGCAGCTGAGCGCTTACGGCGGCAGCATTGACGCCGCCGCCGGGGACCTGCGCCACTATATGGACACAAATTACTCCGTACTGCTGCTGTGCGGCAGCGCGGCGCGGGCGAAAAGCATGCAGCGGATGCTGCGGGAGCGGGAGATCCCGGCGGCGCTGGACTTCGACTGCGCGGCCATGCCCAAGGGCGGCGAGGTGCGCATTGCGGTGGGGGCCCTCTCCGCCGGCGCGGAGTATCCGCAGCTGGATCTGGCCATCCTGACAGAGGGCCAGATCACCGCCGCCGCAGGCCGTCCGGCCCGGCGCACCGCCAAGAGCGGGGACAACCGCCAGAAGCTCCTCAGCTACACCGACCTGACCCCCGGCGACCTGGTGGTCCATGCCAACCACGGCATCGGGCGGTTCGAGGGCATCCGGAAAATGCCGGTGGACGGGGTGGAAAAGGACTATGTGAAGATCGTCTACGCGGGGGGCGACAGCCTGTACGTCCCCGCTACCCAGCTGGACCTGGTGAGCAAATACATCGGCGGGGGCGGCCTGGGGGACGACGGCGAGGTCCGCGCCGCGCGCCTGAGCAAGCTGGGCGGCTCGGACTGGTCCAAGCAGCGCAGCAAGGCCAAGGCCGCCGTCAAAGATTTGGCCAAGGGGCTCATCGCCCTCTATGCCCAGCGGCAGCGGCAGCCCGGCTTCGCCTTCTCCCCGGACTCCCCCTGGCAGCGGGAATTCGAGGAGGCCTTCGACTACGCGGAGACCGACGACCAGCTGCGGTGCATCAGCGAGATCAAAAAGGACATGGAGCGGCCCATCCCCATGGACCGCCTGCTGTGCGGGGACGTGGGCTACGGGAAGACGGAGGTGGCCCTGCGGGCGGTGATGAAGTGCGTGCTGGACGGCAAGCAGGCCGCCATCCTAGTGCCCACCACCGTCCTGGCCCAGCAGCATTTTACCACCGCCACCAGCCGGTTCCGGGGCTTCCCGGTGGAGATCCGGGTCCTCAGCCGGTTCCAGACGCCGGGGCAGAGCCGGGCCATCCTCTCCGAACTGGCGGCGGGGAAGATTGACGTGCTCATCGGCACCCACCGCCTGCTGCAGAAGGGGATCACCTTCAAGGACCTGGGTCTGCTGGTGGTGGACGAGGAGCAGCGCTTTGGCGTCAGCCACAAGGAGAAGCTCAAGCAGATGAGCAAACAGGTGGACGTGCTCACCCTCACCGCCACGCCCATCCCCCGGACGCTGAATATGGCCCTCTCCGGCATCCGGGACATGTCCACCCTGGAGGAACCGCCCCAGAACCGCCAGCCGGTACAGACCTACGTGGTGGAGCACGACTGGGGCATGCTGGCGGACGCCATGCGCCGGGAGATCGACCGGGGCGGGCAGGTATACTACCTCCACAACCGGGTGGAGTCCATCGACTCCACCGCCGCACGGGTCAAGGAGCTGGTGGGGCCGGAGCCGAAGGTGGTGGTGGCCCACGGGCGGATGCAGGAGAAAGAGCTGAGCGCCGTCATGCAGCAGATGGTGGAGGGGGAGGCCCAGGTGCTGGTGTGCACCACCATCATTGAGACCGGCATCGACATCGCCAACGTGAACACGCTGATTATTGAGGACGCGGACAAGATGGGCCTGGCCCAGCTCCACCAGATCCGGGGGCGCATCGGCCGCAGCGCCCGGCGGGCCTACGCCTATATGACCTACCGTCAGGGGAAAATTTTGTCGGAGGTCGCGTCGAAGCGGCTGACCGCCATCCGGGAGTATGTGGAATTCGGCTCCGGGTTCAAGATCGCCATGCGGGACCTGGAGATCCGGGGCGCAGGGAACCTGCTGGGGGCAGAGCAGTCGGGATATATGATGACCGTGGGCTACGACATGTACCTCCAGCTGTTGGAGGACGCGGTGCTGGAGGAGCAGGGCAAGAAGAAGGCCGTATCCACGGAGTGCTCCGCCGACCTGACCATCTCCGCCAACATCCCGGACCGCTATGTGCCGTCCAACGAGCAGCGGATGGACCTGTACCGCCGTATTGCCGCCATCCGCACGGAGCCGGACGCCGCCGACCTGCTGGATGAGCTGATGGACCGGTACGGCGAGCCGCCGAAGCCGGTGTACGCCCTGCTGGATGTGGCGATGCTGCGGGCCAACGCGGTGCGGGCCGGGGTGTCGGAGATTGTGCAGCGGGGGGAGAGTTTGCGGCTGGTGATTGCGGACTTCAAGGCGGAGGCCCTGGCGGCCATCTGCTCCAGCCCCAAGTACCGCCAGCGGCTGAAGCTGGCGGCGGGGGACGTGCCCGCGCTGACGCTGGCGTTGAAGAAGGGGGAGCCGGTGCTGGAGACCGCGTTGACGCTGGTGGAGGATTTGCGGCTGGCGTCCGAGGGGCGGGAGATGCCGGAAATGGTTAAAAAATAGATGTACAAATTCCGATTGAATAGGGTGATAAGATGAAGTACCTGATAAAATATTTCATAGATTTTACAGCGTTGGTTTTCCTGTATGCTCTTGTCCTTTTTAGGAAATGGAGGACTCAGGGCAGGGAAAGTCTGCTTGTCAACACGCTCATGTATGCCTATCTCTCGTTAGTGCTCTTTTTTACTATGATGCCGGTGATCACATCTATCCCATCCATATTAGACCACCCCTATAAGCCGATGAACCTGGTGCCGTTTATTGACGTTTCTTTAGGGAGAGGGGATTTTCTCAGACAAGTAGTCTTGAATGTTATCATGACCCTGCCCTTCGGTTTTCTGTTTCCTCTGACCCGGAACAAAAGGGCCAACTTCGGCGTGACGGTGCTTTTCTGCTTTTTGATGAGCTTGGGTATCGAACTCTTACAGCCGTTCTTCGACCGCTCCTCAGACATCACGGACCTAATTACGAATGTGATCGGCGGGGCGCTGGGCTATGGCCTTTACGTTATTTTCAGGCCGGTCACCTTTTGGGTCTTGGAGCGCTTGAAAACCAGATGACAAGCTGTTTTGCAGTAACTTCCAGTTTATAGAAGAAAAGAGGAAACACGGACCACTATGGAATATCATCAAGTGATACGATTAAAAAACGGAGTGGAATGCTGTTTACGAAATGGCGTGGAGAGTGATGGACAGGCTGTATTCGATAACTTCAATTTGACACATGGAGAAACCGATTATCTGCTCACCTATCCCGACGAGAACGCATTCGACGTGATGCAGGAAAGCCAATTTCTCAAAGAAAAAACGGAAAGTAAAAACGAAATTCAGATAGTCGCCGTAGTTGATAACGTAGTTGTGGGAACCGCTGGGATTGGAGCAATCGGCGCAAAATATAAAGTGCGGCATCGCGCTGAGTTTGGGATCAGTGTGGCCAAAGAGTTTTGGGGGCTGGGAATCGGACAGGCGCTGACCACAGCGTGTATTGCATGTGCGAGGGCCGCGGGATATATCCAGCTGGAATTGAATGTGGTTGCTGAAAATACACGGGCAATATCCATGTATGAAAAAAACGGGTTTGTTGAATACGGCAGAAATCCGAAAGGCTTTCATTCCCGAATGGCGGGATTTCAAGAAGTTGTTTATATGAGATTGGAATTATGAAAAAGTAAGTTCCAGTTTGCAGGATAAAAGCAGCGGCGTCCCTGCGCCATCCGCTGAAAGAAATACTGTACAAATTGAAAGCCGCCGGAGGAGCTGCGATGAATATCTACGAAGTCCAAACAAGGCCCCCCGCGCTGGTTGAAAAGCTCTTGACAGTTTGGGAAGAGTCTGTTCGTGCCACGCATCTGTTCCTTTCTGATGCCGGTATTGCGCAGATCAAGGAATATGTCCCGCAGGCGTTAAACGGCGTTGCCCACCTGATCGTTGCCGAAAAAGAACAGGACGTACCGGCTGCCTTTATGGGTGTGCAGGGTGGCCGGTTGGAGATGCTCTTTCTCTCCCCGGCAGAACGCGGGAAGGGGCTTGGGAAACGACTTCTTCGAGCCGGTATTGAGAACTATGGGGTTCTGGAGGTAACAGTCAATGAGCAGAACCCGCAGGCAGTCGGTTTTTACGAGCATCTTGGATTTGAGACCTATAAACGCACGGATCATGATGAGGAGGGGAACCCCTATCCGCTCTTGTATATGCGGTTAAGGTGACATCTTCCGATAAGCGGCGGCGTGGGCGGAGCGCGGCTGAGGGGTTTCCGCATTCTGGCACATTTTTCCCCCGCGAGTATAATACGTTTTATCGCTCACTTGGATTCAAGGAATTTGAAGTATTTTCGACCTTAGGAGGTATCTTGCCATGCTATGCCTGCGAGAAGCGAACATGGAAGACCTGGAACAGGAATACGTTTTCATTACCAACACTCCCGCCAATGAAAACGGCTTTACAAATCCCCACGCCGGCTGTTCCAGAGAGGAATTCGAGCAGAAAATCCTGCCCGGCTATATCGACGCGGCCAGGGGCGTCGGGCTGCGGGAGGGCCGGGTGCCCCAGACACAGCTGTTCTTATGGGACGACGGACAGATTGTCGGCTTATTCCGGATACGGCACTACCTGACGGAAGCGCTGGCCAGCGGGGCGGGACACATCGGGTATGGCATCGGAAAAGCGTTTCGCGGAAGAGGCTATGCCTCCGCAGGGCTGCGGCTGACCATCCAAAAGGCGTGGGATATCATCCGTGAGGATGAGATTTATATGTCAGTCAGCAGGGACAACCCCGCGTCGCTCCGGGTGCAGATGAAAAACGGGGCGTATATCCACCACGAGGATGAGCTGGAGTTTTATACCAGGATCAAGCGGCAGGCGGAAAACTTGATGAATACTGTAAATGACTTATAACCACTTCTTCAAGTGTGTGATTATTAAACGAAAGGAATCTTCTTATGGGAAAACTAAATGTTGATGGAACAGAAATACATGTCTTACAGATTGAGGAAGATGACTATATCTCTTTAACTGATATGGTAAGAAAAATTATACTCAACGCCGGTGAAATTTGCAGTAGGAGAGCATAAAAGGAAACCAGTAGCATAGGTGTAAGCTTGATTGACTGCAAATCTTCTCGACGTTCAGTATAACAATGGACCTGCCCTGATAGAAAAATGGTTACGCAACAAGAATACAATAGAATTTCTTGGCATATGGGAAGAAATGTATTTTGGAAGAACAGACAACCAAGGTCTTGAAGTGATGTAATTCCCCCGAATTCGGGGGAATTACAATTACCACTGCTTTATTGCAGTCTATCCGCAAGAAATAGCCTGCATGGGTGTATACGTCAATAGTCCTGGAAATTGGGAAACTTTTAATTGAGTAACTTCCAGTTTGTAGAAGAGAACGCAGCATAATACAAGTATTTTGCTATATTTTGTTTGTAAACCCCCGGTAAAAGGAGGAACACAGCACTATGAAAATTTACACCATCATCGGCGGCGTCAACGGCGTGGGCAAAAGCAGCCTCACCGGCGTCCTGAAAAGCCGCATGACAGACCTGGGTATTATCGTGGATGTGGATAAAATGACCGCCCAGGCGGGCGGCAGCGTCCTGCAGGGCGGAAAACGGGCGGTCCGCCTGATCGAGGACTGCATCGCGAAAAACGTCAGCTTCACCCAGGAGACCACCCTCTCCGGCCACCGCATCCGCCAGACTGCCCGCCGGGTCCGGGACGCCGGATACGCCGTCCGCCTCTTTTACGTGGGCCTGGACACCGCCGGGGAGAGCCTGCGGCGCATTGCCAACCGGGTGTCAAAGGGCGGGCACGACGTCCCAACGGCAGACGTGGAGCGCCGCTTCCTCCACCGCTGGGAGGCTGTGGCGGACATCCTGCCCTACTGTGATGAGGCGGAGTTTTATGACAACGACAACGGCTTTGCGCGGGTGGCGTCCTACCGCAACGGGGAGCTGGTGCTGGAGGGGGACTACCGGCCCCGCTGGATCGTCCAGCTGGCGGCGGCGCTGAAATCCGGCGCAGATACCCCTTGTGCCGGCGGCCAAACCGTGGTATGATAGCTGTCGCGGCCCTTTGGCCGGACGAAACTTAAAAAAGACTGTGAGGATACGAGTTTGATGAAAAGACTATGCAGCGGGCTGATGGCCCTGGTATTGATTGTCTCTTTGGCGGCGGGCTGCGCCAAAAAGGAGCCGCCCTCCGGCATCTTCTACGATGTCACCGGCATCGACCCCCGGAATACGGCCTACACCGTGGGGGATGTGACATTCCCGGCGGAGGCCTATCTCTACTGGGCCGCCTATGCGTGCAGCTCTATGGAGTACAACCTGAACATGTACCGGGCCTATTACGGCCTCTATGAGGAGATGTTCGACGAGGACGGGAACCTCCTGTGGGACAAGGAGCTGGAGGGCACCCCCCTCATTGAGCAGGCAGAGCAGCAGGCGGAGGGCAACGTCCGCTTCTATGCCGCCATCGAGAGCAAGGCCAAGGAGCTGGGCGTGGCGCTGGACGAGGAGGACCGGGCCCAGCTGGCGGAGAGCTTTGCCGACACCATGGAGCAGATGGGCGGCGAGGAGGAATTCCAGGAAAATCTGAAGCTGATGGGCATCAGCCGGGAGACCTTCGACCGCATCACCGAGGACGGCATGCTGTTCCAGAAGCTGCTGGACCTGGTGATGGAGGAGGACAGCGCCCTCTATGTGGCTCCGGAGACATACGAGGAGAGCGCCTCCTACGCGGACCACATCCTGCTGGGCACCACCAACCAGGAGACCGGCGAGGCCCTCAGCGACGAGGAGATCGCCCGGAAGCGCGCCACCGCCGAGGACCTGCTGGGCCAGCTGCAAAGCGCCGGAGACGGCGTGGAGGCCCTGTTCGACCAGCTGGCGGAGGAGTACAGCGAGGATCCGGGCCGGGCCGCTGCCAAGGGGTATATGGTGACGGCGGATTCCAGCTTTGTGCCGGAGTTCCTGGACACCGCCCTGGCCCTGGAGCCGGGACAGGTCAGCGATATCGTGGAGAGCACCTACGGCTACCACATCCTCTACCGCCGGCATATGGCCGACGTCCTCCGGGAACAGCCGGAGCAGGCATCCGCGCTGGCGGAGGAGCATCTCTATGACCAGCTGGCCCAGCTGGCGGACGGCTTTGACCTCAAGGCCAGCGAGGAGATCAGCGCCCTCGACCTCAAGGCGTTCTATACCAGCTATAACGCCAAGGTAGAGGAAATCTCCGCCGCCAAAGCCGCAGAAAATGATACCGGCGACGGCGCGGATACCGGAACGGATACCGGAGCAGATACCGGCAGCGGCGCGGCGGCGGACGGCAACAGCGCGGCGGCGGACGGCAACAGCGCGCCGGCGGACGGCAACAGCGCGCCGGCGGACGGCGCGGGCGAGTAAGGGTATGCCCAGCGGAATCATTGTGATCGACAAGCCCGCGGATTGGACCAGCATGGACGTATGCGCCAAGCTGCGGGGAATCCTGCGGGAGCGGCGGATCGGCCACGGGGGGACGCTGGACCCCCTGGCCACCGGCGTGCTGCCCGTATTCGTGGGCAGCGCCACAAAGGCGGTGGAGTTTGCGGAAAAGGGGGACAAGGCGTACATCGCCGGGCTGCGGCTGGGGGTGACCACCAATACCCAAGATGTGACCGGGGAGATCCTGGACAGCCGCCCGGTGACGGCGGGCCGGGACGCGCTGGAGGCGGTCCTGCCCCGGTTCACCGGCCCCATCGCCCAAATCCCGCCCATGTACTCCGCCATCAAGCGGGACGGTAAAAAGCTCTACGAGCTGGCCCGGGCGGGAAAGGAGGTCCGGCGGGACCCCCGCCCGGTGACCATCCACACCCTGGAGATCCTGGAACAGCGCGGCCAGGCGGAGTATCTGCTGCATGTCCGCTGCTCCAAGGGCACCTACGTGCGCACCCTCTGCCACGACATCGGGCAGGCCCTGGGCTGCGGCGGGTGCATGAGCAGCCTGCGCCGGACCATGGCCGCCGGGTTCACCCTGGAGCAGGCGGTGACGCTGGAGCAGGTCCAGGCGCAGGGGGAGGCGCTGCTGCTGCCGGTGGATTGCTTTTTCGGCGGCTACCCCGCCTACACCCTCCCCTCCCCCCGCCAGGAGCAGCTGTGCCGCAACGGGAACCCGGTGGCGGCGCGGGGCCTGGCGGCGGGGACGTACCGGGTCTACGGGCGGGACGGGGCGTTTCTCGCCCTGAGCCGGTGGGCGGACGGCAGGCTGGTTCCCATCAAAAATTTCTTTCAACAGGGGGGCTGACGGCTTGGAGCAGACGGCCAGAAAAGTGATCGCGTTAGGCTTTTTTGACGGCGTACACCTGGGCCATCAGGCCCTGCTGCGCCGCACGGTGGAGCGGGCGGAGGAGCGGGGCCTCATCCCCGCCGTGTTTACCTTCGACCGCTCGCCCAGGGAGTTTGTCACCGGCGTGCCGGTGCCGCTGCTGACCACCGCGGAGGCCCGGCGGGCGGCGGTGGAGGCGCTGTTTCCCATCCATGAGATCATCGTGGCCCCCTTTGACGAGCATATGATGACCATGCCCTGGGTGGACTTTGTGCTGGAGCTGGCCCAGAAGTACCGGGCCGGGTGGCTGGTGGCGGGGCACGACTTCCGCTTCGGCCACAGAAACGCCGGCACGCCGGCCCTGCTGTCGAAGAAGGCGGCGGCGCTGGGCATGGGCTGCGACATCATCCCCGCCGTGACCCTGGACGGCGTCACCGTCAGCTCCACCCGGATCCGCGCCCTGCTGGAGCAGGGGGAGGCGGAGGAGGCCGCCCGGCTCCTGGGCCGGCCCTTCTCCCTCAGCGGCCCGGTGCGGCACGGGAAGGGGCTGGGTTCCTCCCGGCTGGGCGCGCCGACGGTGAACCTGGTCCCCCCCGCCGGGCAGCTGGTGCCGGCCTACGGCGTGTACGCGGCCCGAGTGAGCGTGGGCGGCAGGGTGTACGGCGCGGTGACCAACGTGGGCGTCCGGCCCACGGTGGACATCGACGGCGGCGTGACCGTGGAGAGCCACCTGCTGGACCAGTCGGTGCAGCTGTACGGGAAGGGCTGCCGGGTGGACTTTCTGCGCCGCCTGCGCCCGGAGCAGAAGTTCGAGAGCATGGACGCCCTGCGCCGGCAAATCGCCAGGGATGCGGACAGCGCCCGGTCATATCTGGCGGCGCAGGAAGGGGCGGCGCTGTGAGGCATGTGTTCATCATCAATCCCACCGCCGGAAAACAGGACTGCACCGCGCAGATGGTGCAGCTGGCCAGGGCCCTGGCTGCCCGCCACGGCCTGGACGTGGAGTGCATCCTGACCAAAAGCCCCGGCCACGCCGCCGTCACTGTCCGGAAGCTGGCGGAGACCGGGCAGGCGCTGCGGTTCTACGCCTGCGGCGGCGACGGCACGGTCAACGAGGTGGCCAACGGCGTCGCCGGGGCGGACAATGCCGCCATGACCTGCGTGCCGGTGGGGACGGGGAACGATTTTTTGAAGAATTTCGGGGAGATGGCCCCCCTCTTCTCCGACCCGGAGAACCTGTGGGACGGCCCCCGGTTCCCCCTGGACGCCATTGACTGCAACGGGCGGCTGGCCCTGACCGTGGCCTGCTTCGGCTTCGACGCACAGGTGGCGGACGATGTGCATACCTATGGGAAAGTACCGTTTTTAGGCGGCAAGGGCAGCTATATCCTCTCTCTGGCGGTGAATTTTGTGCTGCGCGGCCTCAGCCACCGCTGGACGGTGACCCTGGACGGGGAGCGGCTGGAGGGGGACTTCATCCTGGCGGCTGTGTGCAACGGGCGGTACTACGGCGGCGGCTTCATGCCGGCGGCGGAGGCCCGGATGGACGACGGCGTGCTGAACACGGTGCTGGTCAGGCGGGTCAGCCGGGCGGCGTTCCTGCGCCTGGTGGGGGCCTATGCCCAGGGCGGGTACTACCGGTTCCCGGATATCGCCAGAGGCTCCCAGGCCCGCGAAATCGTGATTGCGTCGGCGGAGCGGGATATCGTGATGTGTCTGGACGGCGAGTCGGTGTACGCCCGCCGGGCGGCGCTGCGCTTGTCGGAGAAAAAGGTGGGCTTTTTTGGCCCTGCGGGCTGCGATCCCAACGCAACCTGCCGCCCGCTGCCCGAAACAGCCCAGATTGTGAACATTTTGTAAAACAGCCAAAAATTTTTCAAAACCCTCTTGCAATATGGAGAGAGATGTTGTAATATAAGCACCGTTAGCAGTCCGAGAGTTTGAGTGCTAACGGTGCTTACTTTCGTTTTCAAAAAAAATTGATATAGGAGGAACCTGATCATGAAGCTCACACCCTTAGCAGACCGCGTCGTCCTGAAGGCGATGGAGGCGGAGGAGACCACCAAAGGCGGCATTATCCTGACATCCAGCGCAAAGGAGAAGCCCTCGGTGGCGGAGGTCATCTCCGTGGGCCCCGGCGGCATGGTGGACGGCAAGGAGATCACCATGAGCGTCAAGCCCGGCGACAAGGTCATCACCGACAAGTACGCCGGCTCCAATGTGAAGATCGGCGACGACGAGTTCGTCATCGTCCGCCAGGGCGACATTCTGGCCATTGTCGAATAAGTCCCGTGCGGACGGCCAATGCGGTCCTGGGCGGACGGCCAATGCGGTCCTGGGCGGACGGCCAATGCGCCGCCTTTGGCGGCGGGGAGTCCGGCAGGACAACGAATATGTAATGTTTTCTGAATAAATGGAGGTTATGCGATTATGTCTAAATTGATCAAGCGCGGCGAGGATGCCCGCAAAGCTCTGGAGACCGGCGTCAACCAGCTGGCCGATACCGTCAAGGTCACCCTGGGCCCCAAGGGCCGCAACGTGGTGCTGGATAAGAAATACGGCGCTCCCCTCATCACCAACGACGGCGTGACCATCGCCAAGGAGATCGAGCTGGACGACCCGTTTGAGAACATGGGCGCGCAGCTGGTGAAGGAAGTGTCCACCAAGACCAACGACGTGGCCGGCGACGGCACCACCACCGCCACCCTGCTGGCCCAGGCCATCATCGGCGAGGGCCTGAAGAATCTGGCCGCCGGCGCCAACCCCATCGTCATGAAGAAGGGCATCGCCAAGGCCGTGGACGCCGCTGTGGCCTCCATCCGTGAAAGCTCCCAGAAGGTCAACGGCACCGACGACATCGCCCGCGTGGGTACCGTGTCCTCCAGCGACGAGGTCATCGGCAAGCTGATTGCCGAGGCCATGGAGAAGGTCTCCGCCGACGGCGTGATCACCATTGAGGAGTCCAAGACAAGCGAGACCTACAGCGAGGTCGTGGAAGGCATGATGTTCGACCGGGGCTATATCTCCCCCTACATGGCCACTGACATGGAGAAGATGGAAGCCATTGTGGACGACGCCTATATCCTCATCACCGACAAGAAGATCTCCGTCATCGCCGACATCCTGCCCCTGCTGGAGCAGCTGGTCCAGTCCGGCAAAAAGCTGGTGGTCATCGCTGAGGACGTGGAGGGCGAGGCCCTGAGCACCCTGCTGGTCAACCGTCTGCGGGGCACCCTGAACGTGGTGTGCGTGAAGGCCCCCGGTTTCGGCGACCGCCGCAAGGAGATGCTCCAGGATATCGCCATCCTCACCGGCGGCCAGGTCATCAGCGAGGAGCTGGGCTATGAGCTGAAGAACGCCGACTTCTCCATGCTGGGCAAGGCCCGCCAGGTGAAGGTCACCAAGGAGAACACCATCATTGTCGACGGCGCGGGCAACAGCGACGAGATCAAGAACCGCGTGGCCCAGATCCGCAGCCAGATTGCCGTGACCACCTCCGATTACGACAAGGAGAAGCTGCAGGAGCGGCTGGCCAAGATGGCCGGCGGCGTGGCGGTCATCAAGGTGGGCGC
>Ga0073906_1004698_pt1 | contig 13353 bp, 12 predicted proteins | sample Inofromicrocosms_FD_65485 | JGI IMG/M metagenome (GOLD analysis project Ga0073906, IMG submission 65485) | Mouse cecum microbial communities from Vienna, Austria - Inoculum for glucosamine and mucus D2O microcosms | ecosystem: Host-associated > Mammals > Digestive system > Large intestine >... | reverse complement strand
CCGTATACCGGGTCGGGCAGAACGTCGCGCTTGGGGACGCCGTTTCTTCTGGGCATAGTGTGATTTACCTCCTGTTTAATATTTGTTTTTCGTCGGTACCGTAATACCGATTATTTGGCGCGCTTTGCGCCGTATTTCGAGCGAGCTTGCTTGCGTTTGGCAACGCCCGCGGTATCGAGCGCACCGCGAATGATGTGATACCTCACGCCGGGCAAATCCTTCACTCTGCCGCCACGGATAAGCACAACGCTGTGTTCTTGCAGATTGTGTCCTATGCCGGGAATATAGACCGTACCTTCCATCTTGTTTACAAGACGTACTCTTGCAATCTTACGAATTGCCGAGTTGGGCTTTTTGGGGGTGGTCGTGGTTACCGAGAGGCACACGCCGCGCTTCTGCGGATTGTTGTCGAGAATGGGGCTAAGCGACTTAAACACCGGTTTCTCGCGACCTTTCCTTATAAGCTGGTTAATCGTAGGCATTATTACTCTACCTCCTTATAGTAGTATTGCCCCACCCGAATAAAACAAATATTTTATACAAGGCAGGAATTTTTACGTTTACCGCACGCGCTTTTCAGGCCAAAAGACGCGCAAAGAAACATAAGCGCACACCTTTACAGTATGCGCTATAGTATTTTATCACAAACCGCACTCGACAGTCAACTGTTTTAACAAAACTTTCAAGTTTCCTGCACGCCTTTCATTATTTCCGTTTGGAGCGGACTCGCAATATCGCTCAAAAGCATTGCAAGCGTGTTGCTCTCATAACCCCTTTTCTCCGATGGAAAAATTATTTCTTTTTCAGTTTAACGTCTTTGCGGTGCGAGGGCACGGCGGGTTTTACTCCCGCGGGATAAGCCACGGTGAAAAGTCCGTTTTCAAGCGAGATATCCACAGTGCCGAAAGGCGTGGGATATTTTATTTCGTAAGCGTTAAAGCCCGCGCTCACGGGATTTACGGCGAGAGTTTTGCAACCCGCTTCGAGCGGCTCTATGCCGCCCACCGTTTTTATGAGGAAGGGCACGGGTCCGCAAGACCAGCCGTGGCACAGCGAGTGCCTGAAGCCTACGTAGCAGTAGTCGCCGAAATCGCCGTGCACGTCCTTTTCGTCGGGTTTTACGGGCTCGTCTATGCGCGAAGTTCCCTCTACCCAGTCCATATCGAAATTTTCCCAAAAAGATGTTGCGCCCTTGTCGAGCATTGCGCCGTAGTACTCTTTCATTATTTCCACCGCTTTTTCGGGCTTGCCCGCCGCCGCCACGGCAGAAAGAATGTAATAGCTCATAAAGGTGCTCATTCCGCGGCTGTTGCCGTTCGAAAGAAAAGCGTAGGCGTCCTCGGGCTTTTCGAGTCCCGCAAACACTTTCATGGCTTCGCACTGCTTGCACTCCGCCGCCTTATCCGCATATCCCTCGAGCTTACCTATTATTTCGTCGCATACCGCCGTATCCAGCCCCAAAAGCGCAAACAGTTCTTTGCCCTTTTGCGCCGCAAGATACACGAGCGCGGTAGTGCCTATTATTTCGTCCGGCTTTTCGTGGCTCGGCCAGTCGAACAGTCCGCTTGCCGTAACCTTTCCTTCGGCGGATACGAGCGAGCCTATCTGCTTCATCACGCCGTATATGTAGTCGCGTTGCGACTTTATGTACTCCGCGTCGCCGTTGTGGCGGTAGTAGTCGGCAAGAATTATCACCCACCACATGGAATAGTTTTCTATGCCGTTCATCCACTCGGGAAGCGGCGTGTGCGCGCGCGAGTATTCGAGCGATTCGAGCACCGACTCGTCGGACCCGAACAGGCTTATAATGCCCATGGTTTCGGGGTGCATATCGCCCACCCAAACAAGGCGGTCGCGCTTTATTCCGTCCCATATGTAACGCTGCATGTTGAGCATGAGCGTGCGAGCGGCGATATCGAAAATTTCGTTCACCCGCTCGTCGTTGCACTTAAACGAGCCTATCGGCTTTAAGTCGCGGTGCACGTACACGGCGGTTACGGCCTTTAAGAGCATATCCGTGCCTTCGGGGAAATCCATGCGAACAAATCTGAAACCCGTTTCGAAAAAGGTCATATCCGAAAGCATGGGCAGTTCAACGAACGCGTCGCGGAGCGTGTGGTGATTGCCCGCGCCCCTTTCGCCCAATTCGGCGCAACACTCGGCAACCGACTCTCCGCAACGAATGCGCACTTTAACCGAGCCGCCGCCCGCGTGGTGAGTGAGCACTCTCACGCCGCCGTTGTATTCCTTTCCGAAATCGAGCACCAAATGCGCCTTGCCCGAAATTTTCACAAGCCGAGTTTCACTCGTGCCTATCTGCATATCCACGGGTTCAACGAGCGACTCCGCGCCCTCTATAGCTCCCGACTGCGCCACTACGCGAACGGGAAAAACGTCCTCTCTTATACGGGTATCCTTCACTTTCTTTTCTTCTCCTTGCTTTTCGTCGATTACACGTGTACCGACAAATATATTCAAGCGCGGCATTTCCGCAACTCTTTACTTGTTTACGCTCTTGCAAACCGCGGTGCTTTCCCGCACTACGAGCAACGGCGAAATGCGCTCTCGCGACACAACGCTTTTATTGTCTATGTTTTGCTTGAGTATGCCGAATATTCTGTGCCCGTATTCGAGCGAACGGTGGCTTATGGTGGTTAGCGCGGGGTAAGACGAGCGGGCAAACAGTATGTCGTCCATGCCGGCAACCGACACGTCTTCGGGCACTTTGAGTCCGCTCTCTTGAAACGCTCGCATCGCGCCGAGAGCCATCAAGTCGTTCGTGCACATCACGGCGGTAAACTCCGCGCCCGTGCTCATCAGCTTTTTTGCGAGTTCGTAACCGCGGTCTATGGTGCTCTCCCACGGCGGCGAGCCGCAAACGGTGACGGGATTTGCTTCGCCGAACAGCCTTTGCATGTTGTTCCCGAACGATTTCAGCCGCTTGTCGTACTCGTAGCTGTCGTCGAAACAGCTCAAAAACGCTATCTTGCTGTGCCCGAGGTCTTTGAAATGCTCGACGAGCATGCTCACGCCCGCTCCGAAGTCGAGCTCGAGTCCGCACACGCGCGGGTCGGAAAACCCTCTCAGCGACGTTATTATTACGCTTATGCCCCTGTCGAGCAACTTTTCTATGCTCTTGTTGTTCACCTTTGCGGGGTCTACCGACAAAAACACGCCGTCCACTTTGCGGCAAATAAAGTCGTCTACGTAGCTGTCGAGGTTTTTCACGCCGCCGCAAATGTGTGTGAAATATCCGCTGTTCATCGCCGATTCCTGAATGGCGCGGATTATTTCTATTTGCAACGGGCTTGCCATGTCGTCGGTGAGTACGGCTATGGTGTCAGAGCTTTTGCGCCTTACCGCCGCCGCCAAAAGGTCGGGGTGATAGTCCAGTTCTTCTGCCGCACGCATAACTCTTCTCACAAGCTCGGGGGAAACGTAACGCTTACGCGAAAAAACGTAAGACACGGTTGCGCCCGACACGCCCGCAAGACGCGCCACGTCGTCGCGGCAACACTGCTCGCTTCTCTTGTTTTCCTCCATAAGCAATTTATCTCCTCGGCGAGAAGTATTCGGCAGTTATCATTTTAACATTGTTGCGAATTCGTGTCAAATCAATACGTAATTTTTTTCGACTAAAAACGCTGTATATATTATACAAAATGTCAGGCTATCTCCCACTCGCAGGTTACCGACTCCACCGCTTCCACGTCCTCGGGCTCGGCGCACGCGCCGCCAAACGCCGCCGCACGCATGAGTCGCGCCCCGCCGCCGAAACCTGCCGCGTATTCCACGCCGCAAAGCTCGCCCAGCTTTACGCCCGCCGCCGCGGCAATGCTTTGCGCGCTCGCACGCGCCGCCGCCACGGCTTCCGCCGCAAGCGCGTTGCGATACGACTTATCCGCAAGCGAATATTCGCTGTTCCAGCCCATGCCGCTGCTTTCCGCCGCAGCCAAAACTCTCTCCATGCGCCCGTCGGTTATGGGGAGAGATGCTTTTATTTCGGTACGAGCCGCAAACAAAGTTTTGCCGTCGCGCTTAATCTGCGCAACGCTCGCGCCGCTCTTTCTTATTTCGTTTTTATCGAGAGCCGCCGCCGCGAAACTTTTTATTATTTCTTCGGCTTTTAAGTTCAGTTCGCTTACCGCCTCGCCGTACTTTTTGCTTTCGGTTTTCACTTCGACCGATACCGTCGCGGTGTCGGGCGCAAACTTTCCGCTCGCGCTCTGCGTAACTTTAATCGTTTTCATTGCGTTATACCTCCGCGGTTATTATAACATATTCCGCGGCGTTGCGCAACGATTTTACGGCGGAGCGTAAAGCATAAGGGCGGTTTGTCAAGTTTTTTCATAACCGACATAATATTTTCACTCAATCGCAGTAAAATAAGCAATAATAAAAATAGGACAATAAGCAAGGAGCGAAAAATGATAAACGACGTGAAAGAAAAGAAAGACCGCCGAATTCCCGTACTAATCGCCTGCCTTATAATCGCGCTCGCGTTTGCGGTGTGCGCGGTCGCGGGTTGCGCGATATACGGCGATAAGCCCGATTCCCCCACTGTGCTCCACGCTCAAAACGGCGAAACGATTTCGCGGCTCTCGAACGGCGAGCGAACAATAGCCGACGTTGTGGAACAGGTCGCGGACTCGGTTGTGGAAATAACATGCACGGTGGAAACCTCGAGCACCGACTGGTTCGGGCGACCGGTTACCTCGCGCGGAACGAGCGCGGGAAGCGGCGTGATAATAGCGGACAACGGGACGGTGATTACAAATCATCACGTAATAGACGGCGCGGTGGAAATAAGCGTGCGCCTGAGAAACGGCAACACCTACGCCGCCGAACTTGTGGGAAGCGACTCGGGCCACGATATAGCCATAATAAAAATATCGCCCGAAGAAACGCTTACTTACGCCACTTTCGGAGAGTCGGCAAAGCTCAAAGTGGGTCAGCCCGTGGTGGTGATAGGCAACCCGCTCGGAACTCTGGGCGGCACGGTTACCGACGGAATAATAAGCGCGCTCGAGCGCGATATGACAATCGAGGGCGTAACCATGAAACTGCTTCAAACCAACGCTTCCATAAACTCGGGCAACTCGGGCGGCGGCATGTTCGACCTCGACGGCAGACTGATAGGAATAGTAAACGCCAAGTCCAAAGGGCTCGGCGTAGAGGGGCTGGGCTTTGCGATACCGTCCGACACCGCGCTTGCGGTGGCGCAAACCATTATAGGCGAATGAGTTTGGGCTTTATATCCTCGGCTTTTACCTGCCGCAACATGAGATACGCCCAGTATCCCGCGGCGGCAAGGCTCACGCAAACGGTAAGCGCAATCGAAAAGGCGTTCCACACCGTGCCCGTGCCGAGGGTATCGGCGGCAAGCCCCGCAAAGTTGTAGCCCGCGTGCAACAGGGCGCACGCGAACACGTTGCGGCACAAAAGCATTACCATGGCGCACATCGCGCCCACCAAAAAGCTGTATCCCACTTGACACAGCACCGCCAACGGATTGGACGAAAACAAATTCACGAGGTGTATCGCTCCGAACACCGCCGACGATATCACGACCGCGAGGAAAACTCCTTTGCGGTCGTTTTTTGTTTTGGCAAGCACGAGCGGGAATATAATTCCGCGAAAAACAAGCTCCTCGAAAAGCCCCACCGAAACGCAGTTGAGCGCGAAAAGAAACCAGCCGAGCCCGCTCGCGTTTACGGAAATTTCGCCCGTAGCCAAACCCGCGAACGGCGCGTTGTTCGCCGCCACCAAAGCAAAGGGCAGAGCGAGCAAAAAACCTTTCGCGCCCGTTTTGAACGAGAATATTCTCACGCCCATATTCACGGCAAGCAGAGTTAAAAGCGCGAAGCCCGAAAATCTGAATATCGCGTTGCCGAGGTTGCGGGCGTTTGTGCCGCCCCCGCCCAAAAACAGCGAGCCGAGGTCCTCGCCGGGGAGCAACACTATGCCGAGCGCGAACAGCGTTACAACGATTATGCCGTATATCGGTTCGCGCATAAGCCCGAATTTGTCGGAGCCGGCAAATCCCGTTTGTTTGTTTCCAAGCTCTTTGTCGCTCATTTGCGGCGAGTCCCTTTGCTTCTGCCCGAAGAGCTTACTCCCGCTTCCCTCGCCGCCTTTCTCACCTGCTTGCGAGCCTGTTTTACGGCGGGCACTACAATGAGCACCGCTATTATTACGATTACGCCGAGTATAACTATTTCCGTCCAAGTGAGGTGGATTTTGTCGTTTCCTATGGCGTGCTCGCTCGTTTTAACCACGTTTACGTTTTTAACCACCGTTTCCGCGCCCATGAAGAGCTCGTAAGAAAGCACGCCGTTTGTTTCCACGCCCTTTACCGACATTGCGATTGTGCCGTTGTAGTCGGTGCGCACTATGTTTTCATCGGTAAAACCGAGCGCAGCCAGCCTTTCCATAACCTCGGCGTGCGGGTGCTTGTAGCTGTTGTTCAGTCCGCAAGATATCACGGCTATCACGTTCGCGCGGTTTTCGGGCGTGGTCATAGTGCGTATCATATCTTCGCTTGAAGAAGTGCGGCTTCCGTGATGACCGAGCTTGAAAACGTCCACGCTGAAATCGTCGGTAAACACCGAGTATTTTCCCTCGCCCTCTTTCGCCTTTTTCACGAAATCGGCTTCCGCTTCCTTTTCGGCGTCGCCCGAGAGCATAAACTTTTTGCCGTGGTAGTCGAGCACCATTACGGGCGAGTAGTTGTTGTTGTCTTTGTAAGACGAAGTTTTGTCCGCGCCGTAAAAGGTGAACTCGTAGTAGTTCGCGTCGCCCTCGTCCGCGCCCTCGGGAGTAATAACTCCCGTTTCGGGGTCTTCGGAGTCTATAATAAACACTTCGCTCTCTACGTTGTTTACGTTGCTTTCGTTGTAGCCCGCTTTGAGCGCGTTGTCGTATGCCCTTGTGGTCTTTTCGTTGTTTTTGCTGTTCGCGGTTTGCGCCTTTATGCTCTCTTTTGCGGGGTCGGTCCAGTCGTCGCCCGCCTCGCCGTCTTTATACGCCGAGTACACGTTGGGGCGATAAAAGGTTTTCGCGGGATACTTTTCCAAAACGTCCGCCATGCCGCCGCAATGGTCGGAGTCGGGGTGCGTGAGTATGACGAAATCGAAATATTTTATATCTTCGCCGTTTTCGTCGTTTATGTTTTCTTCTATGTACTCGATAAGCCGCGTTTTGTTTTCGGAGTGGGTGTCGCCCGCGTCTATAAGCATGTTGCGATTGTCGGGCAGTTCTATAATGCACGCGTCGCCCTGCCCCACGTCTACGAAATGCACGTTAAGGTCGCCGCCGAGCTCGAGTATTTCCTCGGTTTTAGTGCCCGAATAGTCGTCTTTTTCGAGCGAAACGCTCTCCTGCGTTTTGGTAAGTCCGAATTTCTCGTTTATGGTATTCGTCCATATCAAACTTATCAAAAGCGCGGCAACGAGAACTACCGCAAGTCCTATGCGTATCGCCCAATTGTTTCCGCCGTTTTCAGAACGCGCCATATATTGCCTCCGTTTTTTTAGGTTTCATTTTCTCATGCAGGAGATTGCTTCGGCATTTCATGCCTCGCAATGACGGGAAAGTCAACACGTCATTGCGAGCGCGGCAATCTCTTGCGGTTAACACGTCATTGCGAGCGAACGCAGTGAGCGCGGCAATCTCAGTCATGGAACACGTTCCGTTGCTTTTCGATTGCGGCTTTTGTAGCCTCATACCCGAGTGTTACCATCTCTTTCCAACCGTCTTTGCTCATAGACGAATACGCCGACGTGTCGGGCGCAATCACCACGTCGCTGTGCCTAAGTCCCTCCGCCGAGGAGTTGGAAAGCACTATGCCCAGCGTCCCTTTGAGCACGTCTATAAGCCCCATGCCCGCAGTGCCGCCGCCCCGCCCCGGATTTACGTCTACCGTAATCACACGCGTTGCGCCCAGCATTCTGCACACGTCGGCGGGAATGTTGTTCATAAGTCCGCCGTCGCACAGGTGCTTGCCGCCCATAGCTATGGGTTTATACAGCACGGGAACGGCGCAAGACGCCGCAACCGCTATGCTCGCGTTGCCTTTATCGAGCACCGCCTGCTTTGCCGCAACCAAGTCTACCGCAACCGCCGCAAACCGTGTGGGCAAACTCGCTATATCTTTAACGCCCACGAGGTCGGTTACTATCTTGCCTATCTTCATGGGGTCGTTGGGCGCAATCACTATGCCGTTGTGGATATCGTGCATATCCAAACTTTCGGCGTAGCGCATAAGCGTATCGCTCTTTACTCCCGCGGCGTAAACCGCGCCCACAAGCGCGCCCACGCTCGTGCCCACAATCAAATCGAACTTTATTCCCGCTTCTTCGAACGCCTTTACCGCGCCGATATGCGCAAAGCCCCTTGCTCCGCCGCCGCCCAGACACAACGCCTTTACATTCGATATTTCTTTGCTTTTCTTTTTTCCGAACATATTTTTCCCTTTCGAAACCTTGTCATTGCGAGCGGGTTTTTGCTTTGTCATTGCGAGCGAACGCAGTGAGCGCGGCAATCTCAGCCATGAAACTCGTGCAGTTGCTACTGCTTTCCTAATGTATGGGATTGCCGCGGGCACAAGTGCCCTCGCAATGACATTCTTTTTCCCGTCATTGCGAGCGGGTTTTTGCTTTGTCATTGCGAGCGAACGCAGTGAGCGCGGCAATCTCAGCCATGGAACTCGTGCAGTTGCTACTGCTTTCCTAATGCCTTGGATTGCTTCGGGCACAAGTGCCCTCGCAATGACAGGTGTAACCCGCATGGGATTGCCGCGTCGGGCTTTGCCCTCCTCGCAATGACTATTCCCAACGCTCGCTCAACCACAACTCAACGCTCGCATCACTCGGCATCCTCCAATCGCCGCGCGGAGAGAGCGAGTATGTTGCCTTTACGCCGTCGGGACAGCACGACCGCTTGAACTGCGAGGCGAAAAACCGCCTGTAAAATTTGGCGAGCGGCTCGGCGTAATCCTCGGGCTTTCCTCCGAACGCCGCCGCCGCGTATAAAAGAGTCTTTTGCGGCGAGCCGCCCTCGAATACGGCATGATACAAAAAGAAATCGTTAAGTTCGAACGAGCCTATTATTTCCTCGGTTTTCTGCGATATTTTCCCGTCTTTTGCGGGCAAAAGCTCGGGACTTATTTCGGTGTTCAACACGCCCGTGAGCGCGGTTCGGGTCTTGCCGCCTATGCGCTCGGCTTCGTATTTAACGAGGTATTTCACCAAGGTTTTGGGCACTGACGAGTTTACGCCGTACATGCTCATGTGGTCGCCGTTGTAGGTGCACCAGCCGAGCGCGGCTTCGCTCAAATCGCCGGTGCCTACGGCTATGCCGTTTTCGCCGTTGGCTATATCCATGAGTATCATCGTGCGCATTCTCGCCTGCGCGTTTTCATACGCCGCGTCGCGCACGTTTAAGTCGTGTCCTATATCTTTTAAGTGCGCCGTTACGCTCGATTTTATATCTATTATTCTGTAGTCGGCGCGGCTCTCCTTTGCGAGCAACAGCGCGTTTGCCGCCGTTTCGTCGCTCGTGCCGAAACCGGGCATGGATACGGCGATAAGGTCTTTGCGCGGTTTGTTCAATCCGTCGAACGCGCGAAGGCACACCAAAAGCGCGAGCGCGCTGTCGAGCCCGCCCGAAACGCCGAGCACCGCCTTTTTCGCGCCCGTGTGCTTGAGCCTTTTCATCAGTCCCTCGGCTTGAATTCGCAATATAAGCTCGGCTTGTTCCTCGTCGCCGCATTCGGGCACAAACGGAAGGCGACTCACGTATCTGCGCAAATCGGTTTTTTTATCGCCGCCGCAATTTTCGCCCTCTGCGCAAACGATGCACGGCACGCCGTTTTCATCCTCTCCGCCGAACACGTTATTGCGCATGCGGGAAAAGCAAAGTTTTTCGGTATCTATATCGGCAACGGTGAAAGGCTTGTTTTCAAACGGCTTGTTTTCGGCTATGATTTCGCCCTCTTCGGCTATAATCGAGTGACCCGAAAACACAAGGTCGGTACTGCTTTCGCCCCTGCCCGCGTCGGCGTATATATACGCGCCCGCAAAACGGAGCGACCTGCTCTTTACAAGCGTGCGGCGTTTTTCCGCCTTGCCCGCGGTTTCGCTGCTCGCCGAAAGATTTACGGTTACGAGCGCGGCGGAATTGCTCGGAGCGCGTTGCGCCCACAAGTCTTCGCATATTTCCGCGCCCACGCTCACCCCGTGCAAATTTACGGTAAACGAGCCGAACGGCACGTTTTCGCCCGCGAGCATAATCGTGCCGCAAACCTCTTTGCCCGAAGCAAAATATCTTAGTTCGTTGAATTCGCCGTACTCGGGCAGGTGAGTTTTGGGCGTAACGCCTATCACCTTGCCGCCGAATAACGCCGCGGCGCAGTTATACAGCTTGCCGCCCGCTCTTACGGGAAGCCCCGCATAAACCAAAATGTTGCGGTTTTTCGTGCTCTCGGCTATGAGTTTAAGCGCGGATTGCGCACCGTCGAGCAGAGTTTTTTGTAAAAACAAATCGCCGCAGGTGTAAGCGGTAATGCAAAGCTCGGGAAAAACGAGCAATTCCACTCCCTCGGCGGCGGCTTTTTTTATTATATCGATTATTGCGGCGGCGTTGCCGCGGGTGTCGGCAACCTTAAGTTCGGGATTTGCCGCGGCAACCCGCAAAAATCCGTTGTTCATTCGCTCCTCCTCATGCGCGGAACGCGTGTTCGCCGCACATTTTCGCAAAATATTCGTGTACGGCGGATTGCTCGGTAAGCTCGGGGTGAAAACTCGTGACGAGCATGTTGTTTTGCCGCGCGGCAATAACGTGCCCGTCCAACTCGGCTACAACTCGGGCGTTGCCGAAAGTTTTTTCTATCCAGGGCGCACGAATGAACACGAGTTCGAGCGGGTCGGCGGAAAATTCGGTTATTACGGACTCGCACTCGAAACTGTCGAGTTGCCTGCCGTAGGCGTTGCGGCGCACGCGGATATCCATTACGCCGAGATGGGGTTGTTCGCCCTCTATCTCTTTTGCGAGCAGGATAAGCCCCGCGCAAGTGCCGAACACCGCAAGTCCGTTTCGTATTTTTTCCCTGAGCGGCTCGAATATACCGAACAGCTTGAGCAATTTGCCCAAAGTGGTGCTCTCGCCGCCCGGAAGTATTATGCCGTTTATGCCCTCGAGGTGCTCGGGTTTGAGCACCCGCACCGTTTTTACGCCTATTTTCTCGAGCGCACGCTCATGCTCTGTCACCGAGCCTTGCAACGCGAGTATACCTATTGTAACGTTATTTTTGTTTTTGCTCATGTTCGAAATTTGTCAAGTCGGGTTTTTATTTCTCATGCAGGGGATTGCTTCGTCGTCCTGCGGACTCCTCGCAATGACACGGCAACCCGCCGCCCCTTTTACCAACCGCGAGTTGCGAGCTTTTCCTCTTCCTTAAGTGTGGAAAGTTCAATACCGCGCATGGGTGCGCCGAGGTCCTCGCTCACCTCCGCAACGAGTTTTGCGTCTTCGTAATGCGCCGTGGCGAGCACTATGGCGCGTGCCGTCTTGCGGGGATTGCTCGACTTGAAAATACCGCTTCCCACAAACACGCCTTCCGCGCCGAGCGTCATCATGAGCGCGGCGTCGGCGGGCGTTGCCACTCCGCCCGCGGCAAAGTTTACTACGGGCAGTTTTTTGTTTTCGGCAACGAATTTAACCAAATCGTAGGGAGCGCAGATATCTTTCGCGTAGGTCATGAGCTCTTCGGCGGGCTTGTTGGAAAGCAATCTGATTTCGCTCATCATTTGGCGCATGTGGCGAACGGCTTCCACCACGTTGCCCGTACCCGCTTCGCCTTTGGTGCGTATCATAGACGCGCCTTCGCCTATTCTGCGGAGAGCTTCGCCGAGATTGCGCGCGCCGCACACGAACGGAACCTTAAAGTCCCACTTGTTGATGTGGTAAGCGTCGTCGGCGGGCGTGAGCACCTCCGACTCGTCTATATAGTCTATTCCCAAAGCCTCGAGCACGCGGGCTTCCACTATGTGACCTATCCGCGCCTTTGCCATTACGGGAATCGTAACCGCTTTTTGTATGCCTTTAATCATTTGGGGGTCGCTCATGCGAGCCACGCCGCCGTCGCGCCTGATATCCGCGGGAACGCGCTCGAGCGCCATAACCGCAACCGCGCCCGCTTCCTGCGCTATTTCCGCCTCCTCGGGAGTGGTTACGTCCATTATTACGCCGCCCTTGAGCATTTGGGCAAGGTTTTTATTGAGCTTGAGTTGGTCCTGTTTCTTTTCTGCCATGGTTTTCTATTGTTTCTCCTGTTACAAAGTTTTTTTGTTTTTTTGATGTACCCGTCACTGCGAGATGCTTGGTGTGCCCGTCATTGCGAGGAGCGAAAGCGACGAAGCAATCTCAGCCATGAGAACGCTGTAGTTACTTTACCCGTTCCATGCAGGGGATTGCCGCGCGGCTGCGCCGCTCGCAATACTCGCTACGCTCGTGGCGTTCGCGCTACGCGCTCGGCTGAGGACGGGAGCGTGCATAATTATAGCCCTTCCACCACAACGGTTAATTTCGCCGAAATTTCGGCGTAGCATTTCACCGTAACGGTATAACGCCCGAGCGACTTTATGGGCTCGGCAATCACGATTTTTTTCTTGTCTACCTCGTAGCCCTTTTTGGCGAGAGCGTCCGAAATGTTTTGCGTGTTGAGCGCACCGAACAGTTTGCCGTTTTCGCCCACCTTTATTTTAACGGCGATACTCTCTTTGTCGAGCTTAGCCTTGAGTTCCTGCGCCGCGGCTTTCTCCACCGCCTTGCGGTGCTCGGCGGCTTCTGCGGAAATGCGCGCGCTGTTCACCGCCGCCGCGTTGGCTTCCGCCGCCAAACCGTTCTTAAAGAGAAAGTTGCGGGCGTATCCGTCCGATACGTTGATGATTTCGCCCTTTTTTCCCTGACCTTTCACGTCCGCTTTAAGTATAACTTTCATATGATTTCTTCTCCTTTTTTAACTGAGCGCCCAATCCAACAGCTTTCTCACGTTTATTACGCAGTCGGCGAGTCCTATAAAGCCCAAAATCGTAAGACCGTAGTCCCAAAACACAGCCGCCGCCGCGATTATCAGCCAAAACCCGATTATCGCCGCGATTTTGGGTTTGCCGCGCACCCGCGCAAGCGAGTGATACAGCAGAGTTACGCCGCACAGCGCGGTGGGGAGCGTAACCATTACGTTCATAACGGTGAGCGTAACGGGTTTCATAGGCTCGTAAAACGACAACAGCGCAAACGCGAGCGCGGGAACAACCGCCGCCGCGAGATAGTTGCGCGAAAGTCGCATATCGG
>Ga0073906_1004696_pt1 | contig 13360 bp, 9 predicted proteins | sample Inofromicrocosms_FD_65485 | JGI IMG/M metagenome (GOLD analysis project Ga0073906, IMG submission 65485) | Mouse cecum microbial communities from Vienna, Austria - Inoculum for glucosamine and mucus D2O microcosms | ecosystem: Host-associated > Mammals > Digestive system > Large intestine > Cecum... | reverse complement strand
GATGAAAAGAAAAGGAGGTAAGTGGACGCTCTGTTTTAGGGTGAAAAGTGGTTGGTGGAAGTGTGCCGTACTGCACACTTCCACCAACCACTTTTGTCATGATCACCAACCAAAAATGTCAATTATACCGGGTTGCTGCGCCGGCAGACTGGGGGACCACGTAAGGCCACCGTCATGCTTGCCTGACTTCGAGTCTCGTTTTCCGCTCCGGAGAAGCCTCACAGAAATGTGTATATGAAGGACATTCTCGTGCTGAAAGACAAGGGTCAGCCCCTTTCATTATTATGGTTATCCTTCTGCTTTGTATAGCTATGGGTAAGTTCAGACGCCCTTGCGGTTGTCATAGACATCAATATGAAGCCTTCCCCCGTACCTTGCATTGTGCCTTACAGCCATATCAAGTATTATTTCCTTTTTCTCCGGACTCAGTTCTTTCCTGGTCTGTCCTTGAGGCATCAGTATGATTTGTGAAGCGGTTATAAGACCGGTGTCAATGAAGTCGGCACATATTTCCGGCCAGTCTTCTTCTCCGTTGACTACAAATTTGAACCATGCTTCCCGGGCCTGTCTCATCTGTTCTATCGCTTCCGGTTTATATCTCCTTTCTTTCGGGATACCGGAATGTCCAAGCTTCGGGGAGTTGTTCCAGCATCCCACAAGTTCCCATAATGCATTGTTTTTTCCGCTTACGGTAATGCAGCACTCGTTTTCAACTTCTATGAACGGCTTGCGTGCGCATGCATCGTGAAGGCCCATGAGAAATTCGGTAAGGGCATCCTGCTGGAGCAGGGGAGAGCCGCCTGTCACAACGAGATGGTGGCCGTTTTCAATCCGCTGAACCAAGCCTTTTTCCTCGAACATGCCGAGAAGTCTGCTGACAGGAATTCTGGTGACCTTGTTCCATACGTCTGCTGTGTCGCACCAGCTGCATTTGAGATGGCAGCCTGATAGCCTGAGGAAGATTGCCGGGCAGCCTGAATAGGCCCCTTCTCCCTGGACTGCATCTATGAACAGCTCGCAGACAGAAAGTGAGGCTCCGTCTTTTTCCGTGTCTTCCGCTCGGGCGCTGTCCTTTGCGGAGTCCGGGCTGATTATGTATTCTGCCATTATCTTGTGATGATTTCCGGACCGAGTGTCCTGTTTTCCTGTGGTGAGGTAAGGCTCATAGGATTGTTTGTGAGGCATTCCCATGTTTCTTTCCACTCCTTGTTTTCTGTCATGATTTCAGGAGAGAATGTGCAATTGAGGGCTATGGATGCCATTTCCTCAAAAAGCGGACTGTCATCCTGCTCTGTTTCTGCCCATCCTGTTTCGGTCTCGTGAACTCTTACAGAATGCACTTTGACTCCGCCTTGTCCGTTGACAGGGACTGTATTGTTGAGTATTCCCTGCACAATCACATGGAAGAATATTGCGAGATTCTCTGCAGAAGGGGAGAACGGCAGGCTTACCCAGCGTTCATTCTCGTTGCAGATGAATCTGACCAGCTCGGACTTGTCTTCTGACCAGATGATGTATGAGTGGTCGAATGTGTCGAAAAAAGCGCTGACTCTTCCTTTCAGCAGCCCGAAGTCCATAACCATTCCCGCATTGTCAAGCGTGCCGGACTTAAGGACCAGCTCCACCTTGAATGAATGTCCATGGATATTCTGCCTGCATCTGACGCTGCTGCAGTTTCTGACTATATGTGCTGCTTCAAATTTGAACAATTTCCTTATTCTCATATTCCAATTTCCCCTGCATTTTGGCACGGCCCGCAAAGATACGCACCTTTTTGCAAATTCTGATGCTTGCCCTTTCCATTTTGTCTTGTCTGGGAATAGACTTGCCGAACAATAAGTTGTTGTTTCTGCTAAATTCTCGTCTCCCTCGGCGGAAATGTGTACAAGTCTGAATATACTCCGCTTATAAACCTGAAACCATTACTTGGTGAACATACGGACGGCATTTTCGGAATGAAAGCCATTTTAGGAAATATAATATCAATAGACTACAAAAACGGAAAATTCAGCCTGTACGACAAACTTGAACCGCACATGACGCAGGGCTGGCATTGTGTACCGGTAAAATTCCAATCCAGACAGATTCTCATTCCGCTCAAGGTAAAAGTAAATCCTCAGACCATAATTTCCGGAGATGCGCTTATGGACATAGGTTCCGGTTCCGGCATCACTTTCACAAGCCCAGTCGCATCCGCCCATTCTCTGGAAAATATCGAGTGGAAGGAACAATTCGAAACCGGAGGACTGGGCGGCAAATCAGCCGGCTACACCATCCCCGTTGAAAGCGTAGACATAAACGGCATTCCCATTGACCTTGAATCAGTACAATACAGACAGACCAGAACGGCTCATTTGCCACCTCCAGATATGCAGCAAATGTCGGAAACGAAATATGGTCCCAATTCGACATTATCCTTGACCTGGCAGCTGGGAAAATGTACCTGAAGAAGAATTAGCCTTGCTTAAGACGTTTTCTTCTTTTCCAAAACAGTTAGCCCGATTGTTCAGACTTATTGCCGGTTAAGGTAATGGGTTTTAGTTCTCATTCTATTTGAGACTGTTCCTTTTTGTTCTTTAGTTGATTGTGGTTGAACTTGTCGTCAAGATGGATTCAGAAGCACTTGCATTCGGTGATGCAAAATGTATGTGGAGCGAATTTTGCAAACGAAAGTTGACAGATTAAAATAATTTATCTATTTTTGTAAACCAAAATATTAAACCCTGATATTATGAGTAGTCTTAACGAAATATTTGGCGATAGATTGAAGAGGGCCAGAATCATGCGCAATCTTTCAATGGACGCCCTTTGCGAAAAAATAGGGAAAGCGGTTTCTAAACAGGCGATATCGAAATATGAAAAAGGAGAAAGTCTTCCTGGTTCACATATATTGATTCTCTTATCTCAAGCTTTAGATGTCAGGCCTGACTATTTCTTCAGGGAGTCGCAGTTTGCAATCAGCAACATTGAATTCCGCAAAAAAGCAAAAATGGGAGCAAAGGAGATAGAGTCTATAAAGGAAGAGATTCGTGATATCATTGAAAGGTACTTGGAAATCGAAGATGTGTGGGATTATGTTCCTTCTTTCTCAAATCCTGTAAAGGACGCGCCTGTGGCTTCAGACAAAGATGTCTATGAGGTTGTCAGAGAATTAAAGAATGCCTGGCATATTGGTGAAGATGGTATCCTTAGTGTAACTGATCTTTTGGAGTCAAAGAATATTAAGGTTGTCGAAATTACTGCAGATGCTCCATTTGATGGTCTGAGCGGATATGTGAACAACGATGAAAACATGCCGTTCGTTGTTGTCAACAAGTCTTTTGATGTTGAGAGGCTTCGTTTTACTGCTTTACACGAGCTTGGTCATCTTGTAATGATCCTGCCGGAAGAAATTGAGAAGAAAGAAAAGGAAAGGCTATGTCACCTGTTTGCCAGTGAAATGTTGATTTCGCGTGACATTTTTATTGAAGTTCTCGGTGAGAGGCGCAATGACATTTCGTTACGTGAATTAAAAGTGCTTCAGACTGTTTACGGAATATCTGTTGATGCATTGATGTTCAAAGCAAAGGCTTTAGGAATAATCAGTGAATCAAAATATACCTCCTTTTGCATAAGGAAGAACAAAAGCCGTGCATTGAAAAGAGCTGTGGAAGAGTCCTCGTACAAAGGAACTGAAGAGTCAAGCCGTTTTGATCGCCTCGTTTACAGAGCATTGGCCAGCGATATGATTTCTTGCTCGAAAGCGGCAGCCTTGCTGAACGAACCTATGGAAGATGTAAAGAGTAAACTGGAACTGGTGTAATGGAGATAATAGTAAATGATACAAATATTTTCATAGACCTGTACTCTTGTGGTCTTCTGGATAGTTTCTTCGAACTTCCATATAAGGTTCATACTACGGACTTTGTTATAAGTGAGCTGAAGGATAGGGAACAGCGTGAAGCTGTTCTGAAGTTTTGCGCTAAGGAGCAACTGACCATCAAATCCTTCACTTCAAAAGAGCTTGTTGCAATTTGGGAGTATTACAATAAATCAAATAAAGTTTGCAACGTCTCCATAGAGGACTGCTCCGTTCTGATATATACGAAAACAATGGGAAGTGCAAAGCTGTTGACCGGAGACAAGACATTAAGGACAAGAGCCGAAGGAGAAGGGATTTTGGTCTCTGGTGTGCTGTTTATCTTCGACAAACTTGTGGAACATGGTCTCATAACTCAGAAAGAAGCCGCATCTCACCTATGCGAATTGGTTGAAAAGAACGTCAGACTGCCAAATGAGGAAATAGATAAGAGGATGGCAAAGTGGAAATTATAATAGATATGAACTTTGTATTAATGAAGAAAATAAACAATAATTATAGGAGGGTTTTAATGAGGTAAAATCGGGAGCGGACTATAAAAAATTGGAGAGTAACTGGCAGGTAAACTCTCCAATCAAACATTATCATCTGGTTGAGTGATATTCACATAGGTTTAGTCCAACCTATGCTGTCCAAATTTTGCGCAAAAGTACGGGTTTTCTGCCTCTTCTCAAAGAAAAATCATGATTTTCGCAAGACATCAACCCTCGGGAATAGCATTAATTATTAACTTTAAAATATACGACCTATATGGCAAGTATTTTAAAAAAGGCTAGCCGTCACTTTCAAAACGATGGCACAACACAGTCTATGGCATCTCTCGGAACTGCCATAGAAATCCTGTCGAGGGATAACAATTTTATTGAGGAAGTTCTTGATAGCTTCTCTATTAATAGAGAACACAATAGTGTTATTCAAGTCGGTAATGTCAAGACGCTGCTAAAGGACATTGCAGAACTTGATGGTATGGCAACGAAGATAGATGTCTGTATCAAGAAAAAGGACATTTATCTGGAACATATGCTTGAAGACGAAAAAGCAGTCTTCATATTATATGGAATCAGTGACCTATCTTTAATAAAAGAGTTGGGAAGCGACAACTTTCTTGTCGAGACAAGATATTCCGCAAAATCAGATGTACTTGAAATCAATCATCTTAGCAAGTTTGCAAATCGATGTCGTGATGAGCATTGGGATGATCTTCTCGAATACATACAGGATTACATTGCCCGGAATACTTCTAATGAAGAATATTGTTCAGCAAGATTGATAAGACTCAAAGATGAAGAGCAGTATTTACTTCGTGCTGTCACTTCTGACACCGCATATAAGAATTATGGAATAAACTTCTCGATATTGGTTGCACTGCTGTCTGTAAATCAGTATATTACTGAGACAAAAGACAGCGTGTACATAGACGAATACCATATAGATGATTCTACAGTATACTTGTCTTTTCAATTAGGAAATCCTCGAAAGGTTAGTGATAACCTGGAGTTGTCTTTTAATCTTATTCTTGAAAATGACGAGATTAAAGATTCGGCGGTACGATTCAATGGAGTCTTCAAGTTGACTTACAAGGCAGGTGACAAGAGCAGCTACCTCCTACTCCGGCCTAAATCTTTTAAAGATTCTGACACGCTTTCATATCGATCTGACATGCTCACTTATACTCATGCAATGAACGTGGGCACTGTTCATGAAAAAATGAAGAAGCTTCCACTTTATATCTCACAGTATGTGGCACAAACCATTGAAAATGCAAATGCGATAATTGATATAAAGAATCCTGGAGAAGTAAAAGATTTTATAACAGAAAAAGTTCGCAGAGCAAGAGACGAGCATTTCTCGAAGTACAAAGGTGATGTATTGGCTAGGCTCGCTGCCCTTCAGGTCAATTCAATTTTTGACTTGTTCGAGGCTCTTGGGAATATTGAAGAGTTATTCGGTGACGATATCATGTCAAAGGACTATTGGAGATTCAAATTATATGAATTGCTGCTTTACAGAGGAAAAGATAATAGTCGGAAATAGTCCGGTAAAGAATCTTTATGTCGCATTTTATAGCGGCCCATGGGCAGGGTAGTGGAACACTACCGGATACAGGTGGCGATAATTGATATATATAGGCAAATGAATAATCCCTACTGAATTATATTCAAAAGTTCAGTAGGGATATTTGAATTAATCTACCAGAGACTGTAAACTAAAGTGTGTCAAGTATGGAAAAGAGATTAACTTTACATACGCACTTTAATTATGAGCAATTCCACTCTCTCCCGAAAGAGAACCAGCCAATGCCGCCGACCTCAAGCTCATCGTAATGGCATCCGCCCCACAGTCCAACGGAGTCACTCGCGCCTACAGCAAAGCCTCCCATATCGGTGAACCCCTCGAAGCAGTCTGCGAAGAGTACGACATCAAAGAAGGCTTAGACAACAAGCACGGCACCCCCCAACGCAGTAGCTCCAAAGGTCTTTATGAAGTACTTCTTCGTAAACACGAAGACAGGTGAAAAGTCAGGAGAAATGCTCACCATGGTTTCTCTCGACGAGGACGATCCTGTAGAGGGTGAGTACCCCTCCTCCCCATAGCCAGCCTCCTAGCTGGTCCCTAACGAACCCAGCCACCCTGATTCTCAGAGTGGCGGGATTTTTTTATTCACCGGTGATGCCCATTGAATCTGAACCGCGAGAACTGCAATACTGTTCCCATCGGTCCTTTTCCCGTCTGATGGCCAAGGTAATGTCTTGTTGTGTGGTTGATTATCAGGAAGTTGTCATTTGTCGGGTGTTCCCATCGGTCCTTTTTCCGTCTGATGTCCACGGTAATGTCTTGTTGTATGGTTGATTATCAGGAAGTTGTCATTTGTCGGGTGTTCCCATCAGCCGTTTTTCCGTCCGATGGCCACGGTGTTGTCTTGTTGTGTGGTTGATTATCAGGAAGTTGTCATTCGTCGAGTGTTCCCATCGGTCCTTTTCCCGTCCGATGGCCACGGTGTTGTCTTGTTGTGTGGTTGATTATCAGGAAGTTGTCATTCGTTGAGTGTTCCCATCGGTCCTTTTCCCGTCTGATGGCCACGGTGTTGTCTTGTTGTGTGGTTGATTATCAGGAAGTTGTCATTCGTCAGGTGTTCCCATCGGTCCTTTTTCCGTCTGATGTCCACGGTGTTGTCTTGTTGTGTGGTTGATTATCAGGAAGTTGTCGTTCGTCGGGTGTTCCCATCAGCCGTTTTTCCGTCTGATGGCCACGCACGTATGTTGAATGTCAATGCGTTGTGAGACTTGTCTTAAAATGTAAAATGAAGACACATACTTTCGTTGGTGATTCAATGAATTTTGCTGAGGAAAGTGAAACGGCCATGCAGACCCCTCTTTGATACTTTAGACACTTCGGGTGAAAATCTGCCCTCCACCTGCACACGAAAGAATCCCGATATGACAGGAAGGATATGACAGGAAACGCTTGCTCAGGCAGTTGCTTCTATTCTGATTTTATTCTCAGGATTTCCTGTGGGGCGGTTCATACGAATACCCGAGCCGGATAGGGGCTCCGGCGTATCGTCTTCATTCATTTCAAATGGGCGAGCGTACTATGGCAGCCGTAATCCTTCGTCTTGAGCAACTGATACTGTGCATAGGGCGTCAGATATTGGTGCACCATTGAGGGTAGAGAAAACAGGCTCATACCTTAAATTGCAAAGTACTGGTAATCAAACTGCAGGTGGAAAGGCGTCGGTCTGCCGGGAAAATACGCCGCCCTGCTTATTTGTTACAATAGATATAAAAAATGTTACGGCGAAACATTTTTTTGTAGCATCGCAACATTTGTTTTATACTTGTCGGTCGCCGGCAGGTATTTTTGCGTGTCTTTCCGTGAAATGCCTTTGTGATACGTCACGACTGACAGGATAAAGTATAAACTAATAACCGATTCTATGAAGAATATAGGAAAAATTATTCTGGTGTTTCTGTTGCTGGGGGTGGCAAGCCTTCAGGCGGCGGCTCAGAATATCAACGTTTCGGGACTTGTGACTGCCGCTTCTGACGGACTGCCTCTGATTGGGGCAGCTGTTTATGAAGAAGGCAATTCCGGAAACGGAACCATTACCGATGTTGACGGTAAATTCACTCTTATGGTGCCTCAAGGTGCTTCTGTTACATTTGCGTCAATAGGCTTCAAGACCATCACATTGCCAGCACAGGTCGTGATGGATGTCATCCTTGCCGATGATACGGAACTTCTTGACGAGATTGTCGTGACAGGATATACTACCCAGCGCAAGGCTGACCTTACCGGTGCCGTGTCCGTTGTGAATGTGGATGACCTTTCAAAGCAGAACGAGAACAACCCCATAAAGGCTCTTCAGGGACGTGTCCCCGGAATGAACATCACTGCCGACGGTGGCCCGAGCGGGGCTGCAACCGTGCGTATCAGGGGGGTGGGCACATTGAACAACAATGATCCTCTTTATATTATCGACGGAGTGCCTACCAAGTCCGGAATGCACGAGCTGAACGGTAATGATATCGAGTCCATCCAGGTACTTAAGGATGCGGCTTCCGCTTCAATCTATGGCTCGCGGGCGGCAAACGGAGTGATCATAATCACGACTAAGAAAGGGAAGGACGGGCGTCTTAAAGTGGATTTTGACGCATCTGTCGCTGCATCGATGTACACCAACAAGATGAAGGTCATGAATGCCGGGGAATACGGCCGTGCTATGTGGCAGGCGTATATCAATGAGGGCCAGGACCCCAACACCAACGGACTCGGTTACAGATATGATTGGGGCTATGATTCTGACGGCTATCCTCGGCTCAACGGAATATCTATGTCGAAATATCTGGATCAGGCGGTTATGACTCCGGCTGCGGACACGGACTGGTACGATGAGACGACACGTACAGGTATCGTGCAGAACTATAACCTTTCGGCGAGTATGGGGTCGGAAAAAGGAAGTTCATTCTTTTCCTTGGGCTACTATAAGAATATCGGTATCATCAAGACCTCCGATTTTGACAGGTTTTCTGCCCGTATCAACACCGAATACAATCTTCTCGGCAAGATTGTAACTATAGGGGAACATTTCACAATGAACCGCACTTCGGAGGTGCAGGCTCCGGGCGGCTTCCTTCAGAATGTCCTTCAGTTCAACCCTTCGCTTCCGATCTATACGACTACAGGAGAATATGCCGGACCGGTAGCCGGTTATCCCGACCGCGAAAATCCGGTGGCACGTCTTGAACGCAACAAGGACAACCGCTACATCTATTGGCGTATGTTCGGAGATGCTTATCTGAACATCAATCCTTTCAAGGGTTTCAATATCCGCACTGTCTTCGGTATGGACTATTCCCAGAAGCAGCAGAGAATCTTTACATATCCTGTTACCGAAGGCAATGTGGCCAATGACAGGAATGCCGTTGAAACCAAACAGGAGCATTGGATGCGCTGGATGTGGAATGCCGTGGCGTCCTATAATTTTGAGACCGGCAAGCATCGTGGCGATGCTATGGCCGGAGTCGAATTGAACAGGGACAATTCAAGCTGGTTCTCCGGATATAAGGAGAGTTTCACAATTCTTAGTCCGGACTATATGTGGCCTGATGCAGGTGTGGGGACTGCTATGTCGTACGGCTCCGCTGAAGGATATTCTCTCCTGTCATTCTTTGGAAAGTTCAACTACAGTTATGATGACAGGTATCTCGTGTCCCTGACTGTGCGCCATGACGGTTCGTCACGTTTCGGAAAGAACAATCGCTTCGCGACATTCCCAGCAGCTTCATTGGGCTGGAGGATAAGCAGGGAGAATTTTATGAAAAATGCCGGATGGCTTGACGAACTGAAGATAAGGGCATCCTGGGGACAGACTGGTAACCAGGAGATTTCCAATATTGCCCGTTATACTGTCTATGTGCCGAACTATGGCGGCAATGAGTCCGGCGGACAGAGCTACGGAACATCGTATGATATCGCCGGAACCAACGGAGGCAGTATCCTGCAGTCGGGTTTCAAGAGAAACCAGCTCGGAAACGATGACATAAAATGGGAGACTACTACCCAGATAAATGCCGGTGTAGATTTCTCTATGTTCAAGGATAGTTTCTACGGATCATTTGACTGGTTCCATAAGAATACTACAGATATCCTTGTGTTTATGCAGGGCATAGCAGCTATGGGAGAGGGCAGCGGTCAGTGGACAAACGCCGGGGAGATGCTCAATCATGGAATTGAGTTCAATCTCGGTTACCGCAATACTACCCTGTCCGGATTTACATATGACATAAGTGCGAATATTTCCACATATCGCAACAAAATCACCAGACTTCCGTCCACGGTGGCCGCAAACGGTACATTCGGAGGAAACGGAGTGAAAAGCGTCATAGGTTTCCCTAACGGTTCACAGGTCGGATACATTGCAGACGGCATCTTCAAGTCACAGGAAGAGATTGACAATCATGCAGTGCAGGAAGGCGCAGGCTTGGGCCGTATCCGCTGGAGGGATATCAACAATGACGGATTCATCACCGAAGCCGACCAGGACTGGATCTTTGATCCGACTCCCGATTTCACATACGGTATAAATCTGTATTTCCAGTATAAGGGCTTTGACCTTACGATGTTCTGGCAGGGTGTGCAGGGCGTCCAGATAATAAGCGACCTCAAGAAAGAGACGGACCTATGGAGCGGACTCAATATCGGTTTTCTGAACAAGGGCACAAGGCTTCTCGATGCCTGGACACCGCAGAATCCTGATTCTGATATTCCGGCCCTTTCAAGGAGCGACATCAACAACGAGAAGAGAGTGTCTACATATTTCATCGAGGACGGTTCGTTCTTGAAGCTGAGGAATATCCAGATCGGATACAATTTTCCTCAGAAAGCTGTCGAGAAAATGAAGATGACACGTTGCAGACTCTATCTGAGCGCGCAGAATGCGCTGACTGTCAAGAGTGCCGAATTCACGGGCGTAGATCCGGAAAACCCTAATTTCGGCTACCCTATCCCTATGAACCTTACTTTCGGTATAAATATCGGTTTCTGATACCCGGACCATAAACATAAATAGAAATGAAAAATATAATATACGGCCTGTTCCTCCTGATTGCAGCGAGTGCCTGTTCTTTTCTTGACGACCAGACGCCTCAGGGAACGCTGGACAACGATAAGCTGAAGGATCCCGCTTATGTGGATAACCTTGTAATTTCTGCATACGCCGTATGGATTACGGCGGAAGATATCAACTCTTCATTCTCTCTGTGGAACTACGATGTACGCTCCGATGACGCATACAAGGGAGGAAACGGAACAGAGGACGGGGACGTGTTCCATTCGCTGGAAATCTCCACAGGTATTATGACCACGGCCTGGAATATCAACGATATATGGCAGAGGCTCTACAATGCCATTTCCCGTGTGAATACGGCCCTTGAACTTTTGGCGCAGACGGATGAGAATCTGTATCCGCAGAAATATCAGCGTATCGGAGAGATGAGGTTCCTCCGCGCCCACGGCCATTTTTTGCTGAAGCAGCTGTTCAAGAAGATTGTTTTTGTCGTGGATGAAAACATTAGTCCTGATGAATACAACTACCTGTCAAACAATACTTACACCAATGATGAGGGGTGGCAGCTGATTGCTGATGACTTTCAGTTTGCATACGACAATCTTCCTGCCGTACAGGCAGACAAGGGCCGTCCGACCAGGGCTGCAGCCGCTGCGTATCTTGCAAAGACCTATCTCTATAAGGCGTACAGGCAGGATGATTCCGCTACCAATCAGGTAACTTCCATAGATGCTGAGGATTTGAAGAAAGTCGTGATGTACACGGAGGAGTCCATAATGACGGCTGGAGGATTTGGCCTGGAGCCGGATTTCAACAATAACTTCCGTCCGGAACAGGAGTATGAAAACGGAGTCGAGTCTCTTTGGGCGATGCAGTACTCAATGAATGACGGAACAAAGAACGGTAACTGCAATTGGTCTACGGGGCTTATTGTCCCTAATATTCCGGGAGTGACTGATGGAGGATGTGATTTCTATAAACCGAGCCAGAATCTCGTGAATGCTTTCAGGACCGATGAGAACGGTCATCCTCTTTTTGATTCCTTCAATGATGAAGACTATGAAATGTCGGACTATGCCGACCCTCGGCTTTTCCTTACGGTCGGGATGCCTGGTCTGCCTTATGAATTCAATGCCAAATATATGATGGACCGCAGCTCGGTGTGGAGCCGCAGCAACGGCACATACGGTTATTATGTGACCCTTAAGCATAATGTAGACCCCGACAGCGGATATCTTATAAAAGGTTCGTGGTGGGGGACTCCGATGAACCATATCGTTATACGTTATGCGGATGTGCTCCTGATGCGCGCGGAAGCTCTCATACAGCTTGATGACGGCAGGACGGATGAGGCGGTAAGTCTGATTAACCGTCTTCGGAAAAGGGCGAAGGCGAGCATCGGTTCTATCTCAAACTATGAAGCCGATTACGGAGTACATCTTAATATCCGGCCTTACGATGGCACATACGGCAAAGACGAAGCCCTTAGGATGTTGAAGTTTGAGCGCAGACTGGAACTTGCGATGGAGAGCGACCGTTTCTTCGACCTGGTGAGATGGGGTGATGCCAAGGAAGTGCTTACCGGGTATTATGCGGGAGAAGCTGACGACTGCAATATCTACAGCAATGCTTCGTTTACTGCGGACAAGAACGAATATCTCCCGATTCCTTATAGTCAGATTGCAGCCAGTGACGGCAGATATGTTCAGAACTGCGGAGGATGGGAGTAGACCATATAATTTATGACAAGATGAAAAAGATTATCAGTAATATACTTTTTTTGCTTCCGATAGCCGTTATGTTGGCCGGATGTGCCAGGGAGCGTGAGCATCTCTCCCTCGGAGGGGAAACGGACCTCCTTGCCTTGACATTGGACAATGAATATTATGGAGTCATAGACAGGGTGGCAGGCAAGGTTACAGTTGCCATTCCTTCTGACTATGATGCTTCAGGAATGGTTGTTACGGGACTTGAAATTTCGGATGGAGCTGTAGCCGATATGTCTGCAGGGGATATTCTGAATATGGATTTCCCTCATACTATGACAGTGACCAGCGGGAATGTGTTCTCGGATTATACAGTGACAGCAAAGCGTGACAAGGCTGAGATTCTTTCATTTGTCCTTGACGGAAAATATACTGGAAGCATAGACGGGAATGTCATAAACGTATTTGTTCCCTTCGATGCTGATGTGACAGCTATGGGCATTGCCTATACTGTTCCTGAAGGAACCGTTGTGGATAGGAAAATCGGCGATATCCTTGATTTTACCGGACCGGTGAAGATTAAGGTTACATATAATACCGCCGTTACCGTATATACCGTCAATGTGATAAAGAACGACATGTCCATAGAGCCTAAGGCATTTGTCGGTATCAGACCTTCCGTTGACCTTTTGGGGGACGAGGCCAGGGCGGCGGCCGAGTGGGCCT